>Ga0153921_1000363_pt1 | contig 26042 bp, 32 predicted proteins | sample TSNJ005MetaG_FD_104691 | JGI IMG/M metagenome (GOLD analysis project Ga0153921, IMG submission 104691) | Attine ant fungus gardens microbial communities from New Jersey, USA - TSNJ005 MetaG | ecosystem: Host-associated > Fungi > Mycelium > Unclassified | place: USA: New Jersey, Brendon T. Byrne... | reverse complement strand
GTACGGCTGGAATAAATTGCCTGTTTCAATGGGCGCATATATTTAACCGGTTAGTTCAGGGGAGCGGTTTTTGGAATTGGCCGCAAGATGCATGTTAGGACAAGGTTTGCTGCCAAATGTTCAACCTGAATTGCAAAGAGGCCGCATCATGCCTCAGATTTGCCAGTTCCTTGGCGTCAATTCTGTGACAAATATTGAACCGGCTACCGGCTTTATGCCAGTACTCATTTCAAAATTTGCGGACTGGTTGGAAAACTTTCCGCGGACGCACCCAAATGAGTGTTGAGCCCGCAGACCCTGGGCGCAAAAGGCTTTTCGGGCGCACATCCTATAGCAATATGGCCTTTTGCCCTTAACTTTAAGATTAGTGGCAAATTGCCAATTTACGAATGCGGAGCGACATATGGTCGGCTGTCCGGACGGACAAGCCGAGGCGTGGCAACGATTTTAGCGAGGGCGACGAGCGGGGGATTCAGCGCAGTACAGGATCGAATTTGATGCGGCGACCAATGAAGACTGCCAATACCCACAGGCTGCCAAACACGCCGGCGGCGACGAAGGAGACTGTCTGTACGTCTTGCGACAATACGTTCAGGCCGAGGCCGGCGGCGGCCAGTGCCAGGGTCAGAAACAGCCAGGCGGACTTGTTCATGGAATGCTCCGGTAAGCGGTTCAGAAAACCCAGTGTTCAGTGGCAGGAGCAGCTTGAGTGCCCTGGGTCAGTTGCAGTGGGGATTGCATGTTCGGCTTCATGACAGCCAGTTGCGGGCGCTGCTGCAGGTGATGGGGAATCGCCTGGCTGACCTGCGCGGCGTCGTCGGAAGTGGTGGACTGAAAATGGAACATCACCAGCGCAGCCAGTGCAACGGTATTGAGGGCTAGTAGAAGTGCGCTGTTCATGTGCATGTTCTCCGCAGATGGCTGGGCCGGACTGTATTTGTAGGATAAAGGATTGCAGGTGTCGTGCCAGTCTTTAATTGACAATAAATCCTTTAAAATCAAACATTTATATAGTGTCCAGATTGCCATGCTGTTGCAATTTGCAATGATGGCATTTTGGGGGAGTGCATTTTGCACGATGGTCCGAACCGTCCGTAATCGTTGAGCGCAATACCACCGGCTGTCACTGGCATGGGCCTACACTCAAAAAGCCAACGGACGACATGACAAAATTCACCTGCGCCGTTAACATGCACGCCGTCCGTCGCCGTGCCCATCGCCGGTTGGCTGTCATTAGTCCCAGTAGCTCAATTGGATAGAGCATCCCCCTCCTAAGGGGAAGGTTGGCAGTTCGAACCTGCCCTGGGACACCATATAATTCAAGCCTTCCAGAGTTTTTAAGGGTTACCACCAATCAGCCATGGGTGCAGGGTGGGTGCAAAAACTCATTATTTCCGTTGATTGCTCTCTACCAAAATCTGTTGAAGCAGCACTCAACCATTCTCAATGGAACATGAGATCGAACGATGCAGAAGTTCTTTGAAGATAATTGGCTTTCGATTATGTCGATTTTCGTCGGTATCATCGTTGCCTACGTTTTTTATAGGCTTCAGAGAAAGGACTCTATTTCTGCTTCAGTAGAGAGGAAAAAACACGCGAACGTTGAGTTGCTTGACGTCATAGAAAGCTACCTAATCAATAAGCAGGAGTTGACTGAGAGCGTCATCGAAAATTTGATTTTCGCATCTGAGCGCTCCCATACGGTTGCGCTTCGCCCAGGATGCACTGCTATTTCTTTGCTTCAAGATGCTGCTCTGCGTCTTCAAAGAAGTCGACACTTGGATATCCCTCAAAAAACCGAATACTCTGAAAAAATTGACGCTCTAATCGCGGATCTTTTCTCGAAGCGTGAGCCTCTGCGCTGGGATCGCCTGAGCGTTGAATTTGTTAAGACGCGGAACGAAATAGAGGCTCTCGTCCCTGATCAAGATCGTTCAGGTGTGCGACAAAAGCTGGACACTCTGCGTGAAATATTAGAGGGGCAGCAGAAAGCTATGACTGCTGAGGACGAGAGTACTGGGTCAGCGTTTGCGATGGTTACAGCGCTCATCGTAGGCGGCGCAGCTTCTTATATGTACTCCAGCATCGGCCGTATTTTTGAGAATCCTATATTCCACAATCAGGCAGACACGATTTCAATGGTGCTCCAAGGGACCTCTGGCGTTTTGGCCATCGTGATTGCTATTTCTTGCTGGAGATTATTTAGACGGTGATGGTCATGAGTTCTCGCTGGCTTGAACCGGTGCATTGTTCTTTATTCTGAGAACGGTTGTGGTCGAGCAGTTGGCGTGCCGTGCAGTTGCACGAATGCCAAGGCCGGCGCCGAGCAGTTCGGACACGCGCTTATGCAGATCCTCATCGACTGGCCGTCCTTGGTACTTGCCGGCAGCTTTGGCCTTCTCGATACCCTGGGCCTGTCGCTCGCGGCGCTGCTCATAATCCTTGCGCGCGATCGCGGCCATCATTTCCACCAGCATTGAATTGATCGCCCCCAGCATCCGGCCGGTGAACTCGTCGCCTTTGGTGTCCTGCATTCCGTGGTGACTGGTTGGCAGATCAAGCGCGACGATGCGCAGCCCCTTGGAATCGATCGCTGTCTTGAGTTTCTGCCAATCCTCTACAGGCAGCCGCGAGAGGCGGTCTATTGACTCGACCAACAGCACGTCACCCTTACGCGCATCTTTGAGCAAGCGCAGCAGCTCAGGCCGGTCTGCGGTCGCACCGCTGGCGTTCTCCAGGTACACGCTGGCAATAGCCTTGTCGTGATCGGCGGCGAATTGCTCGAGTGATTCGCGGGCGCGGCCGGCGTCCTGCTCTTCGGTCGATGCTCGGAGGTATGCACGGATGAACATGATGGGCGCCTGTATCAGTTAGGGTGTTCTCCTAACACTGTTTCACTTTGGGTGTTACTTATCAAGCGAAAAGGCTGAAAAAGACGAAATCTGCCCGTATCTGGATAGGCATACTTCACGTAACATCGCGTGATTTCAAAATGATGCCACTTAAGGATGAAATATGGCTATTCGTGATTTAGACGCGGAAGAACTGGATAAGCGTCGACAGCAATTGGCTCTCACTGAGAAGCTGAAAGAGCTGGATATAATGCGCGATCAGCTAGTTAAGCGTGAATCGACTATCGAGCGTCGGATGATTCACGAAAAGCAGCAGCTCGAGCGTCGGGAAAAAGAGCTATTTGATTCGGTTGAGAAACGTGTCAGGAGCCTTACTGAGCAGGAGCAGTCTGTTAGTAAGCGCCAGGAGGAACTGGAGCAGAGGCTGAAGAACGAGCAAACCGAGGCTGTTAAAAGGCGGGCTGAATATGTCGATCAGATTCAAAATTTAGAGGAGATGCGTCGCGGTTTAGAGGTCGAAAAACAGAGGCTGACAGAGGATGCGCAGCAAACCCTGCAAGGCAATTCGAAGAAGTTCGTTAAATCAGCCCTATCTCTGTTGGGATCGAAGGAGGGAAGGTTCCACGTAATTTCAGTTGTTTGGGCTATCGCAGGCGCTTTATCGCTGCTAGCGGGCGTAGTGATTGCAGTCTTTACCATGATTAACAGCTCTAACAGCTACCACGAAGCCTCCGGTGCTGGTCTAGCGTACTATTTCTTTCACCTTTTTCGCGGGCTGGTGGTTGTGGGGCTATGCGGAGTGCTATCTCGTTACGCTTTCGTGTTTAGCAACTCCTACATGCATGAGTCACTGAAGGTTGGTGAGCGAGCGCATGCTATTCGCTTCGGGGAGTTCTATTTAGATACTTATGGGGCGAATGCAGAGTGGGAGCAAGTGAAAGAAGCGTTCGCTCACTGGAATATAAGTGGACAGAGTGCTTTCTCCAAGGCAGATCCCAGCGCCATAGATCCTGCAGTCGCTGGGGCAGCTAATAAATTGATAGATAAAGCAATGGATGCAGCCTCAAATCTAGCTAAGAAGCCTTCAACTACTTGAGCGTTTAAGTGCTCAGACTTGATCCTCTGCGTAAATTCCTGCGCTGATGATCGCGCCACCCCACCGCCGGTATCCGCAGCACAGAGGTACAGGGTTGCCCGAAGCAGTGGTGTTTCGGGCTGCGCCAAATGCATATGATGGCGTGTTCTCCGGCGCTGCGCTGGTCTTGAGACCGCCGGCCTGGGGGCTGAGCATTTGGATCACGCCGCCGGCGACCATACCCACGCCAGATGCAAACAGGCCGGCTGATACTGGAGGTGCCCAGAACGTGAAGAATGACGCCGCGATCAGCAGGGCACCGACGACGGTTTGAAGAACTCCAGAACGCTTACTGCCTACGATCACAGGGGCGATGATGATGTCGCCCTTGCCTAGAAATCCCAGCTCACCCTCTCCGATATTTTTCTTGCCTCGAAACACCGCGAAGACAAGCCCGCGAGACTTTGCGTTAGACAGAAACCGTTCAAACCCTGGGATCTGCACTGACAATGCTTTGATCGCCTCGGCCGGCGTGCGGACGGAGAACTGGTAGGACTTACCGAACTGCCGTAGCTGACCGTACAGTTTGATTGTGGTGAGCGGAGCGTATTCGATTGCTGTAGCGGCCATGGGGCCTCCTATGGCTGGGTAGATGGGGCGGGCAGCCCAAGACGAATGGCGAGTACTGCACGCGACATATGCGCCTGGTCGATGGTCAATTGCTCCTGGCGCGGGTCGTAGTTCCACACCCGGTTGTAGATCGCCTCGCTGGCCCGGGCGCCTCGGAATGTACCCCTCAGCAGGTCGGCCGAAACCCTGGCCTCTTCCTCGGTGAAGAAGGGGCCGTCGACTGTCACCTGTCGGCCACCACTGACGTGCTGGACCTCCCACACCGTGTAGCCGGCGTCCGGCCCTTGGATCAGTTCGTAGGGTTTGAATTTCTGCGTTTTGCACGCCTCGGTAAAGCGCTCTTGAAACGTCATGTCTTCTTACTCAAAGGATCAGCCGGCTGATGGGCGCTACCAACACTTGCGTAGCGCACGGATGGTCAGTTAGGCCGCTTCGGATTGATCAGGGGCCGCTTTTGCAGAGGTGCGAGTGGGCATTTTCGCTAGCCATTCGCGAAGCGCTTCGGAGCCCTCGCAGCCCGATCGCCACTTCTCAAACCGGCCGGTGTACCCATTCGAATTGGCAACCATGCCGCTCAGTGCAACACCGGCATTGGAGGCGGTGGCCAGCACGTCATCGTAGATCGCTAGCATCTGCTTGAGCCCTTCAATGTCCTCGGCGCGGGACGCGGCAATGCCTGCGCGCGAAAGGCTGTCAGCCGCTTCTGGCGATAGCCCGGAGAGCATTGGGTTTGCCCTGAGCACGGCCTCTACAACGTCGGGGTGACTACCTGCGCGCGCTTCAGCTACTAGCCGCTGACGCTCCTCCGGCTTGAGGCCTCGCACGATGGCTCGCAGCTCCTGATCAGCCAGGAAACCAACAACGTCCGAGCTAGCGCGAGGCGTGACCGCTGCAAAGCCGCTGGCCACTGTTTGAGCTAACGTGAGCATATCTTTTGCTGCCTTCTCCATTGCAGGCATCAGGGCAGGGATGATTCCATCAATCTGCTCCTTGCCCTTGCGCTCAATGGCGGCGGCGTTGAGGTCCTTGTTCTCGCGAATCGAAAGGATTTCTTCCCCGAAGTCCTTGAACGCCTCCAACGACAATCCCTGCAAATGGCGAACAGACTTCAGCAAGCCACCTGCCTGCCAGGTACCTTTGGTGCCATCGGGGCGCTGAATATTGAAGGTTCTTGCCTCTACCTGGGAGTGCTCGTATTCGGAGTAGTGGAGGTTGGCCAAGCCAACTTTGAGGACGGATCGTTTGCCGATTTTCATTGGGTTACCTTTTGATTGTCTGGCCGTGGTTCGGCCGGTTTTGGTCTGATGCTTCGCTCAGAATTTCGAGTAGGGACACGTTTTCTCGGGTGCCACCGCCGGTTGCTGTTACGTGCAACTCGTCCATAAGGGCGCTGATCTCTCGTACGTCACGATTGAATTGAGTGAGCCCTGATTGCTGACGCAGCTTGGCCACCTGGTTACGAATGTTCATGGCGGGCCTCGATGATCAGTTGGTACTGTTCTGCGACGTGCTCTTTGATGTTTTGCCCATCAGCCAGCGGTGCGAAGATCCAGGCACCAGAACTTGGGAATGGCCGCATATCCATCACACCCACTGGAGCAGGGCGGCGGAGGCTTTCGATTGCTCGGACGTGGAGAATGAACGCCTCTGCTAGATTGGCCGCGTCGCTGCTGTTCATGGTGCAGAGTGGGAAGTGCATCACCGTCTGTACGCCCAGGACGGGATAGTTGAACGAATGGCCTACTGTCTTGGGGTAGTCCATCTCCTCCTCAACCGCGTCAACCCTGCAGTCCACCACCGTCAACATAACGAGCACTGTCTCTTCGTCTTCGGTGCCGATCTTCTCTGCAATTCGCTTGAGCTCGGCCCGCATCCACTTAATGCTCATTGCCGCATTCCCTCCATCTGTTCGCGGAGTTCTTCGACGGCCTTCTGTAGCTCGGCAACTTCGATGACGCGGGCAACAGCGCCTAGACCTTCGATCAATGCTTTGCCCTGGTCGGGCGGTAGCTCGCCGGCGGCAACTGCGCGAAGGATTGATTTGGCTGCGCTGGGTAGGTCGGTGTCGTCGAGTTCGAAACACACTGTCTCGGCAGTTGGCTTGATTGGCGGTACCAGGCGCTCAAGGATCAGTCGGCAAGCCTGCATATCGCCCTTCTTGGCTGCTGTCAGAACCTTCTTTGTCACGGCGTCTGCACCTTCCGCGAGTCGGGCGCGCAGCTCTTGCGTCTGGCCGGATCGACCGCCGGGATTACCCGACTGTCCGGGCTTCCATTTGCCGGCTTTATCGCGATCAGTCATGCGGCCGGCGATTCCATGGCGATGACCGGTTTGTTTTCAGCGAGCGCTATCAGCAGGGCGGATGCTTGAACGCTTCCGTCTGCTGCGGCTTCGCGAAGGCGGCCCCAGGCGGCAGCAACTTCGGAGCGAGTTGGTTTGTGCTGACGTCCTCGGGCGGGCTTAGCTGTGTTCATAGATGCGGCCTCGAATGGGGTTTTGAGTGGCTCAAAAACTCACATTAGGCATGATCTAATCATTTATCCAGTGCTTTTTAGGTGCACTCTAGTTGATACACATAACCGGATTAAACGGGACTGAAATAGTTGGTTTGCAGCGAATCAAGAAGGGGATTTTTGTTGCAGTAAGTCGGGGGTAGGCAAAGTGATACACAGCCGGGTTTTCGGCTCAGTCCGATCTCAGATTGAGGAAGACGCGGGGAGGGCTGACCTACCGTTTCGGTATGTCGGGTTTCCGCGCCACGTTTTGCGAGATTTGAAAACGTGGCGCGTTTTGGATATGAGCAAGTTTGCTCATATCATTCTTCATTGGGGAGATACCCCTGATCAGTTGGATTTACGAACCACAGAGAAATCCTCGGCAGTTGGCAGCCCAGCCGTGGTGAGAGAATCCCTCTTCGCACTGAATGGATTAAGGGTGAGCAAGGAGCACATTTGAGTGAGGGTGTTGCTGTCACAGCAACGCCTGCTCCAGCCTGCTGTCAGGCTGCTCCAAGCTCAGGCTTGAACTAGTATGAGCGCACTCGTCGGCTCACTAGGAACTCTAAGATATGAACATTCCCTCACCATTTGACGGTCTTCATCTGGATAAAGGTCTCATTTGTGAGTTTTTTGCTGTTTTCTCAAGATTCGAGTTTTCGCTTAAAGAGGCAGGGTATTGCCGAGATGTGCGAGGCTTAGTCGAACCAGCGTGGCGGGGGTATGCTCAAAAGGTAGTTCAGTTGGTGATTATTGAACCAGGCTCGCCTCTTGACGAAGCGATCACTTATCTTTGTGACGAGCCTCCTCTATTTCAGGTAAGTGCCCAGCGGTGGGAGCTCCGACCTTTGTACGGTATCGGCCGGCTTGAGCAGGCATTAGATGCAGCAAAGCAAGTTAGGAATAACCTATTTCACGGTGGCAAGCACACACCGCACTCGCCAGTCGGGCGGGACAATAGATTGGTAGCGTCATCTTTAATGGTGTTGCACGCGTGTCTTCAGGCTGATGCGGAAATACGAGACGTGTATATACAAAATCAGTTCTGAGTATTTTCAAAGAAGATATTTTTTATCAGTGAGACCAAAACGTCTCACTGAGATCAAATCGTCACGCTTTCCCAGATCTCAATGGGGAGGGTGATAGCAGCACTTATTATCGCGGAGGTAGAGCTACGTCGGCAGCTGACCCTGCTTGGTCTCCGTCGCGGATGTGAGGCAAGCAGACCTGATGATCCGAATCGGCTCGTTTGGTCTGTCTCGCAGCACTCGGGCTGCATGCCGATAAAATCGGAACGACCCCCGATCTGCCATATGGACCAAAGCGTCTCACTAAAATTTTCTTCAGCGGTGATAGGGCGAGCCAGTGCGCACAGTCACTTCAATCAATTGCCCGTGGAGCTTCAAAGAAAGAAAAAGCTGTCAAAGGTGGTTTAGGTAGAGCTGGGTAGTGTGAAAGTGATGTTGCTACGCGCTGGCAAATCTGAAGATCATGCTAAGGAGAGAGACTCGCCTCTCTCCGTGCGCACCAGGTTCTAATTTTATTTGCTTGTCTCAGCTTTGAAGAAAGCAGCAGCTTCAGACTCAATGTCTAAATATGATATTGGAAGTAAAGGAACTCTAGTTTTTGCTTTGGTTTTATCCCAGTCGATGATTGTTCCATCTTTGTTTTTTCTTTTTAATTTACTTCCAGAGCCAAGATTCATTGAGAAAAAGTCAAGAAAGCGTCTTGCGCCCACACCCGTGAATGGTTCGAAGACAACATTGTTCGAGACTCTGGAACTTTCAAGTGAGGTGTTTAGCTCTACAGAGTCTGAGTGGAACTCGAGAGCCTTGCTTTTTGGGTAAGGCTCTACATATACCACACGTTTTACCCCAGCTGCAATAATGTGTTTGGCGCAGTTGTGACATGGGAATGTCGTGCAATATAAGTCGGAGGCGGCGCAGCTAATATCAGACCTGCTGCAAGAAAGAAGCGCCTCCATTTCGGCATGAACTACTCTGCCAAATTCTGTGAGGTCTCTGATTCTGCTTTTCTCAAGAATAGCCTGAATGCCTTTGTAGGCTTCCTCTGGTACCTCTTGGTCCTTTTCGAGATGACCTATTTCGGAGAGGATCTCTTTTATTATTTCAGTTTGTTCCAGTTTATTGGAGTCTTCTCCTCTAGTGTAATCTTTACCCTGGGGCGTGTCGGATACAGTGCCGCTGCTTTCGTCAGTTTCCGCCCAATAGAGCCCGCCGCCAAACTTGGGCGAGTCGTTGGCTCCAGTTGCGATAATTTGACGATCTTTCGTTATCACGGCTCCGACCTGCCTGGAAAGATCACCAGATCGAACAGAACTAGAAAATGCCATGAACATAGCAAATTCATCGAAGGTTGGATTTTTGTATGGGTGCGATAATATTAATTCAAGGAAACGCTGAAGTGTGTTCTTGACTTGGTCGTCGTTTTTGCCAAGGTTTATGAAAAAGTCAGCTAGATGGTAAGTGTCCCTGGTCCTTTGTCCATGAGTAATGTTTTCATCTTCATCGATTTTCGTCAGCTCAATTGCTTCTGATTGAGTCAAACCTTTGTCGTTTATAAGGTAATGAAGGCGTCTTTTAGGGTCTGCATGAATCCCAAAAAGGTAAAAGCCTTGGCCATATATTTTTCTTAGTAGCTCAACCTCTTCTGGATGCTTTAGAGAGTTTATAATATAGGCTCTTTTTTTATTTTGCTCTTTTCTGTTTTCTTTAACTCGCTGGGCTGCGCCATATGACAAAATTGCATTATTTTTTGTACTTTCTCTGAGCTTGTCACCGACTTCCATTAGACTTTTTATGCGAGCGTACTCAGAGGTGCCAGCCGTATCTGTTTTGGGGGGGGTGAGTAATGAAGATATTTTTATTTCTTCAACATGATAACCAAACTGTCCGATCCTGTCTTTGAGCGGATTAATAACACGACTTGACTCCGTGCCTACTGCGCTAACAATGCCTATTATTATTTCGGACTCGGTGAATATTCCTTTTAGATGCTGCGTTGCAAAGTCATCCAAGGAATCCGCCTTGACTTCGGCACTCGCTGTCGGAGCTAGTTCAATAACTGGAGGGAGAGTAATCTCCGGAGCTAATGCTGCAGTTACAAGACGCTCTAGGGCTTCTTTCTTTTCTGGTTTTCCTTGAAATTGTACCGTCCCGGTACTTTCAAACCAGCTCATCACCCCGCCGTCCATGCGAAGAATTTTCTTACCTGGTTGGGTTTCGTCCCAGTCGCCGCCCACGTGTATTAACTTTGCTTTCAAATCCTGAAAGCCTTCTGCAAATATCAGTTTCATATGGAGTTCCGTTCCTTCAGGGCTTCGGATTGAAATGAATATATTAAATGTGGTGCATGATCTTGGCTGCTCGACCATAAGGAGGCTAGCAAAATGCCACCTTGTGGTCCAGAGGATTAGGCCCCGCAGCGCGGGAGCAGAGCTGGATATCCTGTCACTTTGCTATGATGCAGAGCCCCTAAGATCATCCTATCCTATGTAATAGTTATGGTCGTCGAGCTTCGGAACTGGAGCTGATCTGCCCAGCATTTATTCCAACGATAAAAAATCGAGCTCTTACGTTTTGCATCTAAACATTTCACTTTTAATCTAGGGCATCACGTGCTTTTGTATGAGGGGAAACTTAATCAGTCCGGACGGTATTAACCAACGGCGCGGAAGACTGCTCACATCTTTCCGCCGCACCCAGTGAACTCAGTTTTGAGCGCACCTCCCTGATATTTGATCACTGCAGTGTCGTAGCGAGGAACCGCTCGACGTCATCAATCATGCCTTTCACATCCCCGGCCGTGAACTCCTCTGGTTTACCATGCGCGGCGCTGTTGCGAATTGCAGCCAAAGCGGTGATCCGCTTTTTCTGACTGGCGTTGTATGCGCCGATCTTAGCCAGGTCATCGTTCATTTTGTTTAGGCTACCGTGCTCTAGCTCATGGGTAGAACACAGATCGCGCAGACTCGTCTCCAGGACAACACCTGCGATTACCGCCGCAGCAGTGGCGTAGCCGTTTCTGAACAGCTCCTCTGCTTGCTCTAGTTCATTGGAAAATACCTCTGCTTGAACCAGGTTGCGGTACGACACTAAGTAGCCGCCTTCGAAATCCTCCTTGGTAGCGAGGAAGATCGCTCTGAGGCGATTCAGGCGATCTACCTCCGAATCGAATGATCGATATTCATCGGCTTCAATAAATGTCTTTAACTGACTTGCCGCTTCTGAGCCCAACCGCTCAAACAATGATTTGACCTTCACGCCCCAATTGAGCACTCGGTCCGATTCGATGTGCTCGTAACTCGAACCTGTATACGAACTGTTTCTATGGGTTTTAGACGCCAGGATCTCTTCCAGTTGCTGCTCAAGCTCGACAAACCGCCTTGCGATCATCGCAGTCATCAGATGTTCCTTCCTTGAGTGATCGCTAATCTTGGCCTGCGTCGGGTCAGGACGGCAATACTCAAATGATAAGTCGATCGGAGCCCTGTAATTATTTTGCATCCCCTAGTTGTGTCAGCACTAACAGCGTGACATTATTCTCCTGTGTCAGCACTAACAGGAGGGAGGGATGGAAGATTCGAACAGCGTGTCTGGCAAGAGGACTGGTGCGGATCGGCAGCGGGACTTCGCCGAACGGCAGAAGGCAGCAGGCTACAAGCGGACAACGGTCTGGATTCACGAAGAGACAGCAAAGGAGGGGATCAGGGCAGCACGGGCAGGGAAGCCACTTGAGCCAATGGAGTCGAAAGATCCCTTGAGCTGGGCGGCAGGCTGGATCAGCGAGAAGGGTAAACAGTAAACGGTGGGATATTTCGCCGATTGATCGGCTGAGAAATTAGCCAATTGAATCAATGGCTCTGTTTTGAGCCAACTCAGAAGAGGTGCCAAGCCGCTGCGCTAACAGCGGCCTGGCTATCACACGACGAAGCTTAGAGGCACACGTCATGCAATTTAACCAAAATATCAGTAACGCTCTGAAAGGCCAAGATAAGTCCGAATTTGAAGGGCAGGGCCTGGCAGGCACTGAGGTGGGCGACTCTAGCGCCTTACACCTGCCCCTCTTCACCGAGAAGCAACGAACCTTAGTGGTAGAGCTCATCCTGGCAGAGCGTCGCTATGCTACCCGGTGGTGGACGCACCTGAGTGAGATGCGGCGGCGTAAGGAGCTCCCTGAGTGGGTTGCGGCGGGCATTGGCACTCATGATGAGCATGACCTTCTGCTTGAGAGTAGGAAGGCCGTCAATCAAGCCCTGTTCGGCTCAGATGACCTGGGCGGCGATCAGCAATACCGCGCGGTGGTGTTGGAGTAGGGCTGACAAGCAACGAAACCTTTGCAGCATCAAGGGCACTACCCCGAAACAGGGTGGTGCCCTTTTTTCATTTGCTGGCGGTTGGCGCCTTCTCGGCAAAGCAGATCAGGTCGAACTGTATGCCTCCAGCCACTCGTCAACACTCTGATCCTGAGGAGGCTTAGGAATAGGTAAATCAGTTATGGAAGCCGTCTTGTATTCGTCCTTTCTTATTAACTTGTTTTCGTGGTTTGAAACGCACGTAGTTGGAATCGGCTGTAACCCACGCATTACGTGGGCTGGAGCGTTTTCCTTGTCCGGGGCTCTTGTCCGGAAGTTGTCCGGCAGTTGTCCGGATATTGTCCGGAACTTGTCCGGCAAAACTGCCTTTCTGAATTGCTCGGCAGTCAGGCTTATAGGCGCCAGACTGCCGGCGTTTATACGGTCCTCAGTCAGCAATCCGGTAAGCATGACGCTACGCAGTTTCCCCATGTAATCGTGCATAGCTGAAAGGCGCCGAGGGAATGGCAAGCCCGTGCCCATCCAGAATTTGTAGAAGTGGCTCCGCTTGCCGATGCGGAATTGTCCCTTGGGAAGCAGCGCGCCAGCCTTAGCTGCGGCCGTGTTCCGCTGACGGGTCAGGTCTGCATTGAAAACGGCGTATACAGACTGCCCATTTACTAGCGAGACGAACCTCAGCGTGATACCGGCGCTCCGGGTTTTGCCATAGTGCCCAGTTGAATAATCCGTGTACTCGAAAGCATCCATGCCTAATGAAATAAGCGCTTCACGGCAAAGCCTGGCACGGTTGGTGCTGATCCAATCAGGCGGTACGGGCTTGCCGCTCGCCGGTTGAATGACGAGCTGCCCACGCTCAATGCTCACCGCGTCACCGCGGCTAAGTAGTTTTGTGGCTAGGCATTCCACTGAATCGACCTCAGCGTAATTCGGCTGGATAACCAACGGGCCGAAGCCCACCGGCAGCTCACAGGCAGGCGCAAGAGGTCGCCGCAAAACTGCGGAGACCTCTACGAGCTCTGGATTACGACGCTTCGCGCATCAGGATGTACTTGGCGACGCGGTGAGGTGGCCGGCCTGGCTCGGTGGACTGGTGCGTCCAATAGGTGCGGATCTCATGACCCTTTTTTCTGAGGCGGCGGATGGTGTTGGGGGGCTGGACGATATCCAGGTCCTTGGCGGCTTCGATGGTCGATACCGGCCCGTTTCGCAGGGCCTCCATCATCTTGCGGTCTTGCTCAGTTGAAGAATGGCGTGTCATAGTCTGCCCTTCACGTTGGTGCTATCCAGTGTGTTTTCGCTAAGGCGGTGCTCCAACACCGCCTTAGCAACCTCTCGCGCAACCCTGCGCAATCCCCACTCCTTATTCTTTTCGTACTTCACCGTGCGCCGACCTTTGCTGCGCGCTCGATGAAAGCCTTCAGCTCGGACGCCAAAGCCAGGCGCCGGCGGCCGATCTTGAAAGTCTTGATTTCGCCCTGAGCGATCAGCTCATAGGTGGCAGATCGCGAGATGCCCAGAATGCGGGCAGATTCTTCGACGCTCACCGATAGCGGTGCCATTTGCTGTGCTTGGTCCATGTTCCTCTCCAAATACGCCCAGAGGTCTCTGAGTCGTTGAGCAATCCTAGATGAGCAATTTGTGCACGTCAACTGATGTGCAGCAATCAATATGAACGCATGGACTTCTATGGACGTGCGAGGTACGCTTCCGACAAATCAAGGCGAGGAGAGACGCAATGACAAAGAACAAGCCTAATCAAGGGGCTCGAAAGACAGAAACCCTTACATTGAGGCTTGACCCCAAGATCAAATTTTTGATTGAGATGGTCGCGAGGAAGAAGCGCCAGTCAATTACCGGTGTGATCGAATCGGCAATTGAGGAATATGCGAAAGGCATCAAAATTGATGCGTATCTTTGGGACGAAGTAGAAAAAAAGAGTAGAGACCAAGAGATAAATCTACTTCGACTTTGCAACGAGATTTACAGCACGGATGATTCCCACCGGTTTGGGCTGCTTTTTTATGTCGCTCCGCATCTGCTGAATCACGAAGAGCAAAGACTTAAGGAGACTGTTTACGCGTCGCCTGTTTTTTGGCTTGATTACCCTCACACCGAAGATAATCAGCTGGAGGATGACATCGACGTCAATAAGCTAAGAGAGCATTGGGAGGAGCTTTTGATTCATATGGCTCAACACAAAGACTCAAGCGTGGTCGTACCGTTCACACCTAAATAAGCTCAACCGCGGCGGCTTTGGTGCCTGGGGCCAGGTGAGCGTAGCGCAAAGTCATTTTGATATCCGCGTGCCCCAGCAGATCCCGTACCGTGTTGAGCGGTACGCCGGCCATTACCAGCCGTGACGCAAAGTCGTGACGCATATCGTGCCAGCGGAACTCGCCGATCTGCGCCCGTTCAAGCAACTTGAGCCAGGCGCTTTTGACGTCCTCAAAGCGACCGCCGCCCTGACCTGGGAACACATACGCCGACTTGCTCACCTGCTTCTTCCAGGCTTCCAGTACACCAACGGTTTCCTTGTTCATCGGGATGTGGCGCGTATCGCTTGTCTTGGTGGTGGCCCCGGCGACTGTGATTGTCTTCGTGTTGAAGTTCACCGCTGACCATTCCAGGTCGAACAGTTCTCCGCGCCTCATGCCGGTATTCAACGATATCAACACCATTGGTTTCAGGTGATCGGTGAAGGGCAGTTCTAGCAGGCTTGGCATTGGCTCTTTGTGTCGGTCCGTCCGCCAGGCGTTTGCACTCTCGCGCTCAGCCCTCATTTCATCCTGTCGAGCGTCCAGGGCATCGCGTAGACGCTTTGTCTCGTCAGCAGCCAGGTAGCGAATCACCCCCTTTGAATCGACTTTAAGCTGTTTCAGCTTAGCCAACGGGTGTGTATCGATGTACTCCCACTCAACGGCACGACTGAAAACACCACTGATCGAGCCCATTTTTCGATTCACCGTCGAGGCCTTGTTGCCGGCCTGCATCCATCCGGTGCGTATTTGCTCCAGGTCCCGCCCGGTGATCGCGTCCAGGCGCTGGGACATGATTGGGTCAAAGTTATTGCTTAGGGTGTGCTGCGTCTTCTCGTGGCCTTTGTGATGAGCCTTGAACCACGGCATATAGGTGTCTTCAATGAAGTCGCGCAAGGAGGGCAGGGTGGCGCCCCTTCGGCCTTGAGTGACCGCCAGAGGCTCTCCATGTGATCGGGCTTCTGCGAGGTACTGAGTGGCCTCAGTGCGCGCTTGATCAAGCGTGAGAATGCCGACACGGCCTAAAGTCTTCTTCCGGCCACGGGCCCAGGAGACGACGTAAGACTTTGCACCTGCGGCAGTAACGCGCACGAATAGACCGCCGACGGTGGTATCGTGAACTTCATATTCGTTGCCAGTGACCTGCAGTGATCCCAGCAGTTTGGCTGTTAGCTTCTCTTTCAATTAGTTCCCATGGGTGCATGGTGGGTGCAAAAAGAACTATACGGGGTCGTTTTTGCGGACACAACCGGACGCTAAGGCCAATAAATACTGGGCTACCTCAATGGTGGCTGGGTCTGATATGACCCTCCTAAGGGGAAGGTTGGCCGTTCGAACCGGCCCTGGGACACCACTTCACCGTTGCTGCCCAAGCGGCCTCGACGTCCGCAAGCCCCGATCAGATTCATCTGGCGGGGCTTTTTTGTGGCCGGGCGTTTGGGTGTGGCAGTCTTTTCAAACACCAACCGAACCTTGCTCGCGTTTGAGGTTCACACGGGAGGCAAGAGCGGGGCGGCGCAAGTATTCGTCTGCATCCTGTACCTCGCGGGTGACTGGCGAGCGTCTGACACGTAGCCAATTGGCATGAGCAAAATATTCCCCGGCAACCGCGTGTTTTGGCTGTCCGGACCCGACGACCCGGGACTATCATTCCGGTAGTCCTGACACCCACAGCAAGGAGCCGCTCGGAACGCCGATGCGCCAGATCTGGAAACCTTTTCGAGCCCTTTATTTTGCTTCCCTGATGATGCTGATCGGCTCTGGCCTGCTCAGTACTTACCTGGCCTTGCGCCTGGCGGCAGATCACGTCGACAGCCTGTGGGTCGGTGCGTTGATGGCCGCCAACTATTTTGGCCTGGTGTTGGGGGGCAAGATCGGTCACCGCCTGATTGGCCGCGTCGGGCATATCCGGGCCTACGCCACCTGTGCCGGGATCGTCGGCGCGGCGGTGTTGGGCCACGGGCTGATCAACTGGCTGCCAGCCTGGATTGTGCTGCGGATGATTGTCGGCCTGGGCATGATGTGCCAGTACATGGTCATCGAGAGCTGGCTTAACGAACAGGCTGAAGCCAAGCAACGCGGTGCGGTGTTCAGCGGCTATATGATCGCCTCGTACCTGGGCCTGGTGCTGGGCCAGTTGATCCTTGTGATGCACCCGCAGTTGGGGCTTGAGTTGCTGATGCTGGTCGCGCTGTGTTTTGCGCTGTGCCTGGTGCCGGTGGCCATGACTCGCCGCATTCACCCGGCGCCGTTGCATCCGGCGCCGATGGAGCCGCGCTTCTTTATCAAGCGGGTGCCGCAGTCCCTCAGTACGGTGTTGGGGGCCGGGCTGATCGTCGGCTCGTTCTACGGTTTGGCGCCGCTGTACGCGTCTCAGCAAGGGCTGACCACCGAGCAGGTCGGCCTGTTCATGGGTAGCTGCATTTTTGCCGGGCTGCTGGTGCAGTGGCCATTGGGCTGGCTGTCCGATCGATATGACCGCGCGCTGTTGATTCGCTGTTTCGCCTTGTGCCTGGCGGTGGCCGCGTTGCCGTTGGCGATCATGACCCAGGTACCACTGGAAGTGCTGTTCGTCGCGGGCTTTCTCTGTTCCCTGGTGCAGTTCTGCCTGTACCCGCTGGCTGTGGCGTTTTCCAACGACCACGTCGAGGGTGATCGCCGGGTGTCGCTCACTGCGATGTTGCTGGTGACCTACGGCATCGGCGCCAGTGTCGGCCCGCTGTTGGCCGGTGTGGTGATGAAGCTGTTCGGCAGCCATATGCTGTATGCGTTTTTCAGCGTGTGCGCATTGATCCTGGTGTGGCGCATCCGGCCCAAGGCGGTCACCAACCTGCATCAGGTGGACGACGCACCGCTGCATCACGTGGCGATGCCCGACAGCATGTCCAGCTCGCCCCTGGTAGCGTGCCTCGATCCGCGAGTGGACGAACAGGTGGTGCAGGACCAGATGCAGACCGCCGTTGTGGATCCCGAGCCGGAAGTCGATCCCGAGCTGGATCAGCCGGAGCCTGTCACCGAGCCACCAGAGCATCCGGACCCGGATGATCACCCCCACGACTTGAGCAGGGCGCGCCCCTGAAAGCAAAAACGGGCAGCCCCCTTGAGGGACTGCCCGTTTTTTTGTCGCGACCTTTATTGTTTAAAGGTCGTCGTCCTTGTCAAACCGGCGCGCTTCACGCTGCAGTTGATACACAAACCGCTCGACCTGGCGCTGCACCAGCCCGCTCATGTTATGAAAACGTAGGCCGGCGAAGGTGGTGTTGATCCTTTCTTCGAAGTGCAGGTAACGCAGTTCTACCGAGGTGGTCATGCTGCCAAAGGGTAGCGCGGCGATAAATCGGTCGTAGACCTGGCCCAGTTGCAGGCGCTCGGAAATATCCCCTTCGAAGCGCAATTTGCAGCCGGTGGCGGAAATATCCAGCAACTTGCCGCTGATGGGGGCCTTGAGTTTGTCGCCGCCCAGTTCGACGCTCACCAGTTGCGCCAGCTTCAGCGCCGCGCGGAAGGCGTTGCGACGCTGATGGTAAATCACCTCGCCAGGCATGCTGCCGCGGTAAATACGGTGGCCGCCGGCTTCATCGAGGGTCAGGGTGCCGTTGCTTTCCCAGGCTACCCGCACCCCCTCGTGAAAACCTTCGATCCGGAAAGCTTCGCCATTCTCGAGGTAGCGTTCGCCGTCGCGCGGGACCATTTCGTCCAAGGCCAGTGTCTTGCTGTCCCGGTCGATTTCCACCAGGTAGCTTTGAAACCGCTGGTTGCGTTCATGGAAGGTGATGATCAGCGGATCATGGCTTTCTTGCAGCATCCGCAAGGTGCCAGCGATTTCCAGCGGCGTGGTGAGTACCTTGGGTGGCTGCGGAGCATCTTCCGCGTTAAGGGTGTTGAACACGGTTCTTCCATCTCCAGACAAAATACGACTACACGCAAGTGCTGTCATTTTGCCAGTATGTGGCGCGACTTGGATAGGGCGCGCTCAAACTGGTTTCAGGCTTGGCTGCGGGTGCTTGGCTTGGCCAGGCGTGAGGTGGAGCCTTGAGCGTTGTAGAGAGCCGGAGGCTCGCCGCCGTGGAGGATACGCAACTGATTGGCGGTCGTGGCTTGCTGAAGCTGGATGGCCTGGCCGTTGAGGAGGTTGGTTTCCTGGCACAGGGTCAGCAACTGGTTGAGTTCTTTGCTCTGGGCCAGCAACTGGTCGCCCACCGTGGAGTGGCTGGCGAGTTGTTCCAGGCCCTTGTGGTCGGCCGTGAGGCCCAGGCTGATCAGAATCTGGCTGCGCTTCTTGCCGTGCTGTTCCAGCAGGACGATCAGCGATTGCTTGCGCGCCAGGATTTCTTCCAGCATGCGCATGTCCCGGCCGTACAGGGCCAGTGATTCTTCTCGAAGGAGCTCCAGCAGCTGCTGTGCGGGAGGCAGGTCTTCAATGATCAGTTGTAGCAAGTTTTCGTCGTGCATGGCTGGCCTTGGGGTTTAAGCGTCCAAAAGCCTGGCGCAGGCCTTTGCCTAGCGCTCGGCTTCGAAGTTAAGCAGTTTGCTGGCTACACGGTTGCTGTCGACCTTATAGCTGCCATCGGCAATCGCCTGTTTCAATTCGGCCACACGGGCTTTATTGACAACTGGCTGATCGCTCAGCGAGTCAGTGACCTTCTGCAACTGTTGAGCCTCATTGCTCAGGTGTACCGATTCCCCGCTTTGGCTCGCACCGGCCTGTTCTGTCTTGGCAGGCAGAGGCTGGGACTTGGCTTCAACGCTGTCTTTGGCACCGTTGGTGCGCGAAGAACCGGGCGTTGGCAGGGCGTTATTCAAACGACTGAAATCGATGACCATGTTAAAAAACCTCTGGGTATTTGGACGCTTGCCATGTTTTCGGCCATACCCGGACAAACTTTAGGCTCGATTGACAATAAACCTATGCGCGATGCCGCTTTGCGCACAGTGTAGGAAAAGCTGGCGTCCGATGCCAGTGATCTATAAAGCCACCTCAACCTGCCCCGGCGCAGTCACCCGGGCCTTGATCACGCGGTTGGAATTCAGGTTCTTGACGCGAATCTGTTCACTCATGCCGCCGTTGGACAGGGCTTCCCCCGGCATTTTTACATTCAGGCCACCGCTGCTGGCGGAAATCACCACCTGGTCACCTTTGCGCACGACTTCGGCCTGCTCGAGATGGACCAGGGTAATCACCTGGTCGGCGACCATTGGTCGGGTAAGTTTCTGCCCGAGTGCCTGGTCAAGGGACGTGAGGTAGCTCTGGGTGATCATGCTGATGTCGCGCTCGCGCATCGCGACGTCATCATAACCAATGATTCCGGTACGTTTCAGCGGGCGCGTCACCACCACCACTTCGCGAAACAGTTTGACCTGGGCCGGCACGAACACCGTCCAGGGCGAGGCGCCTTCGCAGCGCACTTTCACGGTCACGCGCCCGATGGGCTGGGCGGGGCTTTCCAGGGAAGCTGTCAATTCTCTGTCGCACATGGGCATGCGCAGGCGCGGATCCAGCTGGTTGACCTGGATTTCGTAGCGGCCCGGTGTCTGCGTCGTGGCCAGATAATCTTCTACAGTGAACTCAAGAAAGCCTTGAGTGACGCCGATAAGCAGATCAGGCAAGGTGACGTTATCGGCGCGGGCCGGCTGGCCCGTAGCCAAGGCAAGCAACGCCATCGAGACGCAGAGCAATCTGCGGTACTGTGGGGATCGGAGGCGTCGGGAAACTGTCGTTTTGATGTCCATGGCCAATAAAAAAGCAAAGCTCGTGCCGTTTAGTGTTGGGTACGCGTCGTACCCCTAAGTTTTAGCGTAGGAGTCTGGGCATGGCCGGTGTAATGGATTCAGTGAACCAGCGCACACAGCTGGTGGGGCAGAATCGCCTGGAGTTGCTGTTGTTCCGTCTGGACGGCAAGCAGCTGTACGGGATTAATGTCTTCAAGGTTCGCGAAGTGTTGCAGTGTCCCAAGCTGACAATAATGCCCAAGTCCAGCCCGGTGGTTTGCGGTGTGGCGAACATTCGTGGCGCGACCATCCCGATTCTTGACCTGGCAATGGCCACCGGTTCGGCGGGGTTGCAGGACCGCGAGAGCCCGTTCGTGATCATTACCGAGTACAACACCAAGACCCAGGGTTTCCTGGTGCGCTCGGTGGAGCGCATCGTCAACATGAACTGGGAAGAGATCCATCCGCCGCCCAAGGGCACCGGTCGCGATCACTACCTCACGGCGGTGACGCGGGTCGACAACCAGTTGGTGGAAATCATCGACGTGGAGAAAATCCTCGCCGAAGTGGCCCCGACCTCCGAGGCGATATCGGTGGGTGTGGTAGACGCCGAAACCGCGCACAAGGCGATCTCGCTGCGGGTGCTGACGGTGGACGACTCTTCGGTTGCGCGCAAGCAGGTGTCCCGTTGCCTGCAGACCGTTGGGGTCGAAGTGGTAGCACTCAATGACGGTCGCCAGGCCCTGGATTACCTGCGCAAGCTGGTGGATGAGGGCAAGAAGCCGGAAGAAGAATTCCTGATGATGATCTCCGACATCGAGATGCCGGAAATGGACGGCTACACCCTCACGGCCGAGATACGCAACGACCCACGCATGCAAAAACTACATATCATCCTGCATACTTCGTTGTCGGGTGTATTCAATCAGGCGATGGTCAAGAAGGTCGGTGCCGATGACTTCCTGGCCAAATTCCGCCCTGATGACCTCGCATCCCGGGTAGTCGACCGGATCAAGGCAGCAGATCACGGCTAGGGGCCTTTTCCCTGGCGGTCACACGATTTAAGAGGCGGTATCATTGTCTACGGGTAATTTGGATTTCGAACAGTTCCGGGTCTTCCTGGAAAAGGCCTGTGGCATATTGCTCGGTGAAAACAAGCAGTACCTGGTATCCAGCCGTCTCAACAAACTGATGGAGCAGCAAGGCATCAAGTCCCTCGGGGAGTTGGTGCAACGGATCCAGGGCCAGCCACGCAGCGGGCTCAAGGAGATGGTGGTCGACGCCATGACCACCAACGAAACCTTGTGGTTTCGCGATACCTATCCGTTTGAAGTGCTCAAGAACAAGGTGCTGCCCGAGGCGATCAAGGCCGCTCCCGGCCAGCGTCTGCGCATCTGGTCGGCGGCCTGTTCGTCGGGACAGGAACCGTATTCGATTTCGATGGCCATCGATGAGTTCGAGCGGACCAACATGGGCCAGTTGAAAGCCGGGGCGCAAATCGTGGCCACGGATTTGTCCGGCACCATGCTCACCAACTGCAAGACCGGCGAGTACGACAGCCTGGCGCTGGGGCGCGGGTTGTCCCAGGAGCGCTTGCAGCGTTTCTTCGATCCCAAGGGGGCAGGGCGTTGGGCGGTCAAGGCGCCGATCAAGAGCCGGGTGGAGTTTCGTTCGTTCAACCTGCTGGACAGTTATGCCAGCCTGGGCAAGTTCGACATGGTGTTTTGCCGCAACGTGCTGATCTACTTCTCGGCCGAGGTGAAGAAAGACATTCTGTTGCGCATCCACGGCACCCTCAAGCGTGGCGGTTATCTGTTCCTGGGGGCTTCCGAGGCGCTGAACGGTTTGCCGGATCATTACCAGATGGTGCAGTGCAGTCCTGGAATCATTTACCAGGCCAAGTGATGAATGCTTGGACAAAAAGGGAGGCCTGCACAGGCCTCCCTTTTTTTATGGCCGCAAAGCGGCAAGCCCTCATTGCCGCTTTACTGGCGTTTCGCGGAAACCCTTTGCCGCTTTTCTGGCATTGCCGCCGGCAATTCCCTCGCAAACCCTTGATTTACGGGGCTCAAGCAACTTGGCATGGCCCTTGCTAAATCCTTGTTACGAAAAGCAGGTCAGCCCCTAAAGGTTTCCGCCATGAGCATCAGCTTCGATAAAGCGCTCGGTATCCACGAACAAGCACTGGGCTTTCGCGCCCAGCGTGCCGAAGTCCTGGCCAACAATATCGCCAACGCCGACACCCCGAACTACAAGGCTCGGGACCTGGACTTCTCTGCCGTGCTCGCCGCCCAGCAAGACAAGACCAAGAACGGCACCTTCGCCCTGAACATGACCAACAGCCGTCATATCGAGGCGCAAGGCCTGGGCAATGGTGACGAGTCGCTGCTGTATCGCACGCCGATGCAACCGTCGATCGACCAGAACACCGTGGACGCCCAGTTGGAGCAATCGGCCTACGCCGAGAACTCAGTGAACTTCCAGGCCAGCTTCACCCTGCTCAACAGCAAATTCAAAGGGCTGATGTCAGCCCTGCGTGGAGAATAAGCCATGTCCCTCGCCAGTGTTTTCAATATTGCCGGTAGTGGCATGAGTGCGCAGACCACGCGCCTCAACACCGTCGCCAGTAACATCGCCAACGCCGAGACCGTGTCTTCGAGCATCGACCAGACCTACCGTGCCCGGCACCCGGTGTTCGCCACCATGTTCCAGGGCGGCCAGGGCGGCCAGAGTGGTAGCGGCGATTCGCTGTTCCAGAACCAGGATGCCGCAGGCCAGGGCGTGCAGGTGCTCGGTGTGGTCGAAGACCAGAGCAACCTCGAAGCCCGCTACGAGCCGAACCACCCTGCCGCGAACGAAAAAGGGTACGTGTACTACCCCAACGTCAACGTGGTCGAGGAAATGGCCGACATGATTTCCGCCAGCCGCTCGTTCCAGACCAACGCGGAAATGATGAACACCGCCAAAACCATGATGCAGAAGGTCCTGACCCTGGGTCAGTGATAAGGGGCGCCAAATAATGGCCATTGTTGATAACAGTTCGACGAACACGGCAGTCCAGGACCTTTTTAATTCCAAGGTCAAGACGGCGACAGATAACACCAGCGTCGGTGACGCCGCCAAGTCGGCGACGGGCAACCAGGCGATGGGCAAGGACGCGTTCCTGCAATTGCTGGTGACCCAGCTGAAAAACCAGGACCCGCTGTCGCCCCAGGACAATGGCGCGTTCGTCGCACAGTTGGCGCAGTTCAGCAGTCTGGAAGGCATCAACAACCTGAATGACTCGGTGAATGCGATTTCCAGCAACTTCAGCTCCTCCCAGGCGCTGCAGGCTTCGTCGCTGGTGGGGCGTTCGGTCATCACCCAGACCGACAAGGCGATGGTGGATACCAGCAAGAGCATGACCGGTTCCGTGGCGGTGACGGCGGCGACGGGCAACGTCTCCGTCAAGATCACCGACAAGGATGGCAACGTCGTTCGCACCATCGACATGGGCGCCCAGAGCGCCGGCAACTCCAGCTTCGTCTGGGACGGCAAGACCGATGCGGGTGAGACGGCGCCACCCGGCACCTACACCTTCAATGCCACCACCAAGAATGACAAGGGTGACTCGGTGGCCCTCGCCACCTCGCTGCCGGCAACGGTGACCAGCGTAACCCTGGGCACGAACGGCGCTGAAATGGTGCTGAACCTGGCGGGCGGCCTGGGCAGTATCAAGCTGTCGCAAATTCAGACTATCGGTACATAGAGCCGGCTAAATACGGCAAAAGGAGAGAACAATGTCTTTTAACATCGGCCTTAGCGGCCTCTATGCGGCCAACAAACAACTGGACGTGACGGGCAACAACATCGCCAACGTCGCGACCACCGGCTTCAAGTCGTCCCGTGCGGAATTCGCGGATATCTACGCGGCTTCCAAGCTGGGTACCGGCCAGAACAGCATCGGCAATGGCGTGAACCTGGCGGCCGTGTCCCAGCAGTTCACCCAGGGTGACGTCAACAACAGCGGCGGCACGCTCGACATGGCGATCCAGGGCGGCGGCTTCTTCGTGCAGAAGGGCAGCGACGGTTCGCTGGAATACACCCGCAACGGTGCGTTCCGGGCCGACAAGGACGGCTACATCACCAACAACACCGGCACCTCGCGGCTGCAAGGCTACGCAGCGGATGCCGATGGCAACATCCAGAAGGGCGGCTTGACCGACCTGCAGCTCAACCTGTCGTACCTGCCGCCGAAGGCTTCGAGCAAGGTGGATTCCACCAGTAACCTGAACTCCTCCGAGACGGCGATCGACCAGACGGCGCACCCGTTTGATCCGACCAAATCGGACAGCTTCACCACTCAATATTCCACCACGCTCTACGATACGCAGGGCAACGCGCATCCGATGGTGCAGTACCTGGTGAAGACCGACTCCAACACCTGGAAGTCCTACACCCTGATCGATGGGCGCAACCCTGACGGCTCGCCGATCAGCGGCACCGGTACTGACGTGAAGGCGCCAGTCGCCTCGACGCTGTCGTTTGACACCTCCGGCAAGCTGACCGGGATCGTTACCCCGCCAGCCACCGCTTCCAATACCACCCTGACCATTTCCGACTGGAAGCCGGGCGGCCTGGTCAATGGTGTCTGGACGCCTAACGGTGCGGCTGCCAACGCAGACGGCGTGGCCGTCAACATGGGGAACATCACCCAGTACAACTCCGCCACCTACCGCAACCCGCCGACCACCGATGGCTACGCCACCGGGCAAATCACCGGGCTGAAAATCGACGGCAGCGGCGTACTGTTCGCCACGTTCAGCAACCAGCAGAGCAAGGCCATCGGCCAGATCTCCCTGGCCAGCTTCAACAACGAGCAGGGCCTGCAGCCAGCCGGCGGCACCACCTGGAAAGAAACCTTCGCGTCGGGCCAGCCGGGTTTTGATACCCCGCAAGTCGGCACCCTGGGTTCGATCGTGGCCAACTCCCTGGAGAACTCCAACGTCAACCTGACCAACGAGCTGGTGGACCTGATCAAGGCCCAGAGCAACTATCAGGCGAACGCCAAGACCATCTCCACCCAAAGCACCATCATGCAGACCATCATTCAGATGACCTGATGTTGTCGCTTTAACTCGCTTTACCGAAAAGCCCCTCGCGTGAGGGGCTTTTTTTTGGATGTTCAGATAACGCCTATAGGTGGGGCGTCACAGGCGGATACACGGCTGTCGGAACGGTACAAGGCCAGCCGGGCGATATCTGGAGCGGATTCAGTCAGGGCCCTGGCGGCAACTGCATCACTGTTTCAGCGATAAAAGTCGCCATGATGCACGTCGGCCAGAAGCCCACCGATGTTTTCAAGGAGGTGAAATACCTGCGCGAATCGCGACGGTGTTGTTCCAGGCAAAAGAAAACCCCCAATACGCCGTAGGCCTATCGGGGGTTTTTCAACCTTGGGTGGTTAGACCCAGGGTGTGCTCAGCTTATTGGCAAGCTTCGCAATCCGGCTCGTCGATCGCGCAGGCTTTAGGCACTGGCGCCGGGCCGGCAGGTGCGGCGAGAACCGAATCATCACCGTGGTTGCCGCCGCTGGAAACAGCGTTCAGCTTGCCGGTGTTGATGGTCGACTTCTCGGTGCTGGTGGCAGCCAGGGCACGGAGGTAGTAAGTGGTTTTCAGGCCACGGTACCAGGCCATGCGGTAGGTCACG
>Ga0153921_1000361_pt1 | contig 26124 bp, 18 predicted proteins | sample TSNJ005MetaG_FD_104691 | JGI IMG/M metagenome (GOLD analysis project Ga0153921, IMG submission 104691) | Attine ant fungus gardens microbial communities from New Jersey, USA - TSNJ005 MetaG | ecosystem: Host-associated > Fungi > Mycelium > Unclassified | place: USA: New Jersey, Brendon T. Byrne... | reverse complement strand
GCTTGTCCAATAAAATAATCTCTTCAGCTGCAAATCGTTCATCTCTTGTATCCATTTGTTCTTTTGTCATAAAGACTTCATCGACCGTGATTTGCATTGGCAAAGCCACAGGTTCTAAAGAACGGGATGAAGGAACGGTTACAGTTACCTGAATAGTGTAATGAAGTAAATATTCTGATTTATTGACTGCTAATAAGCCTTCTACTTTGATTGGACTTACATCCAACAAGGCATCATCTCGTTGAAGAAGCTCTTCTTTAAGATGCAATGTTTCTGAAAACACTAGCGGCTCTTCTTTGTATTTATTTAATTCTAACAAAGACCACTTCATAATTATCACTCCTAAGCAACAAAAGCTATTATACAGGGGTATGAAAGCTTTGTCAATGAAATTTTCTTGACAGCCCTTTCTTATTTCCTGTTTTTCTTTCGTTTTTTTTATAATTGTTTTTCTGTTGAAGATAACTTAGCGCTTATTTAATTAAATAACAAAATTTTTGTGTGAAATAACATAAATAATTTAAAACTCAGACATAATTTTACTATTTGCGCCCAACTCTTTATTTACTGAATACGTGTTTCTGAACATTTCATACTACTGTCTTCCTTGTAAAAAAAGCTGAGACAAACTGACGAATCGGTTTGTCCCAGCTTTGCGTCCGAGTACATATTGCTTAAAATCAAATGATTGAATTAATTAGACTTAGATAGCTGTTGTTGCTCCGCGGTAAACAATACCACGACGAGGATCAACAGTAATCACTTCGTCATTATTAATTAATGATGTTGCATCTGCAGCACCTACGATAACTGGAATATTTTGCGCAATCGCTACAACAGCTGCATGAGAAGTTAAACCACCTTCTTCAACAACTAATGCTGATGCTTTTTCAATTGCAGGCATGTATTCTTTATCTGTTGTTTTTGTAACTAAAATAGCTCCTTCAGTCGCTTTAGCAACTGCTTCTTCAGCAGTTCCTGCAACAACGGCTTTTGCAATAATTGCTTCTTCGCCGACACCTTGACCTTGAACTAATTTAGAACCGATCATTTGAATTTTCATTAAGTTTGTTGTGCCTTTTTCGCCAACTGGAACACCAGCAGTGATAATGATTAAATCACCTTCTGAAGCATAACCTTCTTCTTGTGATACTTTTGAAGCTAAATTAAACATTTCATCTGTGCTTGATGGTTTGTCAGCAACTGTTGCGTAAACACCCCATGATAATGATAAGCTACGTGCTTTTTGTTCTGAGAACGTAATTGCAACGATATGTGCTTTTGGACGGTATTTAGAGATCATACGTGCTGTATGGCCTGATTCTGTTGCCGCAACGATTGTTTGGATACCCAAGTTACGTGCTGTATGGCCAACAGATTGTCCGATTGCTTCAGTCATATCTGTTTTGCTATATAATTTCAATGCAAATGAATCTTGGTTAACTAATGTTTCTTCTGTACGAACTGCAATACGAGCCATTGTTTGAACAGCTTCTAATGGGTAATCCCCTGCTGCAGTTTCGCCTGATAACATTACTGCATCTGTTCCATCGTAGATTGCGTTTGCTACGTCATTTGCTTCCGCACGTGTTGGACGTGGGTTACGTTGCATTGAATCTAACATTTGTGTTGCAGTGATAACTGGTTTACCTAAAGCATTACATTTTTTAATTAAAGCTTTTTGGACAACTGGAACATCTTCTGTTGGAATTTCAACACCCATGTCACCACGAGCAACCATTAAACCATCAGAAACTTTTAAGATTTCATCGATATTATCGATACCTTCTTGGTTTTCGATTTTAGGAATGATTTGGATGTGTGTTGCGTTTTCTTCTTCTAAAATTTTAGTGATTTCTAAAACGTCAGAAGCACGACGAACGAAGCTAGCTGCGATAAAGTCAATTCCTTGACCAATTCCGAAACGGATATCGTTAGCATCTTTTTCAGTGATCCCTGGTAAGTTTACAGAAACGCCTGGTACGTTAACGCCTTTTTTGTTTTTCAAGACGCCTTCGTTTTTAACAACTGTTACGATTTCGTTTGCATCACGGTCGATATCAGTTACTTCTAAATCGATTAAACCATCATCTAAAAGAATGTGTGAACCTACGTTTACATCATTGATTAATTCTGGATAAGTGATTGAGAATTTTTCATTTGTTCCTAAAACTTCTGTCATAGAAATACGTACTGAATCACCAATTTTCATTGTGATTGCGCCATTTTCCATGTCATTTGTGCGGATTTCAGGACCTTTTGTATCTAGTAAGATCGCTACGCGTTTCCCTGTAATTTTTACAGCTTCACGAATGTTTTTAATACGAGCACCATGCTCTTCGTAGTCACCATGTGAAAAGTTCAAACGGCAAACATTCATACCTGCATTAATTAAGTTTACTAGCATATCAACGGATTCACTAGCTGGTCCAATCGTACATACGATTTTCGTTTTTTTCATTACTAAAACGCTCCTATTCCAAATTTGTTTATACAAAGCTAATAAGATTAGCTAATATACAAGATTAAAAAGAAATTTCATGATTTAACTCATAAAGAGATAAATCTGGTTTGTGTTTATTGTTTTCTAACGTGTCAATAATATCAGCTGCAACTACTTGGTTATCTAACATACCGATACATAAACCGCCTTTGCCTTCTTTTAGAAGTTCAACAGCATATGACCCAAATTTACTTGCTAATACACGGTCACGAGCACTTGGCGAGCCCCCACGAACCACGTGTCCTAAAATTGATACACGCGTATGGAAATCACCGTATTCAGAAAGTTTATCAGCAAATTCATTTCCGCCCATTACGCCTTCTGCTAAAATGATTAAGCAATGTTTTTTCCCGCGGTCGCGGCCTTCTTGAATACGTTTGGCAACGTTTTTCATATCAAAATCATGTTCAGGAATAATGATTTCATCTGCTCCGCCTGCCACGCCTGACCACAATGCGATATCACCAGCGTTACGTCCCATTACTTCGATAACGAATGTACGAACATGAGAAGTCGCTGTATCACGAATTCGGTCAATTGATTCCAAAACAGTGTTAATTGCTGTATCAAAACCGATTGTGAAATCTGTTCCAGGAATATCATTATCAATTGTTCCAGGAATTCCAACAGCGGGGAAACCACGTTTTGTCAAAGCCATTGCGCCATGATAAGAACCGTCTCCACCAATAACAACTAAGCCTTCAATACCGAATTTTTTCAATTGTTCGATTCCTTTTAATTGCCCTTCTTCAGTAGCAAATTCAGGATAACGAGCAGAGTACAAGAATGTTCCACCACGTTGAATCTTATCGCCAACGTCAGCAACATCTAAACGACGGATGTCGCCTGCGACTAAACCGGCAAATCCATAGTTAATACCGTAAACTTCGATTCCATCAAAAATACTTTTGCGTACGACTGCACGAATTGCAGCGTTCATTCCAGGGGCATCTCCCCCGCTGGTTAAAATACCAATGCGTTTCATTCGCTATTTCACCTCATATAATATACTTTCAACTGCCAAAAGAAACCTTTTCGCAAAAATTGATATACAAAAATATTACGTCATTCATTTTACCATTAAAGAACCAAAATGTCTTGAGTTAAGAAGAAAAAAATGAAAAAAGTTGAAAACAACTAGTATTTTTTACCGTAAATCATTTGAAAATGACGTTTTGCTCGCCTAAAACGTAAGCTAATTGTTGCTGACTAACGCTTGTATGAGCGACCCAATTTTCTTCATTTAATACTATTTTCTTACCTGTTTTTTCAAAATAGACAATCACTGGAATGTGTCCAGCGTGACGACTGAGTACCTCTTTCATTTTCTGAAAAACGTCCGTTTGTTCGACATCTTTTGTAATTCTGATAAAACACGTTTCGTCACTAATTGATGTTTCTACTTGTTGCGCTTTTTCTATTCGTTGAACCAATATTTGCAATTCTTGATTGTACGTACTGCGTTCCACTTTTCCTTCCACATAATAAACTTGCCCTTTCTCGACACTCTGTCTTAACTGGCGAAAAACAGTTGGGAACAACGTTAGTGAAATACTTCCTGTTGTATCATCCCCATCAACAAAGGCCATTTGTTCTCCCTTTTTGGTCCGAATCGTCCGAATGTTTTTGACATAAATCAATAATTTCGTAGGCTGATTTTCAACAAGTTCATGAACAAGTTGCGTTTGCTTGGCTAAGCGTGTTTTTTTGAACTCTTCTGTCGGATGTCCTGATAAATAGACCCCTAAATATTGTTCTTCTTGTTCTAGTCGCTCTTCTAGCGGATAATCGGCAATTTCTTCTTCCTTTGGCTTCAACGTTTCTAACAAATCCATACTACCACCGCTGAGAAGAATACTTTGGATATTACTCTCTAAACCTACCGCTAATTGACGGCGATTGGGTGCAATTTCGTCAAATGCACCGATGGCAATCAATGGTTCGATATTTTCAACTTTCAACCACTTACGGTCAATTCGCAAAAGAAACTCATCGAACGTTTTGTACGGTCCATTTTCTCGGCGTTCATTTAAAATATTTTGAATGAAGTCTCGGCGGATTCCTTTTAAAGAACTAAAACCAAATAAAATTTGCTGTTGCTGATTTAGGTAAAAGCTGTAGTGACTTTGGTTAATTGACGGCTGCAAAATCGTCTGCTTGTTTTTTCTAGCTTCGCCAATATATTCTTTAATTTTTGTTGGATTATGACGAACAGAATGCAACAATGCGACATAAAAAGCACTCGGATAATGAACCTTCAAGTAAGCCATTTGAAAACCAATAAAGGAATAGGCAAATGCATGCGAGCGGTTAAAGCCATAATTAGCAAAGCGCTCAATATAATCGTACACTTGGTTAGCTGTTTCTTTGGGATAGCCTTGTTGTAACGCACCATTAACAAAATGATTCCGTTCTTCATCTAGCACATCTTTTTTCTTTTTACTAATGGCCCGACGTAAAATGTCAGCTTGCCCTAAAGAGAAGCCAGCCATTTTCGCAGCAACTTGCATAATCTGCTCTTGGTAAACAATAATTCCGTACGTATTTTCTAAAATGGGGGCGAGACTAGGCTCTGGATAACTAATTTGTTCCAAGCCTTTTTTCCGGCGGATGAAAACATCAATATTTTGCATCGGACCAGGACGATACAGGGCATTGACAGCAGCAATATCTTCAATGCTAGTTGGCCCTAATTTTCTTAATACATTCCGAATTCCAGCAGATTCAAACTGGAAAACGCCACTTGTTTCCCCTTTTCTAAATAAAGCCAGCGTTGTTTCGTCATCTAATGGAATCTGATTTAAACGAATGGTTCGATTATAGACGCGTTTAACAGCTGTAAGGGTATCATCAATGATAGATAAATTTCTTAAGCCCAAGAAATCCATTTTCAGAAGACCAATTTTTTCAACATCATTCATAGTAAATTGGGTCAATAAAATTTCATTCGATCCTGGTTGTAACGGAACCAAATTCAAAAGATTTTCATCACTAATTACCACACCTGCTGCGTGCGTAGAAACATGGCGAGGCAATCCTTCTAGCTGAACAGCTGTTTTATAGAGCAATTGATTATTTGGTGAAAAATTGACCAATTCTTGCATCCGTTTCGACTCTTGGTACGCTTCTTCTAACGTAATTTTCAGCTTGTTGGGGACAGCTGCCGACCAACGATTCGCTTCACTCTGGGACAACCCGAAAACACGTGCAACGTCCCGTAAAACCATTTTCGCAGCCATCGTACCAAACGTGGCAATTTGCGCCATATGATAATGACCATATTTTTGACTGACATAAGCTAAAACTTCCTCCCGCCGATTATCAGGAATATCTAAATCAATATCGGGCATCGTGTAGCGTTCTGGATTCAAAAAACGTTCAAAAAGCAAATCATATTTGATTGGATCTACATCTGTAATTGATAGCACATAGGACACTAAAGAGCCAGCAGCTGAACCTCGGCCAGCGCCTGTAACAATTTGATTGTTATGACAGAAGTCCATCACATCCCAAACGATTAAAAAGTAATCATCAAAGCCCATATTGTGAATGATGGTTAACTCTTTTTCTAATCGTTTTTGGTAAACTTCATTTAGATGAGGCACTCTTTCTGGTAATTTTTCTAAACACAATGTGCGTAAATAAGAACCAGCCGTTTGATTATCAGGCACAGGAAAATGCGGTAATAATTTTTGATGTAAAGGAATGTCAACTCGGCAATTTTCAGCTAGCTGAATCGTATTCTGGACCACTTCTGCACCAGCTATTTGAAGCATTTGTTCCATAGTCGTCTCTGCTTCACGCAAGTAATTCAGACCTTCTATTTCCGGTGTTTGGCTTGTAATATTCAATTGATTATTTTCTTTGATGCTCTCAAGAACAGTAACGGCAAAGCCTTCTTCCCTTGTTAAATGACGTACCTCTTGCAAAGCCACGCCAGGTAATTGTTCTCGTTGGTAAAAAGAAAAGAGCGCTGGATTGCGTTGTTGATTCATTGAAAAAGAATGTTCAACAAATAACGACTGGGGATCAAAATATGAAGCAAGTTGTTGGAAAGCGTGAACCGCTTGTTGTTCATCTTCAAAAAATGTTTGGGCGACTTCTCCTTTAGCTGACAAAGTCACGGCAAATAAATCACTTAATAAGGATTGATGTTCTGCTAAGTAAAAGGGACCCTCTGTCGTCATTTTGCTGCTAGATAGTTGCATTAATTGCTGATACCCTTTTAAATTTTTAGCAAATAAAAGCAATTCGGAATGCCCTTCTTTTTCTGCTGGGGTATATTCTAATCTTAAACCGATAATTGGTTGAATTCCCGCTTCTTGGCATGCTTCATAAAATTCAACCGCCCCATGCAAGACATTGATATCGGTAATCGCTAATGTTTGATAACCTAACGCTTTCGCTTGTTTTACATAGGAACGAATCCTAACCGTACTAGATAAAAGCGAATAGGAAGTAACGGTATGTAATTGTGGAAATGACATTGGACAGCTCCTTTTTGAATCCTTGCTATTTTTTCCTCTTCTCCTATTTTCCTATCGCGGATTCTTTACTTTTAAAGAAAATATGCTAAACTAAGAGCTAGAAAAGAGGTGCTCATATGCGTTATCTTGTTGTATTTTTCTGGACCTTCGCATTAGGCCAAGTCGTTGGATATATCGGCGGTGCATTATCTGGTGGTTCATACGACTTTAAAATGACAACGATTCTATCGTTGGCAACAGCCGTTATTATTTTATTAATTGCACACTTTGCAGTACCGAAAGAAACCAAACCTGTTAAATAAGAAAAAACCAGTTACTAAAGTTATTGTAACTGGTTTTTTTATCTTTTCAACTGTTTAGAGCTTTTTATTTAAAACTTTTCGGAAATTAAAGAAGGACAACCCAATGTTTCCTAAAACGAAACAAGCGGTTACCAGAAAAACAGAAGAATAGCCAAAACCATGGGCAACTGTTGACCCTACCATCGGTCCTAAAACTTGACCGAAATTACTACACATCTGATTGTAACTATAAACTCTACTTACGCCCTCCGTTGGCGTTATTTTACTAATTAACGTATTAATTGATGGCATTAATGCGCCTGTTGAAAAACCTAAAAGGAATCGTAAAACGCCTAACTGAAAAGGTGTTTGCACAAACGCCATGGGAATGTAACAAATAAAAGAAAGAATTAATCCGCCTAATAAAACTTTTTGGTTCCCAATGCGGTCCCCAATTTTTCCCAAAGTTGGAGAAGAAATAATTGCTGAAACGCCGGCAATCGAAACAATCAAACCACTAACAAATAATACATTCTCTGTATCGCCACTTAAAGATCGAATATATAGCGTTAAGATTGGGCTGATACTTGTAATTCCTAATTGTAAAATTAACGTAGTCACAAACAAACCAATCAATACTGAAACATGATCCATCTTACTAAAAATTTCTTTCGTCGTTAATAAATCCTTTTTCTCAACTGGTTGAAAATCTTCTTTAACTAAAAAGATAGTCAACAACGTTGTAATGAATAAAATAACGCCGGTAATAATAAAGACATTTTCCATTCCAAACCACTGTGCCAACGCACCGCCAATCGATGGCGCAATTAACGTCCCAGCAATTGCACCTGTTGATAATGTTCCTAGAGCCCAGCCATTTTTCTCTTTTGGCGCCTGCGACGCAATCATCGCTGTTGCGTTAGGAATATAGCCGGATAAAATCCCGTTCATAAAACGCATAATCAGCAGCCAGTATACATTAGGGACAAACGCTAACGCCCCCATTGTGATCGTCATTCCTGCTGCAGCCCGAATCATCATAATTTTCCGACCTTTTCGATCAGCTAAATTTCCCCAAATCGGCGCAACAATCGCAGCAGCAAATGCCGTGACAGAAATTGCCAATCCAGAAAACAACTCTACTTGACTCTTAGGCGTCCCTAATTGTTCAACATATACTGGAATAAACGGCATAACTAAGCTAATACTCGCCCCTGTAAAAAAGCAACCAATCCATGCGACTAATAAATTCTGCTTCCATTTTATTTTCATACTTTTATCCACCTTATCACCTCTTCACCTACCACTATACTCTAAAAGAGTGAATCTCTCAAAAGAAAATTCTTTTAAAAAAAGTCTGGCAGACCGGTCAAAACGACCAATCTGCCAGACTTCTTAACACTTGGGCTTAAGATAAATAGCTGAATAAATGCAACACCTTCGAAGCTAACCGCTGTTATCTCAGCCTCACTTCTGTTTACTATAAAATAGCTAAGATTACAAAGTTTAAGATAAACAACGCATCAATGATCCAAATAATTGGTGAAACTTCTTTGGCTTTTCCTTTGACTACTTTCACCACTGCATAAAAGATGAACCCAGCAGCAATCCCATAAGAGATGCTATAACATAATCCCATGAAAATTGAAGCAAAAAATGCTGGAATCGCATCTTCTAAATCCGTCCAATTGATGTCTTTGAAAGAAGCTAACATCATAATTCCCACTAAAATTAACGCTGGAGCCGTAGCTTGTGCTGGCACAATAGCAATAAGTGGTGAAAAAAGACTACTTAGGGCAAATAGAATTACTACCACTACCGATGTCAAACCTGTTCGACCACCCGCACCGATTCCTGCTGCACTTTCTACATAAGTTGTCGTATTCGATGTACCAAAAATCGCACCGATAGATGTTGCAATAGCATCTGCAAATAGAGCTTTGTCCATTTTAGTGCTGAAGCCCTTACTATCTTCTAAAGCTAATTCATCTTCTTTAGAGAAAATTCCTGTTCGACGTCCCGTACCGATAAATGTTCCAATTGTATCAAACGTATCTGATAAACTGAAGGCAATAATGGTCATTAAAACTTGAGGAATTTTTGAAGAATCGCTAAACAATGACTGTAAGCCCTCAGCACCAAAAGCAGCGCCAAAAGTTGTACCTAATTCTTTAAATGAATTGCCCAACGAATTAGCATGCCAATCAACCGAAGCAGTGTCTACCACCCCCATTGGAATTGCGACTAACGTAGTAACTACAATGCCAATTAAAATAGCCCCACGAACATTCGTGACAACTAAAATCGTTGTTAAAACTAACCCAATTACCGCCAAAATAATGGCTGGATTATCAAAATTTCCTAAAGCGGGCACGATACTCGAACCATTCACAACACCATTTTGAGGTTCTGCTTGTACTGTGAAACTTAGTAAGCCAGCATTTTTCAACCCTACATAAGCGACAAAAATTCCAATCCCACCACCAATAGCATGTTGTAAACTCTCTGGAATTGCTTTAATAATCATTTTGCGAATTTTTGTCACTGTAATCAAAATATTAATCAAACCACAAATAAAAACCATTGCTAATGCTTGTTGCCAAGTATACCCCATCCCAAAAACGACCGTAAACGTGAAGAAAGCATTGAGTCCCATCCCCGGTGCTTGAGCGTAAGGTACATTAGCAAACAGCCCCATAATTAATGTACCGATGATTGAAGCAATAATGGTCGCTAAAAAAACAGCCTGAAAAGGCATCCCTGTTTCTGAAAGAATGGACGGATTAACAAATAAAATATAACTCATTGCAAAAAAGGTCGTAACCCCCGCCATTATTTCAGTTGATACCGTTGTCTTGTTTTCCTTTAATTTGAAAAACGTATTCATAATTGCACTTCTCTCCCTTAAAATCCATGTTTTCGAATAATTACTCTTTGATTATAAGAGAATCGCTATCTTTTTACAACAAAATATTAACTATTATATATACTTTTCTATATAACGTTCGTGTTTTGCAGATATAAAAAAAGAAAAAGCTTTACATTGCTTCTTCTTTTCCTAATAATTGGATTAGCCCAAACAACAGCATCTGTAGAAACATCATTAATAAAATAAACATTAATTTTTGAAGGGACCAGTCAAAAAAGATAATTTTCACTGTTTCAATTGGACTCATAAAAAGATAGACACTGTGTAATCGATCAAAACGTCCAACATAAATCGCCAAAGCAGACAAGAAATGAAGGCTGGCTTGAAAGACTACAATTGTTTTATAGTCACAATAACTTTGCAATTTCTGACTAACAGTTGTTACTGTTTTCATCCCTAAAAGTCCATATATAACAATCCCGCTAGTTAAGCAAACAAACGCCCACCAATCACCAATTTGGTTTGCAAAAATCGTATTAAAGCCTCGATAAATAGATAGCGTTTCTAAATGAAAAAAATCCGTAAATAGGTACGGCGCATTAGGATAAAAAATTAACCAAGCAAAACCTATCAACCAATCCCTTTTACGTTTTTCTGCGTTTAAAAGATAACTAAGTTCAATTGGAATGTAGGCTAACAACACGTTCAACGCCATAAAATGAAAATGCGTAGCAAATAACCACATATAGATACAATAGATTAAGGTGATCACTCGTAAATAATTTCTAGAATTTTTCAAGATGCTCTGCGCTCCTTTTTCAAACGGTTTATTTTAGTGTAGCATACTTCTTAAGCTTTTTTTTAAACCTTATAAATGAACATGCTTCTCCCCTTGATAATCTTCGGTTTTATGCTAGACTGAGTAAAAGGCATTTAGGAGGAATTTTTACTTGAAAAAATTAATTGCTATTGATTTAGACGGCACAACATTAAATGCACAGTCTTTAATCAGTCCAAAAACCGAACAAACACTAAAAAAAGCGATTGACAACGGTCATTACGTCAGTATTGCCACTGGACGTCCCTATAGAATGAGTCATCAATTTTACCAACAACTTGGCCTAACGACCCCTATGGTTAACTTTAACGGCGCTTTAGTCCACATTCCAGAGAAAAAATGGGACTTGGAAAGCGAAGCCAATATTGAGCGTGACCTAGTCTTTGACATTTTGGCACAGAAAAAAGAATTACAATTAGATTTTGTTGCTGCTGAAAACAAAGAAACATTTTATATCGATACGTTAGATGGGTTCGATCCGAAATTTTTTGCTTCCAAAGCAACCTTAGATAATTTACTTACTGCTAAAAATTTACGAACCAATCCTACCTCAATGATGGTTCGGACCACGCCAAACCAAGCTGAAAAAGTTGCTGATACATTGACAAAACAATATGGTGATTATATTGATGTCCGCACTTGGGGCGGTCCAATGCCTATTTTAGAAATGGTCGCAAAAGGAATTCAAAAGGCCCATGGCGTTGATCAAGTGGCGAACTTTTTATCTGTCAAACCAGCTGATATCATTGCTTTTGGCGATGAACATAATGACGAAGAAATGTTAAGTTATGCTGGTTGGGGTGTTGCTATGAACAATGCCACGGATAAAATTAAATCCGTAGCCAACGATGTCACTGAAAAAACAAATGATCAAGATGGTTTAGCAGATTACTTAGAAAATTATTTAGATCTATAAAAGGCTAAAATAAAAGTATTTCTTTAAAAAGAACTCACTTTGGTTTAGCTGATAATCTTAAGATTACAAAAGTAGGGCATAAGTCGAAACGACTTATGCCCTACTTTCGTTTTTCTTATTCCTTCAATGAATTTTGAAACGTGCTGATTTTTTCAGCCAATCTTTGATAAGTAGTAAAAGACGGATGCTGTAGCTCTTGTTCTTCGTTAACGGATAAAGTTTGTTGTGTCGTAATGGCCTTTGTTAGTGCATCTACAAAATGAATAAAAGAATTGTTGGTTTGTTTATTATATCCTGGTGAATAATATTTCGATTGACGATAAAAAGGCCGCAGGGCTGTTTCTGTGATTTTTTCCTGTTCATCTGAAAAGTATTCATCATAGCTGACATGTTTTATTTTCTGCTCTTCTGTTATCACTTGAAGTCGACCGATTAGGCCATTACCTAAATCTTCTGCGTAACCGATATACGTTTCTTTCGATGGCTCTTTTAGCCAAGTGTCCATCTCTGCTGCTAAAGGCATTAAACCTTCACGAGCAGAAGTTGATGAACCGCGTACCGTATAAAAATTACCTGTGACACGATTTTCGTCACGCATTTGTTTTTCTACATAAGTAATACCATTAACAACGGTGACTAACGTATCGTCTGTACGCGTGTTGCTTGCTTGAAATTCAGGATAATCCGACAGGCGTTTGTTGACACCCGAATAGCGTGTATCGTAATAAGGATCACTAGCAAACTCTGTAAACTCAACATTCAGAATCCGTTGCGTTTCAGGTTCCGTAATAATCTCTACAATGCCGTAATTTCCGCCAGTAAATACACCTTCATTTTTATAATAGTTACCCGTCATTAATCCCAAAGGCGGTTGATTGGACCAAAACATTTTTTCCTTTTTTTCTTCTGGTGTATATTTTGCTGGTGGGGTTGTCCCAAATGTCGTTTGTGTGGCCCCTGTAACCACTTCGTACGTGTATTCATGAGAATCAAAAGTCAATTGATTAGCAATCAGTTCGTCATTTTTAGTCGGCGCTTGTTTTTCCACCGCAGAAGTCGTTTGATTGGTGACGGTAACTTGCTTCACTTGCTTTGTCTCTTGCGGTCCACTTGTTGTTTGTTTCGTTGACTCTTGATCTGGCGCACAACCAACCAAAATAAATAATCCGATAAAAACCAACATTCCTTTAATATGTTTCATTCACTTTTCTCCTTTTTATAAACGCTTAATTTCCTCTTATCTCCAGTGTAGCAAACATTTATAAACCAAAACTGACGGAAAAATGAATAAATAATAAACAAAAACGCTAAGTCTCCTGTAGCTTAAGAGACTTAGCGTTTTTTTATTTAATTGCTTGGCGCTTTTGGCGCAACCACTCTTCTTTAATGTGTTCAGATAGGCGAATCATTCGTTTACCAACTTCACTATATTGGTTAGTAGCTAAATTGGCTAAAGAAATTCGAACTGACCATTTGTCACTCCCGAAAGCATCCGCTTTTAAAAGCATTAATTTTTCTTTTTCTGCTAAAGAGGTTAATACTTTTGTGATCGTCCACGATTTCGTTAAATAACTTGAAAATTCTGGGCCATAACGTTTTTCTGTCCAGTCTCTAAAGTTAATTTCACAATAGTATGCTGTATTTAAACTTGCTAAAGGCTCTTCAATGCCTAAGGTGCGGAACAAGAGCTTTTCACGCGTATGACAAATATCCATCACTTCGTCTTTATATGCTTGACCGTCTTTTAACAAAGCATACAAACTAAATAAAGCCATCATCGCTTGCTGAATAGAAGAAAGTCCCGCTGCATGGTTCAACGCAATATCGCGGCTGTCTGCGACTAAGCGGCTGATAAAGTTAATTTGGCTTGTGTCTGCATTCAATGTAGCATAACGTGCCTGTAATTCCATTTTTCGAGCCGCTGGCAATTCTTTTAATAATTGATCAAAGATGTTCTCTTGGCTGACCGCAATGGTCCCCACACGCCAACCGGTAGCACCAAAGTATTTAGAATAAGAATAGATACAAGCTGTATTGTAAGGTAACTCCGTAAATAATGAACGGAAAGCTGGCACAAAGGTTCCGTAAACGTCATCTGTTAAAATCATTAACTTAGGGTTATCCACTGCAACGATTTGTTTGATTTGTTCAATGGTAGGTTTTCCCATAGCATTAGCAGTTGGATTGCTGGGATTTACGACAAAAACCGCTTTGATGGACGGGTCTTTTAGTTTATCAATTTCCTTGTTTGAGTATTGATACGTCGTTTTTCCATCAATAATCATTTGCTCTGCTTTGATTTTAACTACGTCAAAATCATAACGTGGTAGTTCTGGAATTTCTAGATAAGGAGCAAACGTTGGTAATAACAACGCAATACGATCACCTTTTTCTAGTAAATAATTATTTGCCAACGTATCAAACAAGTAACAAATCCCTGCTGTACCACCTTCAACGGCAAAAATATCAAAGGGTTGTGCTTCGCTGGAAAATAATTCTTGATTTAAATATGCTTTAATCGGTTGTTCACACGCCTTCAAGCAACGAACAGGATTCGGATAATTATCCCCAATCACATAGTCTAACATGGCATCTAACCACATTTCCTTATCCATCCCAAAATAGTTATGCTCTGCTGTCCAAATTTCTTGTAAGAAGGTTGCCCCTTTGCTAGGATTTTCTGCTAAAAAGTTTAAGAAGCGTTGCGTTCTACCAAAACTTGGCTGAATCATACCAGCCGTTTGTTCGCTCCCCTCTCTTAACGTTTCTTTTGTAGCAAATTGACCTAATAAAAAAAAGGCTTCCCTTGGTGTTGGCGCCGTCCAATTAGGATTGCCTCGCCCTGCATTTAACAATGTTTCTAAATTATGATTTTCTTCATGTAATTTCTTCTCTAAAAATAGACTTAATTCAAACGGACTAAGGTTTTCTGTCAATTCATCACTTGTTATCATTTTATCCTCCTGAAGCACACGCAGTCATTTAGTATTTAGTATGTAGTCTATACTACTCTTCTACCTCCAGATGTCAACCATTTAAGCGGAATATTCTGACAATTAATAAAAAAGAAGCAATCCTTTATAAAAAATAAAGGATTGCTTCTTTTTCGCTGATTAACCAAAGAACCGTTGCATCTCAATTTTTGCTGATTGGACAGAATCAGAAGCATGGATTAAATTTTTGGTGACAGACAACCCATAATCCGCTCGTAAGGAGCCACTTTCAGCATCTAACGGATTCGTTGCTCCAACTAATTTACGCACTTTTTTAACCACATTGTCCCCTACAACGACCATCACAACCACTGGGCCACTTGTCATATAGGCTAATAATTCAGGGAAAAATAGTTCATCTTTTAAATGCTCATAGTGTTCCTTCACTGTTTCTACTGTTAGTCGTTCGAATTTAAGGTGCAATAAGTCAATACCTTTATCTTCAAAACGTTGAATGATTTTGCCAACTAACTTTCGTTCAACGCCATCTGGCTTAATAATTACTAAACTTGTTTCCTTCATTTTTTCTTCCATCCCTTTCAAAACTTCCTTTTGCCCTTTCCCAAGGGGTAGCTACAGAATAAAATGAAAGCGGATACTTTGTCAATGATAAATTTTCTTTTCCTTTTGATTAAATAAAAAATTAAAGATTATTCACAAGGTTTGTGAATTGTTCTTTCAGTTCTGTATTACTTGTTTCTTTTAAAAACAAATAAGGTTGCTCTTCTACTGGCTGTTCTTTACTCACATAAACTTTGGCTTCACCATTCACTAAAGTAAATAAATAGACATGCTTCTGGGCAACTTGTGTCGCACTGTCAGAGTATACTGCCACCAGACAATACCCCCCTTCGTTGCCAGTTTCTGACCAATTTAACCAAATGGGATTGTTCCCAATAGCTGGTTGTATTTTAGGTTCATAACTCAATAAATCATCAGGCACTTGAATCGTGTAAAAAGCTACAGAGTGACCTGGTTGGTACGCTTGATAGTTCTGATTGCGTTCTTGACCCCAGGTTTCCATGTATTGTCCTAACTGTTTTGCTTTTTGCTGATTCCAAATCGTCCCTTCTTCTGTAACTAATTCAGTTAATTCTTGTGTTTGCGTTGTTTGCTCTAATTCCAACGCCGTGGTTTGACTAACTTCGGTTGCTGAAATTGCTCTTGTTTCTTCACATTGTTTGTTTGTACGGTTCGCACTTTCTGTGATTCCTCTTTCGATTTTTGCCAACCACAGCCAGATAAAACGCTTCCAACAACCGCTATCATAATAATCCCGTTTAGTTTCATTCCTTAAACTCCTGTTTTTATTTTTATTCTATCGAAATAAACCTAAAATCTCAATCCCTTTCTTTGGATAGTTGAAAACCATTTGGGAACTAGTAATTCTCCACAATTATAGTCCTCTAGTAATTGTTGGTATTGCTGTTCCATAGTCCTGATTTCTTTTTCACCAAAGCTCAGTGCCCAAACTAAAGAATAGAGTCCTGCGTGAAAAGTATAAAGCTTTTGAAACTGCCAAAATAAGGTAGGAACTTTCCCAGCAAAATAACCTTGTAATTGACCATAAGCAAACAATGGCGAAACATTTCTTGAAAAAAATTGTAACTTGTAAAATTCTTCATAAGGATCCCCAAAATCCCATCGATTAAAATCAATCACACCGACCTGCCTAGTTGGCAAGTAAATAAAATTTCCCACATGGAAATCTCCATGCTGATAAACCACAGGCCGTTGTTGCAATAACGGTAATTGTTTTTCTAAATATGAAATTATTGGCTGCTGGTACGGCATACAAAATTGAGATTCCTTATACTTATTTAGTTGGCTCTGCTTTTTTTCGTATAAATTTTGCGCAATCTCTCTTTGACTAATCCTTTCAGGCAACAAAAGCTTATGGATTTTGTTTAAATAGCGGCCCGCCTCTACGCCTAAGTTCAGTTGTCTTTTGGGAGAAAGAGCGGGTAAAACATCGCTTAAGTCTTCACCTTCTAGATACGTTAATAACATGTATCCTTGTTCACTTTCAGGAATAGGTGCACATAAAAAAGGTTTAGAACTGGGAAATCCTAACGCCGCTACTTTTTTGATAAATTGATATTCTTGTTGTTTAGCTAATAACTCTTCTTGTTGAAAAATTCGCAATAAAAAGGTTTCTTGATTTTTAGTAACTTTAAACTTTAAATCAGTTGACCAACCACGGTGAATAGCTTCAACTTTTTGCCATTGCTGAAACGCTGGAATCTTCTCAAACGCCCTCATTACTTTCGCCTCCATTTCCCTATTGGTTTTAGTATACCAAAGAAAAAAGGCTGGAGACAATTGGGGATAAATTGTCTCTAGCCTTCACTGGTTATCATTTTCTAGTTTTCCTTATATAAATCGTTCCACTTGTTACTAAGAAAGCTCCTCCTAAAACAATCCAGAAAGTACTAGGTACTTCTGCACCTGCTTTTGGTAATACTTTTTTGGGAAGCTGTTCTTGTTTCCCAATCATATTTTTATTAGAAAAAGCATGCGTACTTCCTGTTGATTTGGTTCCCTGATTGGCTGATGATTTCAGCGAATTATCTAAGGATGACTCACTAGTAGTTTTTCCAGCTTTGTCTGGGTTTTGGTTTTGGTTTTGGTTTTGGTTTTGGTTTTGGTTTTGGTTTTGGTTTTGGTTTTGGTTTTGGTTTTGATCTTTTCCTTCGATTGGTCCTTCACTTGTTTTTGTTTCTTTGTCTTTATCTGGTTTGCCACTTGCATCTGAGTCTTTATCTTTTTCTGGTTTGCCACTTGCATCTGGTTCTTTGTCTTTGTCTGGTTCGCCGCTTGCATTTGGGTCTTTGTCTTTGTCTGGTTCGCCACTTGCATCTGGTTCTTTGTCTTTGTCTGGTTCTTCTACATGTGGTTGATTTATCTTGTGGTTATTTTCAAATAAAGTACCTAATTGTAGCAATGTTCGGTCTTCATTTAATGCACTATTAAATTGAATCCCCAAAGGCAGTCCTTCTTTTGAAACGTAAGTTGGTACACTTAATGCTGGATGTCCAAATAAATTTGCTTGTTGTGTAAACGGTGTATATGTGAACGCCGTCAGCCATTGGTCATAAATCAATTGTTTTTGTTCTGCTGGTGACAATTGATCAATTTTTTCCATCTGTGCTGCATGTTCTGGTTTTAGTAACGGATTATCAATACTAGGTGCCGTGGCAGCTGTCGTTGGTGTTAATAAGATAGGATACTGTTGATAAAATTCGTCCATCGCTTGTGCTTGTAAAGCAATATCTGTCCAAGCCGCAGTTGTCTCTTCACTCGTTATATTTTTTCCTGTTTGAAAAAGCGCCCATGTTAACAGTTCTACATCATTTCGTTCAAGCGGTCTTTTCAATTTCTGCCGCGCCATAAAATCGGCAATTCCTGCTGAGCCAGCAGCTACAGTATAATAATTTTTCATTAGACGTTCCCCATCAACAGGGTGCTTCACTTCAACCAATGTGTACCCTTGGTCTTTTAAAAAAGCAACAGCTTCAGCGACCGCCTCTTTTGCTTCGGCACTTACAGGCGTTCCGGCAGGGGATTCTGTTGTATAAGCAATGGGTTGCGCTTGACTTAAATGTCCCGCAGGAAGATCTTTTTTGGTTAATAAGGTTTCAAATAATGTATTTGTATCCGCCACGGTTCGACTTAAACCAAAGTGAACAGTTTGACCTTTTGCACTATTAGAATTGCCAATGATTACTCCTCTAGAAGGTTTCAAGCCTACGGTGCCTGTCCAAGAAGCAGGGATGCGGATAGAGCCACCAGCATCACTTCCAGAAGCAATGGGAACAAATGCCGCGGCGACACTAGCGCCCGCTCCGCCTGAAGAACCACCTGAATAATGGTTAGGATTCCATGGATTGACGGAAACGCCATATAACTTTGAATCTGAAATATTCTTCCAACCTAATTCTGGATAATTCGTTTGACCAATGATTATGAATCCAGCATTTTGTAGTGCTTTGACAAAGGTCGATGTCCCACCAGCTACTTGATCTTGGAGAAAACCAAAACCGTTCGTGTTGCTTTCACCTTTCAAGGATTGTCCTAACCCTTTTAGTAAGAGCGGCACACCTAGAAATGGTTGACCTGTATCTTGTAAAGCTTTTGCTTCTGTCAAAGCCGCTTCTTCTCGTAAAGTAATGACCGCATTTAATGTAGGATTTTCACGTTTAGTGATGGCCAACGCAATTTTTACTAATTCTTCGCTCGTCACCTTTTTTTCTCTTACTAAAGTTGCTAACTCCAGTGCAGTTGCTTGTTTATAATCTGCTTCTGAAAAAACACTCTCTGCAGAAACAGCTTTTTCATCTGTATCACTATTTTGTATCTCATTTGTGGTTTCAGTAGTTACTGCAACCACATTTCCGCTACTGCTTTCGGCGATTGCCGAAGAGGATTCTTTTTCCTGCATCACCGTTTGGCTAGTAGTTTCAGATTCCAAGTTAGCTACAGTCTGACTGGTTTCTGTTGTTACTGATTCCGTCTCTGTTTGAACGGTTGTTTCTAATATACTTTCTTGTGCCAACATTGGTACCCCTACCAGTGTTTGGCTAATTAATAAAATAATCCCTAACTTTTTGAACAAAATCGACTTCTTCATAAGTCACATCCTTTATCTATTAATACAGATAAAAAATCTGTATTACTTATAGCATAAATGAAAGCGATTAAAAAGTAAAGTTCTCTTGAAAATTCCCATGTTCAACTTTTAGGCTAGGTTCTTTTTATATGCTAAAATAGAATAGAAACGGAGGTTTTTTAATGGAATGGATTGAAATTAAGCACGCAACACAAAATAATTTGAAGAATATCTCTGTCAATATCCCTAAAAAGCAACTAACTGTTGTTACTGGACTTTCGGGTTCAGGAAAGTCCTCCTTAGTATTTGACACATTAGCCGCTGAATCACGTCGTGAACTAAATGATACATTTAGTTCGTTTGTTCAAAATTACTTACCCAAATATGGTCGTCCAGAAGTTGAAAAAATCGAGAATCTTCCTGTTGCAATTGTCATTGACCAGAAAAAAGTAGCAGGTAATTCTCGTTCGACAGTGGGAACGTACACAGATATTTATACGTTTTTACGTTTGCTGTTTTCACGAGCAGGTTCTCCATTTGTTGGTTATTCAGATACTTTTTCGTTTAATCATCCGGATGGAAAATGTCCAACATGCGATGGCTTAGGAAAGATTACCGAAATCAATCTTCATCAGCTAGTTGATTATGACAAATCATTAAACGAAGGGCCTATCGATTTCCCCACATTTACAGTTGGCAACTGGCGGTGGAAGCGTTATGCCCATAGTGGTCTATTTGATTTGGATAAAAAAATCAAGGACTATTCTCCTGAAGAGTTAGCATTATTTTTATATGCTCCACAACAAAAACTGGCTAATCCGCCCAAAGAATGGCCTCATACAGCTTTGTATGAAGGAATCGTCCCGCGCATGCAACGTAGCATATTGCATACAGACGAAGGCAAACGTCATCAAAAATACCTTAATCACTTTGTTACCGTAAAAAGATGTCCTGATTGTTTAGGAAGTAGAGTCAATGAACGTGTTCGTAGCTGCAAAATTAATCAGAAAAGTATTGCTGATGCTGTTGACATGCCACTCACTGAATTACATTCTTTTATTCGTTCGATGGATCTTTCCTTAATAAAAAATATTCAAGAAGAGCTACTTGTACGTCTAGAAGCATTAATTAATATCGGTCTCTCCTACCTCACATTAGGACGAGCAACTGAAACACTTTCTGGTGGTGAAGCACAGCGGATTAAAATTGCTAAGTATGTAAACAGCGCCTTAAACGATATTATGTATATTTTAGATGAACCAAGTGCTGGCTTACATCCAAAGGACATCGAACGGATCAGTCGTGCATTGCTCAATTTAAAAAATAAAGGAAACACCGTGGTTCTGGTGGAACACAATCCACAATTAATTAGAGAAGCTGATTTTATCATCGATATAGGACCTTTCGCAGGCGAAAATGGTGGCCATGTCCAGTTTTCAGGAACGTATGACGCATTTTTAGCCTCCAAAACCTTGACTAGTCAAGCCCTTCAAGAGCCGCTCACTTTAAACGACCAACCAAGAAAAGCAAGGAAGTCTTTAACAATCGAACATGCGACACTGCATAATTTAAACAATCTATCTGTCGAAGTTCCGTTAGGAGTTTTGACTGTTATTTGTGGGGTCGCTGGTTCAGGTAAATCATCATTAGCGGAAGAAATTTATCAAAAAGCCCAAGCTGATAATCAAGAAATTATTCATCTTTCACAAAAAAGCATTACCGCAAATTTACGATCCACACCAATGACCTATCTCAATATTTTTGATAAGGTCCGCAAACTGTTTGCGGAAGAAAATCATGTTAGTTCAGCTTTATTTAGCTATAATTCCAAAGGCGCCTGTCCTACTTGCAAGGGGAAAGGAATAATTGTCTCCGATATGTCTTTTATGGAGGATGTTACTAGTGTTTGCGAAACCTGTCACGGAACGCGTTACAAAGAAGAGGTGCTTCATTATCTGTATAACGGAAAAAATATCGTTGAAGTACTAGCTTTAAGCGTTAAAGATGGCTATGATTTTTTCAAAGACCAGCCTTTTGCTCTTTCATTAAAAAATTTACTGGAAGTTGGCTTAAGCTACCTTAAACTCAATCAATCGCTCTCAACATTATCTGGTGGCGAATTGCAAAGGGTAAAATTAGCAGACACACTTCACCAAAAAAAAGCTATCTATTTAATGGATGAACCTACAGATGGCTTACACTTAATTGATATCCAACAAAGTCTTCAACTTTTCAATCGAATGGTAGAAGAAGGAAACAGCTTAATTTTATTAGAACATCACATTGATGTGATTAAAAGTGCCGACTGGTTGATTGAACTAGGTCCCGAAGGTGGAGAAAAAGGCGGACAGCTTCTTTTTACAGGAACGCCAGCAAATATGTTAAATTCCACTCACTCTATTACTAAAGGCTATCTGTAAAATAAAAAGTACAAACGGTGCAAGCAATGAGCACCGTTTGTACTTTTTCTATTTCAACCCAACTTCCATCTTCACAGGTTGGTGATCTGTATATTTAAATTGTTCGTCCTTTGTTTTCACGCTATGAACAGCCACATTATCAGAAACAATAAAACCATCAATTACATACACTTGGGATGTTTCATAAGAGCCAGTGTAAGGCTTATTAAGCACCCGCACAGTCGGTTGTTGATCATCATAAGCAAGTGAAAAATGTTTAGGTAAGTCTGCTGGATCAATTTCTCCTGGTACCCAACCAGCTTCCCCTAAGTCAGGATATCGATGACTGCCTTTGAAAACTTGATTAAAGTCACCTCCAGCAATTACATAGTTTCCTTTAGCGTATTCTTGGGATAATACGTCAGCTAACTTTTTGCTTTGAGCAATCTTCCCTTCCCCATTGTCATAGGCTTCCAAATGTAAGTTAAAAACCACTAATTCTTTGTCTGTGCCTTTAATTGGAAAGCGCGTTTCTAGAAGCGCTCGTTTTAAGTTACTAATGCTAACGGGCCAACGAAAGGGATTGGGTAAAGCAATGCGTTGGGCCTCTGTTATTTTTTCATTTGATAATGTTAATAAACCACTTTCTACTCGTCCAATCGGCGGCCAAGGAATGGGCACATAATCTACCTTAAAATTATAAGCAAATGCGCTGTTCAGCTGTAGCTGTTTTTGTAACTCTTCCTCTTGATTGACTTCATAAGAACGTTGCGAGCGACGATCGACTTCTTGGAATAAGTAAATCATCGCTGGTAATTCTTTCAAGGTTTCTTCAATGCCCGTTAAATTCTGTTGGACCATTGCCTTATTAACTGGTTGGACAGTTTTGCCACCGTCCATAAAAAAATCTTCTGTTTGTCCTAGGCCAGCATAGCCTATGTTATACGTGACTAAAGAAATGGATTGCTTTTTTTCGATGGTTTGCTCTGAAAATTGTTTATTTATAGCAACTGGTTCAACCGCTCGTGGTCGAAACTCTCGGAAGGTTAAATATCCTATCAAAATTAAAGCTATGCTTAGAAGAAGGACCATCAAGCTACCGAGATATTTAAAAAACTTTTTCATTGATTCCGATGTTCCTTTCACATTATGTCAAACCAAAAGTAGCAATTATCTTCGTTGCTACTTCTTCTGGTGTCATGTTTGAATTATTTATTTTCGTTATTTTTACATTTGGAAATGTACTTTCTAGTTCGCCTTCGTGGCTTACTAACCGATGTTCTTTGAAGGTATTGAGTAATTCTTTTCGAGAAAAGTCGACATCGCGTTTTGAAGGTTTTGCCTCTAGCCGCTCTGGATGAACATTCCGTTCTAGGCGGATTTCTGTTGAAGAGACGAGTTCGACGAAATAAACGGACTCATGTTTACTAAGAAAAATTTCTGATATTTCTTCTAAAAATTGAAAATCCTGTTCTTGATCAAAAGCAATCACCACTGTAAAAATAATGTTTTTTGTTGTATTTGTGGCTGGATTTTCTACAAAGGCATGAAAAAGTTCCTTTCTAACGGAATCAGACAATTGAAACGCACGTTCCGTATACCCAAGATAGTTTGCAAATAAGTCAATGGTTTGATGATTAAATAGTAATTTAGCATCTAACTGCTTTTCTAAAGCCTTGCCAACGGTCATTTTCCCGACAGCTTGGGCACCAATTAAAACGATTAAAGACATCAACTTTCCCTCCTCTAGTCTAATTTTTAGGTGGCTATCTTCTACTATATCACACTATATTACAACACCTTACAAAACTGTTCGGAAAATTTTCTGTTTTTTATTACAAAAAAAAGACAAAAGACTCTATAATGAGAGAGGACTCGATTGATTATAGATGAGATAGGTGACGGAGAATGGCAATAGAAAAATATTTTCAAACAATAGATGGCAGTCAAATTTTTTATCAAATTTTTGGCAAAGAAACAAATTACCCCCTTGTGTTACTTCATGGTAATGGCAATGATCATACTTTTTTTAATTATCAAATTTCTTATTTCTCCAAGGAGTATCAAGTTATTGCGGTGGATACCCGCGGACATGGACGTTCCACCAATACACAAAGTCAATTAACTTTTCCGCTTTTGGCAGAAGATTTAGCTGGTATTATTCAACAAGAACACTTAACAAAAATTAATTTATTGGGCTTTAGTGACGGAGCAAATATTGCCATGGTTTTTACCCATTTATATCCTGATTTCGTCAACAAACTCGTCTTAAATTCTGGAAATGTCACCATGTCTGGTCTGAAAAAATATGTAACGATTGCCACTTATTTTCAATATTGGTTTTGTCGTATTGGCGCCTTTTTTTCAAAAAAATTGCGCGCACGGCTCCCTATCGTGGCTCTGTTATTTGAAGATACTGGACTGACAAAACAAGATTTAGAACACATCCCCTGTCCTACTCTTGTTATTACTGGCAGTCGAGATTTAATTGCGCTTTCCCATTCACGGGCGATTGCTGATGCCATTCCTGATGGCAAATTGGTCTTGGTAAATAAACAGGGTCATTTATTTGCCAAAAACTCACCAGATATTTTTAATAAAACAATCGAAAAATTCTTAAAGGAAATGAAGGTGTCTAAATGAAACAAATTATTCATTGGATCAAAACGCATACAGGATTACTAAAAACACTGTTTGTTATTGCGGTCTCAATTATTGTTGTTGCCCAACTTTTATCAATTGGTAAAACGATCTCATTTGAACAGTTAAAACAGATTTTTGATGAGATTCCGCTATGGAAATTGTTATTGATGATGGTTATCGGTTTAGTTTCCGTTACTCCGATGCTAAATTATGACTTAACATTAAATCGCATTTTAAACTTGAAAGTCTCAAAACGGGAACTCCTTGAATCTAGCTGGATTGTCAATACAATCAATAATATTGGTGGATTCGGTGGTTTGGTCAGCATGGGACTTCGTTCTGAATTTTATGGAAATAAAACAGAGGAAAAGAAAATTTTACCTGCGTTAACCCATATTTTACTTTTTGTGTTATCCGGTCTATCTATTTATAGTATTCTTTGCTTTTTCCTTGTTCAGTTTGATCCAAAGATGGCTTATTTACAGCAATATTGGATTTGGTTATTAGGTGGCGGTCTTTATTTCCCATTACTTTATCTTATTTTACATTTCCAAAAAAATAGTTCCTTTGGTAACCTCGATGCAAAAAATCGCTTATCTTTAGTTGTTTCTTCGTTTTTAGAATGGACAGGTGTTTTAATTACCTTTATCAGTATTGGTTACTTATTAGATGTACCGATTCCTTTAATTGATATTGTTCCTTTATATGTAGCAGCTTCGATTATTGGGATTGCTTCGATGATTCCAGGGGCTTTAGGTAGTTTTGATGTCATGATGATTTTAGGACTGAGCAACTTAGGTGTCGATCGTGAAATTATTGTTTTGTGGTTATTGCTCTATCGTTTATTCTATTATATTATTCCTTTCTTAATTGGCTGTTTGTTCTTTACAAAACACTTAAGCCAAAAATTGGATACTCATTATCGACAATTACTGAAACAAATTACTTTGGAAATTGCCCACAAATTAGAAGTGGTTTTACTTTATTTTTCAGGAATTATGATGGTGCTCCTAGCCACTATTCCAGAAGCCTTCACTCAAGTGCATTGGTTAAGAGATATTAACCCCTTCCGTTCACATATTATTATTCAAATTCCGAGTATTGTTTTAGGCTTTGCATTATTAATTATGGGACGTGGGATTGCTGATCGTGTTAAAAGAGCCTATTATCCAACGATTATTTTATTAATTGGTGCTATCTTGTATTCATTTGTTGTTGACTTTAGTATGTTTTCCATTTTCTATTTAGCTATTTTATTATTTATCGTTATTTTTTCAAAATCAGAATTGTACCGTGAACAACTGGTTTACTCTTGGGAGTGGATGACGATTGATGGGTTTATCTTTGGCTTGTTGACTTTGTTATACCTGGTAATTGGTGTTTATAATTTACCGAACTTCCCACACCATCGTCATCATTTTGTGGAATTTTTCTTGTTCCCTTCCGAACGGATCTGGTTGTCAGGATTTATCGCTATCCTCTTAGTTATGAGTTTTAACTTTCTATTTGTTCGCTACCTCCAAGGGAAAAAACACCAAGTGGGTGAGTTTCCAGAAGATAGTATCTTGCATAATATCTTAACAACT
>Ga0153921_1000359_pt1 | contig 26175 bp, 31 predicted proteins | sample TSNJ005MetaG_FD_104691 | JGI IMG/M metagenome (GOLD analysis project Ga0153921, IMG submission 104691) | Attine ant fungus gardens microbial communities from New Jersey, USA - TSNJ005 MetaG | ecosystem: Host-associated > Fungi > Mycelium > Unclassified | place: USA: New Jersey, Brendon T. Byrne... | reverse complement strand
AAGCCGGATTATGGCTTGATGCCGGAACCATGTTTGGAATCGGAGGCTCCGGATTCCAGCGTATCAATATTGCCTGTCCGCGCTCTATTCTGGAAAAGGCTTTGCATTTATTGGAACAGGCAGTAATAAGCGTATCAAATAATAATTGAGAAATGGAGGTTTTTGCTATGTCTAATATTGCAAAAAATTTAACGGATTTAATCGGAAACACACCGCTTCTGGAACTTTCAAATTACAACGCTAAGTATGAGGTGCCGGCAAAACTTGTAGCAAAACTGGAATATTTTAATCCCCTGGGAAGCGTAAAAGACAGAGTCGGCTATGCTATGATCGAAGATGCGGAAGCGAAAGGGCTCATCAAGTACGGTACCGTGCTTATTGAACCTACCAGCGGCAATACCGGTATTGCATTGGCATTTGTTTCGGCTGCAAAGGGTTATCGTCTTATCTTAACTATGCCGGAGACAATGAGCATGGAGCGGCGTAACCTTCTGAAAGCATTAGGTGCTGAACTGGTATTGACTCCCGGTTCCGAAGGTATGAAAGGTGCAATTAATAAAGCGAAAGAACTGGCTGAAACTACTCCTGATTCTTTTATTCCAGGTCAGTTTTCCAACCCATCCAACCCTGCAATTCACAGAAAAACAACTGCATTGGAAATATGGAATGATACAGATGGTCAAATTGATATTTTTGTAGGCGGTGTTGGCACCGGAGGGACGATTACAGGTGTCGGGGAGGTTTTGAAACAGAAAAATCCCGCTATTAAGATTGTTGCAGTTGAGCCGGCCGATTCGCCGGTACTCTCAGGCGGGAGACCCGGTCCTCATAAAATTCAGGGGATTGGAGCCGGATTTTTACCGGATGTATTCAATGCCGATATTGTGGATGAGATCATAGGGGTCCAAAACGAACAGGCATTTGAGACCTCACGTAAACTGGCAGCTTCTGAAGGATTGCTGATTGGCATATCCTCCGGTGCGGCTGTTTACGCTGCTGCACAGCTCGCCAAACGCCCGGAAAACAGCGGTAAAACGATCGTGGTACTTTTACCTGATACCGGGGAACGGTATTTATCGGCGGGATTATTTGAATAATCAAAAAACAGCCGCTGCGGGAGGTGATATGCTTCACGCAGCGGCGTCCTGATGATCAACATGTATAAAACACAAATTGATTTTTAGCTTCTTTCGAATCTACTCTGATACACTTACGCTAAATATACTCTCTGCATATCCCGTTGTCTCAGAGAATAAATTCTCACTTTCGGTGTCCAGTATATAATACGTGAAGTAAACATATATATCATATGATGCCGGTGCTGCTGCAATCAGATCGGGAAAAGTATCCTTTAGTTCCTCCCACGATAAATCACCAATATATGATTGTTCCTCCGTATACAGATCATGGGTATACTGATCAAAATTATCATTTGCTTCAATTGCTCTTACATACCAAATGTATTCAAGCTGTTCCCCCGGTTCGAGATATTCTGTCCTTAGATCCAATGTTGCTATCCCCAGATGACTGACAGGCAGTATTGGCTGTAGACCTGCTGCATCTATCACTAGGGCCTCCGGGACCTCATATGAACCCGAGCCTCTGACATAGGCAATTGACCTGTCCCCATTATTCTTAACGGTAATGTTCACCGGGAAAACAGCGCCCGGTAAAATCGCTTTCCTCTCCAATACTTCTGCTGTTATCTCAAGATCCGGATATTCGTTTAGAACGAGTCCTTTAAGCCTGTTCCGGGTGGTTTCAGCATTTTCTTCCAAAGCCTCTTCAGGCTGCGTATTTAATTCTGATTCGGTTTGAGTGGTCCTGTCTTTCCCTGTCATATTACCGGTACAGCCTGACGTAACAAGCAGTACTGCGATAACAATCACAAATTTTAATTTTTTCATCTTACACCCGTTCATATTGCAAGCCCCCCGCGATACTACTCAAAAAAATAATGTGAAGTTCCCTTGTTCCTTATCCATTATTATATACACTTTTACAGAATTTATCAGAAATTAAATATATATACAGTTACCGGTTATCCACCTTTTCCGGATACATATCATGATGCGTCAGACGTTCAAATGCAACCTGTTCCCAAGGGGTTCCCTTTTTCCCATAATTACTGTACGGATCTATAGAAATACCGCCGCGTGGTGTGAATTTTCCCCATACTTCGATATATTTGGGTTCCATTAATTTTATCAAATCTTTCATAATAATATTAATGCAGTCTTCATGAAAATCTCCATGATTGCGAAAACTAAATAAATATAATTTTAAAGATTTACTTTCCACCATACGCACATCCGGCACATAGGAGATATAAATAGCCGCAAAATCGGGTTGTCCGGTAATCGGACACAGACTTGTAAATTCCGGACAATTGAACTTAACAAAATAATCAATATCCTGGTGCTTATTCATAAAAGTCTCCAGCAGGTGCGGAGCATAATCATCCGGATAAGCATTATTCTGATTTCCCAGATGCGTAATACCCGGCACTTCCTCTTTTATTCTCCCTGACATCTTACTACTCCTCCATTCTTAAATGATATCTATTCCATTTGCCGCAAATGCCTCCCTGCGGTCGATACATGTTCCGCAGGTGCCGCAGGGATTTTCGCTGCCTTCATAACAACTCCATGTCAAATGATATGGAACATCTAATTCAACTCCCTGTTTGACTATCTCCTTTTTACTTAATTCTACAAATGGAGCTTCCACATGCAATTGTCTGCCGCTTCCTTCATAGATTGCCATATTTATCGCATTATAAAATACAGCACTGCAGTCAGGATAGGCATTACCTGCAGCATCATCATGATGGGCACCATAGAATATAACTTCACATCCTTTCGATAATGCTACGCTTGCAGCCGTTGACAGAAATAATCCATTACGAAACGGTACATAGGTTGATACCGGGCTGCCATCCGTCTTCTTTAATTGCTCCGCATAACTCTCTCTGGGAATATCAAGCTTCGAGCGCTGCAGAAGTGAGCAATCACTATATGCAAATGTGGCTGAGAGGTCTATCTGCAGATGTTCCACCTGATAATATGCAGCAACAGATGCCGCAGCTTCTAATTCTTTTGTATGCTTTTGTCCATAAGAAACTGACAAAGCAATTACATTTTCATTTCCATATCTGTCAACTGCCAGTGCAAGACATGTCGTACTGTCTACCCCGCCGCTAAACAGGACCAATGCTTTATTCATTATAAACTCCCTTCTGTCTGACCAAATGTTTCCTGACATTATACTCCTTTTGTATTTGGATCCCAAATAACCTTATGAAGCTGAATCTGCAGATTAACTCCATTCATACGATGTTCTTTCATATATTCAACAATTGATTCCAACTCCATGCTGCCAAATACAGGGCTTATATAGACACTACAATTCCGTATTAAATCATAACTGTCAATAATTTCTCTGGCTCTGTCTAAATCTTCTATACTTCCTGATACGAATTTTATTGTATCACATGCTCCAAGTAAAGAAAGATTCTCCATACACATTGCAGATTCCATACCGCTTGATGGCAGCTTGTAGTCCATTGTCATGTCCGGACGGTTTGGGAACTGCATAAAAGGTTTAAGCGGCACGCTGCCGTTAGTTTCGATTTCTACATTAAGCTGTTCATTACCCGCCAGTAATTCCAGGAGTTCCCTGATGTCCTCCTGTAACAGCGGCTCTCCGCCGGTAAGAGTTACATTATGCACGCCGGTTTCTAAGATAAGCTGCTGTATCTGCCCGGCATTCAACCGGTGGCATGGTGCATCAGGCTGGTTTGCCCAACCGGTATCACAATAGGAACAATTAAGATTGCATCCCTGAAACCTGACAAATACCGCAAGCTGGCCGGCACGGATCCCTTCACCATTAATACTCACAAAAGTTTCTGCTACGTTATACATGACAGCTTATCTCCTCTTTTGTATATGCCGCACAATTATTAGGAGTTTCATATACTGTCATACGGCCTATCTGATATCCCTTCTGCGCAAGGCAAATATAAAAATAACGTGCCAGCTCTTCTGCCGTGGGCCGGAAAGGCACTTCAATCACTTTAAATTCTTCCTCCCGCAGAGCCATCAATGTGGTTTCCTTCAAACTGCCTTCCTCTATAATCAACGCATGATCAAAGGAATCAGTCAGTTCATTCAGATCTCTTTTAAGATCCCCAAAATCAGCCACCATTCCCCGAAGCCGTCCGGCGGCACCAAGTGAATCCTTTTCAATCTCCGCAACTACACGCCAGCGGTGTCCATGCAGATTGGAACATTTTCCTATATACCCGGGCAGGAAATGGGCACTGTCAAAGCTTGCTTCTGTTATTAGATGATACATATTAACTCCTATCCACACGACCGGAAACCTTTTGATTCCCTACTGATACTTCACTCTCTTTAATAGCAGCAAAAAAGCAGGCACTATGGCACCTGCAAGTAAATAAGACAATCTGCTTATGAGATCATCGGTTATTTTGTAAATTGCAGTCCTGGTTTTGTTTATAGACAGGATGGTACAAATGAACTGTCTGCGACTATTATAACCAAGATAATGGATGTTGTCAAATTATAACTAAATAATATTTATGTATTTATGTATTTATGTATAAGAGGTTTTCTACGATTCACAGCACCGGTTCTTTACTCTTGCGCCGAATAAAATATGCTGCATAATAGATAAAATGAGGTAACAGTATTAATAAAACGCTTAAAATCGTCTCCAATTCATATAGGTCATAGTCAATCATTTCATAGGTAATATTAATACAGTAAATAGTCTGTAATGCCAATAATACGCGGAATATTGTTTTTGAATAACACGATAATAATAATGCTATTCCTGTCAGCATACAAATACCGGAAAAAAAGAAAATCCTGATTAATATCTCATAATAATACTCCTTCGCTCCATCATTTAAATCCAAATATGGCAGCATGCGTACATCCTCCAGCATTGTTAAAAAAAACGATGCAAAAACGAATAGAGCTTCAACGCTTATTATGATAAGAGATATATTCCTGAATGTTTTTTCATCTTTCATTTCGCTCACTCTTTCCTTCTGCAATAACCTGCCATTTCAATCAAATCTTGTCCTTTATCGGTTAACAGAAAATTTCTTAGCGTCCTTGCATATGAATTTTCAGGTTCATCCTTTCTGATTATCCCATAATAGCTTGTGGTAAACGGATATACTTCATTGATTATATTCGTATCGTCCGGGGCTACTCCATTTATCTTTAGCACTTTTATATTATCATTTTTATAAAGATTATTAATATAATAATTGTATGTGTATCCAATGCTTGCTTTTTCATTGTCATATTCAGCAACAGCCCTAACCAAATCAGGCATACCATGCACCACAAGATGGTAGTCTTCCTCAATCGGATTAATCATTTTTCGCCCTTTCATTACAATCTGTTCCATGGCTGTTTGACTCCCTGAATTTTCCTCCCGTTGATATGCTTTTATGCTCGAATTATTTCCGCCCAACTCGTTCCAGTTTGTGATTTCCCCTGTATAAATTTTTTGAATTTGTTCAATTGTAAGGCTTTCAACAGGATTTGACTTATGAGTAATAAAAACAAAAGCATCTCTTGCAATCTGTTCCATGTCTAACTCTACATTTTCCGTCTTTGCCAATTCTTTTTCCTCGGCCGACGGAGAAGTCACAAAGATCAAAGATGTTTTTATTGATTTTTCAATTAAATTTTCATAAGCTGAATGTGTTGTAGAATGCCACACATAATCACTTTCATTTATTTCTTCATCGGTATATTCATAAAATTGTCTTAAGATTTCCGCCGTAATGGGAATGGTTGCCGTAGAGCCATCAATCATCTGCATTTCCTTTTCAGGGATTATTGCTTCGTCTGCAATTCTTTCCCAGTTATCAGTTCTTGACAGCATTACATTTATATTAGCTGTTTTATCTCCTGTTACTTTTCTCTCACCTGGACTAAACCAATTTATTGCAGCAAACACAGCACAAGCTATGGATGCTATTATAAAAATGCCGGAAAAAACAAAGATTATCTTTCTCAATCCCAATGCCCCTCTCCATATTTTACAATCGGCGGTTCTTCCATTTGTTTTCAAATATTTTGTGTTAAACTATATGCCATAATAATAGCATATGCTGCATTGCTTATCAAGAATTGAAAAACATTAGATTTGAGCCAGTTTGTGTTATTCCATTAAAAGACATGTTTCATTCATATGCACTTCGCTTAATTATTACTAAATATGTAGCAATATTTGTGAATATTAAAAATCCCATAATAATTATCATAGATATTAATATTGAACTGTCCTTTATTCCAGATATTTTTATGACTCCATAAAAATCGCATAATTGATCCATGATAAAATAATAACTGTTTTTCAAGTCAAATTTACTAAAAACAGGTACGGCATAAGCATATGCTGCGATTAGAACCACTCCACGTATTGCTCCTTTTGTCAATACACCAATTAACATGCCGATAGATGAATAAACTATTGATATAAAATACATGAAAATAAATTGCATTAATACATTCGAACTTAATGACAAATTATGACTGCTAAAATCATTTACAGGAATTTTATTACATATAACATTATACATAATTATTCCTGCTATTTTACTAATAATAATCATAATCAAAAAAAAGAAAAGTATGGTAATCATAGATGTACTGATTTTGCTTAAATAATAATTTTTACGCCCTACGCGGGCAACTTTATGTTTAATTATTTTAGTTTTATAGTCTGCACATCCTAATAATAATCCAAAAATACCGAAAATAATAGGAAAAAATATAATTCCCGCCTCAAATATTTGTGTTAAAGTATAATCAGGTGAATTTACAAACAGCAGTGTTTTTAATTGCTCATTATAATATGAAATAGGATTTTCTACCATATTATAGTCATTTATCTCTAAATCCTCTTTCATATCTTCTTCATTTTCATACAAATCTTGAACTCTGGTGTAATCTTCATAAGCCAATGTTATTTCTTTATAATTCATATAAAAAATTAATATAATCATTGCTAAAATTGATAACAAAAAATATAATATTAGATTAGAATAATACATTCTTCGGAATTCTGAAGCTATTATTTCAAGTTTGTCCTTTAAAATTATTCTCATAGATATCCTCTAACTTTCTTGTACTTTCTTTATAGTTATCTTCAATAAGTAGAATTTCTCCATCCTTTATTATGTAAACCACATCAATAATTCCTTCATAAAATCCAAACTGATGTCCAGTAAGAATAATTGTATGATTTTTTGCCATCTTTAATATATCTTTTCTTAAGGACTGCATTAAATCATAATCCAAGCCATTGGATATTTCATCCATTATAATTATCTCCGGCTTTAATATATTCAATAATATTAATGCTAATTTTTTTCTTTGACCATATGAATATGTTTTTACTTGTCTTTTTATCAAATTATCATCCATATATTCTCTAATCTGGCTTTCTAATTCTTCTTTATTTATAACTAATTTTTCTGATAAAATTATTAAGTTTTCCCAACCTGATAAATTTTCTATAAATGGACAATCATCCCAAAGAACTATTATTTTATTTCTTACTTTTTCTATATCATATGAATCATATAATATTTCACCTTTATATTTTTCTAATCCCAGCAGACATTTTATCAATGTTGTTTTACCAACACCATTTGGTCCCATAAAAAATGAAACTTTACTATTAGGAATAATAAAATTACTTTCCTTAATTATAATATTATTTTTATAGCACTTTAAAAAATCTATAAATTTTATCAAAAGTTTCACACCTCACTAGTTAATTTTATGTTTATAAAATATAATATCATATTTTTACCAATAAATTTAAAATAATAATAAACAGCCAAAAACTAGTAATAAGCGCAAATAAAATTAAAAATAAATTAAAATTATATAAAATTTCAATATAATATAGTTAAAAAAAACTAAACTATACTTTTTTCCAAAATGAGATACTGTGATATTAATTGGGGGACTGTTTATCATATAATGGGAAATTTACACGGTTAGATATAGCCATAGACGATACAAAACCGTATCTGGAAATCAGGGAGACAGGACAGAAAATCAAGAAAAAAAATTATGAGCAATACGAGAAAACAGGTTTTGCCGTGAAAACTTATGGTGTATTTAATCAATTCCCAAATATACTTTCTTAATCCGCTCCTCTTGTAAAAGACTTTCACCCGCGCCTTCCATAACTACTTCACCATGACTTATCAGATAGGCATAGTCTGCGATTTCCAGCGTATCTACAGCATTTTGCTCAACCATGATTATGCTGATTCCCAGCTTATTAATCTTTTTGATAAACGCAAACACTTCACAAACCAGCTTGGGTGATAATCCTAATGACGGCTCATCCAAAATCAAAAGTTTGGGGCCACCCATCATCCCTCTGGCAATGGCAACCATCTGCTGTTCACCGCCGGACAGCGTCTCTACCCGCTGGTTACTCCGTTCTCTGATGTGTGGAAAAATATTATAGACTTCCTCTAAGCGTTCCTTTATCAGTGCCTTATTACGTACGCTAAAAGCACCCATTTCCAGATTTTCCAATACAGTCATTTTACCAAATAGCAACCGCCCTTCCGGAACCATTGATATACCTTTTTTTATCAACTGATGCGTCGGCAGATTTAGAATAGATTCACCCTGGTAGATGATATCACCGCTTAACGGTTTTACCCGTCCTACTACTGTCTTAAGTAATGTAGTCTTACCAACGCCATTGCCACCCAATATCGCAACAATCTGTCCGGTCTCTACCCGAAAAGAAACATCCTGCAAAACCGGTATCTCTTCATATCCGGACTTTATATTTTTTACCTCAAGCATACGCCTCTCCTTTTTTACATCTTCTTGCCACCAAGATACGCCTGGATCACATCGTCATTATCTCCGATTTCCTCCGGCGTTCCCACTGCTAACACCTTTCCGGAATCCAACACCATGACGCGGTCAGAAACATTCATCACCACTTCCATAACGTGCTCAATCATCAAAATAGTTACTCCCATCTGGTGAATCCTTCTAACCAGATTCACCGCCTCGACTCGTTCCACTCCCGTTAAGCCTGCCATCGTCTCATCAAGCAACAGTAACTTTGGTTTAATGGCGATTGCTCTTGCTATTTCCAATCGTTTTTTCTGCATTACATTTAATGACTTTGCCATTTTATCGGTTAAACCCGCCAATCCACACATAGCAACCGTAAGACGGGTATTTTCTTCAGTTCTCTTTTCATCCTTATCTTTCCCCATTGCCGCAACCAAAACATTTTCATAAACAGTCATTTCACCCATAGCCTGTGGTATCTGAAAGGTTCGGGCTATTCCCAAATGGGCCACCTGATAAGGCTGCAGATGATTTATCCGTTTCCCTTCAAAGAAAATCTCTCCGGAAGTAAGCTTATGAAAATTACTAAGAGAGTTAAACAGGGTCGTTTTTCCTGCGCCATTCGGACCTACTACCCCTAACACCTCCCCTTGTTGCACTTGAAATGTTATGTCCTCATTGGCCATTAACCCGCCAAACCTTTTGGTCGCATGCCGAACATCTAATATCACACTCATACCTTTTCACACCCCGCTTTCTTCTTATTGAAAATAGAAACAATACCGCCAGGCATATAAGTAACGATAACAATTACTAAAACTCCGTAAATAAATAAGTCAAATCCGTTAATTGACGCAAAGGTTGACCTGGTCCACTCCGATATCACCGTCATTACGAAAGCACCGACTACCGGTCCAACCACCGTACCTATACCACCCATAACAGCAACCAGACAAATCATCATCGAAATATTCAGCGGCATCAAGATATACGGGTCAATATACTGGATATAATTCGCATATAAACTACCTGCCAGACTGACAATGACTGCACTAAATATATATGCCAGCATCTTATACTTCGTTGTGTTAATCCCGACACTCTGAGCGGAATCTTCATTGGATTTTATCGCTCGCAGATAATATCCTAACTTTGAACCGTCCATAACCTTTGTCAGCAGGAATACAATTACTACAAAACATAAGAATATGTAATAATATGGCTCCTTCTCTGTAAATTGCATGGTATACCACGCCGGCAAATCCTTATTTAAAAAATCTATTCCGGTAGCCCCGCCGACAAAGTCTAAGTTCAGGAAGATAATTCGTCCGCATTCTGCTGCCGCCATGGTCGCCACTGCAAAATAATGTCCCTTAAGCCGCAGCAGCGGACCGCCTAAAATAATTGCCGTCAACGCTGAAATGACCATGCCGGCCCACATCATAATCCAAGGGCTGATCTTAAATAAATACATTCCAATTCCACAGGTATAAGCACCAATCCCATAGAAAAGTGCATGTCCGTTAGAAATCTGCCCGGCATAGCCGCCAATAATATTCCACCCCATCCCCAGCAGCATCCAAATACACACCAATATCAATATATGCATGACAAAAGGCTTCTTTATAAAAACAGGCAGAATCATGGCAACGATCAGCGCCAAACAAAAACCGGTGCAAAATTTTTTATCTCTGGTTATTACCTTCCACATCTTCGTTCTACTCCTTCTTACCTATTTGCCAAACAGTCCTTTTGGTTTAAATGATACGATTAGCATAAACACAACACAGACCACAACATATTTTAATGCAGTATTAAAATATACTCCGGCAAATACATCAATTAAGCCCATCAATATACCGCCCGCAAAGGCACCGAAAATACTTCCAAAACCGCCAAGTGCCACTGCAATAACGCCAAACAGTAAAAATCCTGAGCCAACGGTCGGTGTAATATAATAGTAATAAGACAAAATACATCCCGCTGCTCCGGCAACCCCACAGGAAATACCAAATGCAATCATATATGCCTTTTCACTGTCAATACCAACCAATTCCGCCGCATCTTTTTCCATTGCCGTGGCCCGGATTGCCTTACCGTAACGGGTTTTATTGATAAACCAAAACAGTAATGCGGTAATAGTCATCGATGATATCAGCGGCACCAGCTTTTCTTTGCTCACTACCAAATAGTCTAAATTAACCGTTCCCGTAAACATTACCTCTTTTATAGTTCTGAATTCACTGCTGACCAACATCAGCATACCGTTTGCCAACACCATACCAAGGGCAAATGTAATCAATCGCTGGGATAGAACCGGTCCTTTTAACGCCCTGCTGATCAGCACTTTATAGATGACTACTCCTAAGCCAAACATCACTGCCATTGTAACCGGTATGGATAAAATCGGATCCCAATCTAATTTTTGATTCAAATAAAAAGCGATATACATACCGAGCATCAGAAACTCACCCTGGGCGAAGCTCAATACATTCATAACACCCCAGATCAGAGCTATTCCCATTGCAATCATGGCTAATATTGAACCTATTATTAATCCTTCAAAAATACATTGAATAATCATACGCTAACCTTCTACTCTCTCTATTCCCAGCCAGGCACCGGATATATTGCATCTATATTTTTCAGCTCTTTCGGATAAACCGTTTGATACTTACCGTCCTGAATCTGGGATATTAATGAAACCCCTTCGTTATTCTGGCCCGCCTCATCAAAAGTAAAACCTTTTCCCGAGATAAATAACTGATCAGAAGGATACTTCAAATTATGCATTGCACTCTTAATCGCATCTACATCCGTGCTGCCTGCCTGGTTCACTGCTAATGAAAGAACATAAACATCGGCAGCACACTTCAGAACATCGGCAATCAAGTCCACCCCACCTGAATATTCTGCCTTGTATAATTCATTTAATTCTTGCACCAATGGCAAATTCAAATCCAATGCCCACGCACTTGTCGAATACAATCCTTCGGCATCCGCTCCGAGTGCTGTGAACAGCTCACTTGCCATAAAACCGCCGCGCTGTCCAATAATCATCCCGGGCATATAATCAATCTGCTTAAAGGTATTCATATAAAGAATTACATCCGAGATATAAGAAGACATCATGAGTACGTCAGGATCGGCTTTCTTGATTTTCAGACATTCACTGATCAGGTTGGTCGCATTGGAGCTATATGTAATATTCTCAACTACATCAAAACCAAATTCTTCCGCATATTCTCGTTCAATTACTTCAATATTTTTCCCAAATTCGGTATCCTCTGATACAAACGCTACTGTCCTAATGCCGGCATCTTCCATTTCATTTAGATTTTCTAAAAACTGATAGGTATCCCTTACATACATCGTATCATCTGGAAATATTCGAAAAAAGTACTCATAACCCTTGGCCGTCAAAGAAGGCGATGTCCCCTCGGATATTAAAATTGCTTTATACTTCTCCGTAGAAACTGCTGCCGTCTTCGTCGTCGCACTACTGAACATTCCGCAGATACCAATTGCTGCTTCAGATGTAATCAACCTTTCCGCTTCTGACAAGGCCGTGTCGGCACTCTTCAAATCACCGTATACAATCTTGATTTTCTTTCCATTCAGGTTCGGTAATCCCCTGCCTTCTGCCAAGGGAATTCCAATCTTACTTTCTTCATTAATAATATCAACAAACATTTCCACCGCCGCCAACACTTCCGCGCCAGCTTTAGCCTGAGTACCGCTCATTGGCAAAAGCACCCCGATAATCACTTCTTCCGCCTCCGTTGCTTGCTGTTCTTTTGACAACCTTTCTTCACTTGGCTCAGTGACCCTCCCTCCTGCCTTTGCGACCTGCAAAACCGTAACAAAAAGAAGAATGCCAATGAGAAGCGGTATCCATTCAGCACTATGCTTTTCCATTTTTTTAAACATCATACCTGCTCCTTGCTTATAAACGAAGAGCTGTTATAAAACAAATTCACGTTTATAGCAGCTCTTTGATATTGGTATCTAATAAATCAGTTTAATATTATGTTTGTCACAGAATTCTATCCATTTATCTTCCGGCTTTACGTTTGTAATAATATAATCTAAATCTTTTAAATCGATGAGCTTCACCAATGCTGATTTATCAAATTTTGAAGAATCAACCAGCAAAGCAACCTCTTCCGCCTGTTTCACCAATAACTTTTTAATCTCAGCCTCACCTTCATTTGAGTCCATTGCGCCTTTATACATATCCAAACCTTTACAACTCATTAACAGTATATCAACATGATAATTCTCCAGACTCTGTTGCGCAATCGTTCCCTGCAGGGCTAAAGAGCGTCTGTTAAAAAGTCCGCCTGTCGAAATAATATCCATTTTCGACTGTGCCATTTCCATAAACACTTCCGTAGAATTTGTAAGCAATGTAATATCAGAACTGTTTGGCAGCAGCTTGATCGTCTCCATAACAGTGGAGCTTGCATCTGCTGCTATTGCTGTGTGATTTTTTAATATTTTTACTGTTTCTTTCGCTATCATTTTCTTTTCATCTTGAAAACAAGATGCCCGTTTATAAAAATGAATTCCTTCCACTTGAGTTTCTGCACTTAATACTGCTCCTCCATATGTTCTGGTCAAAACACCTTCACTTTCAAGCTTTTCCAAATCACGCCGAATTGTTTCTTCTGTAACATCAAACTTCTGGCTCAGTTCCGAAACGATCACTTTCTTTTCTGCTATAATTATTTGCTTAATGGTTCGCAGCCGGTCTCTTGCTGCCATATGCACACTTCCCTTCTTTCTGAATTATTCCTGTCTCATTATAACATAGCAGATTTATTTGTGGCGATTGTTTCTTTTATTTAAAGAATTTTTATTTTTTTTCCAGATTTTCTGCTAACACTCTCATTTGTATTAAATCCACATGGGAGAGCTCTATACTGGCTGCTTTGCTATTCGCTCGAATCTGCCTGGCCGTACTTGCTCCGCTAAGTACCGTAATATCACACCCCTGATTCATTACCCATGCCAAAGCTAAATCAGCAACCGTGCATTCATATTTCTCGCATAACGGTTTCCATTCATCCATCATGTCCATCGCTTTTTGCATATTCTCTGCTTCGAACCACTTCTTTCCGATTTGCGCACCTTGCGGTTTATAATCACGGGGGAGGGTGCCGCTTAATAATCCTTGCTCTAACGGTGAATACGCCTGCAGGACGATTCTGTTCTCACGGCAAATCGGTAATAAATCTTCCTCCACAGACCGGTCAAGAACACTGTATTTACCCTGTACAATATCCAGCTCACCATATTTTAAATATTCCTTAATATGATCTGCATCTACATTCGCAACACCGATGGCCTTAATCTTGCCTTCTGCTTTCAACTCATTCAGCACTTCCATCGTCTCCGAAATCGGTGTGAAAAATGGTTCCACTGACTGCCAGTGAGTCATATATATGTCGATATAATCTGTCCCCAGACGTTCTAAGCTCTCTTCTGCTTCCTGGCGTATTGATTCTCCTGTCAGATTCTTATAGAGTTGTACATCACCAACTTTATTGAATAAACTGCCCGTTCGATTCCATACAATTCCACACTTCGTAATCAGCACTACCTCTTCTCGCTTCAGCTTCTGAAGGGCTTTCCCAACAATCACTTCACTATTTCCAAAGTTGTAACCCGGCGCCGTATCAATGAGATTCATTTTGCATCTCACCGACTCACAGATTGCGTCGATACAGCTATCTAAATCTTTATCACCGCCCCATGCCGGACCGCCGCCAATCGCCCATGTTCCCAGCCCCATTTTGGAAACCATTATTTTACTGCTGGCTAATTCTATCTTTTTCATTCTTTTTCTTCCTCCACATTACCTTACTGCCAGATAGCGGCACCTTTATATACGTTCAGGCTTTCTTCCACCTGCTCTCTGCTTTTCACACCTGCTGTTGCACCAAGATGCTGCACGCTGATTGCTGCTGCTGCATTAGCAAACCGCCCACATTCTCCGATTGGTCTGCCATCTAAAAGTGCTGTTATAAATCCTGAAACGAAATTATCGCCGGCTCCAATCGTATCCAGAGCTTTCACACCCGGTACCGCCGGCACCTTTGCCTTTTTATTTCCATGCTTAATAAAACAGCCCTTTTTTCCGTGCTTGATTACCACACACTTCACACCATATGCCATAAAGCAATCGGCAATCTCCTCTAAATCCGTTTTAGCGGTTAGTAAGCATGCTTCTTCATAATTGGGGAAAAAATAATCCACATAGCGCAAGGCTTCTGCAATATCTGCCAGCGTCTCACCCAGACGAGGCATAACCATATCTGCACAGATCGTCAGGCAATGCTTTTTCGCCTCTTTAAATATCTTTACTAAAGCCGGACAGTCAAGCAAAGGATTATTAAAAATACTCGCCAATGACAGGAGCCTGGCTTCCGCAAAACCGTCAAAACTAATATCATCAATATCAATCTTCCAAAGGCTGCTGTTTCGGTTGGTTACAAAGGTCCGCTCGCCGTCCTCGGTCACTAATCCGACATTAATAGAAGTGTCGATGCTTTTATCCACTTTAAGTCCTTTGGTGCAAATACCTTCTTTCTTACACACTTCCATAATTGTGTGTCCGGCCATATCATCACCGATCTTTGACACTAGCGCTGTCTGATAGCCAAGACGTGATATAATGACCGCTTCATTCATCGCATCACCGCCAATTGTCATTGCAATTCTTTCCAGCGGATAAGATTCCACTTCAAATATGTTCTTATTGACCGGTTGCAGCGGTATATCTATCACCGCTGCTCCGACACAAATTACATCTGCCTTATTTTTCATGCGTTTTTCGCCTTTCCTGCTGTTCCAAATAAAACAATCTTATCCAATGCCCTTTGTTTTACTGCATCACGCACTCGTCTTTCCAATTCTAAAAATGGCTTATCCGTATTTCTATTTACCGCTTCCATCGCCGCCTGGCACAACTCCGTATGAATATTAATCTTAGCAATTCCCATTGAGATCGCCTTTTTAATATCTTCATCACCAATTCCCGACGCCCCATGTAATACCAATGGCACAGATACTGCATTTCGTACCTTTTCCAGCACTTCAAAGTTTAGTTTTGGCTCAGATGTGTACACTCCATGCTGATTTCCGATTGCTACAGCCAGAGAGTCACAGCCGGTGCGTTCTACGAATTCTGCCGCCTGATTTGGATCGGTATACTGGTAAGATGACAGGGCCTCTTCATATACCGTCTCATTTCCCACATGGCCAAGTTCTGCTTCTACCGGAACTCCCAATGGATGAAAATAGTCAACTACTTCTTTCGTTAATCGGATGTTCTCCTCTAAATCAAATGCCGATGCATCACGCATCACCGAATTCATACCATGCTCATAAGCATTCTGCACAATTTCTAAACTTCTGCCGTGATCCCAGTGAATGATGATCGGAACAGCCGCCTTCTTTGCCATGGATGACATCATATAACAAAAATCTTCAAAGGATGTATTGCCTATAAATCCGGTTCCAAATGAGATAATAATCGGGGCCTTTGCTTCTGCTGCCGCATCGATAACACTCATTAGCATTTCTGCATTCCATACATTAAAATGGGGAATTGCATAGTTGCCTGCTTGTGCTTTTTCTTCCCAATACTTCATACTTGCTAACATTAATATTTCCTCTTAACTTTCTATTTTTATAACACTTTTCACGATTTCACTTTTCAAACTCAGTGATTCTTCAAATGCCTGCTGAACCTCCGGATAACCGTACCTATGCGTTACCATTGATTTCACATTAAACTTCTTTGACTCAATCGCCTGAATGGTCGCCGGAAAGCGATTCGCATAGCGGAACACTGTTTGAATATGAACCTCACGGTTAATTTTCAAAAAATCAATCGGCGTTTCCCCCGGTATCGTTCCTACAATCATAATTTTTCCGCCGCGTCTTACCATTAACGGCGCTTGTTTTGCAGTGATTACCGAGCCGGCAGTTTCAAAGATCACATCAGCCCCTAAGTCACCAACCAACTCTTTTACTCTTTCAACCGTGTTTTCTTCTTTACCGTTTATCACTGCTTTCGCACCCAATTCTTTTGCAAGATTCAAACGTTTCTGCAACACATCTGCGACAATAATATCGGACACACCCATAACCTTACAAGCCTGCAAAGTCATCAAGCCAATACATCCAGCACCTAATATTACTACTGCGTCTCCTGGTTTTACATCTGCCAACATCGCCGCGTGCATACCCACCGCTGCCGGTTCTACCAAAGCCCCTTCTATCATATCCATGCTTTCCGGTAAGCGGTATGTAAAACTTTCCGGATGGCACAGATAATTCGTTAATGCCCCTCGATAATTCGGCTGTGTTGCCATGAAATCCACATCGGGGCAAATATTATATTTGCCTTCCAGGCAATATCTGCATTTACCGCATGGTACGCCCGGTTCAATTGTAACCCGGTCACCCACTTTAAACTTTGTAACCTTTTCTCCAATCGCTGCTACGCTGCCGGCACACTCATGCCCCAGACCTATTTTTTGATTCGGGTCTTTTGGAGGGATAAAGGGTCCTGATTCAAATCCATGCACATCGGAACCACAGATTCCGACATACTCTACTTTGATCATTACCTCGTCGGCTTTTGGTCTTGGCATAGCGGCATCTTTTATCTTAATTCTTCCGGGAACAGTTAAAATAGCTTCTGTGTTTTTCATTTCACGCACTTCCTCTCTATGCAATATTATACATTACCAATATCTTCGACAGATTCTCCTCTTGTCTCAACTCCAAAAATCAAGATGCAAATAGCAATCATTACTGCAACGATGGAGATCAAAACAAATACACTGCCTGAACCAAATGAATTTGCTACATATGTTACAAGGAAGGGGAAGAAGATATTGCTGACTCGTCCCATTGCATTACAGAACCCAGACCCCGAAAGTTTTGCCGATGTCGGCCACATTTCCGGTACATATACTGCCGACGCGTAGCATACATACATATAAATAATCGTGTTCAGAAGAAAAGTAAAAACAATCAGGCCTATCATATTCGTCTGCTGACCTGTTATAATTCCCAGAACCGCCATGCCTGCCAGCAGGGAGACACCCATGATTCGCCGCGGGATCTTGTCCATAATCAAAGATGTGATAAAGATTCCAAAAGGCGCTCCAAAAAGCCCAAACATGGTCATGAATTGTGATTGAGAAGTATCATAGCCCAGAGAGCGGAGCATCGACGGCATCCAGTTCATCAATGTATACTGGATTGTATTCATGCCGATCAAAACAAGTGCTCCAACAATGGTTCTTCTTAAAAGTTTTCCTTTAAACAGCGCGGAATATGGCAGCTGTTTTACTGCCTTCGGCTCTTCTGTTACCGGTGGAAGCGGTTTTCCTGTAGATGCTTCAATCTCTTTTTCAATCTTCGTCATAATCTCATCTGCTTCTTTATATCTTCCATGAGCTTCCAGCCATCTTGGAGATTCCGGAAACTTTCTGGCAATCAGAATTGATGCAAGGATAGAAAGCACGGACGGAACCATAAACTGAATTCTCCAGTTCATGTTGTAGCTTACACCTGTTGCAGCAATTAACAACGCTACACCATTACAAATCGGATGCGCCCAGTTCCCAATGAAAGAGGAACGGCTTGACCATGTACCGCGGTTTCTGCCCGGAACATACTCTGTAAATCCAGCAAACAGAACAACCAAAAGAGCTCCCAGCGCAAATCCCTGAAGAAGTCTAAAAATATAAAGTACATAGATATTTGGCGAAGCCGCACCACATACCATGGCGATAATATGTATTATTTCATATAAAAGAATACTTTTTCTACGACCAATCTTATCGCCCAATGGACCGCCGATCAAGGCACCAAATAACTGACCCGCTGTATAAGTTATGGTCCAAAACGCCAGAAGGGTGGAGCCTTCCGTCAGCCAATGCAGTTCATTCAGGAGAATATTCTGTACTGCACCGCCGATACCGTTTGACCAGCAGACCAAAAGCGAAAACGCTGTCACCAGCCACATTTTTACATGCCAGCTTGAGTTCGGAAGACGATCCAGTCTGGCGCCGATATTTATATTTGTTTTTTTATCCATAATAAATATTTTCCTTTCTTTACTCTTTCCATATTGTAAAGTTCTAACTATTTAGTCGTCATAGTCATATTGAATCATTACTTTAATTGCTTCTTTATCTGCCATTGCCTGGAAACCTTTCTCCCATTCTGATAGTCCAACGCGATGGGTAATCATCGGTTTTACTTTAATCATTCCCTTTTCCAATAACCGCAGTGCATTTCTCCATGATGTTGCGTCATATGCCATATGCCCGATAATACTTTTATTCCATGCAGTAATATCATTGATTGAAAATTCTAATGGCTTAAAGCCCATTCCCACTCGAACTACTTCACCGTTCGGTCTCAGCATTTCAATCGCTTGCTTAAGCGCGATATTCGCACCGGAACATTCGATCACTAAACCAAGATTTTCTTTTCCGCAGATTTCCTGACAGCGTTCTACTACATTTTCAGTGGAAGCGTTTACCAAATGAGTCGCTCCTAATTCTTTGGCTACGCCAAAACGCACTTTGGTATCTTCTTCAAGTCCAACCATAACGATGTTAACCGCACCCATAATCTTCGCAATCTGTACCGAAAAAAGACCTAACGGACCGGTTCCGAATACTACTACATCCTGTCCCGGAAGTAAATGTGACTGTTGCGCTAATGATTTGTAAGCATTACAAATCGGGTCTAATACTGCTGCCTCTTCATAGCTCACACTTTCCGGTATCGCCCAAATCGCATGTTTGTGAATTCGTAAAATCTCTCCCGGAATTAAACAATACTTAGAAAATCCACCCCCCCAAGTATTATTATCCAGTCCCAAATTAACCTTTTCCGGGCAGCACAGGTAATCTCCCGTTTCACACGCCGGGCAAATTCCACATACGTGTGCACTATTATCAGAAACAATTCTTTGACCTACTTTCCAATCAGTTACACTGCTTCCAACTTCAACAATTTCACCGGCAAATTCATGTCCTCTGATTGAGTTAAACTCATCTGAACCATTATCTACTTTGTAGTGTTTCATATCAGCACCGCATATAGCTGCCGCTTTCACTTCGATTACAACATCGTGCTCACCACAAACCGGTTTTGGAACATCAATTATTCGATATCCGCCAAACTCTTTCCCATATCTCGCTAATGCTTTCATTGCCTTTACCTCACTTAAAATAATAATTTCCTTCTATTCCCGGCCAAGAATATTTTGATTGTCAACTTTGTTCCTGACTATAATTTAACATTACGAATCTTTGATGTCAACATTATTTCTTTATTTTAAATATTTTTGTTTGTGTTTCACAGATTTTTTCTTTGTTTTTCATAAAAATATACTAAAACAATATTTAATTCATTTTGGCATTCAGGGGAATATTTGATAATGTAATATTAGAAAACACGGTAGATGAAGATAACAAAATTCAGGTGATAAGATTGACCAGACTTGGATGTGTTAAAGGATATCAAATAGTTGGCATTTCAATAAACTTTGGAAAGAACCTATTTACCTACCACTTTCAATTTTTTAATTTTTTGTCATTTTATCTCTAATTGAAGAAATCAGTAATATAATTCCAAAAACTATTACTACAATTGTTAGAAATAGTGCAAACTGAATAACAGAATCATCTAAATAGCTCCAAGCATTCGTCGGCCAAGAGCCAGTTTGCATATTAATTACCTGTAATACTTTCAAAAAATAAATTTCAAAAGATAAGGCTAATAAACCTAAAATAATAGCTATACTTCCAATTTCAAATTTTCTCATTTTTGATCTCCATTATTTGTATGTATATACTTTTGAAAATGATACACCTACTACTCGTGCAGCACTTCCCGAACCATAATTGGACCACCCATAATTCAACCTAATTAAAATTATTTTTTAAGTTAGTTCCAACTAACTATAGTATAGCAAATAGTGGAAATTTTGTCAATTACTTTTTTGTGTCAACTTTTGCAGGGATAGTTTTTAAAGTAACTTCCGCTTTGGAAGATGTGGGGTGGTAATGAATAAGTTTAAGTTAAAAAGGGAGACGGTACTCGAACCCTAATAAAAAAGTGCTTAAAACCCAGTAAAGAAAGTAGCTGTAGAGATATTAAGTTTTCTTTGACAGCAAGATTGATTAAAAAAGTATCATTTCTTTTATGTAGATGAATTAATAAGATTCAGGTCAAAAAATTAAAGAAGACTTGTATTTTTAATATATTAATGATAGTATAATTGGATAATATTGCTATTTACATAATAAAGAGGAGTATGGAAATTATATGGGAAATTATAGAATAAAAAAGGTAGAAAGATTAACTAAAAACAAAGATTATACGGGTGGGCAAAAAGTTGAAACTAAAAAGAAATCTACTGTTATAGAACCATGGTTTTAATTATGTTTAGATATTTATTAGAATTTTGCTTATATTTTATAATTACTTTTACAATGGCAGATAGTAATAGAATTTTAAAAGGGTTAGTGGGTGCAGTAATTATTATGACTATTTCCTTTATAAGTAAAAAAAGAAAAAAATGACATTTGTTTTCGGAAGAATATATGTTCATACAAGCCTGCAACCCAATGACAAGGGAGTGCAGGCTTATATCTGTTTCTTATCTTAATTTGCCAACGCTAAAAATGATGAGAAGGCTAAAAGATAAGTATATATAAAAATTGATAAATGAAAATCAGATTAAAAAAGCCTGTCAATCCCTTTACCGTCAGGCACTTACGAAGTAAGTGGGGATTTACTGGCTGACGTATCGTGAAACAATGATTTCGGTATCCCCTTATCCGCTATCAGGAGCATATGAAGCAGGGTGAATTGATTTTTGTCTGATAAATTTTGCAACTGAAAGAGTGTTTGTATGTGCTAGTCAAACGTAAAAATGTCTGCTTCATCGGAATGGAGATAATCAACTATTATGTCCGCTTATTGATCAGAAATGAAAAGGACGAGAACCGGACACGCTGGAAGACTTGGGAACCGTGGGAACAGTTCGTTGAGGGAATGGACAAGCTAAAGCTGACCATGCGCCCGGCACCAAAGACATTAGAGCAGAAAAAGCAGTGGATAGCTGACTACATCGCTCTAACATTGAAAATGATTCGGGTCGCTGACGATAATCTGGGTGAGGACTTCTTAAGAGGGGTCTTGGCACTTTCTGCTCCGCATTTAGGGCACTTACATTTGTGCACTTTTGATTTAATATAAATATGCAATGAATTCTCGTCTTCCTGATGGTCATATACGAAATAGTATCTGTCTAGTAAAAAAGAATAATCCTGCGTTTCTGAATACTTCATTTCTTCCATTTCCTTCCTATAATCATTACCATAATTATATTATAAACACCCAAAAATGAGAAGGAGAAAGGCAGAGAAAAAGCAGATATTTTCATATCTGCTTTCTTCGATATACCCAAAGTTCAGTAAGAACCTAAATGCATGAAAACGAAATTGTTACAAATTTACCTTTGGATAAAATCAAAGCTTTTTCAGTAGCACTTAAAACTAAGCCTGATTATTTAGTACTGAAAAGAACCGTTGTTATTTGATTGAGTATTCAAACTATTTTGCAACGGTTCTTTGAATTGTTGTATGTATAAAATCTTATGTTTATTTTTACGTATATTTTAAAGATTTTTTGTATTATACTAATTTATTTTGTTACTACTATTTTTCTTGAGACATAATAATTTCCTTCACTATAACTATTCACACCAAATTGAAAGGTTTTACTTATTTTTATTACAAGCGTATTGGTCATAGAATCATCAGATTCTGAATTGATGATTTTACAGATATCACTTCCTACTGGTACATAGAATCCCTGATTGTTTTTATTTAAATCATAAGTATTAGTAGATTCATCAATCTTTCCCAAACCAAGAATATTATTATCATCTTTAATTGTTTCAGAGGTAACTAAATAAATCTGATTGTCAAACATAAATACGGGATAATCTGGAATATCTTTTTTAGTCAACACGAAATATACAACAATTATTGCTAATATTATTACAAAGACCAAAAATCCAACAATTAAATATTCTTTTTTTGAAAAGCCTATTTTTTTTGCCATGTAACTACCTCCAATCCCATATACTACTCCGATATATTTGTTAATCCTCTAAGTATTAACATAAATTTATACTTTTTTCCATAATAATTCCGTAGAAAACAGCAATAAATAGAAATAAATGAATATAACAGTTGAATAAATAGTGCACCCTTTTCGGAAAATCACACCGGCGTATTCAATAAAATATATTATGGAAAAATAATGTGTATTTCTTTAATAGTTTTAAGTAACTTACTAACAGGTTTCCAAATAACCACAAAACATTAAATCATAATGAGCGAAATGCCTTCTACAATCCAAAATACTCATGACAATACCCTGTTCCTTTCAAATACCTTAACACTATCTTCTTTAAATATAATTTCATATGAATAATTATTATTACGTGAAGGAAGCGTTTCTTTATATAAGGCAGAAGCCAATACTTTATTATTCATTCTAAATAACAGTAAAGAATTTCTCCTCTATTGGCTTTCTAGCAAATCCTTTACGACTCAAAGGAACTACCCATATTTCATGAATATCTTCACTATACATATAAAACACCCCTTATTTAAAATTAGCTATCCCCTACAGGGTATATGAATAATATGTAAACGATACTATTCAGCTTCACATATTTTTATAGGAATTTTGCTTTCTTTCATTCCGTAACTTACATTTTTATTATCAAGCAGCAATATATAAATGGGAAGATATATCCGATGACTGTATCACGGTTAGCAAAGCAGAGAAATACAGCCGGGTGACAGGACTGCATACCATAGGGGATACGAAAAATCGTCGCACCAGAATATTTCCTCTTACGGATAAAATCAGGGATTTGTTAAAGCGTATCCGAGAAACGGAAGAAAGATATGGCTATCTTACAGAGTTTGTATTTTCTGATGAAAACGGCAGAATCTTTGCTACCAAGATTTCAGACTGTGCCAAAGTGAAAAGCAGACAGGCAGGCATCCCAATCAAAACCATACATTCTTATCGCCGCACTGTTTCCTCAAAGCTAAAATGTAATGGCGTTCCCTCCACTGTGGTTTCCGCTATGATGGGACATTCTAAACAGGTAAATGAACATTACTATACCTATGATGTATCTGACTTACAGACAAAATCCGTATATGTGCAAGCCATCACAAAATCGTTGCCAAAAGTAATCACGAGTAATCAATGGTAATCAAAGAAAAAAGATACTGTTTTATAGGTATCTTCTAGGGAAACTCGATGCGACAAGATTTGAACTTGCGACCTCTGCGTCCCGAATTGGCTAAACGTAGGTTGGGAGAAGTTCTATTGAATCCATGTATAGCCTTGTAAATACTTAGAATAAAGGCATTTATTACATCCCCTATCTATCCATTCTCTCTTTTAAATTCACAAATATCCTCAATTCTACAATCCAATATTACACATAACTTACTCAATATTTCAGTTTTCACAATCTCATTTCTCCGTAATCTGGTCAGTTGCGACTCACTAATTTTGTAGGTATTAATAAGAGCATACTGCGACACGCCCTTTTCCTTCATGGTATCCCATAGTCTATCAAATACAATCATATATTTTTTCCTTTTGCTATTGCCTTTTTTATATTATTGCATTAAAATGGTAATAACAGTATTGGCTATCTATAGCCAATACTCTATAAAAGGTATTATTACAAAGAAAGCCAAAAATCATACAAATATGGAGGGACTACTATGGACATAGCACAAGAATTATATTATATCTGTGCCGATTCTGAAAAAACGGAAGAAGCCTTAATAAAAATCGACAAGGAACTATTAACATACATTGAATCTTATGTTCCCAACAGTGAAAAAGGAATTTTCCTTAATACAATAGATTTTATCATCGAAAAACGAGAAGCATACTTTTTCAAAGCAGGATTTAAAGCGGCCATACAACTTATTGTTAAGTAGAAAGAAAGCAAAACACTGCCAAACTCGCTTGGATTTCCATAAAACACGAAACAAAAATCTCCTTGAATTTTAAATCAAGTATAAAGAAAATTTCGATTGGCGGAATATATGTTCGAGTTTATAATATTGTCATGGACATTTTCGGATTGCAAAAAGGAATTTCGCTCAACCAAATACAGTCTGGGGAGAGTTTGCAGGATGAAACAGAAAGTGATTCAAGAGTTTTACAGGATATTAGAAAAGCTAACAGAATCACAGTTAGTGAAAATGTTAGCCTTTTAAAAGAGTATTACGATTTAGATTGAGCAGCAAGCAGGTTGTCTATGAAGCGGAGGATTCCACAAAAACACATTCCAGTAAACGTGTTTTAAACCTGTTCGATACTGCTGTGAAATGTCTGGAACAGATTCGTAAAGAGCAACAAGAAAATAAAAAGTTCTTTGGAAATGATTATAAGAATGACGATGGATATATCTTTACATGAGAAGATGGCACATGTTATGACCCAGATTATATATCCAAACTCTTTTCTAAAGCTACAAGGAAGTTCGGACGTCCAGAAATCACATTGCATAAGTTAAGACATAGCTGGACCTCTATGCTGATAAATAAAGGATGGGATATCAAAAAACTGCACTACTGGTTAGGGCATAGTGACGCACAAACCACGCTGAATATATATTCCCATTTCAATCGGCATAGATTGAATACAAGCGAAAATGATTTAAGTGAAATATCGCTTGCACCAGCAGGATTATTTGGATAATAAACGCAGGCAATCCGATTTTTGGGAACGTTTTTGGGAACACTCGATTTTTAGGGGTACAGGCAGAATAACTCAAAAATAAAAAAAGTCCGCAAAGCCCATATTTACAAGCTTTGCGGTGCCCCTGCCAAGGAGTCGATGCGACAAGATTTGAACTTGCGGCCTCTGCGTTTACGAAAGTAAGTGGGGGTTTACTGACTGGCGTATCGGTTACCAATACACCCAATAATTGATGTCTTCTTATGTTCTCCACCATTAGCGCGATATTTCCTTAATATGTCTCCATCAATAAGAACGGCCTGAAATGCGGACGAAGATGCAAGCCCATCCGCATATTGACGAACTGTAGAGCCTTCAGATACGGGTTTCATATCAATTCATTAACGTGTTCAAATAGAAACTTATTTTTTTAATAACTTCATTT
>Ga0153921_1000357_pt1 | contig 26225 bp, 26 predicted proteins | sample TSNJ005MetaG_FD_104691 | JGI IMG/M metagenome (GOLD analysis project Ga0153921, IMG submission 104691) | Attine ant fungus gardens microbial communities from New Jersey, USA - TSNJ005 MetaG | ecosystem: Host-associated > Fungi > Mycelium > Unclassified | place: USA: New Jersey, Brendon T. Byrne... | reverse complement strand
GTGGTCGCGAAATCGCCAACGCCTACTCCTAGCTTAACGACGCGGAAGACCAGGCGGAGCGCTTCATGGCCCAGGTGGCCGACAAGGACGCCGGCGATGACGAAGCCATGCACTACGACGCTGACTTCGTGCGCGCCCTGGAATATGGCATGCCGCCGACCGCGGGCGAAGGCATCGGCATCGACCGCCTGGTGATGTTGTTGACCAACTCGCCGTCGATCCGCGACGTGATCTTGTTCCCGCACATGCGGCCACAAGCGTAAGCGTAGCGAAATCCGAAGCCGCCTTTTATAAGGCGGCTTTTTTATGCGGCATTAACAAGCGTCAAGCAAACAGCGCCAGGGGATCGTTCCCGCGCCCTGCGTGGGAATGCACACCGTGACGCCCCGCGTCACTCTAATAAGGAAGATCAGTCGTGAACCGCGTAACCGCTCAAGAAGGCGCCGCCGGCATTGCCGCTGCCGTGGCTGAAAGCGTCCAGTACCAGGGCCGCAAGGCCAGCCGTCGGGGCAGCGAGCAACGCAGGCAAGACATTCTCGACGCGGCCATGCGCATTGTGGTGCGCGACGGCGTGCGGGCCGTGCGCCACCGGGCGGTGGCGGCGGAGGCGGGGGTGCCGTTGTCGGCAACCACCTACTACTTCAAGGATATCGATGACCTGCTCACCGATACCTTCGCCCAATACGTGGAGCGCAGCGCTGCCTTCATGGGCAAGTTGTGGGTGCGCAACGAAGGCCTGCTGCGCGAGATGGTCGCCTATGGCGATGGCAGCCCGGCGTCGCGCTCACAGCTGGCCGATGACATTGCGCGACTGACTGCCGACTACGTCATGCGCCAACTCAGCAATCGCCGTGAACACCTGATGGCCGAGCAGGCCTTTCGCCAGGAAGCCTTGCTCAACCCGCGCCTGGCGGAGCTGGTGCGCTCCCACCAGCAGATCCTGTTGCAGGGCACCGGGCAGTTTTTCCAGGTATTGGGCTCCCGCGAGCCGCAACAGGATGCCAAAGTGTTGACGGCGATAATCAGTCGGATGGAATATCAGGGCCTGCTGGGCGGCGCAGAGCCTCTGACCGCTGACGAGATGCTTGAGATTCTCAAGCGCTACATGCATTTGGTCCTGGCTTCGGTCTAGCCTCATGTGGGCGCTGGCTTGTCGAATCGTCGCACCGCTGCGATAGCCTCACCGCGGTTTACCTGAAGCACCGCGGGGCCTGTATCGCAGGCAAGCCAGCTCCCACACTTTATGGAGTATGCAATGAAAGCCTGGCGTGTCGCGGTCATCGCTCTGTCGTTCCTGTTGCTCAGCGGTTGCCTGGTGACTTTCAAGGACCCGCTGCCGGCCCGGGAAGCCGCGCCGGAGGAACTGCTCGGCCAATGGACGAGCAAGAATGCCTGGGGCGAACCGCTCAACCTGCACATCACCCGCGCCGGCGAGCACCGTTATAAAGCCGTGAGCTACCCTACAGCCAAGCCTGGCCAGCGCGATGAGTACCTGTTTACAGTGTCGCGGCATGGCAGTCGCTGGTACCTGTCGGCGCGGTTGCCGGCCAAGCTGGGTGGCAATTACATCCTCGCGGGATTCGAGTTCGATGAAAAACACGAATTGGTGGTCTACAACCTCGACCTCGAGCAGATCCATCAGGCGATCGGCCAACGCGCCTTGCACGGCAGCACCGTGGAGACCGTCGAAGGTGCCGGCGTGCGGGTGGACAGCCCCATGGACCAGGTGTTTGCCTACCTGGATGACCCGGCCAATGCCGATGTGTTCGTTGAAGCCGTGCGCTACCAGCGCGCGGGCAAATAACGTTTAAAGAGGAAGTAGCGGTGGACGATTACCAGCAGACGATACGCACCTTGTCTGATCGCATTGTGCTGGCGCAAACACCGATTCGCGTCCTCGACGCGGTGAAATGGGACGAAAACATTCGCCAGGGATTTCTCAAGGCCAAGGGCAAGGAACTGCCCGCCGTGGACCGCGACTATTACCTCAACCGGCCGCTGTCATTCGATTCCAGCGCGGTGAAGCTGGAGTTCCAGAACATTGAGCGTGACATCACGCGCCGCCTCGGCCAGTTCAGCCCGGTGGGGCAGATCATGCGCCGCATGTGCAAGGAGTACCGCATGGTGGTGCGCATGCTCGAGGCCCGTGGCACCGAGGACTTCGGCCTGATCTCCCAGGAGCTGTACGGCGCCGCCTCCGATGCCTTTCACGCCGGCGACCCGACCCTGGCGGACCTGGGCCTGATGCTCTCCGACTACCTGAACAACATCGACGGGCGTGGCGACCTCAAGGACGAAGCCAAGACCCTCACCGCCAAGGACGCCGTGGCGCTGCTGCAAACCCGCCTGAACCGGGTGTTTGGCGAGGCCGAAGAGACCATCCGCGTGTTCGAGTCCGACGGTATCGTCGCCGATGCAGCGGCGGGCGCCGACTACATCAAGATCCGCGCTGACGCGATGTTCAACGAGCGCGACGTGCGCGCGCTGGAAGTGCATGAAGGCCTGGTGCACGTCGGCACCACGCTCAATGGCCAGAACCAGCCAATCTGCACCTTTCTGTCCAAGGGCCCGCCGTCGTCCACCGTGACCCAGGAAGGCCTGGCGATATTGATGGAGATCATCACCTTCGCCTCCTACCCGAGCCGCCTGCGCAAGCTCACCAATCGCACCCGCGCCATCCACATGGTGGAAGAGGGCGCCGACTTCCTGCAGGTGTTCGAGTTCTTCCGCGAGCAGGGTTTTGAGATGGCCGAAAGCTACGGCAACGCCAGTCGCGTATTCCGTGGCTCGGTGCCGACCGGTCTGCCTTTCACCAAGGACTTGTCCTACCTGAAAGGCTTTATCATGGTCTACAACTACATCCAGCTGGCCGTGCGCAAAGGCAAGCTGGAACAAGTGCCGCTGCTGTTCTGCGGCAAGACCACACTGGAAGACATGCGCACCCTGCGCCAGTTGGTGGACGAGGGCCTAGTGGTGCCGCCCAAGTACCTGCCCGAGCAGTTTCGCGACATGAATGCGCTGGCGGCGTGGATGTGCTTCTCCAACTTCCTCAACCACTTGAGCCTGGACCGGATCGAGGCGGATTACTCGAATATCCTTTAACACCGATCTAGCTGTAGTTGGCGGCTTGCCGGCGATGGCTGCAGGAGACCGCGTTGCCTGCATCGCCGGCAAGCCGGCTCCTACAGGGTTTCGGCGTTATTCAGATGTGTTGTTTAACTACTCACGAGGCTTCAACGGATGAGAATCCTCGGCATTCTATGCCTGCTACTCACATTGAACGGCTGCAGCTCACTGCTGTTCTATCCCGAGCCCGGCCTGCCGTTCACGCCGGAAAAAGCCCACCTGGACTACCGCGACGTCACAGTCACCACCGCTGACGGGGTCAAGCTGCATGCCTGGTGGCTGCCGGCCAAGCCCGGCGTGCCGCTCAAGGGCACAGTGCTGCACCTGCACGGTAACGGCGGCAACCTGGCCTGGCACCTGGGCGGCAGTTGGTGGTTGCCGGAGCAGGGCTACCAGGTGCTGCTGCTGGACTATCGCGGTTATGGGCTGTCGCAGGGCAAGCCATCATTGCCGGCGGTCTATCAGGACGTGGACGCTGCCTTCAGCTGGCTCGACCAGGCCCCCGAGACCCGGGGCCAGCCGCTGATCGTCCTCGGTCAAAGCCTCGGCGGCGCGCTGGCGGTGCATTACCTGGCAGCCCACCCGGAGCGACAGGCGCAGCTCAAGGCCCTGGTGCTGGACGGCGTGCCCGCCAGTTATCGTGACGTAGGACAATTCGCCCTGAGCACCTCCTGGTTAACATGGCCGTTTCAGGTGCCGTTGTCCTGGCTGGTGCCGGATGGCGACAGTGCGATCCGCGCCATGCCGCAACTGACCGGTGTGCCCAAGCTGCTGTTCCACAGCCTGGATGACCCGATTGTGCCGGTGGCCAACGGCATCCGCCTGTACCAGGCCGCGCCGCCACCTCGGGTGTTGCAGTTGACGCGCGGTGGCCACGTGCAGACCTTTGCCGACAAGACCTGGCAGACCGTGATGCTGCGTTACCTGGATGACCCGCAGCACTTCAACGGCCTGCGTCGCCTGGGCGAAATCCCGAATTATCCCGATTCTAAAGTTGATTCATCAGAGAGCCCGCAATGAGCGAAGAACGCAACATGATCCCGCTGATCCTCACCGGCATCGGCACCATCATCGGTACTGTCGGCTGCCTGTGGTACTACGGCTACCTGCACTTCGCCAAGCCGGAAGATGCGCTGCTGCTCAGCGATTTCACCCTGCTCAAGACCGTGCCCGGCGAAGACTACAAGATCTCGCTGACCCCGGCCGCGCAGGTGGCGCAGTGCGTCGACGGCGTGCTGGTGATGTTCGACACCGAGCAAAAAGGCTTGAGTGGCGTGCTGGTCAATAACAAGAAGCAGGCGGTACGTTGCCTGGGCCAGGAAACCCCGCAACTGCAGCAGTGAGCTGGCACATCGCCCCGTGGGAAAACGCCATTGAACCTGGCGATTAGTCCCTTGCTGCATGTGCGACCCGTAGCTGACCGGAACCATCTTTATTTACCCGCCACAGACTATGGACTGATCGGAGCGACTGATCAGTCCTTTTTTAATTAATGAGTCTGGAGTTTGCATTTATGGCAGGTATCAACGGTGTATCGGGTTCAACGGGCTTGTCAGGCATTGGTGGTGGCCAAGGTCCCCAGCAAAGCCTTGATCAGCAGATTCAGGACGTACAAAACAAAATCAAGCAACAGTCACAAGGTTCCCAGGGCAGCCAGGGAAGCGGTGGAGCTGGGGGCGGGGGTGGCCTTGAAGAGCTGGAGCAGCTATTGAAGAAACTGCTTGCAGAAAAGGCTCAAGGTGCGCAGGGCAATCAAGGTGCACAAGCCGGTCAAGGCTCACAAGACAATCAAGGTGGCTCACAGAGCGGAGGCCAAATCCAGGCGTCCGCCTACCAGCCTTCCGGAAAAGTCGAAGCCTGATTGCCCACTTCTGGATAGCCCGCCCGTCATGGGCGGGGTTTGGTCACCGACCGGTCGATAACGCTGGGCCAGCACTGAGCCAAGATTTTTTGGAACCATATCGCGTAAGGCGCCACACAAAGCGGTGTAACTTACTCAGATCAGGGCCGAGAAAGTGGCGATAATTGCAAATCCTGTACCTCCCGTACATCCGGCAAATCCTGAAAGTCAGGCATTTCGCAACCTGCTGAATATGAGCCGGTGCCATGTAGATCTTGAGCGGCGGACCGCGCAGGACCAGAAGATGAAGATGCCGGACGAGGACACACACCGTCCTATCCAGTTTGGCAATCCATAAAAAAACCCACCGTAAGGTGGGTTTTTTTATCCAGCATCAGGCCATCAGTTCGCGACGGACGAACGTGGTTTGACTGGCTGGTTGTCGTTGGAGATGGTCACTTCGACGCGGCGGTTCATGGCACGGCCCGATACGCTGCTGTTATCGGCAACCGGGTATTCCTTGCCATAGCCCTGGGTCACGATGCGCGAGATGTCCACGCCTTGCTGAGCCAGTGCACGCTGCACGGAAGCTGCACGACGCTCGGACAGGCTCTGGTTGTACGAGTCGGAGCCGGTGCTGTCGGTGTAGCCTTCGACGATCACTTTACGGTCCGGGTTGTCGCGCAGGAACTGCGCCAGCTTGGTGATATTCACCAGGCCGCTGGATTTCAGGTCGGACTTGTTGGTGGCAAACAGCACGTCACCGAAAGTGACCAGCGTACCGCGATCGGTCTGCTTGGCATTCAGGCTGTCCTGCAGTTGCTTGATCTGCGCGTCACGGGCTTGCAGCAGGGCGCGAGCACGTTCGTCGCCGGCGTTTTTCAGCTTGGCTTCGGATTCGCGCAGCACGATGGTGTCTTTCGCCACTTCAACGCGCTGGTTGGTCAGGTAGGCCAGTTGGTCGACTTTCTTCTGGTCTTCCTTGTCGCGGTAGGCCTTGTCAGCCTTGTCCAGCCAGTCCTGGGCGTCCTTGGTTTCCAGCGCCGCTACCTTGGTGGCATTCGGGTTGGCTTGCAGGGCCGAGAAGTTGGTCCGTGCATTTTCCAGGTTCGCGTTCGGCGGGGTGGAGCACGCCGCCAAGGCAACGCTCATCGCCAGCAGGGCAGGGATCATCAATTGTTTACGCATAGTCGTGTCGTCCTTTCAATTCGATATCGGGTGCATTGCAATCAGGGGCGGCGGCTTATTGCTGCTTGATAACAGCCGGGCGCATGCCTTCCTGACGCAGCTCCTGAACAGCTTTCTGGGAGTCCTTCACAGCCTGTTCGGCTTTGGCGGCCTGGGCTTTACGCTCAGCGACGCGAGCGTCCCACTCGGCTTGTTCAGCCAGGCGACGGGCTTCGTCGTAGTTCTTGTCGTGCATGGCAATCTCGGCTTGCTTGAGCTTGTCCTGGGCCGACTTCATTTCTACGGCTGCGTACTCGGTGCCGCCGGCGCTGACAGCGCTGTTCACCGCCGATTGGGTAACTGCGTACTGCTCGGTCGGCGGGTTGCCGGCGCAGCCAGCCAAAACGAAGCTGGTGCCGATTGCCAGCGCGGCCAACTTGAGCCCGCGCAGATGGTTAAACGAGGATTTGGCAGTGCTGGTCTTCATCGTCTTCAACTCCATTGGGTAACTCCTGAAAAACATCAAAATCCATGTCACTTGTCAGCGGTCCGGGGCCCGGCGGTAAAGCACGAAAAGCCCTTTCAAACGGCCGTTCCAAGTGATGGCTTACTGGCTGTGACCGGAGGCTTTTTTCAAAAGTTCAGAAGAGATGGCGATTTGCCTAAAAAAATAACTGACTGAATGGTCAGCCTGAAAAACTTGGAACTTTTGTCGCGCGCGGAGGTAGGTCGGGCCCGTGAAGGGCCCGGATTACAAGGGGAAGAACGGGGTGGGGTCAGTGTTTCTGCTCGTCCGAACTGCTCGACATATCGTGCAGATAACGTCGCGACAGCGTCAGGAAACGTGGGGTAGGGCCGACGTCTTCGTAGAGCGGGTCGCCCTCTTCATCGGTGGCAACCACCTGCTGTCCCTTGATATAGGGAAAGCTGGCTTCCAGCTCTTCGAGGGCGGCGCCGATCAGCTCGCCGAGCAGTTCTTCGGTATGGCGCTTGGGGTACATTTCCGCGATGGCCGCCAGCCTTGCGGCGGACTCCACATCCAGATGGATGGCGTACTCGGTCTTGGTCAAGCGACCCTTGGCGTTCTCTTCCCAATGCTGGGCCAGTTCTCGGATTTTCATGGCAACCTCAATAAAGCCCGCGATGGCGGGCGGTGATGAGTGTCCAGCCGCGTGAGTGGATAAACACAGGCGACTCACAGTTGAGACTAGCTGCAAGTCACAAGGTTTAAAGTCTTGTCATAAACCGATGCTGGCGGCACTCTGGAAAACCTGCGCGTCCCGGATTTCTGGCTGGAGATTGGCTGATGAGTGATATCGATGCACGCTTGCGTGAGGATGTTCACCTCTTGGGTGAGCTGTTGGGCAACACCATTCGAGAGCAGTACGGCGATGATTTTCTCGACAAGATCGAGCAGATCCGCAAGGGCGCCAAGGCCGACCGGCGTGGCGCGGTCGCGGAGAAAGCCGCGGGCGATGAACTGAGCGCCAGCCTCAATCAGTTGAAGGAAGACGAACTGCTGCCCGTCGCGCGGGCCTTCAACCAGTTTCTCAACCTGGCCAATATTGCCGAGCAGTACCAGCTGATTCACCGGCGTGATGAATCGCAACCTGCGCCGTTCGAATCCCGGGTGCTGCCGGAGTTGCTGGCGCGCCTGCAAAGCGAAGGCCACAGCAACGAGTCCCTGGCCCGCCAGTTGGGCCGCCTGGAGATCGAGCTGGTCCTTACTGCCCACCCGACCGAAGTGGCGCGCCGCACCCTGATCCAGAAATACGATGCGATTGCCGCGCAGCTGGCATTGCAGGATCACCGCGACCTCACCACCGCCGAGCGCGAGCAGATCCGCCAGCGCCTGCAGCGCTTGATCGCCGAAGCCTGGCACACCGAAGAGATCCGCCGCACTCGCCCCACGCCGGTGGACGAGGCCAAGTGGGGCTTTGCGGTGATCGAGCATTCCCTGTGGCATGCCATCCCGAATTATCTGCGCAAGGCTGACCAGGCCTTGCATGCCGCTACCGGCCTGCATTTGCCCCTGGAGGCGGCGCCGATTCGGTTTGCATCGTGGATGGGGGGCGACCGCGACGGCAACCCGAATGTCACCGCGCCGGTCACCCGCGAAGTACTGCTGCTGGCGCGCTGGATGGCGGCCGATCTGTACCTGCGCGATATCGATCATCTGGCGTCCGAATTGTCGATGCAGCACGCCAGCGCGGCGTTGCAGGCCAAGGTCGGTGACAGCGTCGAACCGTACCGTGCGCTGCTCAAGCAATTGCGCGAACGCCTGCGCGCCACGCGCAGTTGGGCGCATGCCTCATTGACGACCAGCACCCCGGCGCCGGCCGAAGTGTTGCAAAACAACCGTGACCTGCTCGACCCGCTGGAGCTGTGCTACGAGTCGCTGCACGAATGCGGCATGGGCGTGATCGCCGATGGTCCGCTGCTCGACTGCCTGCGCCGCGCGGTGACTTTTGGTCTGTTCCTGGTGCGCCTGGACGTGCGCCAGGACTCCAGCCGGCATTCGGCGGCCATGACGGAAATCACCGACTACCTCGGCCTCGGTCGTTATGAAGACTGGGACGAAGAGGCACGCATCAGTTTCCTGACCAAGGAGCTGGGCAATCGCCGCCCGCTGCTGCCGGGGTATTTCAAACCGTCGGCGGACACGGCCGAGGTGTTGAATACCTGCAAGGAAATCGCCGCCGCGCCGGCGGCATCGCTGGGCTCCTACGTCATCTCCATGGCCGGCGCCGCGTCGGACGTACTCGCGGTGCAACTGTTGCTGAAAGAGTCGGGCGTGCAACGGCCGATGCGCGTGGTGCCGTTGTTCGAAACCCTGGCTGACCTGGATAACGCCGGGCCGGTGATGGAACGCCTGCTGCAACTGCCGGGCTACCGCGCCCGTTTACAAGGCCCGCAGGAAGTGATGATCGGCTATTCGGACTCGGCCAAGGACGCCGGCACCACCGCCGCAGCCTGGGCGCAGTACCGGGCGCAGGAACGCCTGGTGGATATCTGCCGCGAGCAACAGGTGGAACTGCTGTTGTTCCATGGCCGTGGCGGCACGGTCGGGCGCGGTGGCGGCCCGGCTCACGCGGCGATCCTGTCGCAGCCGCCGGGTTCGGTGGCGGGGCGTTTCCGCACCACTGAACAAGGCGAAATGATCCGTTTCAAATTCGGCCTGCCGGACATTGCCGAGCAGAACCTCAATCTTTACCTGGCAGCGGTGTTGGAAGCGACGCTGTTGCCGCCGCCTCCGCCGGAACCGGCCTGGCGCCATTTGATGGACGAATTGGCGGCGGATGGTGTCAGCGCTTACCGCGCGGTGGTGCGGGAAAATCCGCAATTCGTCGAGTATTTCCGCCAATCCACACCGGAGCAGGAGCTCGGTCGCTTGCCCCTCGGCAGTCGTCCGGCCAAGCGTCGTGCCGGTGGCATCGAAAGCCTGCGCGCCATCCCGTGGATCTTCGGCTGGACCCAGACCCGCCTGATGCTGCCGGCATGGCTCGGCTGGGAAGCAGCGTTGAGCAAGGCGCTGGAACGTGGCGAAGGCGAACTGCTCGGGCAGATGCGTGAGCAGTGGCCGTTCTTCCGGACCCGCATCGACATGCTCGAAATGGTCCTGGCCAAGGCGGATGCCGACATTGCGCGGCTGTATGACGAGCGCCTGGTGCAGCCGGACCTGTTGCCATTGGGCGCGCACTTACGCGACCTATTGTCGCAGGCGTGCACGGTGGTGCTTGGCCTGACAGGCCAGTCGCAACTGTTGGCCCATAGCCCCGACACCCTGGAGTTCATCCGCCTGCGCAACACCTACCTTGACCCCCTGCACCTGCTGCAGGCTGAGTTGCTGGCGCGCTCGCGCCAGCAGGAAGCGGCGCAGGACAGCCCTCTGGAACAGGCGCTGCTGGTGTCTGTGGCCGGTATCGCTGCCGGTTTACGCAACACCGGTTGAGGTTTTACGCGTGTTCTCAAAGGCTTGCAGATGAAGTACGCCAGCCGCCAGGAAATGGGCGGTTGGCGTTTGCACGGCCGGGTTGCACTCAGGCACACCCCACCTATGGTGCATGTATGGCGCGGGTTCTTGCGACTTTCGGCGGCTTGTGTGCTTAGGGTCTGCTGTGTATCTTGATCAGCCTTTGGCCGTTTGTGCGGCCCGAATCCTATTTTTACGAGATTGGCCCCACGCGGCGAATCCGAGCGTCATCTCTATAAAAAATTGAGGAGCACATCGATGCGCGTCATTCTGCTGGGAGCTCCCGGGGCCGGTAAAGGTACTCAGGCAAAGTTCATCACTGAAAAATTCGGCATTCCACAAATCTCCACCGGTGACATGCTGCGCGCTGCGGTAAAAGCAGGCACCGAGCTGGGCGTCAAAGCCAAGGGCATCATGGATGCCGGCGGCCTGGTGTCCGATGACCTGATCATCGCCCTGGTCCAGGACCGTATCGCGCAACCAGATTGCGCCAAGGGTTTCCTGTTCGACGGTTTCCCACGCACCATTCCCCAGGCTGAAGCCCTGGTGACGGCTGGTGTCGAGCTGGATGCCGTGGTCGAAATCGCCGTTGAAGACGAAGAAATCGTCCAGCGTATCGCCGGTCGTCGCGTTCACGAGGCCTCGGGCCGCGTGTACCACACCGTCTACAACCCGCCAAAGGTTGAAGGCAAGGACGATATCACCGGTGAAGACCTGGTGCAGCGCAAGGACGACACCGAAGAAACCGTGCGTCATCGCCTGTCGGTCTACCATTCCCAGACCAAGCCGCTGGTGGATTTCTACCAGAAGCTGTCTGCTGCCCAAGGCAAGCCGAAGTACAGCCACATCCCTGGCGTCGGCTCCGTGGAAGCGATCACCGCCAAGGTGCTGCAAGCCCTGAGCTGATCAATCGCTCGGCTTCACAGTAACGGCCCGCTTGCGGGCCGTTGTTGTTTATACTGGCGCACTTTTTTTCGACTTGGACACCTACACCGATGAGCACCCTGCTGGCCCTGGACACCGCGACTGAAGCTTGCTCCGTTGCCTTGCTGCACGATGGCAAAGTAACGAGCCACTACGAGGTGATCCCACGCCTGCACGCGCAGAAGCTGTTGCCGATGATCAAGCAACTGCTCGAAGACGCCGGCACGACCCTGGCTGCCGTGGATGCCATCGCCTTCGGCCGTGGCCCCGGTGCATTTACGGGCGTGCGGATCGCCATCGGCGTAGTCCAGGGCCTGGCGTTTGCGCTCGAGCGCCCGGTGTTGCCGGTCTCCAATCTGGCGGTGCTGGCGCAGCGTGCCTTGCGCGAGCACGGCGCACGGCAGGTGGCGGCGGCGATTGATGCGCGCATGGATGAAGTCTATTGGGGCTGCTACCGCGAAACCGCTGGCGAAATGCGCCTGGTCGGCGTGGAGGCCGTGCAGTCGCCGGAATCAGCGGCATTGCCAAGTGACGCCAGTGGCGACTGGTTCGGCGCTGGCACCGGCTGGGGGTATGGCGAGCGTATCGCGGTGCCGCTGGTGGGCCAGGACGCCATACTGTTGCCCCATGCCGAAGACCTGCTGACGCTGGCACGCTTTGCATTCGAGCGGGGCGAGGCGATTCCTGCCGACCAGGCGGCCCCGGTGTACCTGCGCGATAAGGTCGCGCAAACCAAGGCTGAGCGCGGGATAATTTGACGTCAAAAATGCTGGCAATTTGGGACTAAAGTCGCCAATCGTCAGAATTTGCCGGCGTTTTTAAACCTTTTACAAATTATGTGTTCTAGTTATCACCAGAGCATTTGCGCGCTACGGATTGCGCCACTAAAATGCCATCACCAATACCGAGTTCGCATCGATGCGTATAGACGGCTTTTCCTCACAGTCCTACCCCATCAAGCGCAAGCCACGTAAGGCGAACGTCACGGTAGACGAGTCCGTCGAGGATTCGCCGGACTTCATCGAAGTCCAGTCTGAAGCATCATCCAGCCAGCAAGGCCCTGCAGGTGCCCGCACCAGCGGCCTTCCGGCCCGTCAGCAAGACATGGTCTTCCCTCGCTCCATGAGCAAAAGCGTCGCCACCGCCCTGGCCAGCTACCTGACCACCGCCGGTTTTGTCGAATGGGATATGGAAGTGCTGGGCCTCGACATCCACATCTGATGCGCCTGCCTTATTTCATCGGTTGCCCGTCCTGGAGCGAAAACGCCTGGCGCGAGTACCTGTACCCCGTCGATGCCCGTTCCAGCGACTACCTCGCGCTGTATTCCCAGGTCTTCAATGCCGTTGAAGGCAATACCACCTTTTACGCCCGTCCCTCGGCCGCCACTGTGCAGCGCTGGGCTGAAATCATGCCGGAGGATTTTCGCTTCACCGCTAAATTTCCCGGTGACATCAGCCACGGCGGCGACCTGCGTGAGCAGTTGCCGGCGGCGGAAAGCTTCGTCGGGCTGATGAGTCCGCTGGGTGAGCGCGTCTCGCCGCTGTGGCTGCAACTCTCGGCCAGCTTTTCGCCGCAACGGCTGGGCGAGCTGGCGGGTTTTATCGATGCGCTGGAGCGGCCGCTGGCGGTCGAAGTGCGGCACCCGGAGTTCTTCGCCAAGGGCGATGCCGAGCGCATGCTCAACCGTCTGCTGCGCGACCGCGGGGTTGAACGCATCTGTCTCGACCCGCGTGCATTATTTAGTTGCACCTCCACCTCAGCCGCCGTGCTGCATGCTCAATCGAAAAAGCCCAAGGTGCCAACACGGCCTGCGGCACTGACCCAGTTTCCCCAGGTGCGTTTTATTGGTCATCCGGAGCTTGAGGCCAATGACCCTTTCCTGATCCCGTGGGTCGAAAAAATCGCCGGCTGGATTGAAGAAGGCCGCACCCCCTACGTGTTCCTGCACACCTCGGACAACCGCCTGGCCGCGCAATTGGCCCTGCGCTTTCACGCCAAGCTGATGGCGCGTTTGCCCGGCCTGCCGGCGTTGCCGACCCTGCATCGAGAACCCGCAGCGGAGCAACTGGGGTTACTCTAGGGCTCCTTTTTCCGCCAGGAGTCAGTCATGGATGCCCAAACCCTTCGCGCCGAAACTTTCAAGGCCTTGCATGAGCGCGACCGCGCGTTTGTGATGCCCAACCCGTGGGATGCTGGCTCGGCGATCATGCTCGCCAGCCTCGGCTTTGAAGCCCTGGCCACTACCAGCGCAGGGTATGCCTTCAGCCTGGGGCGGCCGGATGCCGAAGGGGCACTGTCGCTGGAAGACACACTCGCCAATGCCGGTGTGATTGCCCGGGCGACCACGCTGCCGGTGGCGGCCGACCTGGAAAACGGCTTCAGCGACACGCCCGACGGCTGTGCCCAGACCATTCTGCGTGCGGCTGCCAGCGGGATCGTCGGTGGCTCCATCGAAGATGCCACCGGCATTGCCGTCGACCCGATCTATCCCTTTGATCTGTCCGTAGAGCGTGTGGAGGCTGCAGTCGCCGCTGCGCGCAGCCTGCCATTCCCGTTCATGCTCACCGCCCGTGCGGAAAACCTCCTGCATGGTCGCCTGGATTTGCCTGACACCATCCGCCGGCTGCAGGCCTACGCCGAAGCCGGTGCCGATGTGCTGTATGCGCCCGGCCTGCGCAGTGCCGAGGACGTGCTGGCGGTGGTCAAGGCCGTCGCGCCCAAGCCTGTGAATGTGCTGATGTCCGGTGGGTTGAAACTGAGCGTGGCGCAATTGAGCGAAATGGGCGTCAAGCGCATCAGCGTGGGCTCGGCCATGGCGTTGGCGGCGTATGGCGAGTTCTACCGGGCCGCGCAGGAAGTCTATTCGTCGGGCACGTTTACCTTCACTGAACGCTCAATGCCCTACAGCCAGGCGACGCAATTCTTCAAGGACTGACCCGTGCGTTTTTTTACCGTGGTGGGGATGCTGCTGTTGTTGGCCGGCGCAGCGGTGCTGGGTGTCTGGCGCGGCTGGGTGCCTTTACCGGCGGAGTGGAACCCCTGGGCGCCGTTGGATGTGCGTGCCGCCCCGAACCTGCTGACGCGGTTCAAGCTCGGGCGGTTGCAGGATGACCCCGCGCTGTGCGACCAGGTACTGAGAACGTCCGGCCTGCGCGTCAGCCATCAAGCGGATACACCGGCCGATGCGGCGTGCCCACTGCGCAATGTGCTGCGCGTGCAGGGTGCCGACGTGGGCTTGAGCAGCAGCTTTCTCGCCAGTTGCCCGTTGGCCGTGGCGTTTGCGCTGTTCGAGCGCCACAGCCTGCAACCGGCGGCCCAGGCGGTGTTTGGCCAGGCGGTGACGCGGGTCGATCACTTGGGCAGCTTCGCTTGCCGCAACATGTATAACCGTGCCGAAGGGCGACTCAGCCAGCATGCGTCGGCGAATGCCGTGGATATCGCCGGCTTTCGCCTGGCAGACGGGCGCAGCATCAGTGTGCTCAAGGATTGGCCGGGGGAGGGCGACGCCGCACGCTTTTTGCGTCAGGTGCGCGAGGGCGCCTGCAACGATTTCAATGTGGTATTGAGCCCGGACTACAACGCCGCGCACCGCAACCATTTCCATCTGGACATGGGGCGCTGGTGGGTGTGTCGCTAGGTTTACGCGGCCAAGCGCAAGTTGTGGGTGATCAGTGGGCGAGCCCAGTAGTAATCGAAATCCAGGGCTTTTTGCTGCGCCACCAACTCCTCTTCGGGGTACGGCGTGGCGGCCGGCGGCAACAGGTCCAGTTCGAACTCGGCAATCGGCAAGTGCAGTGGCCGTGGCTCAGGCGCCGGGCCTGGTTCGGGCAGTGGCTGGCCGGCGGTCAGCACGATCGGGCGGACCCAGCCGCTCTCGAAATTCTGCTGGCGTTGCTGGGCGACGATTTCTTCCGGTGGGAACGGGGTTGCCGGCGGTGGCAGCAACTCGGTTTCAAATTCGGCAATCGGCAGGAACAGCGGCTCAGGCGGGGCGATTTCGGTGTCTTTCACCTCGCATTCACGCTGGGTCAGAATCTGCGACAACAGGTCGGCACCTTCGCTGGGCTCGACCGCCGGGTCCAGCGGCTCAGGCGCCTTGGCGGCGAGCGCGTCCGGCGTCTCACCGAGCTGCTCGGCCAGCGCGCGGGCGAAGAAGTCCTGCCACACATGACTCACCCCGGCCAGCGCTTGAGTATTGCGCAGGCCGTAGTGGTTATGGGTCGGCAGTACACCGATGGTTAGGGGAAGAATGTCTGACATTTTTCTCGGTCGACGCTCAGCTCTGGCAAAATACCTGACTGTTGTTTTTATCGGCCGACTTTTGCCGATCCTTAATATTTTTGAGCGTAGTGATTGATGAGCGAACAACCCGCGGCCAGCCGCATCCAGGTCGAGGCCTTGGCCGAAGGTTTCAAGGACCGCGCCGCGCAGTGGGCTGCGCTGCTTGGCTTGCCGTTGCAGCTGGACGAGGCGGACTTTTCCCTGCAGGTTGGCGAGCAGGGCCTGCAGCTGCAACAGCTAGGCCCTGACGCACCGGGGCCAGTGCGCGTGGACTTCGTGGAAGGCGGTGCTGCTCACCGCCGGTTATACGGCGGCGGCAGCGGCCAGATGATTGCCAAGGCGGTGGGCATCGCCCAGGGCGTGCGTCCGCGCGTGCTGGATGCCACGGCCGGGCTGGGCAAGGACGCGTTCGTGCTGGCCAGCCTCGGCTGCGAGATGAGCCTGATCGAGCGCCAGCCGTTGATCGGCGCCTTGCTCGAAGACGGCCTGGCGCGCGCTGCGCAGGATTTTGACGTGGCGCCAATCGTGGCGCGCATGACCTTGCTCAAGGGCAATTCCATCGACGTGATGCTCAACTGGCAAGGCGAGCCGCCCCAGGTGATCTACCTCGACCCGATGTTCCCCCATCGTGAGAAAACCGCCCTGGTGAAGAAGGAAATGCGCTTGTTCCGTCCACTGGTCGGCGATGATCCGGACGCCCCGGCGTTGCTCGCTGCCGCCCTGGCCCTGGCCAGCCACCGCGTGGTGGTCAAGCGTCCACGCAAGGCACCGTGCATCGACGGGCCCAAGCCGAGCCATGCGCTGGATGGCAAGTCCAGCCGGTATGACATCTATCCCAAGAAGGCGCTCAAGCCTTAAGCCTTCATTGACCTGGAGGGTCCTATCGCTGGCAGGCCAGCGATAGGACCGGTCAAGACAGCACAGCGCTTCAGGCCCGGTAAGCGCGCATAAACAACCCCACCACCTCCTGCACATGCGCTTCGGCGTCTGCGTCGCTCAAGTGTCCGCCGCAGCCATACAACAGGCAGAAATTCGCCGTACCCTTGAGCAGGCAGAAGAAGTGTTCGGCTGCCCTGAAGGGTTTGTCGATGGCCAGGGCGCCGCTCTGGTCGATCCTGCTCAGCAGTCGCTCCATGCCTTGCAGCATGCGCATGGGCCCGGCCTCGAAGAAGATCTGTGAGAGTTTCACGTCCTGATTGCCGGTGGTCATCATCAGGCGATGCAGGTTCACCGATTCCTCGCTGTTGATCAGCCGATGAAACCCCCGCGCGATATTCAGCAACACCGTCTCCACCGGCAGCCCTTCAGGCAGTTCGAAATACATCACCGGCAATTGTTCTTCGCACGTGGCCACCACGGCAGCGGTGAACAGGGTTTCCTTGTCGGTGAAGTGGCTGTAGACGGTCAGCTTCGACACGCCGGCTTCAAGCGCCACGGCATCCATGCTGGTGCTGGCGTAGCCATTGCTCAAGAACAGGGTCTTCGCTGCCGAGAGGATAGCCTGGCGTTTTGCCATGTCCTTGGGACGCCCGGGGCTATTGGTGTTTACACGATTGTCGGACATTTTCACCTTTAATACTGGACTGGTGAGTTTGGTATTAATAACATACCGGCCAGTATAATTATTCCTAGCTCCATTTGCGAAAGGTCCTTCAGCATGCGCAGTACTTTCCTGCCCCTTGCGTTGCCTGCCAGCTTGGTCTTCCTGTTGGCCGCCTGCGGTCATGAAGAAGCGGCCCAGACCACCCTCCGCCCAGCCATGGTGGTGCAGCCGCAGCCATCGGCGCAGGCGACCGACAGCTACCCGGGTGAAGTGCGTGCCCGCTACGAGCCGGACCTGGCCTTTCGCATCGGCGGCAAAGTCAGCAAACGGCTGGTGGAGGAGGGCGAGCGCGTCAAGGCCAACCAGCCGCTGGCGGAACTCGACCCGCAGGACGTGCGCCTGCAACTGGAGGCCACCCGCGCCCAAGTGGCCGCTGCCGAGGCCAACCTGAGCCTGGTGCGCGCCGAGCGGGATCGCTACAAGACCCTGATGGACCGTCAGATGGTCAGCCGCTCCCAGTACGATAATTCCGAAAACCTTTACCGATCCGGTGAAGCACGCCTCAAGCAAATCAAGGCTGAATTCGACGTGTCCAGTAACCAGGCCGGGTACGCCGTGCTGCGTGCGCCCCAGGATGGTGTGGTCGCCAAGCGTGCGGTAGAGGTCGGCCAGGTGGTGTCCGCCGGGCAGACGGTGTTCACCCTGGCCACCGATGGCGAGCGCGAAGTGCTGATCAGCTTGCCGGAGCAAGGGTTCGGCCGCTTCAAGATTGGCCAGCCGGTGTCGGTCGAACTGTGGAGCCAGCCGGACCAGCGTTTCGCCGGGCGCATTCGTGAGCTGTCACCGGCTGCCGATCCCAAGTCGCGCACCTTTGCTGCCCGCGTCGCCTTTACCGGTGGCAAAGTCCCGGCCGAGTTGGGTCAGAGTGCCCGCGTCTTCATACAGGCCGACGGCGTAATTCCGTTGTCAGTACCGCTGTCTGCCCTCAGTGCGGAGAACGGTGAGTCCTACGTCTGGCGTGTACAGCCGGACAATACCCTCAAGCGCACCCCCGTGCGCATCGGCGCCTTCGGTGAAAAGACCGTCCCGGTGCTGGAAGGCTTGAGCCCTTCTGATTGGGTGATAGCCGCCGGTGTGCATGTGCTCCACGAGGGCCAGCAAGTGCGCCCGGTGGATCGCTCCAACCGTGTGGTGAATCTGGCGGCCAAGGAGTAGTCCCCGATGGGTTTCAATCTTTCCGAATGGGCGCTGCGTAATCGCCAGATCGTACTGTTCCTGATGATCTTGCTGGCGGTGGTCGGCACCTTGTCCTACACCAAGCTGGGACAAAGCGAAGACCCACCGTTTACCTTCAAGGCCATGGTGATCAAGACCAACTGGCCCGGTGCCACGGCCCAGGAAGTTTCACGCCAGGTGACCGAGCGTATCGAGAAGAAACTCATGGAGACCGGCGACTACGAGCGCATTGTCTCGTTCTCGCGTCCCGGCGAATCCCAGGTCACCTTCATGGCCCGCGACTCCATGCACTCGGCGCAGATTCCCGAGTTGTGGTACCAGGTACGCAAGAAGATCAGCGATATTCGCCAGACCCTGCCGCCGGATATCCAGGGACCGTTTTTCAATGATGAATTCGGCACCACCTTTGGCAATATCTACGCGCTGACCGGCGATGGTTTTGACTACGCCGTGCTCAAGGACTACGCCGACCGTATCCAGATTCAGCTGCAGCGCGTGCCGGATGTGGGCAAGGTCGAGCTGCTGGGCCTGCAGGACGAAAAGATCTGGATCGAGTTATCCAACCTCAAGCTCGCCACCCTCGGCCTGCCATTGGCGGCGGTGCAGCAGGCGCTGCAGGAACAGAACGCGGTGTCCACCGCCGGGTTCTTTGAAACGCCGAGCGAGCGTGTACAACTGCGGGTGTCGGGCAACTTCAAGACGGTGGACGAGATCCGCGCTTTCCCGATTCGGGTGGGTGATCGAACCTTCCGCATCGGTGATGTGGCCGACATCCACCGCGGCTTCAACGACCCACCGGCACCGCGCATGCGCTACATGGGCGAAGACGCCATTGGCCTGGCCGTGGCCATGCGTGATGGTGGCGACATCCTGGTGTTGGGCAAGGCGCTGGAAGGCGAATTCGCACGCTTGCAGAAGAACCTTCCTGCCGGCATGCAACTGCGCAAGGTGTCGGACCAACCGGCAGCGGTGAAAACCAGTGTCGGCGAATTCGTCCAGGTCCTGGCTGAGGCCCTGGCGATTGTTTTGCTGGTGAGTTTCTTCTCCCTCGGCATTCGCACCGGCATGGTCGTGGCGCTGGCGATTCCGTTGGTGCTGGCGATGACCTTTGCCAGCATGTACTACCTTGGCATCGGCCTGCACAAGATCTCCCTCGGTGCGCTGGTATTGGCCCTGGGTTTGCTGGTGGACGATGCGATCATCGCCGTGGAGATGATGGCGATCAAGATGGAGCAGGGCTACGACCGTCTTAAAGCCGCGAGTTTCGCCTGGACCAGCACGGCGTTCCCGATGCTCACCGGCACGTTGATCACGGCGGCGGGCTTTCTGCCCATCGCCACCGCACAGTCGAGTACCGGTGAATACACCCGTTCGATCTTCCAGGTGGTGACTATTGCGTTGCTGGCCTCGTGGGTCGCTGCGGTGGTGTTCGTGCCGTATCTGGGGGAAAAGCTCCTGCCGGACCTGGCGAAAATTCACGCAGCCAAACATGGCGCCGATGGTCCTGATCCCTACGGCACGCCGTTCTATCAGCGCGTAAGACGTTTGGTGGAGTGGTGCGTGCGCCGGCGTAAAACCGTGATCGTCCTGACGCTGCTGCTGTTTATCGGCTCGGTGGCACTGTTCCGTTTTGTCCCGCAGCAGTTCTTCCCGGCCTCGGGCCGTCTGGAGCTGATGGTCGACTTGAAACTGGCCGAAGGCACCTCCCTGAGCAACACCGCCGATCAGGTCAAGCGCCTGGAAGCCCTGTTCAAGGAACATGCCGGCATCGATAACTATGTGGCCTACGTCGGTACCGGCTCGCCGCGTTTCTATCTGCCGTTGGACCAGCAGCTGCCGGCGGCCAGCTTTGCGCAGTTCGTGGTGCTGGCCAAGACCATCGAGGAGCGCGAAAGCCTGCGCACCTGGCTGATCGAAACCCTCAACGAACAATTCCCCGAGCTGCGCTCACGTGTCACGCGCCTGGAAAACGGCCCGCCTGTGGGCTACCCGGTGCAGTTTCGCGTGACCGGTGAACACATCGAAGAAGTCCGCGCCCTCGCACGCAAAGTGGCGGCCAAGGTGCGCGAAAATACCCACGTGGTCAATGTGCACCTGGACTGGGAAGAGCCGAGCAAAATCGTCTACCTCAATATCGACCAAGACCGCGCCCGCGCCCTCGGTGTGAGCACCGCCAACCTGTCGAAATTCCTCCAGAGTTCACTCACCGGTTCCAGCGTCAGCCAGTTCCGCGAAGACAACGAGTTGATCGAAATCCTCCTGCGCGGCACCGTGCATGAGCGCACCGAGTTGTCGCTGCTGCCAAGCCTGGCCGTGCCGACCGACAACGGCAAAAGCGTGGCGCTGTCGCAGATTGCGACCCTCGAGTACGGCTTTGAGGAGGGCATCATCTGGCACCGCAACCGTCTGCCGACGGTGACCGTGCGCGCTGATATCTACGGCAAGGAACAGCCGGCGACGCTGGTCCAGCAGATCCTGCCGACCCTTGAAGAGGTGCGCGCCGAACTGCCGGATGGCTACTTGCTGGAAGTCGGCGGTACCGTTGAAGACTCTACTCGCGGGCAGAACTCGGTGAAGGCTGGCGTGCCGCTGTTCATCGTGGTGGTGCTGACCTTGCTGATGCTGCAGTTGCGCAGTTTCTCACGCACGGCGATGGTGTTTCTTACAGCGCCTCTGGGATTGATCGGTGTGACGCTGTTCCTGCTGGTATTCCGCCAGCCTTTCGGGTTCGTGGCCATGCTGGGCACCATCGCGTTGTCGGGGATGATCATGCGTAACTCGGTGATCCTGGTGGACCAGATCGAACAGGACATCAAGGCCGGGCTGGCGCCGTGGCAGGCGATCATCGAAGCCACCGTGCGACGTTTCCGCCCGATTGTGCTCACGGCCCTGGCGGCGGTACTGGCGATGATCCCGCTGTCACGCAGTGTGTTCTTCGGGCCGATGGCCGTGGCGATCATGGGCGGGCTGATTGTGGCGACGGCGTTGACGTTGCTGTTCTTGCCGGCGCTGTATGCGGCGTGGTTCCGGGTGAGGAAGGATGTCGTGTAGGCCTGAGACTGACTTGGCGCGCTGATTCGGAACCTTTTTCTCACGCGTGCCACACAAGGTTACCTGTCAGGCAGGTACTTTATTCGGTCGGTTTGATCGCGAAGATAAAGTTTCCATGACATTCATAGAGGCGGAAATCAGATGATTGGCAATTTGTATATGATGGTGGGTCAAATGTTGGGTGGCCAGCTACCGCCAATGAGCCACGGTTGTGACTCACATCGAAGTAAGCGGGATCTGGAGGAAAGGGTATCGAATATGGAAAAAAAATCGGTTAACTGGCCTGCGCAATCCATGAGCGGTATCTCGATCCAGAATAACAACCACAACACAAACACCCTCATCAGCCGCTGAATGCTTTGATTGTCTGCGTGCGTCTTTTCGCACTCTGCAATTGCAAGAGCCCCGAACACCACGGGGCGTTTGCTTTTTTCACGATAAATAACCGCCTCTGTGATACAACGCCCCCAACACTTTGTTCGCCAGGTTGGCAGCCGTAACCGCCATCGGCGCAAAGACCATCGATCATGACCGACTTAGGATAATTTCATGCTGGGTACCGTTTCGGCGCTGGTGCTGCTCCTGGCTGTGCCCGGGCCGACAAACACCCTGCTGCTGCGCGCGGGCATGCTGCTTGGTTTTCGGACGTCGTGGAAACTGGCCTTCGTCGAGTGCTTGGCCTACGTGCTGCAAGTCTCCCTGTGGGGCGTTGCACTGGTTTATCTGGCTGCGTATTCGCCTTGGGCATTGAAGGCTACGCAAATGGCCGCGGCCTGTTACTTGCTGTACGTTTCCTACCAGCTATGGCAACGCAAGGGCGAAACCATCACCCCAGGCAAGGATCGATTCTCCGGGCTTTATTTCTTCTGGCTGACAGTGATGAATCCCAAGGGCCTGTTGATCGTTTCCTTCATCGCTCCAGCGCACACATTTACCGCGCTGGCGGACTACGCGCTCTTCATGACTACGCTGGCGCTGGTAGTGATACCCGTGGGGTCGGCCTGGATAATGCTCGGCGGTCAATTCGAGGGTATCCGCAAGACCTGGCTGACGCCCTTGAAGATCAATCGTGCGACCTCTGTGGCCATCTGCTGTTTTGCCACGCTCATGATAGGGCGACTGGCTGACTCGCTCTTTTATTGAGCCGGTGACATAAAAACGCCAGGCATCGTGATGAACGACCCTGGCGTTGTGAGGGGGGCACCCAACGGGCGATCTGGAATTACAACGCGCCAAACACCTTCTTCGCCAGGCTGGTCGCCGCAGCGGCCGGGTTCTTGCGAATCGTTTCTTCCTGCTGCGCAATCATCTTGAACAAACCGTCCAATGCCTGCTCGGTCACGTAGTTCTCGACGTTGGCGCTCTTGGCATCCACAGCGCCAAAGGCTGCGGCCTTGCCGGCCAGGGCGTTGTACTGCTGGGCCACGCCGACCTTGTCGGTGGCGGCCTTGACGATCGGCAGGAACTTGGCGCGGATTTCTTCGCGGCTGCTTTTGTTCAGGTACTGAGTGGCCGAGTCCTGGCCGCCGGTGAGAATGCCCTTGGCGTCGGTCACGCTCATGTTTTTCACGGCATTGACCAGGATCGGCTGGGCCTGGGTCACGGCGGTTTCGGCGGCCTTGTTCATGCTGGTTTCCAGCTGGGTGACCTGGTCGCCCATGCCGAACATTTTCAACTTGTCGGCGACTTTGCCGAGCTTGCCTGGCAGACCTATCTTCACTTCAGGGTTGTTGCTGAAACCGCCGGGCACGCCCAGTTGTTTCACGGCGATCTGTGCGCCCTGGGTCAGTGCGTCCTTGAGGCCGCCGGTGGCGTCGCCCTGGGACAGGCTGCCAAGGTTCAAGGCCATGGCGTTGGCGCCGAACAGCAGGCCGGCGCACAGGGCAGTGAGGCGAAGGGAATTACGGAGCATGGGCGCTTCCTTATGTGCGTAAATCAAGTGTTCGATGAATTCACTGAGCGACCGCATCAACCCTCAGGCGCAGCGGCTGTGGATCCTGGCCGTTGAGCTGCACAGCGTGCTGTTCGGTGGTGATAAACAGTAGCTTGCCATCCAGTTCGATGCGAGCACTCACCGCATAACTGTGGCCCGGCTTGACCTGGGCCGGGTCGTAGCTGAGGTGAAACGGCAGCGGCACCTGGCCTTTGACCGGGCCTTTCTGCTCGGCCAGGACCACCGCGGGCGCGTCCGCCAGGGACACGTCCTGCAGGCTGACGCTCAAGGTGGCGGCGGGCGGCAGGGCAATGCGCTGCAGGTAGAACACTTCGCCATCGAGGTTGGCCTTGGGGGTCGGGCTCATGGATTGGCAGGCTCCGAGCAGGGCGGTGAGGCCCAGGAGGATGATCTTTTTCATGGTACAGCTCCTTTTCAACGGCGCCGGCATCTAACCGGCGCCTTATTCAATCTAGCGGCTTTCTTCGGTTTCGACAGGCGCCTCAGCCGCACCGTCCACACGATGCAAGGCCACCTGGCGGATCGACAGGCGAATGTCCGCCGGCAACACGCGTTTGGCGGCGCCTTCGGCGAGTTCACCGAGCAGGTCGTGGTAGCTCAACTTGCCGGCCTCGTCGCGGCGCAGCACATCTTGCTCCAGCAAGGTCTGGATGAAATGTCGGAAAAGGCTCTTGTCGAAGAATTCCGGGGCGTTGAGGCCATGCAGGATCGACAGGCGCTGGGCCATGATCGTGCACAGGTCTTCCAGTTCTTCGGCGCTGATGCTGTTCTGGCCGCTGTTGAGCAACAGCGAAATCGCCATGTAGAAGCGTTGAAGGGTCTGGGCGATGCTCTTGGACAGCAGTGTCAGCAGCACGAAGTGCCGAGAACTTGGCGCCGGGCGCAGGTACACGTTGTTCTCGAAACGCAGCAGGCCCTGTTCGACAAACGCCTCCAGCCATTGGTCGATCACACTGTCCAGTTCTTCCAGCGACCAGCGGATAAACAGTTCCGATTGCAGGTACGGGTACAGTGCGTGGGTGTAGCGCAGGATCTGCTCGCGGCTCATCCGCGAACTGCTCTGGAAGAAGCTCGCCAGCAGCGCCGGCAGGGCGAAGATGTGCAGCACGTTGTTGCGGTAGTAGGTCATCAGGACGGCGTTCTGCTCGTCCAGGTACAGAATCTTGCCGAGGGCGTCGCTCTGTTCCGACAGCAGGTCCATGTCCTTGACGTGCTTGATCAGCGCCAGGCCATCGCCTTCGGGCAGGGTGGTGTGCGGCGAATACGGCACGCGGCGCAGCAGCGCCAGGTACAGGTCGAGCTGGCGGGCCATGGCCTGTTCATCCAGGGCCAGGCGCGTGGTGGACAGCAGCGCCAGGGCCACCAGGTTCACCGGGTTCACGGCTGCCGCTTCGTTAAGATGGCGGGCCACCTGCTCGCCGAGGCGGTTGGTGGTTTCGTTGAGCCAGGCCGGCTTGTAGGTCGGGCCCAGTTCCTGGGCACGCCAATCCGGTTGTTCGGCGTCGAGAAATTCCGCCAGCTTGATCGGCTCGCCAAAGTTGACCGCCACCTGGCCGAAGCGCTGCTTGAGTGCGCCGACCACTTTGAAAATATCGAAGATCGACTCTTTCTTCTTGCTCGCGCCCCGCAGCTCGCCGAGGTAGGTGCGGCCTTCGAGCACGCGCTCGTAGCCGATGTACACCGGCACGAACACGATGGGCATGCGCGAAGAGCGCAGGAAGCTGCGCAGGGTGATCGCCAGCATCCCGGTCTTCGGCTGCAGCATGCGCCCGGTGCGCGAGCGCCCGCCCTCGACGAAGTACTCCACCGGGAAGCCTTTGGTGAACAGGGTGTGCAGGTATTCGTTGAACACCGAGGTGTACAGCGGGTTGCCCTTGAACGTGCGACGCATGAAGAACGCGCCGCCACGGCGCAGCAGGCTGCCGATCACCGGCATGTTGAGGTTGATCCCGGCGGCGATGTGCGGCGGGGTCAGGCCGTTGCGGAACAGCAAGTACGACAGCAGCAGGTAGTCGATGTGGCTGCGGTGGCACGGCACGTAGATCACTTCGTGACCCTGTGCGACCTTCTGCACGCCTTCGATGTGGTTGACCTTGATGCCGTCGTAAATCTTGTTCCAGAACCAGCTCAGCACCACTTCGAGGAAACGGATCGCGGTGTAGGTGTAGTCCGAGGCGATCTCGTTGCCGTAGCGCAACGCCTGGGCCTTGGCTTTTTCCGGGGAGATGTTCTCGCGTTCGGCTTCGTCGAGGATCGCCTGCTTGACCAGTGGCTGGTTGAGCAGACCCTTGACCAGATTGCGCCGGTGCGAGATGTCCGGGCCGATCACGGCGGCTTTGAGGTTGCGGAAGTGCACGCGCAGGATGCGCTGGGCCATGCGCACGGTGCGTTCGTGGCCCTTGTTGTGCTCGATCAGTTCGCGAAGATGGATCGGCGCCGAGAACTGCACGCGGGTCTTGCGCCCCAGAACGATGATGCTCAGCAGCCGGCGCAGACGCCCGGTGACCGCCCAACTGTCAGCGAACAGCAGCTTCCACGGGCTGTTTTCGCTGTCCGGCGACTGGCCCCAGAACACGCTGACCGGAATGATCTGCGCGTCTTCGGCGGCATTCTGGGTCAGGGCGCTGACCAGGCGGGTCAGGGTCGGCGGTGCGCCGCGCTTGTCCTGCCGGCCGAGCCAGTCCGGGTCCGGCGTCAGATAGAAAAACGCCGCCGGTTCGATCAACGGCCCGACTGACACCGGTAGCACCGGACGCGGCAAACCGGCCTTGGTGCACTCTGTGTCGACCACCGCCAGATCGGTGAGCGAGGGGTTTTGCAGGACGTAGAACACCGGACGACTGCGGTCGAGGTTGAGGGTGAACGACGACTGGTTGATCGTCTCGGAGCGAACCCAGAGGTACAACAGTCGGCGCAAGGTGCCAAACACAAGACGGCGGAACGGGGAACGGGTCATACGGCTTCTGCGTGAGTGAATAAAACCGAGCATTTGCTCGGGCGGTCGACAGTTTGCCGGATTCATCGAAAATCGGCAAAAAAGCGGCGAAGTAATCTCCTGTTGAGACTTTTTGCGCCTGTCATATACTCGGCAATCTGTCGCCGGGGCCCTTTATGGACGTCGGGCGCAGT
>Ga0153921_1000356_pt1 | contig 26275 bp, 23 predicted proteins | sample TSNJ005MetaG_FD_104691 | JGI IMG/M metagenome (GOLD analysis project Ga0153921, IMG submission 104691) | Attine ant fungus gardens microbial communities from New Jersey, USA - TSNJ005 MetaG | ecosystem: Host-associated > Fungi > Mycelium > Unclassified | place: USA: New Jersey, Brendon T. Byrne... | reverse complement strand
TGCTGGGCGGCCGTCCACAGGGCGACCAACAGGGCCAGGGCGGCATGTCCAACTCGGCACCGCGTCCACAACAGTCGCGTCCGCAGCCAAGCCAGCAGCCACAGCGTGAGTCGCGTCCAGCGCCACAACAGGCCGCGCCGCAGCCTGCGCCGGATTTCGACAGCTTTGACGATGATATCCCGTTCTAAGGTTTAACCACCGGAACGAGCAAAACCCCCGACGGCGCAAGCCTCGGGGGTTTTTTATTGCCGTTTGTCAGGCGTCTGTCGAGGCCGCTCGCACCACCATTTCCTTGAAGCGTTGCAGCACTGCCGAGCCATCACCCACCCGCGTCGCCAGATGCAAGGGCGCTACCAGGCTGCGGCAATCGCTCAACTCCCGGTAGACGATGCCATCCCCGCGCAGCCGCTGCATCGAAGTAGGCACAATCGACACCCCAAGACCCGCAGCCACCAGGCTCAACGTGGCGGTCATGCGCGGGGCTTCCTGGACCACCTGCGGACTGAACCCCGCTTCACGGCAGGCCACCAGGATTGCGTCATACAACCCCAGTCCGACACGACGGCGATAGAGCACGAAAGACTCGGTGGCCAGCGCAGACAGGGGCAGAGGGATGTCAAAGTCGATCGCCAACGGATGATCGGTCGGCAGCGCCAGCAACATCGGCTCCACCAGGATCGGCTCGTCCTGCAATGATTGCGTACCGCTGAGCGGTGAGCGGATAAACGCCGCGTCGAGTTTTTCATGCGCCAGCGCGTCCAGCAGTTCGCCGGTTCCGGCTTCCTCCAGTACGACCGAGACTCCCACGAAGGTTTCCCGAAACAGCCGCAACACACTCGGCACAAACGGGTGCAGGGCCGCTGAGCTGGTAAAGCCGATGGCCAGGCGCCCGCGTTCTCCCCGAGCGGCGCGACGCACGACATCGGCGACACCGTCGACGCGCGCCAGCACCTCGCGTGCTTCATCCAGCAGGGCCAACCCGGCCGGGGTCGGCCGCACGCCGCGTGGCAGGCGTTCCATCAGCACCACGTCCAATTCGGCTTCAAGGCTTTGCAGCAAGCGCGTCAACGGTGGCTGCTGCATGCCCAGGCGTTGCGCAGCGCGGGTGATGTAGCCTTCTTCGGCAATGGCAACGAAAGCTCTGAGTTGGCGAAGCTCCAGCATAGGAATACTTTTGAGGTATGGGAGGTAGCCAATCCTGGCATTTGTTCTCATGGCTCACAAGAATTAGGCTGTAGCCAACCTCAAAAAGAAGGAAAGCCGTGATGACCTGGTCAGCCAAGCAGTACACGATGTTCGAACAGCAGCGCACTCGTCCTGTCCGTGACCTGGTCGCGGCCATTCCGAATACTGAGGTGCGCAACGCCGTTGACCTGGGCTGCGGCCCCGGCAATTCCACCGAAGTACTCGCCGAGCGCTTCCCGCAGGCGCACGTCACGGGCATGGACAGCTCCGATGACATGCTGGTCGACGCCCGCAGACGGCTGCCGGCGTTGAGCTTCGAACTGGCGGATATCGGTGCCTGGCGCCCTGCACAGGCTTTCGATGTGATCCTGGCCAATGCCTCCCTGCAATGGCTGCCGGACCACGCCACACTCTATCCACATCTGGTCAACCAACTGACGCCCGGCGGCACGCTGGCCGTGCAGACACCGGACAACCTCGACGAACCTGCCCACCGGCTGGCCCGCGAGGTGGCTGCCGACGGCCCATGGGCGGCCAGGATCGGTACGGTCAAACACAATGAGCGGCACAGCGCGAACTACTATTACGAGTTGCTGAGCAAACACAGCACCGTGGACGTCTGGCGCACCACGTACCTGCATCCACTGGCCGACCACGCGGCTGTGGTGGAGTGGTTCAAGGCTTCGGCGTTGCGGCCGTTTCTGGCGCCGTTGACCGACGAAGAAAAGGCCGCCTTCCTACGTGAATATCAGGCGCGAATTACCCAGGCTTACCCAGCCCTGGACGATGGCACCGTGTTGCTGCCATTTCCGCGCCTGTTCATCATCGCCACGCGCTGAGGCACTCCACGCGAGTGGCGGTTACGCGGCCGCCGCTTGTGCCTGCAAATACTCCTGTGCCGACACCACGCCGGCATAACCAAACGCCAACGATGCCATGTAGGTGTCATGCACGTGCGCCGCCGGGATCACCTTGCCATTGAATTCCAGGTCCCGCGTGGCGCAGGCGTCATGGATCAGTGTGACCTTGTAGCCCAGGTCCGCCGCCGCTCGCACCACCGCATCAATGCACATATGGCTCATGCTGCCGACCACCACCAACTCCGTGATGCTGCGTTGTTCCAGCAGTGCGCGCAAGTTGGTCTCGCGAAACGCATTGACGAAATGCTTGAGCACCACCGGCTCGCTGCCCTCATTCAGCACCTTGGGGTGCAAATAAGCGCCCTCGGAGCCCGGGGTGAAGAAGGGCGCGTCATCCGAGGTAAATTCATGGCGCACATGAATCACCGCATCGCCCGCCTGGCGAAAGGCCTGGAGCACCTGCGCGGCCTTGTCTGCCGCGGCTTCCACGCCGTCGAGCGGCCACTTGCCCTGGGGGAAGTAGTCGTTCTGGATATCGATTAGGATGAGCGCTTGCTTGGCCATGGGTGTTGCCTCGTGATGGGTTGATGGGGCCAGTATGTTAGCTGGCGCCGGCGCGCGGGATTGGCTGCACCGACAATAACAGGGGGAAAACTGACAATGGCGGTTGTGGAGCTGGGCGTGTTGATCTACCACGGTGCACAGTTGGCGGCTGTTCACGGCCTCACCGATTTGTTCGGGGTGGCCAACCGGATTGCTGCCGAGCATCAATCCGCGCAACTGCCGTTGCTGCGGGTCAGCCACTGGCAGGTGGATGCCCATGGCACGCCTGCGCGGGTATTCGACACTCACCCCGGCCCTGAGCAACCGATGATGGCCCTGCTGGTGCCGCCTTCAATCGGTGAGTTCAGCGAAGAACAGGCACCGCCCGCGCTGCTCGAGTGGATTCGCCAGCAACACGCGGTGGGCACGGTGCTCGGCGGTGTGTGCATCGGCTCAATCATGCTGGCGCGCAGCGGCCTGTTGGACGGGCGCAGCGCCACCACCCATTGGTCCTCCGCCAGTGCCTTCGCCACACGGTATCCGGCGGTGCGCCTGGAGGCCGATAAACCTATCGTCGATGACGGCGACCTGATCACCACTGCCGGGCTGATGGCCTGGTCCGAACTGGGCCTGCGCCTGGTCGATCGCCTGATGGGCCCGAGCATCGCCGCCGGTACCGCGCGCTTCCTGGTGATCGAGCACAGTGACAGCGCCAGCCAATGCGGCAGCAACTTTGCGCCGATCCTGGGGCACGGCGACAGCGCGATCCTCAAGGTGCAGCATTGGCTGCAAGCCAGTGGCGCAGTGGACGTGTCGGTGGCGGCGATGGCGCAGGAGGCGGGCCTGGAAGAGCGCACCTTCCTGCGGCGGTTTCGCGCCGCCACCGGCTTGAAACCCACCGAATACTGCCAGCACCTGCGCGTCGGCAAGGCGCGGCAGATGCTGGAATTCACCAACGGCACCATCGACCATATCGCCTGGACCGTGGGCTACCAGGACCCCAGTGCATTTCGAGCCATCTTCAAGAAGATTACTGGCCTGGCCCCCAGCGATTATCGCAACCGTTTCGGCGTGTGAATCGTGCAGAACGCCGCAGCATCAAGGCGGCGTCGTGCAGAATCAAACAGGCCAACTGCCATCGCTTTTTCGACAACCGGTTGATTTCACTCGCATCCTCCTTGAAACCGCCTTGGCCTGATCCCTGCAACCTTCCCACTACACACATGGCGGGAAGGCCAAGGGGGACGCATGACCCCGAAGAATCGCAAGAAACTGGTAGTTGCCCACTCCACGCGGGAGGGTGCGCCACAGCATGAGGTGGAAACCAATCGTGCGCTGGCGCGCTGGCTGGCGCAGATCCTCGGGCTGAAGTTCGGCGGCAGCTATGACCCCGACCAGCACGCCGACCGAGCCCTCTACCTGTTGCCCACGCAAACCCTGGTCGGCGCGGCCCAGGCCCGCGCGCTGAACGTCAACGGCCCCGAAGACCTGTGGGGCGGCTATGTGGATCACGACTTTATCTGCACCAAAGCCATCAGCCATGGCGTTTTGGGCCCGGATGCGGTGACCCCACCCGGCTGGTCGCCATTGTTCTGCGAGCGGGTACGCGACGTCGTGCTCGACGGCCTCAGCGTATTTGCCCTGAAGGATGCACGCGAAGCCGCGACACGCTTGCTCTACAGCGGCCCGATTCGCATGAAACCGGTGCATGCCTGCGCCGGACGTGGCCAGGAAGTGATCCGCAGTCTCGACGCGTTCGATGCGGTGCTGGCGCGACCGAACGCCGCGCAACTGTTTGAGAGCGGCGTGGTGCTGGAGCAGGACTTGCACGACGTCATCACCCACAGCGTGGGCCAGAGCTTTATTGGCGAGCACGTGCTCAGTTATTGCGGCGAGCAGTTCCTGACACAAGACGCACACGGCGAAGAGGTGTACGGCGGTTCCGATTTAATCGTGGTGCCGGGCGACTACGAAAAGCTGCTCGCCCTCGCGCTGCCGGACGACGTGCGCCAGGCCATCGAACAAGCACAGGTTTTCGACGCGGCCGCCGATGAGGCCTACCCTGGCTTCTATGCCTCGCGGCGCAACTACGACATCGCCCAGGGCTTGGACAGTGACTCCCAGCGCCGCAGTGGCGTGCTCGAACAATCCTGGCGCATGGGCGGGGCCAGCAGCGCGGAAGTCGCGGCTTTGCAAAGCTTCATCAACCACCCCGGCCTGCGCGCGATCCGGGTGTCCTCGGTGGAAACCTACGTGGAGCAGGCGCTGCCGGCCGATGCCATCGAGGTGTACCGCGGTCCGGCGGAAAACAGCGAGTTTCTTCTCAAGTACGTGACGGTTAAATCTTATGACGGCTAGAAGCGAAAGCATTGCGATCGATATCGACGACGAACAGATGAGCGCCACCTTCCTGAGCCCCAAATCCAAAGTACCGGGCGTGTTGTTTGTGCACGGCTGGGGCGGTAGCCAGGAGCGCGACCTGGAACGTGCCAAAGGCATCGCCGGCCTCGGCTGCGTGTGCCTGACCTTCGACCTGCGGGGGCATGCCGGCACCGGTATCCCGTTGTCGCGCGTTACCCGCGAAGACAACCTGCGCGACCTGCTGGCAGCCTATGACCGGCTGCTTTCGCACCCGGCCATCGACACCTCCGCAGTGGCGGTCGTGGGAACCAGCTACGGCGGTTACCTGGCGGCGATTCTGACCTCGTTGCGCCCGGTGCGCTGGCTGGCGCTGCGTGTGCCGGCGCTGTATCGCGATCAGGAATGGCTTAAGCCCAAGCGCGATTTGGACAAGGCCGACCTGATGGATTACCGCAGCACGCTGGTCCACGCTGAGACCAATCGCGCGCTGCATGCCTGCGCGCAATTCACCGGGGATGTGCTGATCGTCGAATCGGAAACCGACGACCATGTGCCCCATGCGACCATCATGAGCTACCGCGCGGCCTGCCAGCAGACGCACTCGCTGACTCACCGCATCATCGATGGCGCGGATCACTCCCTTAGCGATCCAGTGTCCCAGCAGGCCTACACCTCGATCCTGGTGGACTGGATTACCGAGATGGTGGTGGGCGAGCGGTTGAGCATTATCCAGTCCCAATAGGGGGGCTTTGGATCGCTATCGGCGGCAAGCCGACACCTGCAGGGGAACGCATCCCAAATGTACGGGCTGGCTTGCCAGCGATAGCGATGCACCCGGCAACATCTTTCTCAGGCCGCTGTTTTCTTCACCCGCAACGCCTTGGCCTTCGCCTCGACACCGACGTACATCACCAGAGCGATCAGCAGCGGCAGAATAAAGTAGATCGCGCGGTAGGCAATCAGCCCGGCAAGCAAACTGCCGCGCGAGGCTTCATGTTGCAGCAGGGCAATAAACACCGCCTCCAGCACGCCCAGCCCGGCGGGGATATGCGTGATCACGCCGGCAATCGCGCTGATCAGTAACACGCCGAGCACGAGCGGATAATCCAGTTTCGCCGGCAGCAAGGTGAAAATCACCGCTGCCATCAACGACCAGTTCAACGCCCCCAGCGCCAATTGCAGGCATGCCATGCGCAGCGACGGCAGGTTGATCTCGATCCCGCGAATCGACCAGGCGCGCTTTTTCGAAAACTGGCAGGCCGCCAGATACCCCAGGCTGGCCAGGACCAGCAACACTCCAATGCCCTGCAATGCACCGCTGCTGACTTTCCACCCTGGCGGCATCGTCACCAGGCCGCTGCTGAACATCACCCCGGCCAGGGCCATATAGCCAAACCAATTGGTGGCCAGGCTCAGGCCGAGGATCTTGGCGATGTTGCCAGTGCTCACCCCCAGCCGCGAATACAGCCGATAACGCATCGCGATGCCGCCGACCCAGGCGCTCAGGTTGAGGTTGAACGCATAGCTGATGATGCCCACTGGCAGGATCTGTTTCCAGCGCAGGGGCTGACGAATGTAGGTGCGGCCGATCAGGTCGAAGCAGGCGTAGACGACAAAGCTGCACGCTGTCAGCCCGCCCGCGATGAGCAGCGTGCGCATCTTGAAATTGCCGAGGGTCTCGAACACCTCGCTCCAATCGATGCGCCGGGCGAGCAGAGTGAACAGCACGATCAACAACAGGAAGAACGCGACAGTCAGCGGTTTCTTCCAGCGCGCAAACCGAGAACCGCTGGCTTCAGACGTCATGGGGCGAACGCTCGAAAGGTTTCAGGCGGGGCTTGTGCGCCGGCAACCAGCCCGTCAGCGCGGGGAAGTGGCGCATCACATGGAACACCAGGAAACCCACGGTCAGCCGCCACAGCCACAGGCGCGGCTTGCGGTTCTCCGGCATGGTCCGGCAATGCGTGTCAGCGAGTACTTCCAGGCGCTCGTAGAGCTGCTGGTTGAAGGCGCGGTCACGAATCAGCACATTGGCCTCCAGGTTCAACGACAGGCTCAGCGGGTCGAGGTTGCTCGAACCGACGGTGCTCCATTCGTCATCCACCAGTGCGACCTTGCCGTGCAGTGGCCGCTGGCAATACTCGTGAATCACCACACCGTCCTTGAGCAGGTAGTCGTAGAGCATGCGCGCAGCCAGCTTGGCCAGCAGCACGTCAGGCTGGCCCTGCATGATCAGCTGCACGTGCACGCCACGGCGCGCGGCGTTACGAATCTCGCGCAGCAGGCGGTAGCCGGGGAAGAAATACGCGTTGGCGATCACCACGCGTTTCTGCGCCTTGCTCAGGGCGTGGATATACGCCTCTTCGATGTCGTCGCGATGCTGGACGTTGTCGCGATAGATCAAGCGCACCAGGCCTTTGCCTTTTTCGGTGGCCCACAGCGAAGGGCGTTGCTGGCGCCGGCGCCAACCGCGGCGTGTGCGGACCTGTCGACCGCTTTGCGCGAGGGCGAAATGATGCAGGTCGGCCACCGCCGGGCCCGTCACCTGCACCGCGTAATCCTGCTTGGCCTCGGGGCCGAAATCGCCCAGATGGTCGGCGGAAAAATTGATCCCGCCGATAAACGCCACGGTCGCATCCACCACCACAATCTTGCGGTGCAGGCGGCGAAACCAGTTGGTGCGGATGCCCAGTGTCTTGGACGCCGGGTCAAACATCTGCACCGTCACTCCTGCCTCCGCCAGCTCACCGAGAAACCCCGGGCTCAGCTCGCCGCAGCCAAAACCATCCAGGCTTACGACCACCTTGACCCCGCGTTGCGCCGCCTCGATGAGGATGCCCTGCAGCTCGTGGCCGACCTTGTCTTCGAAGAGGATAAAGGTCTCCAGCAGGATCTCCCGATGCGCTTCACGCATCGCTTCGAAGACCCGGGGGAAATACGCCTCGCCGTTCTCCAGCAACTCGACCCGGTTGTCGCTCTGCCAGCCGTAATCCAGGTCGCGGGCCTTGGCTTCATCCGGCGGCTGATCGGTAGCGATGTGTTCCACGGCAACGTTCATAGCTCAATCTCCACCGACAGGGGCGCGTGGTCTGACAAATGTGACCAGGGGCGGGCAGTGAGCACTCGCGGGTTATGCACCTTCACGTTGCGCACATAAATGCGGTCCAGCGGCAGCAATGGCAGGCGCGCCGGGAAGGTGCGTGCGGGTTTGCCGTGGGTTTCGATGAACACTTCCTTCAGGCCGCTCTGGCTGAGATCGGCACGCTGGCGCCAGTCGTTGAAATCGCCAGCAACCACCAACGGTGCATCGGCCGGAATTTCGCGGATGCGCTGCTCCAGCAAGCGCAATTGCTGCTGGCGATGCACCTCGCGCAGGCCCAGGTGAATGCAGATCGCGTGCACCTCTTGGCCGGTGCCCGGCAGGCGCAGCACGCAATGCAACAGGCCACGGTTTTCATGCCCGCTTTGCGAAATGTCGAGGTTGTCGTAGCGCACGATCTGGAATTTCGACAGCAGCGCGTTGCCGTGGTCGCCATGCGGGTAGACCGCGTTGCGCCCGTAGGCGAACTGCGGCCAGATGCTGTCGGCGAGGAACTCGTACTGCGGCATGTTCGGCCAGTCGCTATAGCGCTGGGGATGGCGCTCGTGGGTGCCATGGATTTCCTGCAGGAACACCATGTCGGCACCGATACTGCGCACCGCTTCACGCAACTCGGGCAGGATGAAACGCCGATTCAGCGCAGTGAATCCCTTGTGAATATTCACCGTCAACACGGTAAAACGCGTTATCGCGGTGGTGGGGGCGATGGGTACCCATTCCGGCTGTGTCATGGCAACACCCCGGGTTCCGGCAACTTGCCGGGTTCGGTGAGGAGGTGCTTATCCAGCCCGAAACGCCCGAGCAATTGACGGGCATCGAAGGGCGCCCGCACCTTGATGTCGTTGTCGAAAAAACAGAAGACCTCGCGTTGCTTGCGCGCGGCGGGCTTGCGCTGCGGGTCGACCAGGTGCGCATCCGCCGGCTGCTTGCCGTGTGCCCAGCGCTCGATTCGATCACCCCAGCGCTCGAGGGCTTCATCGGTGTAGCCGCTGGCGTACAGCTGCTTGTCGCCATGCAAACGCAGATAGAGGAAATTGGCGGTGACGTCTTCGAGGTACGGCCACTTGCCGGCGGTGTCCGCCACGACCAGGGCCACGCCGTACCGAGCCAGCATCTGCACAAACTCAGGCACCGCAAAACTCTTGTGCCGGATCTCCACCGCATGACGCAGGGCGCGCTTGCCATGAGCCTGCAGGCTCGCCTTGCCGTTCAGGCGTGGCTCATGCTGGCGGGCGAGGGTCGCGGCTTGCACCGTGTCAGTGGGCAAGTCGGCGAGGAAGGCTTCGAACAGTGGTGGGTCGAAGGTGAAGCTGGGCGGAAATTGCCAAAGGATGGGGCCGAGTTTTTCCTGCAGCTCCAGTAGCCCGGAGGCGAAGAAATTCGCCATTGGCTTGTGCACCTCCCGCAGGCGCAGGATATGCGTGATATAGCGCGGTGCCTTGACGCTGAACATGAAGTCTTCAGGGGTTTCGGCGTACCACTCGGCGTAGCGCTTGGGAGTTTGCAGCGCGTAGAACGAGCCATTGATTTCAATGCTGTTGACGGCACGTGACGCAAACTGCAACTCGCGTTTCTGGGTCAGCCCCTCGGGGTAGAAATCCCCGCGCCAGGGCGTGTAGCGCCAGCCGGAAATGCCGATATGAATCGCCGCCATGGTGACTCCCGTGAATGGTGGGTCGAGTGACCTCCGTTTTGGAATGACTGCGCTATTTGCGCGAAAGTTTCCACGGTCCTACAGACGGCACCCGCTAAAACTGTGGGAGCGGGCTTGCTCGCGAAGGCAATCTGTCAGCAATCAATTCATCGACTGACCCACCGCCATCGCAGGCAAGCCAGCTCCCACATGGGGTTGAGGCGTGGCCGAATCAGTGCCCGGAAAAACTGTGGGATTGAAGGTGTTACCGGATCATTGCTCGGTAAAAAACTGTGGGAGCTGGCTTGCCTGCGATAGCAATCTGTCAGCAATCAATTCATCGACTGACCCACCGCCATCGCCGGCAAGCCAGCTCCCACATGGGATTTAGGCGTGGCCGGATCAGTGCCCGGAAAAAAAACTGTGGGATTGAAGGTGTTGCCGGATCAGCGCCCGGTAAAAACTGTGGGAGCTGGCTTGCCTGCGATAGCGATTTGTCAGCAATCAATTCATCGACTGCTCCACCGCCATCGCTGGAAAGCCAGCTCCCACATAGGATTGAAGGTGCTACCGGATCAGTGCCCGACCACACTGCGTGTCGAACTCTCGGGATACACCGGACCAAGGCGGTCCAGCCGGCCACTCCACGCGGTCAGCGCCAGGGCCACCAGCACCACCAACCCGCCAATCCACGCCGTGTGGATCAGGCCCATATGGGCCACGATCAAACCACCCGCCCAGGCGCCACCGGCGATTCCCAGGTTGAACGCGGCGATATTCAGCCCCGACGCCACGTCCACCGCATTCGGCGTGTGATGTTCGGCCTGGCGCACCACATACACCTGCAGGCCGGGCACGTTGCCGAAGGCGACCGCGCCCCACACCAGCACGGTGGCCAGGGCCAGCCAAGGATTGCTGGCGGTCATCGTCAGGACAAACAGCACGGCCGCGAGCAGGGCAAAGATGATTTTCAACGCGCTGATCGGGCCGCGTTTATCCGCCAGCTTGCCGCCCCAGATGTTCCCGGCCGCGACCGAGATGCCATACACCAGCAGCACCAGGCTGACCGTGCCGGCGCTGAAGCCGGAGATGTCCTGAAGGATCGGCGCCAGGAAGGTAAACGCGATGAACGAGCCGCCGTAGCCGACGGCTGTCATCGCGTAAACCAGCAGCAAACGCGGTTGCTTGAGCACTTGCAGTTGTTGCAGCAGCGACGCGGGTTTGCTGTGGGCGATGTGCTTGGGCACGTAGATCAGGCTGCCGATAAACGCGATCACACCCAGGGCGGACACGGCGAGGAAGGTTTCGCGCCAGCCGAAGTGCTGGCCGATAAAGGTGCCCAGCGGCACACCCGTGACCAGGGCGACGGTGAGGCCGGTAAACATAATGGCAATTGCGCTGGCGGCCTTTTCCTTGGGCACCAGGCTGGTGGCGATGGTCGAGCCGATCGAGAAAAACACCCCGTGGGCCAGGCCGGTAACGATCCGCGCCAGCACCAGCGATTCATAACTCGGCGCCTGCCAGGCCAGCAAGTTGCCAAGGGTGAACAGCACCATCAGCGACAGCAGCAGGAATTTGCGCGGCACCTTGCCGGTGAGCGCGGTCAGCACCGGCGCGCCGATGGCCACGCCGAGGGCGTAGAGGCTGACCAACAGGCCGGCGGACGGCAGGTCGACACCCAGGTCGGCGCCGATGGTGGGTAACAGGCCAACGATGACGAACTCGGTCGTCCCGATGGCGAAAGCGCTGAGGGTCAGCGCGAGCAAGGCAATGGGCATGGCTGCAACTCCGGTGGGTTTCATTCAGGAGCGCAGTGTCTGGTTTTGGCCTGTGCGGAAAAAGCCAGGGATCGGCATTTGATATTTGCCTGCAGGTCAAAGATCTCGAAACAGGGGAACGATCAGGGTTCAAACCCGTCAGTTCCTTACACACCCTGTTGATGGAGGCCCGGCGTTTTGCTGAATCTCAAGACTGCATTACTGCTCGGCGCGCTGCTGTTTTGTGGCAGCGGCGCACTGCAAGCCGCGGCCACCGCGCCTGAACCCGAAGCGCCGGCCAAGCCGGAATTGCTCGTCGAAGGCGGCCTGCTCGGTGCCATCAGCTCCAGCATCGATGACGTGCAGGAGAAGCTCGACCTCAATCAGAACCTGATCGATGAATGGCGTTTGCGTGCCGACCGCGCCGCGGATGAAGTCGGCCGGCTGGTCGATCAGACGGCCGAGCGCTCGCCGTGGAGCGTCGCCGGGGATTTCCTGTTGCTGTCGGGGGTGTGGATAGGCGCCTTCGCGATGTTGACGTTGCTTGCGCGCTTCATCGTACGGCGCCTGAGCCAGCGCACGTTCATTCAGCAGCGCAAGCGATTGCAGGCGGTGCTCGGGTATGTGCTGCCCTACACGATCCCCGCGCTGATCTGCCTGCCGCTGACCCTCTACGTCAGCCATTTTTTACCCACCTCTATCGGCCGCGCGCTGGCGCTGTGTTTTGCCTACGCCACCAGCAGCGGCATCTTCTCGACCTCGATGCTGCTGTGCGTCATCGTGATGTTCAATGTAGGGCACAAGCGCCCGGCGGTGCAGATCATTCGCGATTACTGCCCCAAGCCGCTGTTCCTGATCGGCTTCCTCGCCGCCCTCAGTGATGCGCTGACCAGCCCGCAGATCGCCCGTCAGCTCGGTGGCAATATCACCAGCAGCATCGCGGTGTTTACCGGCCTGTTTGCCGCGGTGATCTTCGGCGTGCTGGTGGTGCGCCTGCGCCGCCCGGTGGCGCACCTGATCCGCAACCGACCCTTGGCCCAGCGCCTGAAACACCCGGCGCTGCAACAGTCGCTGCGGGTGTTTTCGGGGCTGTGGTACTGGCCGATCCTGTTGATGGTGCTGGTCTCGGCAATCAACCTGATCGGCGCCGGTGATGACAACCAGAAGGCCCTGCGTTGCGCGCTGTTCACCACCATCCTGTTGATCGGCACGGTGTTCCTCAGCACCGTGCTGCAACACCTGTTCAAGTCGCGCAGCCAGGTGGCGATCCAGCGCAGCAGTGCCTACAAGGAGCGCTTCCTCAGCCTGCTGCACGCGATCCTGCGCATCGCCATGGCGATCGCCTTTATCGAAATCCTCGGGCGTATCTGGGGCGTCTCGCTGTTCGAATTCGCCCAGCGCAATTCGGTGGGCCGCGCCATCAGCGACTCGCTCAGCAGCATCGGGCTGATCCTGCTGGTGACGTGGCTGTTCTGGGTGGTGCTCGACACCGCGATCCAGGAAGCGCTGAAGCCACCGGTGAACAAACGCTCCAGCCGTCAGCCCAGCACGCGGGTCAAGACCATCCTGCCACTGCTGCGCAATGCGGTGAAAATCATCCTGGTGGTGATCTGCGCGATCACCACCATGGCCAACTTGGGCATCAACGTCGCGCCGCTGCTGGCGGGTGCCGGTGTGGTCGGCCTGGCGATTGGTTTCGGCTCCCAGCAACTGGTGCAGGACGTGATCACCGGCCTGTTCATCATCATCGAAGACACACTGTCCATCGGCGACTGGGTGGTGCTCGACTCCGGCCATGCCGGCACCGTCGAAGGCCTGACCATCCGCACCTTGCGCCTGCGCGACGGCAAGGGCTTCGTGCACTCGGTGCCGTTCGGGCAGATCAAGGCGGTCACCAACCAGTCACGCCAGTTTGCGTATGCGTTCTTCTCGGTGCAGTTCACCTACGACACCGATGTGGACAAGGCCGTGGAGCTGATCCGCGAAGCCGGACAGTCGATCCGCGACGACGTGTTCCTCAAGTACAACCTGCAAGGGCCGCTGGAGGTATTTGGCGTCGACAAGATGGACCTCAACGGTGTGGTCCTCACCGCGCAGTTCCGCACCGTGTCCGGTGGGCAATATGCAGTCAGTCGCGCGTTCAACCAGCGCCTGAAAAAGCTTGTGGATAACTGTGATGAGGTGCACTTCGCGCAGACTTATCCACAGCAGGTGCTGCTGCCCAAGCGCACGCCGCAGGTGGATGAGCCGGATGACGAAGTGCCGGCGTCGGTGGTGGTGACGGAACAGCCGCGTACCCAGTGATTGATGTCGCCCGGGCTAGCCTCATCGCGGGCACGCCCGGCGCCCACATTGTCGACCGTGTGAACCCGTACAAATGTGGGCGCTGGCTTGCCTGCGATGGCGTCAGATCAGGGATCCCTAATGCCTGATCAACTTCTCCTGCACCGCTTGCTGGTCCACTTCCAGCAACACCTGCTGCTTGCCCGCGACCATCACCGCCGCCGGCAACCCATCGCGGTACACAATCCGATTACCGCTGACCGCCGGCACTTTGCTGCCGGGCAACAACGTGCCTACCAGGTTCAGCGGATCGGCCCCGCACACTGCAATCAGACTCCCATCATGCGGGCGCCGTCGCACCTCACGCAGCAGCGGGATTGCTTCCGGCAACGCAAACTGTTCCCCCGCCAAGCCACTGACAAAGCGCCCGCCGCGAATCTCCCCGCGCGCTTCCAGCCGATGGAACGTGCGCAGCAATTCGCGCCAGTTCGGTAACCAGTCCGCCTCACGCTCCAGCAGCCGCCAAAACACCACCCCGTAGCGGCGCAGCAAGGTCATCGCCACATGCTCCAAGGTCTCTGCCGAGTGCGCGCCGGCGGCGGTCGCCGGGCGCCGGATCAGCGCCCAGCGACCGGCATCGTCCATGCCGCCGACAAACGCCCCACGTCCGCGCCGACTGCTGCGCGCCTGGCGTTTGCTCGCCGGCGTGGTCAACGCCCGCAGCCCGGCAAAGCTGTCGGCATTCACCAGGCCGGCACCGACCAGTTCCTGCAAGGCGCTTTCCAGTTCGCTGCGCAGCAGGTGGGCTTCGTGCACCAACTCATCAAAAAACAGCGCGCCATGTTCGCGCAGGGCCAGGTGGACTTTCTGCGCCTTGGGCGACAGCGTCGTGCTGTCGGTGGGTTCGGTCAGTCCACTCCACAGCGGCACCTGGCTGCGCGGCAACAGCACCACCGGCGTGCTGCGCAGGGCGATGGCGCTGGCCTTGTTGCTCAAGCGCGTCCACACCAGCTTGCCGCTGCGGCACAACTCATCGAGCCAGGTCGAGGAATAATCCTTGAGCCGCGCGCTGAGCAAATCAGTGTCCCAGGCGGACGTGGCAGCGGCGTAGCCTTCGAACTGGCCGACGATCTGCGCCAACATCGCGCTGCCCTGGCCTCGGGTGCTCTCGGACAAGTGCTGCCAATCGAACAGGAAACGCATGAAGTCCTGCAGCGCCACCGGCTCGATTTCCCGGCGCAGGCGCTTGACCGTGTAGCGATGAATACGCGCCAGCAGGTGGCGTTCGCACCATTGCTCTGCGTCGGCGCCAGGGCTGAAACGCCCACGCAGCACGTAGCCTTCCTGCTCCAGGCGGGCCAACGCCTGCGTGACATCAGCCACCGGCAAGGCCAGGGGCGCGGCGATCTCGATCAAGGTCAGCGGACCGAAGCCGCCGAGGCGTGCACGCAGCACTTCCACCAGCGCTTCGTCGTAGGTCCAGGGCTCATCGAAGCCCGGGAGCAGCGGCAAGCCGTTGGGATAAATCGCCTGCAAACAGCTCAGGCGCTCGACCGCCACCCACAGGCCGTTGTGCAATGCATAGGCGCGCCCACCCTTGGCCAAGGCGTGCAGCCACTCGGCCCATTGCGGCGTGACTTCGTCAGCGGCGATGCAGGCCAGGCTCATCAACGCCTCATGCATTTCATCCAGGCTGTGGGGCGCTGGCCAGGCTTCTTCGCGGACCCCGGCGATGGCATCCGCATCCAGTGCGCCAAGGTCGTCGGTGCTCTGCGGGTCGCTCCAGCGCCGGTTGAGCACGGCCTGGGTGCGGCGTTCTTCCAGCGGGGCATCGTCGAGAAAAGTGTAGGGGCGCGCGCTGAGGATTTCCGCGGCCATCGGCGAGGGCGCCGGCAGGTCACGGCTGATCAAGCGCACGTCGCCGCCCTCCATGCGCCGCAGCAGGGCCAGCCAACCGTCGCTGTCCATGGCTTCGTGCAGGCAGTCATCGAGGGTTTGTTCCACCAGCGGATGCGCGGGCACTTCGCGTTCGCCGGCAAGGTTTTCCAGGCAGGCGATCTGGTCGGGGAACACGCTGGCGATCAGGTCTTCGCTCTTCATGCGCTGGATTTGCGGCGCGACCTTGCGCCCGCCGGTATAACGCGGCAGCGCCAGGGCCACGCCGGCATTCCAGCGCCAGCGCACGCCGAACAGCGGCGCGTCCAGCACCGCCTGGATCAGCAGGTGTTCGGCGCTGTGGCTGTTGAGATAGCGCCACACTTCGTCCAGCTCGAAACTGTGGCTGGTGGACAGCGACAGCACGATGGCATTTTCGCTGGCCGCCGCCTGCAGCTCGAAGTTGAACGTACGGCAAAAACGCTTGCGCAGGGCCAGGCCCCAGGCGCGGTTGATGCGGCTGCCGAACGGCGTGTGGATGATCAGTTGGGTGCCACCGGACTCGTCGAAAAACCGCTCCATGATCAACGTGTCCTGGGACGGCAACGCGCTGAGGGCCAGGCGCGCACGGGCCAGGTAGTCGAGGATCTGTTCGGCGCTGGCGCGGTTCAGGCCGAGGGTGTCGGTGAGCCAGTCCTGCGCCGGTTGCAGGTCACCGGGGCTGGCGCTGAGCAGCGAGTCCAACTGCCCCTGCAAACGTGCCACGGCCGCCGACAATTCATGGCTGCGCCCCGGTGCCTCGCCGAGCCAGAACGGAATGGTCGGTGGCTGGCCGTGGGCATCCTCGACGCGCACCTTGCCGGCCTCGACCCGCAAAATCCTGTAGGACGTATTACCGAGCTGGAAGATATCCCCGGCGATACTTTCCACCGCGAAGTCTTCGTTGACGCTGCCGATGTTCAGGCTTTGCGGCTCCAGCAACACGCTGTAGTCGGCATTGTCCGGGATGGTGCCGCCGCTGGTCACGGCGGTCAGCCGGGCGCCCCGGCGGCCGCGCAGGGTATGGGTCACGGCGTCGCGGTGCAGGTAGGCGCTGCGGATGCCCTGGCGACCGTTGTAGCCGTCGGCGAGCATCTGCAGCAGCGCCTGGTAGTGGCCCTGATCCAGTTCTGCATATGGCGCGGCGCGGCGGATCAGCGTCAGCAGCGCCGCTTCCGACCACTCCTGGGCGCTGACCTCGGCGATGATCTGCTGGGCCAGCACGTCCAGCGGCGCCACGGGAATGTGCAACGTGTCGAGTTCGCCCCGGCGTACGCAGTCGAGCAGGGCGGCGCATTCGATCAGGTCATCACGGGTGGTGGCGAACAGACGGCCCTTGGGCGTGCCGCCAACCTGGTGGCCGGAGCGCCCGACCCGTTGCAGAAAGCCGTTGATGGACCCTGGCGAGCCGATCTGGCACACCAGGTCGACGTCACCGATATCAATCCCCAGCTCCAGCGAGGCGGTGGCGATCAGCACTTGCAGCGCGCCGGCCTTGAGCCGTTGCTCGGCGTCCAGGCGCAGTTCCTTGGCCAGGCTGCCGTGGTGGGCGGCGACGGCATTCTTGCCCAGGCGTTCGCTCAAGTGCCGGGCCAGGCGCTCGGCCAGGCGCCGGGTGTTGACGAAAATCAGCGTGGTGCGGTGTTCGCGGGCCAGCGCAGCGAGGCGATCGTAGACCAGCTCCCAGACATCATTGGCCATCACTGCCGACAGCGGCACCGGCGGCACTTCGATATCCAGGTCGCGGGGGCGGGCATGGCCGATGTCGACGATGTCGCACGAGCGGCCCGTGCCGACCAGAAAGCGCGACACGGCCTCGATAGGTTTCTGCGTGGCCGACAGGCCGATGCGGGTCAGCGGTTCGCCGCATAAACCCTGCAGGCGTTCCAGGCTCAGGGCCAGGTGGCTACCGCGCTTGCCGGCGGCGATCGCGTGGATTTCATCGACGATCACCGTGCGCGTGCTGGCCAGCATTTGCCGGCCGGAGTCCGAGCCCAGCAGGACGTAGAGCGATTCCGGGGTGGTCACCAGGATATGCGGCGGGCGCTTGCGCATCAGCGCCCGGTCTTTTTGCGGGGTGTCGCCGGTGCGTACGGCGGTGCGGATCACCAGCGGCGGCAAGTCCATGGCCTGCAGGTGCTCGGTGATCCCCGCCAGCGGGGTTTGCAGGTTGATCTGGATATCGTTGGACAGCGCCTTGAGCGGCGACACGTACACCACCAGCGTTTCGTCCGGCAGTTGCCCGCCGTGGGCCAGGCCCTGATGGACGAGGTCGTCCAGCACCGCCAGGAACGCGGTCAGCGTCTTGCCCGAGCCGGTGGGGGCGGCGATCAGGGTCGAGCGGCGTTGACGGATCAGCGGCCATGCCTGGGCCTGCGCGCTGGTCACCGAGGGGAAGGTGCTGCGGAACCAGGTGCTGACGGCGGGGTGGAAGCCGTCCAATACCGTGTCCGTTGATTCGGGAAGGTTCATGACTCTTATATGCAACCCATGAGGTCAAGTTGCAACCCCCGCACTTTATCCGTGACGGTTGCGCTACAAACCCGCAAAATGCAACGATTCTGGAATACACCTACGGCTGGCTCACGGGCCTGCCGACAATAACCATCGTTCCAAACAGACCGGGCCTGCTCAATCTATGCGAATGCGCCTTATGTTACTGGGCGGCGGGAATGCCCTCGGGCAGGCGCTGATTCGCCTCGGTGCAGAGGAAGACATTGGTTTCCTCGCACCCAAACCGCCCACCGACGGCTGGGATGCCGCAAGCCTCACCCAATTGCTCGACGACACCCGTCCCGATGCGTTGATCAACCTCGCCTACTATTTCGACTGGTTCCAGGCCGAGGCTGTCAGCGAAACCCGCCTGGCTGCCCAGGAGTTCGCCATCGAACGCCTGGCCGAACTGTGCCAGCACCACAACATCACCTTGCTGCAACCGTCCAGCTACCGCGTGTTCGATGGCTCCCGCGCCACCGCCTACAGCGAAAAAGACGAGCCGGTGCCCTTGGGCCTGCGCGGCCAGGCGCTGTGGCGTATCGAGCAAAGTGTGCGCGCCACGTGCCCGCAGCATGTGCTGCTGCGCTTTGGCTGGCTGCTGGATGACAGCATCGACGGCACGCTCGGGCGCTTCCTCGCGCGGGCCGAGAAGCCGGATGAATTGCTGATGGCAGATGACCGTCGCGGCAACCCGACGCCGGTGGACGACGCCGCGCGGGTGATCATCTCGGTGCTCAAGCAACTCGATTGTGCCGCGCCGCTGTGGGGCACTTACCACTACGCCGGGCATGAGGCGACCACACCGCTGGCGCTGGGCCAGGCGATCCTGACCGAGGCGCGCAACTTCCACCCGCTGGCTATCGAAGCGCCCACCGCCCAGGCCCACGCGGCCCGGCCGGATGCCGGCGACGAACCGCAGCACGCGGTGCTGGCCTGCAAGAAAATCCTCCACACCTTCGGCATCAAGCCACGGGCGTGGCGGGCGGGGTTGCCGGCGTTGCTGGATCGGTTCTACCGGCACGGCTGACCCAACCCCAAAACCAACGTGGGAGCGGGCGGGTGTGGGAGCCGGGCTTGCCCGCGATAAAATCGCCTCGGTCTGTCAGTTGCACCGAGGCGATGCTATCGCAGGCAAGCCAGCTCCTGCACCCGCCCGCTCCCACATAGGTTATGCAGCGTGAGTGGAACCTGGGTTAGAACTTGTAGCCGATGCCCACCATGTACACCATCGGGTCCACATCAACGTTTACCTTGGCGCGAGTGCCAGGTGCCACGGCGTTGTTTTCCACGGTCGCCTTGGTGCTGATGTCGATGTAGCGCGCCTGGGCGTTGATCATCCACTTGTCGTTGATCATGTAGTCCGCGCCGATCTGCGCCGCCCAGCCCCAGGAGTTCTCGGCCTTGAAGTTGCTGAAGCCTTCACCCTGTGCGCGGCTGCCGACGTGTTCGTCGTAGATCCAGGTGTAGTTGATACCGGCGCCCACATACGGTTGAAACGCAGACTTGTTGTCCAGCGGGTAGTACACGACGCTCAGGGTCGGCGGCAGGTGTTTGAGGGTGCCGAGCTTGCCGTTGGCCGGGCTCAGGGCGGTGCCTTTGATCTTCACGTCGTGCTCGAACGGGGTGGCCGCCAGCAGCTCGATACCCACGTGGTTGGTCAGCATGTAGGCAAAGTTCAAGCCCAGCTGGGTGTCGCTGCTCATGGTCGCCTTGCCGCCCAGGTTGGTGCCCGCCAATGGACCCTGGTCAACCTTCACGTGACCGCTGTCGGCTTTCGGGTTCACGGTGATTGCACCGGCGCGCACCAGAATATCGCCCGCTTCGTGAGCGTGGACGACGGGGGCGGCGAGGGCGAGCGCGAAGAGGGACGCGCCGAGCAGAGACTTGTTCATGGGAGCTCCAAAAGGACGTTTAAAAGTTGTACGTCCAATGGTAAAGATCGTTCCGCTCGATCTTTTGACTCAGCTCAATGAAAGGTCGATCAGCGCTATTGCGGCAGTTCGTAGATGTAAATCTTCTCGGCGTCCATCTGGTAGCCGGCGTCGGCCAGCTCGCTGGTGGACGGTTTGACCTGCATCGCGCCTTCGATCCAGTACGGCTGGTACAGCTCATCGAGCTTCACGCCGACTTCGCTTTTCACATGCACGATCTGGTTCGACGGCGGCGGCGGCACATGGATGCACGCGCCGAAATACGGCACCAGCAAGAACTCGGTGGTGCGGCCTGCTTCGCTGACTTCCAGCGGCACGATGTACCCCGGCAGACGAATATGCTGGCCATCGAGGCCCTGTACCACCGGCGCGTGGGGCATTTCCTGCTTGGCCGCTGGCGCCGACTCCAGCGCGTCGGCCATCCCGGACAGGTTGTGCAGCGGTTGCATGTTCGGTATTTCCGGTTCGGCATCCGGCGGGATCAGCTCCGACCAGGTCAGCTCTTTAGGCTCAGCGGCCCAGGCCGGCAGGGCCATCAGCAGAAACAGTGCAAACAGGACGCGACGCATCAAAGCCTTCCTCATAAACGTATGGACAGGCCATCGGCCAGGGATTGTCGATAGGCGCGCCACGCGGGCACGCTGCCCATCAACAGCGCTGCGCCGAGGATACCGGCCAGCAGCGTCCATTCATATTCGCTCGGCCACGACATCGGCAGGTCCAGGCCGTAATTGGCCTGCAGATACCCGCGCGACGCGGCGATGCACACGTACAGCAGGCCGACTCCCGCGATCACGCCGGACAAGGCCAGCGCGAAGGCTTCGAAGATCAGCAAGGTCGCGATATGCCAGGGTCGTGCGCCCACCGAACGCAGGATCGCCATTTCGCGGCGGCGTTCGTTTAGGCTGGTAAGGATCGCCGTGAGCATGCCGATCAGCCCGGTCAGCACCACGAACAGCGAGATCACGAACAAGGCTTTTTCGGCGGTGCCCATCATGCTCCACAGCTCCTGCAGCGCCACGCCCGGCAGGATCGCCAACATCGGCTCGCCACGGAACTCGTTGATCTCGCGTTGCAGCGCGAAAGTGGAAATCTTGTTGTTCAGACCGAGCATGAACGCGGTGATGGCCTGCGGGGTGAGGTCCATGTTGCGCGCCTGGTCGGCGCTGATGCGGCCTTTGCCCTGGGCAGGCACGCCGTTGTGCCAGTCAATGTGGATCGCTTCCATGCCGCCCAGGCTGATATGCAGCGTGCGGTCCACCGGTGTGCCGGTACGCTTGAGGATGCCGACCACGGTGAACGGCTTGTCATCGTGTTTCACCAGGCTGACCACTGCCACGCCGTGGGCCAGTACCAGCTTGTCGCCGAGCTTGTAATGCAGCGCATCGGCGACTTCGGCGCCGAGCACCACCTCGAACGGGTCAGTGGCGAAGGCGCGGCCGCTGGCCAGTTCGAGGTTCTGCTTGCGGCCGTACTGGTAGTGCTCGAAGTAGGATTCGTTGGTGCCCATCACGCGGTAGCCGCGGTGGGAGTCGCCCAGGGAAATCGGGATGGCCCATTTCACCTGGGGGCTGGCGGCAAAGTGCTCGTAGCTGTCCCAGCGGATGTTGTTGGTGGCGTTGCCGATGCGAAACACCGAGTACAGCAGCAGGTTGACCGAGCCGGAGCGCGCGCCGACGATCAGGTCGGTGCCGCTGATGGTGCTGGCAAAGCTGTTGCGCGCCTCAACGCGCACGCGTTCCACCGCCAGCAGCAGGCACACCGACAAGGCGATGGCGAAGGCGGTAAGGATCGCAGTAAAGCGGCGGTTCGCCAGGCTGGCCATGGCTAGACGGAACAAATACATCTCAAACCTCTGCGGGCGTGGCGGCGCGATTGAGTTCGGCCAGCGACAGGTTGCGGTCGAACAGCGGCGCCAGGCTCTGGTCATGGCTGACAAACAGCAGGCTGGCGCCGGCCTCGCGGCATTCGGCGAACAGCAACTGGATGAAGGCTTCGCGGGCGTCGTAGTCCAGGGCCGAGGTGGGCTCGTCGGCGATCACCAATTCTGGTTGGCCGATCAACGCACGGGCGGCGGCAACGCGTTGTTGCTGGCCGATCGACAGCGAGTCGGCGCGGCGCTCCAGCAAGTCCCGGTCCTTCAAGCCCAGGTGCGCGAGCAGGGTGGCAGCGGCCTGGTCGACACTGCCGTGGCGCTGGATCGCCCGCTGCGCACGCAGCTTGGAAAAGTGGCAGGGCAACTCAACGTTTTCGCGCACCGACAGGAACGGCAGCAAGTTGAACTGCTGGAAGATGTAGCCGGTGTGGTCGACGCGAAAGCGGTCGCGGGCGCCGGCCGAGAGTTCGGTCAGCTCCTGGCCGAGCAGGCGAATGCTGCCGCGGCTGGGCTTCTGCACGCCGCCGAGCAGGCCGAGCACGGTGGTTTTGCCACTGCCGCTCGGCCCCTTGAGAAACAGGGTTTCCCCTGCTTCCAGGCGGAACGCGGGGATGTCCAGCAACTGTGGGTGGCCGGGCCAGTTGAAGCCCAGGTCAGACAGTTCGATTAACGCTTGGGTCATGGGGAGTCAGTGGTCTGGTTTGATTTGGATGATGACACCGATCGAGTGTGGGAGCTGGCTTGACTGAGGCATGAACTCAAAATTTCAGGGTAGCTGCCTGTGCCGTCGCTTCCACACCTTGCTGGCCGCTCGGGCCAATCAGTTGTACCTGGATTTTCTGCGTGGCAGGGAAGGTCTTGAACACCTGGCTCAGGTCCAGGTTGCTCAGGGCTGTCGGCGTGGCGCAGGTGAATTGGTAATGCGCGTGGATTTCGCTGTGGTCGTGATGATGCTCGTGGGCGCCGTCTTTGGCGTCGTGATCGTCATCATCGTCGTCGTGGTCAACTTCGGGTTTGTCGCCGAACAACGGGCTGTTGAGTTCCTGGGTGCTCACGACGCAACCGGCACTTTTGGGCAGGTTGAACAGGGCGACAGGGTTTTCCAGCTGCTTGCGTGCAGCGGCGACCTTGGCCTTGTCTGCGGGGGTAGAGGCCTGGTGTTCGAAGCCCACCAGGTTCATCGCCGGGCTGTCCAGCTCAAGCTCCAGGGCCTGGCCGTCGAGTACGGCATTGAGGCGACCGACGCCGTGTTCGTGGGCACCCAGGCTGCCGTGCTCGTGTTCATGGTCGTGCTCGTCGGCAGCATGGGCGATGGCGAGTGGCAACAGGGCAAACGGCAAAGCAAGCAGCAGACGGCGCATAAGAAGGCTCCAGAACATGAAAGTTTTGTTATGTGATCTTATAACAATAGTGCCGAGAGTTTGACCGCCCGCTTGGCGTTGCGCAAGCCGCATGGGAGCATGCCCGTCAGAAAAGTGCAGGAGTAAGGACGATGTTGCGAATTCGTGGAACCGTCGGCGACCTGCCGGTGGACTTGACGCTGGAACTGGATGACGGCGATTGGGCGCGACTCGGCGCGCAGTTGCAGGCTGCGCCCGTGACGAGTGCGGCTGCCGCGCCGGTGGCGCCGGCCAAGCACAATGACGACCAGTGGCAGGGCGCCCAGGACCTGTTGCGCAACGCCGGCCAGCTGAACGGCCTGGAGTTGCTCGACCAGCTTGAAGGTTTGGCGGGCGACGCGTCGGCGGGCAAGCGCCTGCTGGTGCGCCTGCGCCATAGTGCCAAGGTCAAGGTGAGCAGCGGCGGGGATACGCCGCTGTACAGTTGGATCGGCGATTAGTACAGCGCGGCAAACAGCTTGCGGCGGTACGCGGTCACCAGCGGGTGATCATTGCCCAGCAGTTCGAACACCTGCAGCAAGGTCTTGTGCGGCAAGCCTTCGCTGTAGCTGCGGTTGCGGATAAACAGCTTGAGCAAGCCTTCGAGCGCCGCGTCGTACTGCTGGCGCGCCAGTTGCTGGATGGCCAGTTGATAAGCCGCTTCGTCGTCCTGCGGGTCTTGCGCCAGGCGGCTTTTCAAGTCGGCAGCATCCGGCAGGTCGGCGGCCTGGCGCAGGAAGGTGATTTGCGCCTTGGCCCCGGCGAGGGCGGCCTTTTGATCGTCGCTCTTGACCGCGTCCAGCACAGTCTGGGCTTCACCCAGCTCACCGCGCTCGGCCAGGCAGCGCGCATACAGGATCAACGCCGCGGCGTTGGTATTGTCCTCGCCCAGCAGCGCCACCAGCACCGCTTCGGCATCGCTGATGCGGCCGTCGGCAAACAGCGCCTGGGCCTGCTCCAGCGGATCTGCCGCGGCCGGTGGTGGCATCTGCACATGCGGCTCCAGCATCGCCCGCACCGCCGACTCCGGCTGCGCCCCGGCAAAACCGTCGACCGGCTGGCCATCCTTGAACAGCACCACGGTCGGCAGGCTGCGAATGCCAAACCGCGCGACGATATCCTGCTCGGCATCGCAATCGACCTTGGCCAGCAGCAACTCGCCCTGATAGCTCTCGGCGATCTGCGCGAGCATCGGCATCAGCGCCTTGCACGGCGCGCACCACTCGGCCCAGAAATCCACCAGCACGGGTTTTTCGAAGGAGTTCTGGATCACTGCCTGATCAAAGTTGGCGGTGGTGACATCGAAGATGTACGGCGTGGGCTCACTCATGGGGCGTCTCGAATAAAGCGGGAATGGGGCAACTATAAGGGCTGGCGCGATTGGCTGAAAGCGTGTCCGGCAGGCGAATGCGCTCACCTGCAGGCGCTGGCTTGCCGGGGATGGCCTCAATAACGCCGCGAATGGTACAGGCTCACCTTGCGAAACTCCCAAGGCTCCGCCAGATCCGGCAACGTCAGCGCATCCAGGATCTCTAGCCGCTGGTAATCCGGATGCTGGAAATCACGCACGCGCGAATCCGCCACCAACGCTTCGCGGCCTCGGCTCAGGAACTGGTCCAGCAGCGGCAGGTTGGCCCGATCATAGAGGACGTCGGCGACCAGGATCAGGTCGAAGCGGTCGGCTTCGGCGAAAAAGTCCGCCGAGTAGCTCAGTTCTACACCGTTGAGCTCGGCATTCGCCCGGCAGGACGCCAACGCCAGCGGATCCAGATCGCAGGCCACCACTTCCAGCGCACCCGCCTTGAGCGCCGCAATCGCGGCCACACCGGAGCCGGCGCCGAAGTCGAGCACGCGTTTTCCCGCAACCCATTGCGGGTTCGCCGCCAGGTAGCGTGCCAGAGCCAGGCCGCTGGCCCAGCAAAAGCTCCAGTAAGGCGGCTCGTGCAGGATACGCCGGGTTTCTTCGGGGCTGAAAGCGCGGTCCATGTTGTCGGCGTCAAGCAACCACAACGACAACTCGGTGCCCGGCAAAGGGCAGGGCACCAAGTGCGCGTCGCCGATCAGCTCGCTCAGCGCGGCTTGCAGGTCCAGCGGTGGCGTCATGGTGCCTTGACGAGTTGCAGGGGGCCGGTGGTCTGGGTGATCGGCTGGGTGATGCGCACGGCGGGCAGGTGCAGGATCAACTGGCCAGACTGGCTGGCGCGACCGCGCAATTCAACCCGCGCACCGGCCGGGAAGGCTTCGGGGTTGTAGCGCAGGCGGAAGGCGAGCGGCTGGCCGTTGCCGGTCAGCACACTGCTGGCCAGCAGTTGTTGCGGGCGCGAACGGTCATCGATGACCAGCAGCGCCATCTCGACTTCGGCGCCGGCCGGCACGTTGGTCAGGCTGCCGCTGATTTCACGCTGGTAGGCGGGCAGGGGGCCGAGGTCCTCGATGCCTGGGACTTTTTTCTCTTGCGCGGGCGTGGGTTGAGGCGCGGCCGGCTTGGGGGCTTCGCTGCTGCAGGCGACCAGGAAACTGAACAGGGTAAGCAAAACAAGTGGTCGTAACTGCATGTACGGCTCCAGAAAGGACAAAATCCGTGGCTTAAAAAATATGAAACATAATAGTCAGCCTATATACCGTAAAGGCTATGGCTTGTCTTGCCACGGGGATGCGCTACCATGGCCCTCCCTTTTTTTGTTGCCTGCCACCATGCACTGTCCCTTCTGCGGTGCCAACGACACCAAGGTCATTGACTCGCGTCTGGTCGCCGAGGGCGATCAAGTGCGTCGCCGGCGCGAATGCCTGGCCTGCGGTGAACGTTTCACCACCTTTGAAACCGCCGAACTGGTGTTGCCACGGCTGATCAAGTCCGACGGCAGCCGCCAGCCCTTCGACGAAGAAAAACTGCGCGCCGGAATGCAGCGCGCCTTGGAAAAACGCCCGGTGAGTGTCGAGCGGCTGGAAGCGGCGCT
>Ga0153921_1000353_pt1 | contig 26513 bp, 27 predicted proteins | sample TSNJ005MetaG_FD_104691 | JGI IMG/M metagenome (GOLD analysis project Ga0153921, IMG submission 104691) | Attine ant fungus gardens microbial communities from New Jersey, USA - TSNJ005 MetaG | ecosystem: Host-associated > Fungi > Mycelium > Unclassified | place: USA: New Jersey, Brendon T. Byrne... | reverse complement strand
CTCGACCGTGGCCAGGCCACCGTTGAGCACGATCTGCAGCGTCGGTCGGTCGGTCTTGAGCCGGTGCGCCCAGTCGTAGCGCAGCGGCGGCACCTCGCGGTTTTCCTTCGGCGACAGACCCTTCAACCACGCGTTGCGCGCATGCACCACCACCATCGCGGCACCGGCGGCAACCTGGCGGTCGACGAAGGCGGCGAACACGTCGTAGTCGTTGTCTTCGTCCACGCCCAGGCGGCACTTCACCGTCACCGGGATCTCGACCGCGTCGACCATCGCCGCCACGCACTCGGCCACCAGCACCGGCTCGCGCATCAGGCAGGCGCCGAAGCGCCCGGCCTGCACGCGGTCGGACGGGCAGCCGCAGTTGAGGTTGACCTCGTCGTAGCCCCACTCGGCGGCGATGCGTGCGGCCTGCGCCAGCAGTGCAGGATCGCTGCCCCCCAGCTGCAGCGCCAACGGCTGCTCGCTGCGGTCGAAGCCGAGCAGGCGCTCGCGATCACCGTGGATGACCGCATTGGCGTGCACCATTTCCGTGTACAGGCGCACACCCGGTGCCAGCACGCGATGGAACACGCGGCAATGGCGATCGGTCCAGTCCATCATCGGGGCAACGGACAGGCGCAGGGAATCGGCGTAACGGGCGGTGGCGGACGTCATCGGGGTGTTGATCGCGGAGACTGGCATTGCCAGTGAGATCAATAGTTTACACCGGACGGCTGAATGGCGGCGGGTGGATCCGGGGCCGGTCGACCGGCCCCGGGATGCCGCGTGGCTTACAACCCGCGGTTGCGCACCTGTTCCTGCTGCTGTTCCTGCGCACGCTGGTTGAACTGACTGTCCAGCGCTTCACTCTGCCGGCTGCTGGCCTCGACCGAGTGCGACACCGCCTGCTGGCGGTCGACGAAGGTCCGCTGCGCCGCCGGATCCCCCAGCTCGCCCTGCACCGCGAACAGGCCGGTGCCGTCGGGGCGGGCCACGACGTGGTCGATCTGGCGCATGCCCGACACCTTGCTTTCATAGGCCAGCTGGCCGGCCGCACGCTCGGCTTCCTGCGGGTTGTCGAACAGCGGCTTCAGCCCGGCCTGGGCACGCTGCTGCTCCAGCGCCTGCAGCTTGCCCAGCGCCTGATCGAAGCGCGCGTTGTCGGCATGCCCGGCGTCGCGCATGCTGGCCGGCGCTGCAGGTTCGACCCGGGCCGGTGCCGCCGGCGCGGTACCGGCCTTCACCGCGTTGGGGGCATCGACCTGCGCCAGGGTCTTGCGGCCCGCCTTGCCATCGTCGTCCAGGCCGTTGTTGGCCTGGAACTGCTTGACCGCTGCGAACGTGTCCTTGCCATACACGCCATCGGCGTGCAGCGGCTTGCCATCGGCACCGGCATAGCCCAGCGCCGCCAGCTTGCCCTGCAAGGCCTTGACCTCATCGCCGCGCTCGCCCTGCTTCAGCACGCCATCGGCCATCGGCGCCTGCTGTGCACTGCGTGCCGCCTGCGCGGCCTCCGGGCCCTGTGCCTGCACCTTGCCGCCCAGGGTGATGCGGTCGTTGAGCATGTCGCCCAGGAACCTGCGGTACTGATCGGGCTCGAGCTCGATATGCGCGTGCACGGCACCCGGGGTACCGGCATCGGACTGGCGGATCAACGGAGCACCGTACTCGACGAAATCACCAGTCTTGTAGGGGGTGGTTCCACGCGCACCGTGCAGCACCTGCCCGACCAGTTCACGCTGCGGATGCCCGGCCGGATGGCTCCAGATGCTGACGGAGTTCCACTTGTCGTTGTTGACCTGCACGTACCCCGCGACGGGATTGGGAATCATCACTTCACGGTCGCCGCGCGGATTGCTCAGGATCAGATCCTTGTGCACCAGCGGAATGCCGTTGCGATCGCCGCGGGTCCGTACCGTTTCCAGCTCGCCCTCGACCATGGCCGACGGGCGATCAGCCTTGGCGGCATTGCCGGTGCGCACGGCTTCGGCATTGGTGTTGGGGTGATGGATCTTCAGTTCGCGATAGGCATCCTCGCCACTGGTGCCATGACGCAGCGTGCGGTTGCTGCTGCCGTTGCCAAAGGGTTCGACCACGACGATGCGCTGGCCACCGGGCGCGGCGGCGGCATCGGGTTCCCGCGCAGTCGCGGGTGCGGGTGCTGCAGCAGGCGTGGCCGGTGCAGGCGTGGCCGGTGCCACAGGCTGCGCCGGCGTGTGCTCGCGCACTGCCGTATCCAGGGCCTGCAGGGTCTGCCGGCCGGCCTTGCCATCGACGGTCAGCCCATGCGCCTGCTGGAACTCGCGCACCGCATGCTCGGTATTGGCACCGTAGTGGCTATCGGCCGTCAGGGGTTGCCCGTTGCGGCCGGTATGGCCGGCCTGGATCAGTTTGGCCTGCAGGGCCTGGACCTCGGTACCGCGCTCGCCGGGTGCCAGCACGCCGTCGGCCATCGCCGATGCGGCCGCACGCTGGCCGCGCTGGCCGGGCTCCGGTTCACCGAACACCTGCTGGTAATCCTTGCCCCGGTAAGCCTCGGGGTTGTGGTTGACCTGGTCGTAGCGCGCCAGCCCGACCAGTGCGGTCTTCTCGGTGAGCGCACGATCACGCAGCGAATCCCACAGGGTGGGCGAGCTCTGGAAGTGCACCTGCACATTGGCGTGCTTGTAGTCCTGCACCGCGCGGACAATCTGCTCGTCACTCAGCTCAGTCAGCTTGAAGTCTTCGCCATAGGCCTGCTGCAGGCCCTTCTGGAACACCGACCGGGTCATGCCGCGGTACTGCACCGAGGTACTCCACAGCGCATCCTGCACGGCCGCACCACGGCTGGAGAGATCGATGCCCACATCCTTCAGGCGGCCCATCTGCACGTCGTAGTACTTGTGCTGGATGAAGTCGTGCTGGTCCCTGGCAAACCCTGCCGGGTCGGCGGCCGCCACTTCCTTCCAGCGTTCGGTGAAGGCCGGGGTTCCTGCCTGCAGGCCGTTGAAGCGGTTGCCATAGCGCGAGGCGGCGATGTATTCGTCCACGCCACCAACGTTGGTGGCGTACTGGTAACTGCCATACGACACGCCGCCATGGTCGCCCCTGCCGGTGGAAACGTGGCCGGGGCCGCGACCTCCGGTTTCGAAATGCGCCGACGTCTGGCCGCGATGCCAGTTGTCCATTGCCTGCTTTGCCTGGGTCACAACATCCATTTTCCTGCACTCCTTCGCGGGGGAACTACTTCGAGGTCAGTGCCTGCAGCACGTCGGCACGGTTGGCCGTGCGATTGATCCGGCAGGACTGCGCGTCCAGCATCTGCCCCTGCCCGTCTTCGGCAGGGTTCGAGCTGCAGTAGCGATTGGTATCGGACATGTAGGCGGCCTGCTCGTCCATCAGCCTGTCCTTGTCCTTGCTGTCGGGACCGTCGACGATCCGCATGAACGCCTGCTCGAGCCGCTGCTCCTGCCAGGCAAGTTCGTCATCACCACACGCCTGCAGTGCCGGTGTCTCGCCGCCGCTGGATTTCACGCATGTGGCGTACTGCGGCCGCAGCGTGGCCTTGTTGTAGGAATCATCCGGGCGCTGCGGCGGCATGTCCTGGTCATCGGCATCGGCCGCTGTCGTGGCAGGTGCGGCGCGTGCAGGCTCTGCGGTGGCGGGCGGCGAAACAGTGGCAGGCGCGGCGGCCGCGGGGGCAACGGCCGTATCCGCCTCCGGGCTCTTGGCCTGGCATGCTGCCAGGCTGAGGCCCAGGGCCAGCGCAAGCGCGATGGCCCCGGCCCTGCCGAACGTTTCGCGGGGGGCCGCTGGAAGGTGGTTTGTTCCCTGCATTGCTTGCATCTCCTTGGCATCCAGGCGCGGGGCCCGTCAACGCGGGGCCGTCCATCGGCCCCATCACGAAACGCATGCTACGCGAGCGTGGATTTCAGATGCCTGACTGGATTCAGAATGCGTGCACGTCGTCGCAGAAGCAGGACGCGTAAACCTCAATGCCCACCCGCGCGCCCGCCCACCTGTTCGATCAACGTCTGGCTGGCCACATTCAGGCCCACCACCGTCACCTCGGCACCATGCGCGGCCAGCTTTCCCTGCGCGCGTTCCAGCGCGGCCACCGCCGTCAGGTCCCACAGATGGGCGTCACGCAGGTCGATCTGCACCTTCGGCGCCACGTGCTGGTAGTCGAACGCGGCGCCCAGCTGGCCGGCGGACGCGAAGAACACCTGCCCGCGTACGCGGTAGACCTGCGTGTCTCCGGCGTCCTCGCGCTGCACGTCCAGCATGCGGCCAACCTTGCGCGCGAAGAACAGCGCCGACAGCAGCACGCCACTGAGCACGCCCTTGGCCAGGTCGTGGGTGGCCACGGTGACCACCACGGTCAGCAGCATCACGGCCGAAGAGCTGCGCGGGTGCGTGCGCAGGTCGCGCAGCGAACGCCAGCTGAAGGTGCCGATGCTGACCATGATCATCACCGCCACCAGCGCGGCCATCGGGATCTGCCGCACCAGGTCGCTGCCGTACACCACCAGCACCAGCAGCAGCACGCCCGCCACCAGGCAGGACAGGCGGCCGCGTCCACCGGACGTCACGTTGATGACCGACTGCCCGATCATCGCGCAGCCGGCCATGCCGCCGAGAAAACCGGTGACCGTGTTGGCCACGCCCTGGCCGACGCATTCGCGGTTGCGCTCACTGGGCGTCTCGGTGATGTCTTCGACGATCTGCAGGGTCATCATCGATTCGAGCAGGCCAACCACGGCCAGCGTGGCCGACACCGGCAGCAGGATGCGCAGGGTCTCCCAGGTGAGCGGCACATCGGGAATGAGGAACTGCGGCAGGCTGTCAGGCAGCTGGCCCATGTCGCCAACACTGCGCACGTCCACATCGAAACCGATCACCACGGCTGTAAGCACCACGATCGCCACCAGCGGTGACGGCACGGCGCGGGTGAGGCGCGGCAGCAGGTAGATGATCGCCAGGGCGGCGGCACACAGCACGTAGACCGTGGGACCGCGGCCGATCAGCTCGGGCATCTGCGCCAGGAAGATCAGGATCGCCAGCGCGTTGACGAAGCCGGTGATGACCGAGCGCGATACGAAGCGCATCAGCGAGCCGAGCTTGAACGCGCCGGCCAGCACCTGCAGCAGGCCGGCCAGGATGCTGGCGGCGAACAGGTACTGCAGGCCGTGGTCCTTGACCAGGTCGACCATCACCAGCGCCATCGCGCCGGTGGCGGCGGAGATCATGCCCGGGCGGCCACCGGCAATGGCGGTGACCACCGCAATGGAGAACGCGGCGTACAGGCCGACCTTGGGGTCGACGCCGGCAATGAGCGAGAAGGCGATGGCCTCGGGAATCAGGGCCAGGGCGACGACCATGCCGGACAGCAGATCACCACGGATGTTGCCGAGCCATTGCTGGCGCAGGGGGTAGGACGTTTGCATGGAAAAACTCCGCGCACACGCGGTCGTGGCCGCATGGCGCTGCAGTGGAAAGACACGGGTTCCTGAGCCGGGCGGGCCGGCTGCCGATGTGCGGCAAGGGTCAGGGTGGCGTGATCACTGCAGTGCGTCGTCGGGGAGCGTGGGAGGGGCGAAGTCTACGGGAAGGGCCCGGGCGGCTCAAATGGCCGCCCGGGCCGGCAATCCCCGCTCAGTAGGTGTAAGCCGCAAGGACGAAACTTGGCAGGCGCGAAGCGAACGTCTGGTAGGACGCTCCACTGAGGGAACGCTGGCGATTGGCAGCCCGCCGGGTGAAGTTGACCCGCATCTGCGATGCATTCGGCGTACTGATAGCTGCCGAATAGCGCATGTTGGTACGGATGGTGGGGTTGCCGCTGGGCATGGCGTAGACGTCGTGGCAGAGACCGATGTCCGACAGCAGGTAGGCAAGATTGTCGCCTGGGCCGTTGATCAGGTCACCGGTGAGGATGTTCTCGTTGGACGTCTCGCTGGGAAGTGGCGGCCGGGCGCCGGTCGTATTGACCAGGCCCGCCATGCGCAGCGGGCGGCTGCTCATGTCCCACTGCAGCGAGCCATCAGCGTTGTAGACCTGCATGCCGGTGTTGTTGCTGGGAACCGCATGTCCCCATGCCCACCATTCGAAGCTGGTGGTGCCCTGGGCCATGTTCCAGGTGAAACCTGCGGTGCCGGTGGAGATGCGCGTGGAGCCGCCATTGCAGCGGATGAATACCAGGTAGGGCACGCTCTGCGCCGGCAAGCCGACCGATCCATTCTGGCCCAGCGGCGACGTGTTGCTACCGATGGACTCCACCCCCTTGCCTGCCGCGAAGAAGGCAAGGGCGTGTGCGTTGACCAGAACGGGGACACCGCTGTCGTTGGTGACTTCAAGGCCGACGGTCATCAGAAGCTCCCGTAGAAGACATAGGCATTGGGATTGGTGGTCGTCATGAACGTGAAGTTGAGTGTGAGGTAGTCGCCCTCGGCGGCGCCTGGTTTATTGAAGGACATGAATGCCATGTTCGGCGCGGAGAACTGGTTTCCATTCATGTCCTGCCAGCTGTCCCAGAAGGTGCTCGGCAGAATCGCGAATGGCTGCCCCATGCCCGCCATGCCCACATAGATGCTGTCTCTGGTGCTGACGTGCATCTCACCCATCACCTTGCCGGCACGATCATTGGTGTCGAACCACATCTGCCCATCCGGGCCGAAAATCTGCATACCGGTTGCCATTACCAGATCCCCATGCGGACGCGGACGCGGCCGTTGCTGTCGTATACGTGGATGACGCTGTCATTGATGGTCAGGCGGCCGCCATTCTCGGGGCCGTTCATCGTCAACGTGCCGTTCTTGTCGAGCCTCCATCGCGGTTGCCCGCCGGCGCCGACTGCGTTGGACTGGATCACGTCGCCGATCATGGCGTTCTGGATCCAGCCATTGCCGATCAGTGCCTGGCTGATGAAGGTCTGCCCGCCCTGCACCACGAAGGGTGCACTGACCTGGCCGCTGTTGGTGTTGAACAACGCGAAGCGATCAGCCTGCATCAGGATCTGGCTCTGGTAGCTGCCGTCAGGCTGCTGCTCGACACCCAGACCCATGCCGGCCATGTAGATCTGCCCGGCACTGCTGATCTGCGCCTTGACCGTATAGGTCGCGCTGACCTTGCCATCCAGGTTGACCACGGCCTGCGAGACCTGCTGGACCGCAGCACTGACACCTTCGATCTTGCCGGGCACACCCTCGATGGACGCTTCGACCGTATCCACACGCTTGGCCAGCGCCGCGTCCTTCTCGGCCATTACGCTGTAGACGGTGATGGCGCCGGCGCTGACATCGTTCTCGCCGACGTTGTAGTCCTCCTCACCGGCACTGTGGTCGCTGACCTGGGCGAACAGACCATCGACCTTCTGCCCCTGCGCGGCCACCTTGCCATCGACGTCGGTAACGTCCATTTCCAGCTGGTCGACACGGCCGACGATGGCGCCCGCCTCGGCGATCGCGTCGCCGATGTTCTTCCAGTGGCTGCCCGGCGGCGTTTCATTGCCTGCGCCAGTGCCCTGCCAGCTCCAGATCCGGCCGTCGTGGATAACGGTCTGGCCCGGGGTGTAGGTTGCCGAGGCATCCCAGACCAGCGGCAGCACCTCGGTGACGCGCTCGATCTTGCCCTTCAGCTGTTGGCCCAGCGCGCTTTCGTTGATGCGGCCGGCGAAGTAGGCATCGTAGTCCGACGGGTTGCTGCTGGACTCGCCCAGAACCCCCGACTCCACCGGATGCCACGGACCCACGTTGCCGCTGCGATCGACCAGGCGCCCCCAGAACCAGAAGCGTGCCCCCGCCGCGAGACCGTTCATCTGGTGACGCGCCTGTGGATAGGCGAAGTCGCCGAGCTTGATGGCAGCCGCGCGATCAGGGCTTGTGCTGTACCAGAGTTCAGTGCGCTCGGTATCCGTGGCCCCCGTTGGGAACTGCCAGGCCAGCTCGATGCCGAACACTCGGCTGCGGGCGGTCAGCGCGGTCAGTGCCGGGGGCGGCGTCGTCTTGCCTTCAATGGTGGTGAGTACACTGAGCGTCGGCTGCGACACCGCGCCCAGCGCATTGACCGCGCGTACGCGGGCCAGATACTCGCCCGCGTAGACGCCACGCACTTCCAGGCTCTGCGTCCCGACGCGACCGGCGCGGACCCAGTTGAGATCACCACGGCGCCATTCCACGTCATAGCCGATCGCCTTGTCCGCCGCATCCCACTCAATGGTGAGCACGGACGTGGCGATGCCCTGGTCCACCACCACATGCGAGGCCATCCGCACGTTGGCCGGTGCCGGCTGCACGCTGGGCGGAATGATGCTGATCGGTGGCTGCTCCAGGCGCGTGCCATCGTCGATGGCGGCGTACTTGCCCGGCACGTGCTTGAGCGCGGTGATCTGGTAGGTCAGCTCTTCGCCTTCGCTGATCGACAGCACGCGATAGTGCTGCAGGGCCAGCTCCGGCGATTCCAGTGCCCAGACCGACTGCGACACCGGCACCGCCGACCACGGCGCGGTGACGGTCACCGTCTCGCCGTCCACCGACTGCACCGTGCGTGCTTCGGTCTGCCCGCTGGGCAATGTGGCGCGCAGGGTGTCACCGGCAGCGATCTGTTCCGGCATGCGATCCAGCACCAGGCTGCGCGTACCCGCACTGCGGATGCGACCCGCATTGCGGCGGCCGGCGCGGTTCGGGTCGGCCACCTGGATCACGTCACCAGGCATGCAGCCCAGCGCGTCCAGGCCCACCGAGAAGCTGATGGTTTCGGTTTCCAGCATCTCGGTATGCAGGATGTGGTTGCCCACGCGCTGCGCCTGCGAACGCGAGTGGCAACCCACCGCCGTCACTTCGGTCTGGTTGATGCCGTAGCGGGCCACGCCGGGCAGGTGCTGTACCACTTCGACCTTCTGCCGGCCGAAGTCGTCCGGATCGATCCACGACACCAGGGCCACCGTGTGCCGTGCCGTGCGGCTGCTGCCGGCATAGTGGAAGCGCCCTTCGATGACGTTGGCCTGGCTGTAGGTCAGCACCGGGTCCTTGGGCATGTCGGCAGAGGCCATCACCTGCCCCGCCGCATAGAAGCTGATGCCGCGGAACATGGTGGCGATGTCCTGCAACACGCGATAGGCCTCGGCGCGGGTCTGCAGATACAGGCTGCAGGTGAAGCGCGGCTCCTTGCCACCCTGGCCATCGCTGACCAGTTCATCGCAGTAGCGCGCGATCTGGTACAGCCGCCACTTGTCCACCCAGTCCAGCGGAACACGATGGCCCAGGCCGAAGCGATCGTTGGTGACGATGTCGAAGAACACCCAGGCCGGGTTGTTGGTCCATCCACTCTTGAAAGTACCGTCCCACACGCCGCTGTAGAGACGGCTGAGCGGATCGTAGTTGGAGGGGATGCGCACGATGCGCCCCCACAGCTGGTAGGACCGGGTGGGGATGTTCTGGAACTGGCTGGCGTCGACCTGCACCGCCGCCAGCGCACAGTTCGGGTAGCGCAGCTTGGCATCGATGATCTCGGTCATCGACAGCACGTTGATGGTATCGGCGATGGTGCTGCTGTTGGCGTTGGCGGTCAGCCGGCGGATGCGCACCTGCCACTGGTTGCCGGCAGGCAGATCGATGCGGCGGCTGCGCTCGTACTGGCTGGTGGTCTTGCCACTGAAGGCATCGGTCAGCACCGTGCTGAACGGGCCGCCGTCGGTGGACAGATCCACCGCGTACATGATCCGGTACCCTTCAGTGTCACCGTTCTCGGTGTTGGTCTTCTGCAATGCCGGCACCGCGAAGCGGATACGGACGGCCGACAGGTCGGCACCCGATACGGTGCGTACCACCGGCGCATCGCTGCGCAGCTCGACGTTGACACCGACTTCGTTCTCGATGGAGGGGAAGCCGCTGATGTGCTCCTGGTCCTGGGTACCGGAACGCGTCTGCACGTCCACGCCCGAGAAGTTCAGCGTGCCGTCGGGATTCTCGATCGGCACCTGGTCCAGGTAGATCGACTGCTTGCCGGCGACCAGTCCACGGATCTCGCCCTCGCTGGCGAGGTCGATGATGCGGGCCACCGCCATCGAGTGCAGGCTGTCGGCGGTTTCGACCGGGGTCCGCGCATTGCTGCCGCCCTTCTTCGCGCCCGCCAGCAGGGGAGCTGCTGCACCGCGCGCACGCGATGCGGAATGAGTAATCTGGTTCAAAACTGGTCCTCCGCCAGGATGCCGCCGCTGATCACGGCCGAGCCGATGAACATGCCCTTGCTGTCATGGCCGCCATAGGCGACCGGAACGGGGTTGCCCTGCGCCTGCGTGTTGACGGTGCCGTTCATGCTGTAGCTGGGGGCGTTTTCGGGTGTGTCTTTGGAACCCAGGCCTTTTGGCTGGGGGGAGAGCATCTGCACGACCCCGCCAGCGACCATGCCAATGCCCGACGTCATGACTCCCGCGCCACTCCCTGGTGCGTACGCATTCATGACCGCTCCGATGACAATCAGCACAACGCCCATGATCGTCTGCAGCACGCCTCCTCGCTTGCTACCCGCCATCACCGGCGCGATGCGGATGTCATCCTGCCCCGGCGGGTCGTGCAGCTGATCCCGCGACAGGTTATGCCGGCCATTGAACACGGCAAACTCCATGCCCTTGGCCTTTGCGCCCATCAGGTACTGCTGGAACCCCGGCAGCATCGTGCACAGCGCATGCACGGCCTCGGCCGGGCTGTTCACCGCCAGCCTGAACCTGCGCCCGAAGCGCGCACCCAGCTTGCCGTACAGGCGGATCGTACGAAGACGGTCAGTCATGGCGCACCTCGCGATGACGGACGATGCAACGGGTGCGCTCGGCCCACATGCCGCCGTAGGGCACGGTCTCGGACAGGCGGCCATGCAGGTGATGCAGCATCTGCCCGTCGCCGAGGTAGATGCCCGCGTGGTTGGTGACCGGCGAGCGGATCTGCATCAGGATCATGTCGCCCCGCTGCGGCTCGCCTTCGATCAGATCGAAGCCCTCTGCGTGCAGCCGTTCAAGGCTGTACAGGTCCTGGCCATTGCTCCACCAGTCATCCTGGCGTTCGTACTCGGACAGCCGGATGCCCAGTTCGCGTGCGTGGAAGTCGCGGACCAGGCTGTAGCAGTCCAGCACACCGTGGGCGAACTGGCGACCGACCAGCGGTGCCATGTAACCCGATGGATGCAGGGTCTGCACATCAGCGCACAGCGGTGGCTCGCCGGTTACCTGGCCGACGCTGACAATGTGCCAGGTCAGCCCGCTGCGCTCGCACATGACCCGATCGGCATCGGACGGCGTCGCGGCAGCATCGGGGTGGCTGTGCACCAGGGCCAGCACCTCGCCCTTGTCCTCGGCCACGGCATAGTCTTCAGCCGGCAGGCGGAAATGCTCGCTGGGCGTGGCGGCCACGTTGCGGCAGGGAAGATAGCGTTCGTGGCCTTCAATGGCCACGATCAGCCCGCAGCATTCGCGCGGGTACTCGGCCACGGCGTGCGCCTGGATGGCCTGCAGGGTTGTCGGTTGCATGTTTCACCCATGAAAAAGGCCCGCGCGGGCGGGCCTGGAAAGTGGAGTCGGGAAGGGGTCGATCAGGAGCGCAGCAGGCCTGCGGCGGGGAAGCCGCCATAGGGCAGCGGCTTGTCCTGGCCAAAGCGCAGCTTGCAGCTGCGCACCCGGCCGCCGCACTGGTCGCGTGCCGGATCGTCGGTGGCGACGTCGTCGCTGTCCGCTACCGCCGGACCGTTGTAGCCGCAGTACGCGCCGCGATAACCGCCACGCACCAGCCAGCCACACATGCCGGCGATGATCTGCCTGCCCGGCAACTGCTGGCCATTGAGATCAATCGCGGTGGTCAGCTCGAACTCGACCATCTGCTTGTCTTCGCCGATCTTGCGCTCGATGAACCAGACTTCGTCGGGGAAATGCTCGGCAGGATCCGCACTGGGATTGCCTTCCTCGAAGTTGGTGGCATCCAGGTACTTGGCCAGCGTCTGCCGGCGGATGATGCGGGCACCGACCAGGTCATCGAACAGCAGGCACATGGCGGTAATGCGGCCATCGATGTTGCTCACGCGCAGGCGTGGGTTCGGTGGCTGGTCACTGGTGCGTTCGAAGCCACTGGCCTCGATCGGCCAGGGGCCATACTCCTGGCCCTGCCACCAGATGACACCACTCTGCAGGTGTGCGTGGAAGAACAGCTTGTCGGCACCGAAACTGCTGGCGTCGAGTTCGTAGACGGTGATGCGGCCACCCGGCTCAAGCTGCTGGGCATCGGCGGTGATCATGGGGTGTGCTCCTGTTTCGGCAAATCGAACATGTGGGGTTGCGGGAGCGCTGCACGAACCTGCTCCCAGGTCTCAATGTCAGCGGGCCAATCCTCGGTAAGCCCCTCGAGGGCGGCACTGACTGCGTCGCGCCAGGCGATCATGTGGGTGGCATTCTTCGCATAGCGGGGGACCGTGCTGTTGATGTAGCTGCAACAGTTCTCGATGCTGTCGTGGCCGAGACGAAGTGCATAGGGCGTCATCCAGTCCCATGCCAGGGAGCGCAATAGCTGATGACGCGCCGCTGGAGTCATGCTGAGCAATGACTCAGCGGGTGCCGCGGTGTTCCCGGCTGCCAGCCACTCTTTGTAGAGGGACCATGACCGATGCCCTTTCGGTATGAAGGTGGATGACTCCGTGCATCTGACAATGTCTGGATTTCCTGTCAGTTGATACATTTCAGATCTCCGCGTCCGATGTCCAGTGCCACCACATCCCCCAGGCGCCGCTGTTGTTGTTGCCATAGAGTGAGAACCCCGATTGAGAGGCATCTTCGACCACACCGTTGATATCGGCGTTGTTGTTCTGACAGATTTTTCCTGCCATGCCAGACTCGGATGAGTAGAGCGTGACCGCCGCCGACGTGCGCTTGGGAACACGGTACTGCTGGTAGAAGAAGTTCAGGGCGTTCGCTGCGGTGGACTGCGCTGCGCAACTTCGCCCTTGTCGGGTAACCGTCCCTGGAGTGACGGCGACGGGATAGCTCTTCTCGAAGTAGCGTTGGCAGAGCATCAGTTCGATCGTGTCCGGTCGCACTTCGTACTCTGTTGGTACAGCCCCACGCTCCAGCTGCATGCAGGTCAGGGAGAACGAGCCTGATTGCCCGACAAGTTGTGCGCTGTAAGCCGCCGGAGTGCAGAAGTCCACGATGACATGGAGCTTGCTGTCGGGTCCGACCACTTTCCCCTGGATGCTTGGCAGGTCAGCCGTGAACTGGCGTAGCGACGAGGCCGTTCCAATCTCCTGGGCACCGGCATAGATCGTCACATCGGGTGATCCACCCTTTCCAAAGGTCTGGATGAAGCGCACACCGATTTTTCTTCCGGGTGACGCCGCCCATGCCTGCATGCTGAGCGTGACCGTTGATCCCGAGAGCGTCTGCACACCCTCTACCGGCTGCGTACAGAAGGCTTCAGTTGCGGCAGTTGCGCCCGAAACATCGCAGTTCATGTAGCTGGTGACCCCGAATGTCGGGGTTGCAAATACCTGCCGGCTTACCTTGACCTGGCCCGCCCCGGTGCACACGATCTGATACCTGTCTGGAACGTAGACTGCGAGCGGAGCCGTCACTGTCCTGCTTGAGCCGCGCTGCCAGAAGCGGAAGTCGCCATTGATCAACGCGTTACGTCCGACCATTCTGCCGGCGAGCCCCGCAAGTGTGGATTCAGCCTGACCGAGTCCGCCATAGACTTCTGCAAAATTCGCGTTGATCTTTGTGAATGCCGGACGTTGCGTTTCACCTCGCTTGCCGTTCGCTTGAACGGTATCAAGGTCGATGATTTTCATTGCCATTTTTGTTCTCCTGGCTCCAGAACCCTTCGCTGAATCAGCGCGATGTGTCCTTCGCCGATGTGATAGTTGCCTGCGAATCAGGTTCCGACGTCGGAGGGGCTTCTGGTGTTCCCGGACCAGGGAGCGAAGCAGGACGACGTACCCGACGGATTCCCCTGGATGGCACTGAGTCCGATGTTGAAGAAGAGCCGCTCGGTTTCATGCAGCACGATGACGTGGTTACCGGGGCGCAGCGAGGCGTTGCTGGTGAAGCAGGCGTGCCCTGGCGCCGGCGCAAGGATGGCTTTCATGGCTCAGAGCTCCGCATCGGCCTGGACCAGTACCTGCGAGGTGGTCGACCACACCACCACCGCGCCCGAGAGCTGCATGTTGTTCGGCATCGAGGCGATAACCGCCGCGTCGACGGTGGACTGCCAGCTGGGTGCTCCGCCGTCGAAATTGATCAGGTTGCCGGCATTGCCGAAGCCCACCAGGTTCAGCGCGGCAGAGGGCGAGGAGATCCTGGGCGCTGAGCGCTTGCGTACCTTGAACGGGATGCACGCACGCGTGTCGCCGTTGGCGGTGTAGGTGATGCCGATGATTCGGTTCACATCCACCGTCTCGTAGTAGCGCTGGCACAGCAGCAGCTCCAGTGCCTCGGGCCGGCGATCGAAGTCGGTGGCGGTGTCGCCTTCTTCGATCTGCACTTCGGCCAGTTGCACGCTGCCGCTCTTCTGCCCGGCGGCGAACGCCCGCCCGCCGAAGTCGGCACCGGCATCCAGCCAGAAGCTCAGTTGCAGATAGCTGTCCGGGCCCAGCGTCTTGCCGGCAAGGCCGGGAACATCCACGGTGACCTGGTGCCATCGCCACAGGGTATCGAGTACGACCGAGGCGCCGATGCTGTCGCGGGCGGTGGAGCCGCCGGCGCCATGGGACTGCTGCAGCTCCACGCCGATGCGGAAATCATCCACCGAGGCGCGCGCCTTGAAGCTGATGGTGACGGTGCGCCCGGCCAGGGTCCGGACGTCCTCGATGCGCTGTTGGACCAGTGCCATGTTGCCGGCACCGGCCACGCTCTGCACATCCACCCGGAGCAGGTGGCGTGAGCCGGCCAACAGGCGCCCTCCCTGGCCGCCGCCTGGAGGCACATCCTCGCGTGTGGCAGCTACCTTGGTACCGGTGGCATTGGCCTGCCAGCGGTCAGCGATGTAGCGAGTGCCCGCGGATGCAGGGAACACTGCACCGCGCTGCCAGAGCCGGAAGTCGCCGTTGATCAGCCAATTGCGGCCTGCCATTCGGCCATCCAGCCCATCCACCGCGGTCTGGACGGCATCCAATCCGCCATACACTTCGGCGAAGTTCTCGTTGACCTTGGTGAAAGCCGGGCGCTGTGTCTCACCCCGCTTGCCGTTCGCCTGAACGGTATCGAGGTCGATGATTTTCATTGTCATTCTTGGTTTCCTGATTCCAGGTCGCTTGTGCCGCAACAGCGCGGTGTCCTCTTCGCCGATGCGAAAAGGAATCGATGAATCAGATCTCAGCCTCAAGGATGATGCTGATTCCACCGGCTTTGGGCGCGATATAGCCCGATGCCCCCGGGGACATGCCGCCTGTAGCCACTCCCGCGGTGATCGCCGCACCCGATACGGAGACCGGAATGATGTTGAAGGACGAGCCAGGCGCATTGCCCCCGGCGATACCGAAGCCTGTCATGTTGACACCGCCCCCCAGCGTTCGCGCCGTGGGCTTGCTGCGCATCGGTTGGAACGAGAGCTGACCCACGCAGTCGAACTGCCCGAGAGCCGTGCACACCGAGAACGCATCACCCGCGCTGATATCAATGCGTTGCGCGTACCAGCCACACAGCGCTGCCTCGTGGGACAGTGGCCGGGTGTCATAGCCTGTCGCCGTGCCTCCCTGTTCCCACTGAAATCCGCCGAAGAACAACTGCCCCGACTGGGCACCCAGCTTGGCATTGCGGACATCGAATCCATTGCCGGATGACAACCATACTGCGACGGCCGCGTAGTGATTCGTGCTCGCTACCGTTTTTCCAGAGACCGACGGCAGGGTGACCGTCTTACTGATGTGGTTTACACCTTGCGCCAGGCTGAAAATCTCAGCGTCCACCCCCAGAATCGTCTCCGAGCCGCCGGTACCGAAGTTCTGCAGGAACTCAATCGCGATCTTCCGTCCAGCCGCCCCTGGGTTGTAGACGGTGAAAGAAACGGTGCTGACCACTCCGGCAAAGGTCCGCACGTTCTCAACCCGCTGTTCAAACACGAAGTAGTGCCCGAATGCATCCTGATTGCCGGTCGAGTTTGTCCCCATCGAGAGGCGGGCATCGTCAAAGACACCGTCTCCCGGCACGTTGTTGCTGGCAAAGACGCTGGCGTCGGTCATGAGTCCGATCTGAACGAACCATCGATCCGGGCCGTACCCGGTCTGTCCAACCGGTGTTCCTCTCGTCCAGAGATCGAAGTTGCCGTTGATGAGGCGGTTCTTTCCAGGAATTCGCCCATGGATGGCGCTGTCGACAGCTGCGGGAAGCGTCGCGATGGCGTTACGGACTTCGGCTTTGGCCTGCTCTGCTTCCTTCTCGATCTCCGTCTTCAGCTGTTCAACGTCTTCTACGATGGTCGCCACGCTGCCCAGCGCACCATACACTTCGGCGAAGTTGTCGTTGATCTTGGTAAACGCCGGGCGCTGGGTTTCACCCCGCTTGCCGTTGGGCTGGACGGTGTCGAGGTCGATCGTGCGTTGTGCCATGTGTAGTGCTCCTCAGGCGTCGAGCGTGTCCGACACCGATTCGGCGGCCCAGCCGAACGCAGCCGGCTGCGGCAGTTGCGCCTGTACCTGTTGCCAGTCGGGCGCGGTCACGTCGACGTTGGACTCAACAGCTTCCAATGCGAGGTTGACAGCGTCACGCCAGGCAATCATGGCGATGGCGTCCTGTGCGTAGCGTGGCACTGCGCTGCCTACGTAGCTGCAGCAGCTCTCGATGCTGTCATAGCCACGATCGCGGGCACACTGCGCCATCCACTCCCACGCCTTGCTGCGCATGAAGCGATGGAACTGCGCCGAACCAGGCGCGAACAGTGGCGGTACCGGTTCTGGCTCATTACCTGCGGTACACCAGGCCTCATAGTCGCTCCACAAGCGATGGCCGCGTGGAATGAAGGCGCCGGTCTGCAGACACTTGATGATGTCGATCTCTTCGGTCAGTTGATACATGTCATAGCTCCGCGTCGGCGGTCCAGTGGAAGGAGGAGCCCCAGTTGCCTGCGGCGGATTGGTAGTTGACCTGGGCGCCGGACTGGCCGGCATACACGATGGACGTCACCGTGCCGATACCGCCGCTTGCGCCGGATATGCGCCCGGCCTGCCCGTTCACATCGCTGTAGACGGTGTAGGCAGGAATGGCACGCTTGGGGACGCGACACCGGATATGCGAGGTACTGCCAACACCGACGCTGCGGTCGTAGAACTGGTTGTCGCGGCCGATGCCATCGGCCGTGCCAGGTGGCACGTCCAGGTTGTAGCTCTTCTCGTAATAGCGCTGGCAAAGCTGCAGCTCGTGGGCCAGCGGGCGCAGGTCGAATGCCGTTGCCCGGTTGCCGCGCTCCAGCTGCATCATCGCGATGCCGAACTCTCCGTTCTGGCCGGAGATGACACCGCCATAGGCATCCGCGCACAGATCCACCACCAGCCACAGGAAATCGCTGTCGGTATTGCTGCCCAGCGTCTTCCCCTTCACCGATGGCAGTCGCGCACTGAGCTGGAAGTAGGTCCAGGACGCGGCGGTGACCGCTACGGTTCCCAGCTCCACGCTGACCGCGGCGGACGGCGAACCACCTGTGCCAAAGTGCTGGATGAGACGAACGCCGATGCGTTTTCCTGGCGGGCCATAGGCGAAACCGGAAACCGTCACTTCGCCGTCGGACAGCGTCGCCGCGCTCTCGACCTTCTGTGCGACGTAGGCGCTGCTACCTGCACTGGTCTTGGAGACAACGCTGTTGAGGAAACGGCGCGACTCCGGTGCGGCACCGCCGGCAGGCAGATTGGCCCCGCGATTTGCGGTATGCGTGCAGCCCAGCGCTGCCACGGTCCAACGATCGGCCACATAGATCTCGCCGCCCTGGGTGGTGCCGGTGGTGGCCCGCTGCCAGAAATCGAAGTTGCCGTTGATCAGGCGGTTCCTGCCTGGAATTGCGGTCTGAAGAGCGCGCTCCAGTGAATCCACGCGCTGCACGATTGTGGTCACGCCATCCAGCGCCCCATAGACATCGGCGAAGTTGTCGTTGATCTTGGTAAACGCCGGGCGCTGCGTTTCACCCCGCATTCCGTTCGGTTGAACGGAATCGAGGTCGATGATTTTTCTCGTCATTGCTGTCGTCCTGTAAGTCCCTGGGGCGCCCCATCACAGCTCGGCATCGGCCCACCAATGCCACCACCCACCCCAGCGACCTGGATTGTTGGTCCAGCTGACTTCGTAGCCTGAAGGCGAGGCGTAGTTGACCAGGCAGGGAACGCGGGAGATGTTGTCTTCCGCGATGTGTCCGTCCTGCTGGATGTTGTCGGCCGAGATGATCATCACGTAAGGATGGGTACGCTTGGGTGCATGGAATCGCACACTCTGGTAATGCGCCATTCCCGGTGAATTGATCGAGAATGCCTCACGCCCTTCGTTGTGCGCGGTGTTGGGCACGATGTCGAGGTTGTAGCTCTTCTCGTAGTAGCGCTGGCACAGCGCCAGTTCCACGCCCGGCGGCCGCCAGTCGAAGCGCGTCGCTGCGCGTCCGGATTCGACCTGGAACTGGGTGAATCCGAACGAGCCGTTCTGCGCCACCAACTCGCCCTTCTGGCCGGTACCGCACAGGTCGAACACCACGTAGAGGTGGTCGTTGCCATTGCTGCCGAGCACCTTTCCCCGGGTGCTCGGCAACGTCACCGTGATGCTGTGACGCTTGGCGGTCGTCCCCAGCGTAAGCACGCCGGCCTCCAGCATCACCTGCGGTGAGGGCGAGCCGCCTGTTCCGAAATCCTGGATGACACGCACGCCAACGCTGCGGCTTGGCGCGTCACAGTTGGCCCATACCGAGATCGTGATGTCACCGCTTGCACTGCGGACACCTTCGATTTTCTGCCCCATCCAGGCGCCACTTCTGGCAATGGCCTCGGATACGGTGCAGACCAGGATCGACCGGGTATCCTCCGGAAAGCCGGCCTGCCCGTCGTACGCCACGCGCTGTACGTCGTGGTTGCAGACCAGCGCCGAGTTCGTGAAGCGGTCGGCGAAGAATTTCTCCGCTCCCAACGTGCCTGATCCCTGGCCAACGCGACCGGACGTGCGACGCTGCCAGAACTGCAGGGCACCGTTGATGAGCAGATTCCTGCCTGGAACGCGGTCGGTGATGGCATTCGCCACGGTTTCCGGAATCTTCGCGACCTCGGTCAAGGCGTCGTAGACCTCGGCGAAATTCTCGTTGATCTTGGTGAACGCCGGGCGCTGTGTTTCACCCCGCTTTCCGTTCGGTTGAACGGAATCGAGGTCGATGATCTTTCTTGCCATTGTTGGCTCCTTGAACGAGGTGAATCGGTAGCGTCCGATCGCAGTCTGAGTACTTCCATTCCATCAACGGGCGGATCTCACGGCTTTCCGCCCGATCCCGCAGACGCATGAATGCACTCAGAGTTCGGCATCGGCGGTGTAGTGGCCTGCCAGGAGAACAGATCCGCTTACCAGGAAGCCTGCACCGCCCACGTCCGCCATGAACGCCTGGCTCGTTGCCATGACTACATTGGTCAGGGTTCCCGCGCGCCATGCTCCGCCAGCGGCGTCGTAGTACCTCCAGAAGCTCGACGATCCGATGTCACCACCTTCTCCGCCTGCGTGGAACAGCAGCTGTGGCGTGCCGCGCATGGTGCCTTTGAACTCTGCAACAACGCGGCAGGTGCCACTGTTGAAGGCCACTGCGTTCCGGTGGACGGCGGAGCTGCTCCTGCTGTTGGGTACCTCTGCAACAGGGAAGGACTTCTGGTAGTAGCGCTGGCACAGCGCAAGCTCGTGGGCCGGTGATCTCCACTCGAAGCGGGTCGCCCGTGCGCCGGCTTCCCACTGCATCTCACCGAAGTACAACTGGCCTGCCTGCGCGCCGAGCCCTCCTGTGCGCGCGTTGAAGTCGCTGCCTGCCGAGAGCCATACCGCACAGATGACCGAATCATCGCCACCGCCAAGCGTCTTACCGTAGACGGAGGGAAGACTGACGGTCTTGCTGATCCGGTTCAGGCCCTGTGCGAGCGTAAACACTTCCGGCTGGATCGCCGTGACAGTGGGGCTTCCACCTGTTCCGAAGCGCTGCAGGAACTCGACTGCGATCTTTCTGCCTGCGGTGCCTGCGTTGTAGACCAGGAAGGATAGCGTGCTCTCCGCTGCAGCAAAGGTCCGCACACTTTCCACACGCTGCTCGAACAGGAAATGGTGTCCGGCGGCGTTGTGGTTCCCGTTGCAATTGGCGGCCAACGTAAACAGGCTTCTTGGAAAATTCGCATCGCCCGGGGCAACGGGTGATTTGAATATGCCTGCTCCGTCCATCCCCCCCTGCTGTGCGAAGAATCTGTCTGCACAGTAGGCAGCGGCAGCGGTGAAGTTGTCCCCACGCTGCCAGAGGTCGAAATTCCCATTGATCAAACGGTTCTTTCCAGAGACAGAGTGTGCGATGGCACCGGGGATTTCCTCCAGTGCCAACGCAACATCCTGAAAGTTCTGGTTGATCTTGGTGAAGGCCGGTCGTTGGGTCTCTCCGCGCTTTCCGTTGGGCTGGATGCTATCCAGGTCGATCCGTTGAAGATCCATGCTCATGCCTACGCCTGGAAGGTCTGCTCGAACGTGGCGGTGATCGTCGATACCTGGCCGCCGAGATGGCTGTCGGTGTAGGAATCACACATGTAGAGCCCCTGCCCCAGTGGTCCCTTCCACAGGAAGCTGCGGCCGGCATGACCATCCAGGAAGGCCACGATCTCGTTGATCGTCCTGCGGTTGCCGACGAACTGCAGCTGGTAGCTGCGTGAGGTTGCATTCAGACCATCGGCAGCGGCCTGCGCATAACCATCACCGAACTTCGCGCGCTTCACGGCGGCGGTGGTGGTTCCCGTACTCTGGCTGGTTGCCGGCCAGGTGAAGGTGTCGGTCATTACAGGGCACTCCTGCTGAGCACACCACCTGCCTTCAGGTCACGACTCTGCAGTTCGCGGTACTTGCGTTCCACGAACTGGCCGATCTCGTTGCCGAACTGCTGCAGCATGCCTTCGTTGGTGGTGACTTCCTTGCCACCGTTGTTGTCGATGCGGATGCTTACACCCACTCCGCCACCACCGCCGCCGTGCGCGGCCACGCCGAGACGACCGTCCGGCCCGCGGCGCAGCGGCATGATCGCTTCTGGTCCCGCTTCGCCAAATACGCCGGCGCCCTTGGCGAAGGCGAACAGCTGCGGGGTGTTGTAGACACCGCCGGAGTAGGCCGACAGGCTCGGCGACTGGTAGACGCCACCGTTGGCGTTGGCCTCCACCCCCGTGCCATATCCGAACAGGCCCGCGATCTTCTTGACGCCCCAGACGATTGCCTGTTGGATGGCAATCATCTTGAGATCGGCGATGATCGACTTGGCCAGATCCTTGTAGTTGGACTTGCCCGTCTTCACGAAACTCTGCAGTGCCGCCTCGGCGCCGGTGAACGCCTTGGAAAAGGCATCCTGGGTAGACTTGGCGGAGTTCTCGGTCTTTTCCATGTACTCGCCGAGCGCGCTGCCGAAGCCCTTGCGGAACCCCGAAAGTCCTGTGGTGCCCTTGGTGTCCTTGGCGTCCTTGGTTTCGCCCGCCTTGGTATCACCAGCCTTGGCGTCCTTGGCAGTCGCCACGCCTGCAATCACCGCCGCCGCGTCCGTCGCTGCATCCTTGGGCGTCAGGTCGACCCCCATCAAGCCGGCGATCTTCCTCGCCCCCCAGACCAGCGCCTGCTGTGCAGCGATCATCTTCAGGTCGGCCAGGATGGACTGGGCCAGCTCCTTGTACTTGGACTTGCCGGTGGTCACGAAGCTCCGCAGGGCTTCGTCGGCGCCAGTGAACGCTTTGTCGAACGCCTTCTTGGCCGCCGTGGCGGTGTTTTCGGTCTTCCCGATATAGTCGCCGAGCGCGCCGCCCAGGCCCTTGCGGATGCCCGCCAGGCCCATGTCGTCCTGTTGGGCCTTCTCTTCCTTCTTTGCAGCCTTGCCAGCGTCCGCGGCGGCTGTGGTCGCACCCGCCTTCGCCGCCGCCTGCAGCTGCGTGTTCAAGGCAGTCAGTTGCGTGGACAGTGCGGTGACCAACGAAGCGCTGGTGGTCAGCACGGCATTGAATGCCTGCTGCACCGTATTGATCTTTTCCAGCTGCCGCTGGAACTCCTGTGTGCTGCCGGTCATCTCGGTCATGCTGCGCCTTGCTGCCTGCATGGCCGTTTCCAATGCGGTGCTGGCCTCCACGGTGACCCGTGTGCTGCCAGGCGATGTAGTGCTCATTGAGTGTTCCTCGGGAGAGTCGGCTCCGCATCGGCGGAGCCGGGATCGGCCATCGGCATAATCGCGATGGCCGGCTCATTCCTGTTGCATCTGCTCCAAGGCAGCGCGTTCGATGATGCGGATCGCCGCCATCACCTCGTCGTACTGGTTGCCATCGAGCGCTTCGCGCTCCAGCTCCCGGTAGACCACGTTGTAATCCAGCCCGATCGGGCCACCTGCGCCGACGCGCCACTGGGTGGCAACCCGCGAGAAAAGTTCGATGGGAAGCACGCACTCCGGCCACAGCTCGACCTGCGGCGGCGGAAAGTGCTTTGCCTTCAATCCAAGCTGCATCAGCTCGGACTCGGTGGGGGCCCGCCAGTACAGGGCCCCCACCGCCTCGATCAGTTTCCCTTGCGTGCGACCTGCAGCGCCTGGGTGTAGCCACCGATGATGGCGCCATCCAGGCCGGCCTGCTGCTGCAGCGCCAGCTCGACGCCGGCGGTATCCAGCGCCACATCGGCATCCCAGTCCACCACGATGTCCAGGATGGCCTGGGCCACGCTCAAGGTGTCATCGCCCAGACGCTCCAGCAGGCTGGCGTAGTCGGCTACCGACAGGTGCCGGTAGGTCAGGTTGAGCTTCTGCTCGCGACCGTGACCGACGATGGTCAGGGTGCTCTTGAAGCTCTCCGGCGCCTTTACCTGGAACATCAGGCGCCCTCGACCAGGATGGAGTCGGCCAGCGCGGTGAAGGTCGCGGTGGTGCCCATCGGGGTGTTGGCGGCCATGGTCGGGTCGCCGTTGTAGCTCAGGTAGCCGTACCAGTACAGCACATCGCCGCCGACCAGCTTGGCGCGCAGGATCACCGGCTCGCCCTTGGCATCAACGTTCTTCAGCGCCGAATACCACGGCTTCTTCGGATCGTAGAACAGCGGCAGGGTGATGGTCTTGGCGTTCTTGAAGGTCGGCATCTGCACCTGGCGACCGGTCGGGTCTTCCAGCAGGGTGCCGCTCCAGTACTGCTGCTCGCCACCGGCGGTGGTCGGGTCGCCCTGCTGGTCCAGGTCGACGAAGGCGCCTGCCTTGCGCAGCACGCCGGCACCGCTGGTGCCCGGGAACAGCACGGTGTCGGTGGTGTCGATGCCCAGCAGTTCAACGGTGCCGGTGGCTTCAGCACCGGCGCGGGTGGCGCGGTTGTTCAGGGCCGGCCAACCCGGCAGTTCAATGACCACTACATCGCCGGTGTCGACGCTGTTGGCGGCAACGCTGGCCAGTGCCGGCACAGCCTTGGAAATCGCGCTGGTGGCGATCGCGGTGGAGACGACCGGTGCGAAACCGAACTGGGTGCCCTTGGGAAGCTTGAGTGCCATGGTGTATTTCCTCGTTGGATAAAAAAAAGCCCGGCGGTTGCCGGGCTGGGGTGTTGCGCGGGTGATGCGGTTTACGGGTCGACGTACCACAGGCCGAAATCGAGCCGCGCGCCGTGCTTGTGCAGCACCGGCTCATGCACGGCGATTGCAGCGCCGAACGACTCGGCGGTCGGCAATCCCGCGCAGACCTGATCCTCGATCTCACGGATCAGGGTATTGGCCTGGGCGCGGCTGTCTGCCCAAACGGTCAGTTGCACGCGAGCGTGCTTCTGTTCGGGAGTGGAACCTTCGTTGAACCACACGGACTGTCCACCCATCTGCTGGTAGACGGCACACGGGTAGATGACCGGTTCCGGCGGAACGTCGGGATACAGCCGGCCCTGCAGCAGCGGGGCCAGCAGCGTGTGCAGCTGTGCTTCGTAACTCATCGCGGTGTCCTGGTTGGCGTCGCTCAGGCAGTGCCTGAAGACTGTTCGGTGAACAGCACCGTGGTCTGGCGCCGGCTGAAGTCGGGAGCAACGCCGGTGATATTGAAAACGCGACTGTCATGCACGATGCGCATGCCAACATGGATGCCGGCCTGTCGTGCAGCCGCCAATCGGACATGGAAACGCTGGCGGCGGATTGTGGCCGGCAGGCGGCTTTCCAGCGTCAGCCGCTGCACGCTGTCTGTGGGATCGGTAGTGATGGCGGCCCACAGTTCCGCCACCGGCTGCCAGGCGTCCAGCGGCTGCCCCCAGGCATCGAGCCGGCCGTCCTGGCGCTCGATACGGATGCGGCGATTGAGGTGGCCGGCGTTCATGGCGTTGCGGCCGGTCGGTACGGATCCAGCAGCGCGGCCACGCCGAACGGCAGCTCCATGGCGATGGCAGTGGCAGCTGCCGGTGCATCGAGCGTCTGTGCAGAGACAACCACGGCTTCGCGGTGGGCGTACAGGTGGCCCAGCAGCAGGCGGACTGCTGCGCGGATGCTGTCATTGGCGGGCATGCCCAACAGCAGGCGTGCACTGCGCGCGGTGGCCACGGCCAGGCGGCGATCGGCCACATCCCGCATGGCCTTGGCCTTGGCCGCGTTGGTCTCGGCGTTGGCGGCGGCAACCGCGGCTTCATGCCCGGTCACCGCCGCCGCCATGTCCTGCGGCAGCTGGTCCAGCGCCTGGTCCAGCGCGGCCTGGTCGGCGTAAAGTTCGCGGCCCAGGTAGGCCGCGGCTGCGTCGCTGGCTGCGGCCAGCAGGTCACCCAGGATGGCGTCGTCAAAATCGCCGTCGATACGGCAGTGCGCGCGGCACTGCTCGAGGGTCAGCAGGGGCATCGAATCCTCCTTCGTTGATGGATGTGGAGTGCCCCGACCCTGCGCGCACGGCGGCGCCCCACGCGGTCACCAGGACGGCGCAGGAGAAGCAGGATCAGGGCGGAAAACAGAACGGCCACGACGGGAACGTCAGGGCCGGTGGCGATGGCCTCGCAGCGCGCAACGGCGCAAACGAAAGAAGCCCCCGGGGTCACCGGAGGCTTCTATGTCATCGTGGTACAAACGATACGCTTCGGGTGTGCACCCGTCAATCCGCAAACGGTTACCAGTCTGGTGACTTTTCCAGGCGCTGTGCGGGCGTGGTCACGGCGACGTGCGGCGGGCTGGATAGAATGGCAGCGCGCTGCTTCCGCAGCCCATTTTCCCGCTGGATTTCCGCATGCCTGCCACCCCCGAACGCTTCTTCGATGCGCGTACCGAACAAGGCGTGCTGCGCCTGTCCATCGCAGGCTCATTGCTGCTGGCCGCGGCTGCGGTGGTATTCGGTCTGCTGGCCAATTCCTCGCTGATCATCTTCGATGGCATCTACGGCCTGATCGATGTGGTGATGACCTGGCTGTCGCTGCTGGTCGCGCGACTGATCGCACTGTCCACCAGCACCGACGCGCTGCAGTCGCGGCTCAACCAGCGCTTCACCATGGGCTTCTGGCACCTGGAGCCGATCGTGCTGGGGGTGAGCGGCACGCTGATGATCGGCGCGGCACTGTATGCGCTGGTCAATGCGGTGGATGCGCTGATGTCCGGCGGCCGCCACATCGCACTCGGCCCAGCCATTGCCTTCGCCGGGTTGTCGATCGTCGGCGAAGGTGCACTGGCCTGGTTCGTGCTGCGCGCCAACCGCCGCATCGGTTCGGAGTTCATCGCACTGGACGCGAAGAACTGGGTGATCGCCGCCAGCATGTCAGCCTGCTACCTGCTGGCCTTCCTCGGCGGCGTGCTGGTGCAGGGCACCTCGCTGGCCTGGGTCGGGCCGTACATCGACCCGGCCATCCTCGCCTTCGTCTGCGTGCTGGTGATGATCGCCCCGCTGGGCACCGTGCGCCGTGCGCTGGCCGGCATCCTGCTGGTCACCCCGCCGGAGCTGCAGGCGCATGTGGACGCGGTGGCACGCGCGATCGTCGCCAAGCACGGCTTCGTCGAGCATCGCAGCTACGTGGCGCAGGTAGGGCGTGGCGAGCAGATCGAGCTGTTCTTCGTGATACGCGAGGACGACCCGCCGCGGCCGCTGGTGGAATGGGACCAGCTGCGCGACGAGATCGGCGATGCGCTGGGCGAGGCCTCGCCCGACCGCTGGCTGACCATCATGTTCACCACCGACCGTGAGTGGACGATCTAGGCCAGCAGGACGATCAATCAAGTTTTTCGTACGAACTGCAACCCAACGTACGCAGAAACCGGGCAAAGTAGGCTCCAACGCACCACCCACCCACTGACCAGGAGCATCACGATGTCCATCGAAAAGGTTCTGTATACCGCCCAGGCCACCTCCACCGGCGGCCGCGAAGGCCGTTCCGTCTCCTCCGACAACGTGCTGG
>Ga0153921_1000349_pt1 | contig 26776 bp, 25 predicted proteins | sample TSNJ005MetaG_FD_104691 | JGI IMG/M metagenome (GOLD analysis project Ga0153921, IMG submission 104691) | Attine ant fungus gardens microbial communities from New Jersey, USA - TSNJ005 MetaG | ecosystem: Host-associated > Fungi > Mycelium > Unclassified | place: USA: New Jersey, Brendon T. Byrne... | reverse complement strand
GGCATGGTGTTCCAGCACTTCAACCTGTTCCCGCACCTGACCATCCTGCAGAACTGCACGCTGGCCCCGATGTGGGTACGCAAGATGCCCAAGCGCAAGGCTGAAGAAATTGCCATGCACTACCTTGAGCGCGTGCGTATTCCGGAGCAGGCCCACAAGTTTCCGGGGCAGTTGTCCGGCGGCCAGCAACAGCGCGTGGCGATTGCCCGTGCGCTGTGCATGAAGCCGAAAATCATGCTGTTCGATGAGCCGACCTCGGCGCTCGATCCGGAAATGGTGAAAGAGGTACTGGACACCATGATCGGCCTGGCGGAAGACGGCATGACCATGCTCTGCGTGACCCACGAAATGGGCTTTGCGCGCACCGTGGCCAACCGCGTGATCTTCATGGACAAGGGCGAGATCGTTGAACAGGCGGCGCCGAATGACTTCTTCGACAACCCGCAGAATGATCGGACCAAGTTGTTCTTGAGCCAGATTCTGCATTGATCCATGGGTAATGCTTGAAACAATAAACCCGGCCTGGTGCCGGGTTTATTTTTGCCATCAATCAAGTTGTCGTCAGGGTCTCGTGCTCTTTATGTACCGTATGCACGGAATTGCGAAGATCTGCGCCTTCACTCAGGATTTTTGCTTCGACCAGCAAGTGGGGGTGACGCTCAAGCAAACGCATCAGGACTACCAGGGATTTGGGGGGCAATACCTCACCGCGCTCGTAACGAGATAAGGCGTTGTGGCCGCCACCCGATAGCAGTTGTACCGTTTCTTTTTGTGAAAGGTGCAGTTTGCGGCGTATGCGCTTCATCTCGGTGCCGACCATCTGCCTGAAACTGTGAACGATTTCATCGCAGTGGTCTGAATAGCGTTCCGCGTCTTCGGGGTCCAGGATCACCTCTCCACATGCCTGGCACTCCCATCCAGACAGATCGTCTATACGGCGATGCAAACCTTTGACTTCCGATGTTTCGCTACGTCCTGAAAAGTGATGCATTCCGTCATGCCTGCCGCAGCTGAAGCATTGCTCTGTTTTCATGGGTTTTTCTCCTTGAAGGAGATCACCGGAGGTTTACCATCCGTGCGGTAGGTCACCTTGATGTAGATCTCCAGATCATGTGAGTGAATGTGATACACATCTTGCCAAACTCGATGGTCGTCATGAGTGGTCATCGACTTGTACAGCATCGTGTTTTTCAACTCGAAAATGACCGCCTGCATTTGTTCGATGCTTAAATCAAGATCCTCGCCGCAACGGCGTGCGCTTTGAGTAAATGCTTGCTTTCCAAGCCGCCTGACATCCGCCTTTATCACCGCCAGATCGTAATGAGGTGTGTACTTTTCCATAAGACACCTGAGTCCAATAATTACCCTCTGAGGGTAATTTTACCAATCGAAAATACTGCTCCTTTGCCTGCCCAAGAACCCTAGTGCGTTGCCTTTGTAGGCAACTCCGAATAGGCTGTGGGAAAATTCATCCTATGATTGGATGAAAGGACGAAACCCATGACAGACATCGCCCCCCTGATCAAACGCTCCCTCGTCGATCAAGCCCTCGAACAGTTGCGCCAGCGCATCACCCAAGGCGTATGGGCCATCGGCGAACGCCTGCCCACCGAGCCCGAGTTGTCTGCCGAGTTGGGGATCAGCCGCAACACCGTGCGTGAAGCCATGCGCGTATTGGCATTCTCCGGGTTGATCGAGATCCGCCAGGGCGACGGCAGCTATTTGCGCTCCATGACCGACCCGCTGGGAGCGATGAAAGCCTTGTCCCACTGCACCCTGGCTCAGGCGCAGGAGACGCGGCAGATTCTTGAAGTCGAGGCAGTCGGCTTGGCCGCGTTGCGCCGCACCGATGAAGACCTGGTCGCTTTGCGCGCGGCCCTCAACGCCAGCGGCGACCATTACCACGGTGATCTTGAGCACTACATCAGCTGCGACCTGGTGTTCCACAAACGCCTGGTGGACGCGGCCCACAACCCGGCCTTGAGCGAGCTGTATCAGTACTTCTCGAGCATTGTCGGCGCGCAACTGCGCCAGACCCTGAACATCCAGCCGCGCCGGCAAGCGGTATTCGACCTGCACGGCGCCTTGCTCGATGCCGTGGAGCAACAGGACCCGGAACGCGCCAAGGCCCTGTCCCGGCAGTTGATCAATGAACCTTGAACCCGAGACCACCATGCCCCGTTCAGAAAATGCCCTTGATGAACTGCTGATCGACGCCGAAGCCGATGACGATGAGGTCCAGCACAGCCCGCCGGTGGTAAGCCGTCCGTGGTTGTTGCTGCTGGGCCTGATCCTGGTGGCGCTGAACCTGCGCCCGGCGTTGTCGAGCATGGCGCCGCTGCTCGCTGAGGTCTCCCACAGCCTGGGTCTCTCGGCGGCCAAGGCCGGGTTGCTGACGACGCTGCCCGTCTTGTGCCTGGGCCTGTTCGCGCCACTGGCTCCGATCCTGGCCCGACGTTTTGGCGCCGAGCGGGTGGTGCTGGGCATTCTGCTGACCCTGGCCGGCGGCATCATCCTGCGCAGTTCATTCGGTGAGGCCGGGCTGTTCGCCGGCAGCCTGCTGGCGGGCGCGAGTATCGGCATCATCGGGGTGCTGTTGCCCGGTATCGTCAAGCGCGATTTCGCCAAACAGGCCGGCACCATGACCGGCGTGTACACCATGGCCCTGTGCCTGGGTGCAGCGCTGGCGGCGGGATCCACGGTGCCGCTGAGTCATTACTTCGGCGACAGCTGGAACATCGGCCTGGGGTTCTGGATTCTCCCGGCGTTGGTCGCGGCGTTGTTCTGGTTGCCACAGGTCGGCCAGAAACACGGCGCGCACCAGGTGGCCTATCGCGTGAAGGGCTTGTTGCGTGATCCGCTGGCCTGGCAGGTGACCCTGTACATGGGCCTGCAATCCTCCCTGGCGTACATTGTGTTTGGCTGGCTGCCGTCGATCCTGATCGGCCGTGGCCTGAGCGCCACCCAGGCGGGCCTGGTGCTTTCCGGTTCGGTGATTGTGCAACTGGCCAGTTCCCTGGCTGCGCCCTGGTTGGCCACTCGTGGCAAGGACCAGCGCCTGGCCATCGTGGTGGTGATGGTGCTGACCCTGGGCGGCCTGTTCGGTTGCCTGTATGCACCGTTGGACGGCTTGTGGGGCTGGGCGATTCTGCTGGGCCTGGGCCAGGGTGGCACTTTCAGCCTGGCGCTGACCTTGATCGTGCTGCGTTCACGGGACGCCCATGTAGCCGCCAACCTGTCGAGCATGGCCCAGGGCATCGGCTACACCCTGGCGTCCATGGGGCCGTTCGCGGTCGGGCTGGTGCATGACTGGACCGGTGGCTGGAACGCCACCGGCTGGATTTTCGCGGTGATCGGCCTGGGCGCGATCATCGCGGGGTTGGGCGCCGGGCGTGCGCGGTATGTCGGCGTGACCAGCGAAAAGGTCTAGAGGTACAGCACTTCCATAGTGCTGGAACCATCGATATGCACGTCGCTGCTGAGGTCGAGATTGTTCTTGGCAGCGATCACCGTATCGACCCTGACCAGGCTGCTCAGCGTCTGAAAGGCCGTCGGCCCGCTGGTGCTGCCGACGGTGTCGGTAAAGCCGAGAAAGCTGCGCGAACCGATGTCGATCGGGTTGCTGTTGGCGGTGCGCCAGGCGATCCCGCCGCTGGTGGACTCGGTGCCGTAAACCTCCGGCAGGCTGTCGATCACCGTCTGCTTGGGGTCGAAGGTCAGGGAGTACAGCCCGATCTTGTTGCCACTCGGGTCCAGGCCCAGCCCGTAGTAGATTTCGCTGTTGACGTTGGCGGTGCCGTCGCGGTTGTCGCTCATGCGCAGGGCGTAGCGAGTCGCTGCCTCGCAGTTGATGGTCACGCTCAGGTAGCGCACCGGCAGGCGTTTGCCGCGATCAATGTTCAACTCCTGTTGGGAAATCTTGCCGTAGTCGATCAGCCCGTTGCTCGACAGCGCCGGTGTACAGGCACTGGGAGTGAGCAAGCCGGTGACGCCGAGTTCGACACTGGAGGCTGCCGTGGCACCGCTGCTGAGGGTCAGCAGGGCAAGTGTTGCGAGAGAACGCTGGCGTAGGTGCATGACCATACTCCTTGATCAGAGGTAGATAATTTCAATCGTGCCCGAACCGTCGAGCAGTACTTCCGTACGCAGGTCCAGGCTGTTCATGGGGGACAGGACGGCGCGCACGCTGATCTGCCCACTCAGGTTCTGGATCGCGGTGGGGCCGGCATTGCTGCCGGGTAGAGCGGTAAAGCCGAGCAAACTGCTGCTGCCGATGGGAATGGGGTAGGCGCTGGAGCTGCTCCAGGCCACGCCACCGGTGGTGGAGTCGGTGCGATATACCTGGGGCAGGGCATCGGCGCGCAGGTCGAAGGGGTCGAAATAGAGGAAGTACCGGCCGATTTTATTACGGCTGTCGTCCACTCCCAGGCCGTAGGCGGTTTCGTCGATGCCGCCGGTGGCCGAGCCTTTGCGGTTGTCATGCATGCGCAAGGCGAAATGAGTCGGGCCGTCGCAGCCGATACTCAGCAGCAGGCTGCGGGAGACCAGCCCGGTTTCCTTGTCGGTGTTAAGGCTCCTGGACCACATACGGCCAAAGTCGATGATGCCGCCGTTGGACAGCGTGGTCTCGCAGGCCGCCGGAGCGAAGCCGGCTTGCAGCGACAACTCCCGTGCGCGGCCGCTGGCGACGGCGTCGATCAAGCCGGTGGCTTCCCAGGTCACCGCGTCGCGCACTTGCAGGGCGTCGGCCTGCGCCCAGGCATTGACCAGCAATTGCGCCGAGAAGCTGCTGCCGGTGGTCGGCGCACCGTCGCGCAACGGTACGATGGCCTGGTCGGGCCGCCAATCGAGTGTCCTGCCCCTGGCACTGGGCGCCTGGCCTTGCCCGCTGGTCAACCCCAGTTCAACAGCCTGGCCGTCGAGTACCGCATCGCTGATGTGCACGCGGTAACTGCCACGCTCGGTAAAGCGGTAGCGCTCGGCGGTCGCGGCCAGGGCTCGGTAGAACACGTGCATATCGGTGGGCGTCGGGCAGTTCAGGTTGAGGCTCAGGCGGCGTTCTCCCAGCAGGATTTCTGCGCCGGGGTTGCGCTGCACGGCGCGGTTCATCACGCCGAAATCCAGGCGCGACTGGCTTAGGGTCAGTTGGCATTCGTCGGCGTGCGCCCGGCTCTGGACGATGGCGCCCAGGGCCAATCCCAGCAGTAACAATCGCTTCATCACAGTCTTCCTCATGGCGTCACACAGCGGGCCGGGGCGGTTTCGAAATACACCTGCGGGTCGGCTTTTTCCGCGAGTTCAACCTGCAGTTCACAGCGGCTCATGCCCGGTGCCTTGACCCACAGGGGACGTGGGTCCAGCACGTTCGGCAGGAACACCTGGCTGCCTTCCTGCACCAGGGTCACGAACTCGCCATCGACGGTACTCACCGTGGCGCCACGGGGCAGCGGCGTGCCGTGGTCGGTGGTCACTGTGAGCAAGGCACGACGGGTCAGGGCCACGCCGAATTCCACGCGATCCACCGCGCCGCGCCCGGCGCTGATGACGGCCAGGCCGTTGCTGATATCGGCGTTGCGCGGCAGCGACTGGGTTTGCACTTCCACGGGGCTGCGCCCGTAGGCGGACACCTGCGGTACCACGGCCTGGCCCTGGAAGTCGGTCCATACCGGGCCGCTGGGCGTGGTGAGCTTGACCCCGGCCATATCGCCGACAGACACCAGCGCAAAGGTGTCGCGCACCGGATAAGGCGAGAAGGTCACGCCACCGCTGTGGGCCACCACCGCACCGCGCACACCGCCCTGGTAGCTGGAGCGCTCGGCGTCAGAGCGGCTGTAGTTCATGTCCAGTTGTGCATAGCGCGGCAGATAGGACACGCCGAGGGTGGATTCCACTTGTTGGTCGCGGCTGTCGTGCTCGGCACTGACCCGGTAACTGAGTTGATCGTTGACCTGCTCGTTCACCCCCAGGCCGATGCGATGCTCGCCACCGGAGTTGCGCACCCAGGAGCGCCCACGCCGGTTCTCACCCAGTGGCACGCTCAGGTTCAGGTACACCGCGTTCTCGTTATTCTGCCGGCCGCTGACCTGCCACTCGGCACTGGCCGACAGCGACACGCCGCGCACGCTGGTGCCCCATGAGGCCAGGGCACGGCTGCTGTTTTCGCCGTTGAACGTGGTGGTGCGCGACAGGCCGGCATTGAAGGCACCCAGCCATGGATGGGCCCAGCCCAGGGCCAGGCTCTGCTGGTCGCGATAGCGGGTGAGGCGACCTTCGTCGTCCCGTGAGTCGTAGTAGGCGGCGTCTTCCAGCTCCCGGTAGCCCATGGTGCGGTGGGAGGCGCCGGCGGTGATCGACCATTGCCGGCCCAGGCGCTGGGACAGGCTCAGGTCGGTCTGTACGCCGCGTTCACCCAGGCGTTGGGCATCGGCAATCTGGGTCGACAGTTGTACCTGGCCGTCTGGCCACGGCAACAGGCCGAGGCTGGCACCCGTGGCACGGTAGTCTTCGGCGGCAAGTGCGCCGGCCCCCAGGCTCAGGCGCGGGTTCAACGCACCGCTCCAGCCGCCGCTGATTACCCATGGATCGTCGCCCCGTGTATCGCCGATATTGCGCACCCGGCCTGCTCCCAACGAGTAACCCGGGGCTGGCAAGCCGATGCCGAGCATCGCCGCCGGCACGGTGAAGCGCCGCTCTTCGCCGGTGCTTTCCTTGACCGTCACTTCAACGTCCGAGCGTGTGTTCAGGCGCCGTACGTCGGTGAGGGAGAACGGCCCGGCCGGCACCACCGTGGAGTGAATCAGTGCGCCGTTCTGGCGTACCTCGACCTGGGCCGGGCTGTTGGCGATGCCGCTGATGGTCGAGCCCTGTTCCTGGTCCTGCAGGGCCTGTTCGGTAAACAGTTGCATGCCGGTGATCTGCGCGGACGACAGCACCGGGTTGTAGAGGTTGATCTGCCCGGCCTGCAACACCGCCTGCTGCTCGGCGAAGGTGCGCTGGGCATAGGCTTCCAGGTGGGTACTGCGGGACCGGGAGTCTTGCCAGGTCTGTACCTGGCGGCTGCGCACGATCCAGTCGCCGGCGTTGAAGCCCAGCTCGGTATTGGCCGAGCCGAAGCGGCTGGCGTCGTCGCCATAACGGTTGTACAAACCGGTGAGGTCGTAGTTGAGCAAGCCGGCGAACCCTCCGGTTTCATAACCGGACAGCTCACGTTGGCGCGGGCGCAGGGCATCGGTGGGCACCATCAGGCTCACGCTCAGGCTGGCGGGGTCTTGCTCCACCACGGTATGCGGGTATTCGCCGAGGAAGTCATGGCAGCGGCTGTCGGCCAGCGGGGCCGGTATCACCAGGTCGGCGGCGTCCAGCAGCGGGCGGTCGAAGCACAGCGCCCCCTGGCTGTCGAACTGCACATCGAGGCGGCCACGGCGCTGGCCGTTCACCGTCAGGCTCACGGCATGGCGGCCGCTGGTGTAGCGCGGTGCGTCGAGCAGCAGGTAGGCCAGTTCCGGGTCGATGCCGCGCTGGTGCAGGGTTTGCGCGTCGAAGGCGTCGGCCCAGGCATCGGCCGACAGCAACGCCATGGTCAGTGGCAGCGCGGTCCGCATCCGGGCGGGGCGTAAAGGACAGTCGGGCACGGCTTCGCCAGCCGGGTCAGTGGTTACTGTGTTCACGTAAAGGCACTCAGGTTATGGAAGCCGGCAACGGTTGGCGGGCTTCCCGGTGACAGTCACAGGGCTGTCACTTCGTTATTCAGCGTTTGCGGCGGTTATCGGTGCTTCATAGGCGGCGACGGCAAAGCCGTACACGGTGGCCGGTTGCAGGCGTACGGCCGTGGCGGTGTGGGGCGTGCTGAGCCGCAGGGTTTCGCCGGGCAACACATAAGTGCGCGGCAGCACCAGGCTCTGCTTGCCGGGCAGCAATTGCAGCTCCTGGGCCAGGCGCACCACGTAAGGCGTGGGGTTGGCGACGTTCAGGTGACCGGCGTTCAACGACCAGGTCAGCCCGGTCCAGGGTGTGCGGTTCGGCGCCAGGCCCTTGGGATGAATGATCACCGGCAGGTTCTGGCGCACGGTCACGCCCACCCGCGCATGGCCAGCCTGGGCGGCGTCACGGTCCTTGGGCATGCCTTCGAAGATCACCCGCTTCAGGCGTTGGGTTTTCAGGGGCGTGGGGTTGCGCAGGATAAAGCGCACCAGCTGGCTTTTGTCGGCCTCGACTCGGGACAGGGGTGGGGTGACGAACAGCAGCGATTCGGTGTCTTCCGGAATGTCTTCCAGGGTGACGTGCAGCAGGGCCAGTTTGCCGTCGGTGTTGGTCACCGACACCGAAGCTTCGCCGTCGGCCTCGTTGACGATCACCACCGAGGTGTCGGGCACCATGCCGTCGGCAAACGCCTGGGTGCTCAGCAGCCAGCCCAGGGCCAGCAAGGTTGGATAGGTCTTCATGACGCAGTTCCTAAAATGATCACAGGGCTTAGAGGTAACGCAAATCCAGGACCAGTGAGCCATCGAGGGGAACGTCTTGCCTGAGGGTCAGACGGTTCGCCGGGTGGATGGTGGTCTGTGCGCGGATCCGGGTGGTCAGGGTGACGATGGGTTCCGGAAACGGTCGGCCGGGACGGGCAAAGCCCATCAGAGTCTTGGGGTGGATGGCCGGTTGGGGAGCCCAGAGGCCGCCTTCGGGGTTTGACACAAGTGACTGCATGGCCTGGCCGTCTCCTTGCGCCGCTTCGAACGCCAGGTCGACGTAACCCAACTGCTCCGCGGGCGCGATGGGGTTTCTCCCCAGGCCGTAGGTAGTGTCCGGTGCGGCGGACGAATCTTCGCGGCTGTCCAGGCCAATCAGGCCAAACAACAAGGGGCCGCTGCAGTGGATCTCTACCTCCAGCCATTGGGTGGGCAACGGGGTGGGAGCCACCTGGTTGAGGAGATGGGCAGGGATGGTGCCGTGGTCGATGATGCCGCTGCCGGAGAGCGCGATGGTGCAGGAACTGGGGGTGACCAGGCCCGACAGGGTCATCTCGGTGGCGGTGCTGGCAAACACGCTAGAGCCGGTGTTGAGCAATAACAGCGCCGTGCACAGGCGTAGGGTTCTGTTCATCATTCGGTCTTCAATGTGTTCGGTGCAAGTAAGGCGCCTCGCTGCGAACGGCGAGGCCGCGGGTTTACAGGTACTTCACTTCCAGCGTGGCCGAGCCGTCGATCGGGTGTTCATCGCTCAGGTCCAGGCTGTCGGCCCGGGCGATCTGCGCGTACACCACCAGGTCGCTGACGACTTGCTGGATCGGCACCGGCAGCCAGGTGCCCGAGGTTCTATCGCCGAAAGCCGCCAATGCGCTGGGTGGCAGGATCGCGTCCGCCGACTCTGCCCAGGTCGTGCCGTTATCCCCGGATTCCAGCACCGTGACGGCGACAGAGTCTGCGACTGCGTTATTCAGCATCAGGTCGTAGGCCCCCAGCTTCTGGGTACCGTTGATCAACCCCAGGCCGTAGGTGCCGCCGCTGGAGTTGGACCCGGCGCGGTTGTCGGTGCCCTTGACGGCAAACAGGGTGCCGCCGTCGCAGGTGATGGTCAGTTGCAAGGTGGTGCGTGGCAGTTGTTTGGGGGTCGTGAGGTTCAGGTCTTTGGCGGAGATCTTGCCGTAGTCCACCATCCCTCCGCCGGACAGGCCAGGTGTGCAGGCGTTGGGGGTAATCACCCCTTTGACAGTCAGGTCGACGGTGGACGCCGCCAGGGCAGAGGCGCTGGTGCTGAGCAGCAGCGCGGTGGCCAGGGCATTGAGCGTAAGTTTCATGGGGCACACGTTTCCTTTCGAGTGGGGCCGGTTGAATAAAGGGTTACAGGTACTTCAGTTGCACGGTGGCATGGCCGTCCAGCGGCACTTCGTCGAGCACGGTCAGGCGGTCGGTGCCGTCGACCATCGTGTACACGCGCAGGTCGGCACTGAATTGCCGTATCGCAATCGGGGTGTTCGCACCGCCGTTGGTGGCGACCGAGGTCTGGGTGTAGTGGCCCAGGTAAATCGACGGGAGCCAGGTCACCCCGCCATCGGTCGAGTTGATCGTCTTGACCGTGACGCCGTCCGCGACCGGGTTGAGCAGGCCGAATGCGGTGGCGCCAAGTTTTTCGCCACTGTCCGTCAACCCCAGGCCATGCCAGTAGTCGTTAATTGCCGAAGTGCCGGCGCGGTTATCGATCGTGCTCAGCGCGATGAACGTTGGCGCTTCACACAGGACTTCCATTTGCATGGTCTGCGGCTGCAGTGAGGTCGGGCTGTCGGTGTTGAGTTCCTTGGCCGGCATTTTTCCGTAATCCACCACGCCTCCGCCGGAGAGCATGGGTTCACAGGCATTGGGTGTGATGGTGCCCGTGACGGCGAAGTCGGTACTGCTGGCGGCCAGGACGGTGGGGGCCAGCAGCAACGTGGCGAGAAAGACAGCGGGTGAGGAATTCATCATCGAGCAGCACCTTTTGGTTGCAGGTCAGGGGCGAAGGTGGGTTACAGGTAGAGCACTTCAATGGTGGCCGAGCCGTCGATATTGACTTCGTTGCTCAGGTCCAGGCCGTCGGTGCGGTTGATGTAGCCGCTGTAGGCCACGGGGGTGACCAGTTGCTGGGTGGCACGCGGGGTGCTGGCGTCTGCCAGGGTGGCGACCGAGAGATAGGTGCCGGTTTCAAAGCTGTTCCAACGCTCCCAGGTGACGCCATTGTCGAAAGACCCGATGGCTTGCACGGTTTCGCCGTCGGCCTGGGGCGGGCTACCGTTGGCGCCAAGGGTCAAGCTATAGGAACCCAGCTTTTGCGTGCCGTTGATAAAGCCCAGCCCGAAGCCGCTGCCGCTGCCGGAGCCAATACGGTTGTCGGTCGCCTTGAGGGCGAAGATCACCGGCGCATCGCAGGTCACGGTCATTTGCAGCGTGACTTTCGGCAACAGGGTGATCTGGGTGGCGTTCAAGTCCTTGGCCGACATCTTGCCGTGGTCGATGACCCCGCCACTGGACAGGCTCGGCGTGCAGGCATTCGGGGTGATGATGCCCTTGACTGTCAGGTCCACGGTGCTGGCGGCGAAGGCGGGGGCGGTGCCAGTGATCAGCAGGGCGCTGGCGACGGCGATCAGGTGCTTGTTCATGGTTGTATTGTCTCGGTGTTGGATCAACTGACGGGTGCAGCTCACCGCAGCGCAGAAAGAGGCGCGGTTGGGCGTCGGGTCAGTTCGGATAGTTGGCCGCCAGGTGAGTTGGCGGGTTGCCCTCTTGGGGTGGGGCGCAATTTAGCGCCGGGGGGGAGGAGGGGAAATACAAGAATTACGACAATCCGCTATCCCTCTAGCTCGCCTGCGTCAAGTCGGAATAGGTGGGCGGAGCTGTAGGAAAAACTGTCTTTTCGTAGTTCTTGTATCGCAAGAGTGGTATTCATGTGGATAGCTTGATTCGGTAATGGGTGCCAGGCGGATGGGTTAAGGATCACCGTCAAGCGCACCCTCACTAGACGATATGCCAGGGCCGTCTGATGGCCCTGGCAGGTCGGCGCCGATATCGAGGTGGCCATGATGCCAAGCGTGTTTGCTGACGACGCCCCCAGGCAGCAAACGGTGCCATGGCGCAGTCCTCCTGTTCACTGGAAGCACCTGAGCGTGCTGATCGTCGAGGACCATCAGGCCTATCGCGCCTTGATGGGCTGGTTCCTGCAAAAATTCGAAGTCGATCACGAACTGGTGTGCAACGGGCAGGCCGCGTTGACCGCCATCGCCCTGCGGCATTTCGACCTGGTGATCAGCGATTGCCGCATGCCGGTGCTGGATGGCTATAGCATGGCTCGTGAGATCAGGCGGCGAGAGGCCGTACACAGCCGCCCGCGTGTGCCGATCATTGCCTTGACCGCCAAACTCTCTGCGGACGATGCGCGCCGCTGCCTCGAGGCCGGCATGGATGCCTGGCTGCTCAAGCCGCTGACCCTGGAACAATTGCGCGGGGTGCTGGAGCAGTGGCTGCCACAGCCGCCGGGCGCCAGTACGAACCCGCCTGCCACAGCCTGCGCCGGGGTGCACTGGCCGACTCGTGCCGAACTGATCAGGACATTTGGCGATGAACAGGTGGTGAACCAAATGTTGCGCACCCTGGTGCGCGAGGCCGAGGCTGATTACGCAGGCCTGGTACAGGCTTGCCGCATCGTCGACCCGCATGCATTGGTCGACTGCCTGCATCGCCTGGCGGGAAGCCTGGCGTTTTTTGGCGAGACGGAGCTGGATCGCTGTGCGGGGGAGTTGATCGAACAGGTGCGCAAGCACGGGATCCGGTGCAACAGGCGGGCATTGCAGCGGTTCGACCAGGACCTGCTGGTGTACCTGCGCTATTTGACAGATTTATGACATTTTCAGCGATTCTGTAGGGGGTATTACCTCTGTCTGTGGGCTTAGTTTGTAGGTGGTTTCCTTTTTTGTTGTAGGTAAAAAATCACCCGCTTAAGAACACGGGACGCCATTGAAAACCGCTCCCAGGTGTACGGTTGTTGCCCGGGACGGACAGGGTTATTTTGCGCAAATCAATTTGCCATCACTCATGGATTTCTATGCTTCGCGTAATTATTGCTGACGATCATCCCATTGTTCGGATCGGGCAGAAGGTGGTGATCGAGGCCAACGGCAAGTGCAAGGTGGTCGGTGAGGCCAACGGCCCGGATGAGCTGTTGCGGGTACTGGGCAGCACCCCTTGCGATGTGCTGGTGACGGACTTCGCCATGCCGGGCGGGCAGCAGGCTGACGGCTATGTGTTGTTGGGCTTGTTGCAACGCCAATACCCCGGGGTGCCGGTGATCCTGGTGACGATGTTCGCCAATATCGCCACCCTGCGTGCCTCGTTCGCCGAGGGCGCCCGAGGCATTGTCGCCAAGAGTGCATCGGCCAAGGAGTTGCCCACGGCCATCAAGGAAGTCTGCGAGGGCAAGACCTTCGTCAGCGAGTCCCTGCGGACCCAGTTGGTGCAGGCGGGCACGGGCGATCAATCACAACCGCCGCAACTGTCGGGCAAGGAACGCGAAGTGGTGCGCATGCTGGCCAGCGGCATGACCGTCAGCCAGATTGCCGCGCGGGTCAATCGCAGCATCTCCACCATCAGCAAACAGAAAAGTACCGCGATGAACCGGCTGTGTATCTCCACCGATGTGGATTTGTTCCACTATGCTCGCAGCAGCGGAATGGTGCCCTGAAGGGACGGGATGAGGTATTCCTGGCGTTGATGCCAGTAGTGTTCCCCGGCCTTGGGGATTATCGTACCGGCCATCCCAACTTCTTTTGCGGAACCTGCCCATGAGCGACGCCCATAACGCCTTGATCACCGAGTTCTACAGTGCCTTCCAGCGCCTGGATGCCGAGGCCATGAGCGCCTGCTACAGCGACGACGTGGTGTTCAGCGACCCGGCATTCGGTGAACTGCGTGGCCGTGATGCCGGCGACATGTGGCGCATGCTGACCACCCGGGCCAAAGACTTTTCCCTGACCTTCGACAGTGTGCGCAGCGATGAAATCACCGGCAGCGCCCACTGGGTGGCGACCTACCTGTTCAGTGCGACGGGCAACACCGTAGTCAACGATATCCGGGCGCGCTTTGTGTTTCGTGACGGCAAGATCTGCGAGCATCACGACCACTTTGACCTGTGGCGCTGGTCGCGGCAGGCGTTGGGCACCAAAGGCCTGTTGCTGGGCTGGACGCCGCTGGTGAAAAACGCCGTGCGGGCCCAGGCGCTGAAAGGGTTGAAGGCGTTCCAGGCCAGTCGTTGATAAGATTGGCGTTCCTATGGTTTGCCGAATTGATCCGTGACGACTCCTTCTGAAGCCAAACCGTGGTTTGTCTACCTGGTGCGCGCCGCCAATGGCTCGCTCTATTGCGGCATCAGCAATGACCCGGTGCGCCGCTTTGCCATGCACCAGAGTGGCAAGGGCGCGCGCTTTTTCCTCTCGAGCCCCGCCGTGGCGCTGGTGTACACCGAGGCATGCATCAGCAAGGCCGAGGCGCTGCGCCAGGAACGGCTGATCAAGAAACTCAAGAAAAGCGCCAAGGAGTGCCTGGCGGCGATCGGCCCATCAGTTTGACTGATAGGTTCCCATGCGCGCCTTTGCCGGGTTTGCAGGCTAAGCTGGACGCTCACTCATTGAGCGGAGCCTGGCATGACTGAGTTGATCCTCCACCACTACCCGCAATCCCCATTTGCCGAAAAAGCCCGCCTGTTGCTGGGCTTCAAGGGCTTGTCCTGGCGTTCGGTGCACATCTCGCCGGTGATGCCCAAGCCTGACTTGACGGCCCTCACCGGTGGTTATCGCAAGACCCCGGTGTTGCAGGTGGGCGCCGATATCTACTGCGACACCGCACTGATCGCCCGCCGCCTGGAGCAGGAAAAGTCCGTGCCGGCGCTGTTTCCCCAAGGCCTGGAACTGGTCAGCCAAAGCTTCGCCGCCTGGGCTGATTCGACGGTGTTCTCCCATGCCGTGAGCCTGGTGTTCCAGCCGGAATCCCTGGCGGTCAAGTTCGCCAAAGTGCCGCCGGAAATGCTCCAGGTGCTGGTGGCCGACCGCAGCAAATTGTTCAGTGGCGGCACGGCCACCCGTGTGCAACTGGATCAGGCCAAGCATCAATGGCCGGTGATCATCGGTCGTATCAATCAGCAGTTGCAGCACCAGCAGGGCGACTTCCTGTTCGGCGAGCCGTCGATTGCCGACTTCGCCCTGGCGCATCCGTTGTGGTTCCTCATGGGATCGCCGGTCACCTCGCCGCTGGTGGAAACCTATCCTGCGGTGGCCGCCTGGCTCGCCCGGGTGTTGGGTTTCGGGCATGGCACGTCGAGCCAGATGAGTGCCGAGCAAGCCCTGGAAGTCGCGCGCAATGCCACGCCGGCCAACCTGCCGGAAGAAATCTTCGAAGACCCGAACGGCTTCAAGCCCGGCCAGCAAGTGACCATCAGCGCCACCGACTACGGCACCGATCCGGTGGCCGGGGAGTTGCTGTTTGCCGGCCGCGAAGAGCTGATTCTGCGGCGCACCGATGACCGCGCCGGCACCGTGCATGTGCACGTTCCGCGCTTCGGATTTCGGATCCAACCGGCGTGACTGAAATTATTTTCAAATCGGTGTGAGGTAAACCTGTCGGCCATCCGTGTAGTGCTTGAAACTGCGATTAATTCGCATTAACAGCGTTTTTTACACACGGGTTCTCAAGCATGAAGTCCAGGGCAACGTCGGCGGGTTCGGTTAAACATTGGCTGGGAGCCTCGGTATTGGCAGTTTCGGGGCTGGCGCTGTTGCCCCTGGGCGTGGCGCAGGCGGGCGAGGCGCAGCAGCAGAGCACGCTGTTCAACTTTGCCCTGGCCGCCAAGCCGCTGCCCCAGGCCTTGAGCGACTTCACCCGGGTGACCGGCATCAGCGTGGTCTACACCGACGAAGCGCCGTACGCCATCAAGGCCCCGGCCATCACCGGGCAGATGAGTGCGGCCCAGGCCATGCAACGCCTGCTGGGTAATTCCGGCTTCACCTTCCGCCAGATCGACGCCCGCACCCTGGCCCTGGAACCGCTGCCCACCGACGGCGCGCTGAACCTCGGCGCCACCACCATCAACGGTGCCGCCCTGGCCTCGGATACCACCAGCTATCAACCGCCGCCTACCAGTTCGGTGATGCGTTCCCACGGCCTGCTGCTGGAAACCCCACAGACTGTCAACGTTGTACCGGCCCAGGTGATGCGCGATCAACAGCCGCGCAACCTCGACGATGCCCTGACCAACATCAGTGGCATCACCCAGGCCAACACCTTGGGCAGCACCCAGGACGCGGTGATGCTGCGGGGTTTTGGTGACAACCGAAACGGTTCGATCATGCAGGACGGCATGCCGCTGGTGCAGGGCCGCGCGCTGAATTCCACCGCCGAGCGCGTCGAAGTGCTCAAGGGCCCGTCGTCGTTGCTGTATGGCATCCAGGATCCGGGCGGCGTGGTCAATATCGTCAGCAAGAAACCCGAGCTGATCCAATCCACCTCGCTGACCGTGCGCGGCTCGACCTTTGGCGACGGCAAGAACGGCAGCGGCGGCAACCTCGACACCACAGGGCCCATCGGTGACAGCGGGTTGGCGTACCGCTTGATCGTCGATCACGAAGACGAAGATTACTGGCGCAACTACGGCACTCACCGCGAGAGCCTGATCGCACCGTCGCTGGCCTGGTACGGCGACAACACCAAGCTGTTGTTTGCCTATGAGCACCGGGAGTTTCTCTCGCCGTTCGACCGGGGCACCGCCATCGACCCCAAGACCAACCACCCGCTCAACATCCCGTCGACTCGCCGCCTGGACGAGCCCTTCAACAACATGGAAGGCCGCTCCGACCTGTACCGCTTCGAGGCCGACCACGATTTGAATGACGACTGGAAAGCCCACTTCGGCTACAGCTGGAACCGCGAGACCTACGACGCCAGCCAGGTGCGTGTGGTCAAGGTCAACGCCAATGGCACCCTGACCCGCAGCATGGACGGCACCCAGGGCGCACTGACCACCGACCGCTTCGCCACCGCCAGCCTTGAAGGCAAGGTCAACGTCGCAGGCATGCAGCACGACCTGACCTTCGGCCTGGATGACGAGTACCGCAAGATCTACCGGGCCGACCTGATCCGCCAGGCGCCCCGTGGCACGTTCAACTACAACGACCCGGTCTATGGCAATGAAGTGGCGGGCACCACCGTCAGCGCGCCGGACAGCAACCAGATGGACCTGCTGCGCAGCGACTCGCTGTTCCTGCAGGATGCGATCCACCTCACCGACCAGTGGATCCTGGTGGGTGGCGCGCGTTATCAGATGTACGACCAATACGCCGGCAAGGGTGTCCCGTTCACCGCCAACACCGACGGCAATGGCCAGAAGTGGGTGCCACGCGCGGGCCTGGTGTACCGCTACACTGACGAGCTGTCGTTCTATGGCAGCTACACCGAGTCGTTCAAGCCCAACTCCACCATCGCACCGCTGGCGAACAAAAGTGTGCTGGATGGCAGCCTTGAGCCGGAGCAGTCGAAGTCCTGGGAGTTGGGGACCAAGCTCGATATACCGGGGCGCATCACCGCCAGCGCCGCCCTGTTCAACATCGAAAAACGCAACGTGCTGGTGCAGGTCGGCGATGGCCTGACCTCGGTCTACAGCGTCGCCGGCAAAGTGCGCTCCCGTGGTCTGGAACTGGATGCCAGCGGCCAACTGACGGACAAGTGGAGCGTGATCGGCAGCTATGCCTACACCGATGCCGAAGTCACCGAAGACCCCGAATACAAAGGTAATCGCCTGCAAAACGTGGCGAAGAACACCGGCTCGCTGTCGGCGGTGTATGACTTCGGCAGCATTCTCGGTGGCGACCAACTGCGGGTCGGCGCCGGGGCACGTTATGTCGGCGAGCGAGCAGGGGACGCGGCCAACAGCTTCGACCTGCCGGGCTACACCGTGGCCGATGCGTTCGCCACCTATGACACTAAAATCGAGGGGCAGAAGGTCAAGTTCCAGCTCAACGTGAAGAACCTGTTTGACCGTACCTATTACACCTCGGCCGTGAACACGCAGTTTGTCTCCATCGGCGACGCCCGTCAGGTGTCCGTCTCCAGCACCCTGGAGTTCTGATGAAACACTGGTTACTGGCAGCACTGTTGATCAGCGGCGCAGCATCGGCTGATGACTCGACCTACCATCGCGAACACCGGGTGACATTGCCCGGCTCTGGCCACAGTTGGGGCTTTGTCGGGCTGGACCCGACCCGGCCGTATCTGTTCCTGGCTCGCCGGGAAAACGGCCTGAGCGTGTTTGATGTGAAACAGCAGCGCCTGGTCGAGACGGTGGCGCAGTCCGAAGGCGCCAACGGCGTGGTGTTCGTGCCTGAGGTAGACCGGGTTTTCGTGCTCAACACCGACGGCAGTCTGAGTGTGGTGGAGTTATCCACACTCACATTCTTGAAGCGTATCCCGGTGGCGCAAAGCAACCTCAACAGCGCGGTGTACGAGCCATCGACGGGCAAGGTGATTATTGTCAGTGGGCGTCGGGCGGATCGTTCGACGCTGTTTGAATTCGACCCGAAACAGGAACGAATCACCGGCGCCCATGAACTGGCGGTGAAGAAAATCGACCCGCTGCTGATCAAGGGCGACGGCAGCTTCTTCCTGCCGATGCGCGATGAAGGCAAGGTCGCCCGCTATTCGGCGACCACCTTTGCGTTGCTTGACACCTGGCAGTTTGCCGGTTGCCCCAAGCCCAGCGCATTGGCCCAGGACGTGGCGCGCCAGCGACTGTTTGTGGCGTGTCGCGGTGAAGTGCCGGTGTTGATCGTTGCCGACCGGAAAACCGGTGAAGTAAAGGCGAAGCTGCCGATCACCCGCGACGTCAACGCCCTGGCCTACGACGAGCAGCACCGGCGCTTGCTGATCCCCAGTGGCGTCGATGCCAACCTGACGCTGGTGGATCAAACGGATGCCGACCACTACGCCGTACGCGCCAGCGTCAGCACCTTGCCGATGGCCTACAACATGGCGTTCGACCCGGCGAGCCAGCGGGTATTCCTGCCGGCCATGGACTTTACCCAGCCGGCGCCGAGCAAGGCCGAGCCCAAGCCGGACCCGCTGTTTCATGCCAATACGTTTTCCGTCACGACCTACGGGCCTTGATTGACCGGGAGGAATTCCACAAGCTGCGCACTCTCGAAATTCAAGGACTACCAGGTTTATGCGGTTGGGACGATGGACACACACCGGCGGGCTGCTGCTGGGCTTGAGCTTGTTGCTGGGCGGTTGCGCCACGGCGCCGAAAACCTCCACCAGCGCCAGCCTGGACCAGTTGCTGGCCGACCCGGCACTGCACGGCGCCAGCGTATCGCTGATGGTGCGTGATGCCCGCAGCGGCAACACGCTCTACCAGCACAACCCACGCACACGGCTGAGCCCGGCTTCGAGCCTCAAGCTGTTGACCACTGCGGCGGCGATGGATGTGCTGGGGCCGCAGTATCGGTTTTCCACGCAACTGTTGAGCGACGGCATCCGCCAGGGCGCGGTGCTTGACGGCAACCTCTACCTGCGCGGCCTGGGCGACCCGACGATCCAGTGGGCGGATTACCAGGCGCTGGCGGCCAACCTGGCGCAGCAGGGCATCCGGCAGGTGCGGGGCGACCTGGTGTTCGACGACACGTTCTTCGACGCCGAGCGCCTGGGCACCGACTGGTCCCAGGACGATGAAAGCACCTACTACGGCGCGCAGATTTCGGCGCTGACGGTGTCGCCCAATGACGACTTTGATGCGGGCTCCCTGCTGGTCACGGCCAGGGCGCCGGTCGTGGCAGGGCGCCCGGTGACGGTGGAGATCAGCCCGGCTACCGATTACGTGCAGCTCAGCAACCGTGCGGTCAGCGGCGCAGGCAACAGCTATGGAATCAATCGCCAGCACGGCACCAACCTGTTGCGCCTCAGTGGCGCGTTGGCGCCGGGCAGGCAGAGCCCGCAACTGGTCAGTGTGTGGGAGCCGACGCAACTGGTGGCCAACCTGTTTGAACAGGCCTTGGCGCAGCAGGGGATTGTCGTGCAGGGGCGTCGGATGATCGGGGGTGTGACGCCGACCACGGCGACGGTGCTCGCGCTGCATGAGTCGGCGCCGTTGCAGGAACTGATCACGCCGTTGCTCAAGCTTTCCAATAACAACATGTCTGAAGCCTTGCTCAAGAGCATGGGGCGCAAGACCGTGAATGCCGGTACGGCGCCTGCCGGTGTGGCGGCGGTGGCCGGGTTCCTGAAGCGTCAGGGGATTGATACGGCGACGTTGAACCAGGTGGACGGTTCAGGGTTGTCCAGGCGTAACCTGGTGTCGTCGCAGAACCTCACGGATGTGCTGCTGGCCGCCAGCAAACAGCCCTGGTTCAGCGCCTGGTACAACGCGTTGCCGGTTGCCGGTAATCCGCAGCGACTGGTGGGCGGCAGCCTGCGTTACCGCCTGCGGGGCACCGCTGCGGAAAACAACCTGCACGGCAAGACCGGCTCCATGAGTGGCGTGTCGTCGTTGACTGGGTATGTCACCGATGCCAATGGGCGCAAGCTGGTGTTTTCGATGGTGACCAACAATTACGTGGTCGCAGGCGCGCGGGTCAAGGCGCTGGAAAACCGCCTGGCCACGGCACTGGCCAACAGCACGGACTATTGAGCACCGAAGATCAAAGGTGGGAGCGGGCTTGCTCGCGAATGCGCTGGTTCAGTCAGTACATGTGTTGACTGTCACACCGCTTTCGCGAGCAAGCCCGCTCCCACATTGGACCTGTGCCGTCAGGCAGATTGCATTTCAAGGCAGGAACGCCTGCCGGTATTCACCAGGGGTTGCGCCCATCGCCTGGCGGAACCGGTTGGTAAAGTGGCTCGCGCTGGAAAATCCGCACGCCAGGGCAATCTCGCCCAGCGGCAACGACCCACCCCGCAACAACTCCCGGGCGCGGGCCAGGCGCCGCGCCAGCAGATATTGATGGGGCGGCAGTCCAAAACTCTCGCGAAACATCCGCGCAAAGTGGTACTCCGACAACGCACACAAGCCTGCCAACTGCCCCAGGCTGATCGGCTCCGCCAGTTGCTGGTCGATGTGCTCCACCAGTTGCCGGCGCTGGTGGGCGGCCAGCCCGCCTTTCAAACGCAAACCCTCGCGCATCCCCACCTGGCTGAGCAAGGTATGGCTGAGCATTTCATGGGCCAGGCTGCTGGTCAGCAGGCGTTCGCCGGGCTCTTTCCAGTTCAGGCTGATCAACTGGTGAAAACGCTGGGCCTGCCGCGCATCGTCGAGGAAGGTGCTCTCGCGCAGTTGCACCTCGCGGGGTTCGCGGTCCAGCAAGGTGACGCAGCCCAGGGCGAATTGCTCGGGGCTGAAATACACGTGGGCCAGGCGGATTTCGCCGTTGATCACCCAGGCCGACTGATGCTCGGCCGGCAGGATGCACAGCTTGTCCGGGCCGCCCTTGGTGCCGGGCTGGTCGCGGCGAAAGGTGCCGGTGCCGCCGCCGATGTAGCAGGACAAGGTGTGGTGGTCGGGGGCTTCGTAATCCTGGGCGTCGTGATGGTTGCTCCACAAGGCTGCAGACAAGCCGTCACCGAGCTCGGCGCACAGCTCGAGGCGAGCGTTGGGCGAGCGGTTGAGGGATTGAAAGACTTGCAGGGTTTCCAGTGGCGGCATATTCGTACTCTCTGACGGTTTGCATCCTACTCCCCGCGGCGGCGGCTGTGATCCCGGCAGCCGACAAAAGCGCAAGAATGTGCAAGAGACCTGGTGCCGCCAGGGGCGAAACTGTGGCTCAACCCTCGGAGCCCGCCATGAACCTTTTCCTGTATTTACTCACCGTATTGATCTGGGGCACCACCTGGATTGCCCTCAAGTGGCAACTGGGCGTGGTGGCGATTCCGGTGTCCATCGTCTATCGCTTTGGCCTCGCGGCGCTGGTGCTGTTCGTGATGCTGCTGCTCAGCCGCAAGCTGCAGGTGATGAACCGGCGCGGGCATCTGATCTGCCTGGCCCAGGGCCTGTGCCTGTTTTGCGTCAACTTCATGTGCTTCCTGACCGCCAGCCAGTGGATTCCCAGCGGCCTGGTGGCGGTGGTGTTCTCGACCGCCACCTTGTGGAACGCGCTGAACGCCCGGGTGTTCTTCGGGCAGAAGGTCGCACGCAATGTGTTGATGGGCGGCGGCCTTGGCTTGCTGGGCCTGGGGCTGTTGTTCTGGCCGGAACTGGTGGGGCACACCGCCAGCCCGCAAACCTTGCTCGGCCTGGGTTTGGCATTGCTCGGCACCATGTGTTTCTCGGCGGGCAATATGCTGTCGAGCCTGCAGCAGAAGGCCGGCCTCAAGCCACTGACCACCAATGCCTGGGGCATGGCCTATGGTGCGTCGATGCTGGCGATGTACTGCGCGGTGCAGGGCATTCCGTTCGACATGGAATGGAACAGCCGGTACATCGGTTCGCTGCTGTACCTGGTGATCCCGGGTTCGGTGATTGGCTTTACCGCCTACCTGACCCTGGTCGGGCGCATGGGGCCGGAGCGGGCGGCGTATTGCACCGTGCTGTTCCCGGTGGTGGCGTTGAACGTCTCGGCGTTTGCCGAGGGCTATCAGTGGACGGCGCCGGCGTTGGCGGGGTTGGTGCTGGTGATGCTGGGGAATGTGTTGGTGTTTCGCAAGCCCAAGGCTGGCGCGCCGATCAATCCAATCTACAAGGCGAAGCAGGTTTAGTGTGGGGGGCTCGACAGCTCCCACATTTGATCTCCTTTACCTGAGAATCACCGTTCATTACTTCAGGCCCAGGCGCTTGGCCATTCGTCCCAGGTTGGCCCGGTCCAGGCCCAGCTCACGGGCGGCACTGGCCCAGTTGTGCTGGTGGCGTTCCAGGCAGGCGCTGATGACCTGGCGCTGGTAGTTCTCGGTGGCCAGGCGCAGGTCGCCGGTGACGTCCGGCACGGGGTCGGGCTGCGCTTCGAGCGGTGGCGCGGTAGCGTTCGGCAAGTCCAGATCCGCCGCGCTGAGGCTGAGAATCTTCGGGCGCTCCCGGCAGTTACCCAGGGCTTTCAAGGCGCTGCGGCCGATCAAGTGTTCCAGTTCGCGCACATTCCCCGGCCAGGTATAAGCCAGCAGTGCCGCCTGGGCATCGCTGGTCAGGCGCAGGCTGCCCAGTCCCATGCGTGAGCGGTTCTGTTCAAGGAAAAAGCCCGCCAGCAACAGCACATCGCGACCGCGCTCACGCAGCGCCGGCACTTGCAACGGGTACACACTCAAACGGTGATAAAAGTCGGCACGATAGCGGCCGCTGCGTACTTCTTCGGCCAGATCCCGGTTAGTGGCAGCGATCAGGCGCACATCCACCTGATGCTCCTTGTCAGACCCCAGGCGCTGCAACTGGCCACTTTGCAGCACCCGCAGCAGCTTGGCCTGCACGGTGAGGGACAACTCGCCCACTTCATCAAGAAACAGCGTGCCGCCATTCGCCAGCTCGAACTTGCCCCGGCGTTCGTTGAGCGCGCCGGTAAACGCCCCGCGCACGTGGCCGAACAGTTCGCTTTCCACCAGGGTTTCCGGCAGGGCGGCGCAGTTGAGGCTGATCAGCGGTTTCTCGGCGCGGTTTGATGCAGCATGGATCGCCTGGGCCACCAGCTCCTTGCCCACGCCGGTCTCGCCGGTGATCAATACCGTCAGGTCACTGCCACCCACCAGGTTGATTTCTTCCACCAGGCGTTTGTGGCTCTTGCTCTGGCCGATCATTTCCTTGTGCTGCTGGCCGCTGGCCTGGCGGTAGATTTCGGCGCGCTGGTGTTCGTCTTCGGCACGCAGGGCCAGGCGTTCAATGCGTTCAGCCACATTGACGGTGGCGGCGGCGAGGCTGGCGAAGGCTTGCAGGGCGTCCAGTTCCACCCGTTCGAAGCGCTCGGTATCCAGGGCGTCGAGGGTCAGCAGGCCCCAGGGCTGGTCGTCGACAAACAGCGGGCAGCCCATGCAGTCGTGGACTTCAAGGTGCCCGTGCAGGCCATCCACCAGGCCGTCATAGGGGTCGGGCAGTTCGCTGTCGCTGTCAAAGCGGGTAGGGCCGGGGCTGCTGAGCAGCACGGCGAAACGCGGATGTTCGCTGACCTTGAAGCGCCGGCCGAGGGTGTCGGTACTCAAGCCATCCACCGCCAGCGGCACCAGCCATTCGCCGTCGAGGCGCAGCAGGGCGGCCGCGTCGCAGGGCAGCAGGGCGCGCATGGCCTGGAGCAGGCGCCGGTAACGCTCGCCTTCGGGCAACTCGCGGGACAGGTCGGCGACCAGGGGCAGCAGGGTGGTGAGCAGCGGCTTCGCAGTCATAATGACTCCTTGTAGTCATAGTGACTATATAACGTAGGAAGTCATACTGACTACATTAATATTAAGCATTTGATTTATAAGGATTTATTAGTTGGCATGAATACTGAGTAGTAAAGGGTATTCAGTAAGAAGACTCAGGAGTCTGCCATGCTTAGTGCCCAAGACCGTGCCATCGTCAAATCCACCGTGCCCCTGCTGGAAAGTGGCGGCGAAGCCCTGATCACCCATTTCTACCGGATGATGCTGTCCGAATACCCAGAAGTACGTCCGCTGTTCAACCAGGCCCACCAGGCCAGCGGCGACCAGCCCCGGGCCTTGGCCAACGGCGTGCTGATGTACGCCCGGCATATCGACCAACTCGACCAGTTGGGCGATCTGGTGGCAAAGATCATCAACAAGCACGTGGCCCTGCAGATCCTGCCGGAGCATTACCCGATTGTCGGTACCTGCCTGCTGCGGGCAATTTCCGAAGTGCTGGGCAGCGAAATCGCCACCCCTGAAGTGATGAGTGCCTGGGGCGCCGCCTATGGCCAATTGGCCGACATCCTGATCGGTGCCGAGGCGGCTATCTATAAAGAGAAGGAACAAGCACCGGGCGGCTGGCGTGGCGCGCGGCCGTTCACCTTGGTCAAGCGTGTGGAGGAGAGCGCGGAAATTGTCTCGTTTTACTTCGCGCCTGTGGATAACGGCCCGATCCTGGCCGCCGAGCCTGGGCAGTACATCGGCATGAAGCTGGTGCTGGAGGGCGAGGAAGTGCGCCGCAACTATTCCCTGTCGGCGCGTGGCGATTCGGGCCAGTACCGCATCAGCGTCAAGCGCGAAGCCGGTGGGCGGGTGTCGAACTACCTGCATGACCAGTTCCAGGTGGGTGCGACCATCGATCTGTTCCCGCCTTCGGGGGAGTTCACCCTGGCGGCCAGCGACAAGCCATTGGTGCTGATCAGCGGCGGCGTGGGCATCACGCCAACATTGCCGATGCTCGAAGCGGCGCTGGCCACCGAGCGTCCGGTTCACTTTATCCACTGCGCGCGTAATGGCGGCGTGCATGCGTTCCGCGAATGGGTGGACGGCCTGGCGGCGCAGCATCCACAGCTCAAGCGCTTCTATTGCTACGCCGAGGATGATGGCGTGAGCCCGGCGGCGGACAAGGTCGGGATGCTGAGCCAGGAGCAACTGGCGGCGTGGCTGCCGCAGGAGCGCGATGTGGATGCGTACTTCCTGGGGCCTAAAGGCTTCATGGCGGCGATCAAGCGTCACTTGAAGGCCCTGGGTGTGCCGGAAGCGCAGAGCCGGTATGAGTTCTTTGGGCCGGCGTCGGCCCTGGAATAACTTACTCGGTCAAAAATGTGGGAGCGGCGGTGCGACGATTCGACTTGCTCGCGAAGGCGGTGTATCAGGCACACATTCAGTGACTGACACTCCGCTTTCGCGAGCAAGCCCGCTCCCACATTTTGATCTCCATTTTCCCTGATTAATCTCCTGTTAATGCCTCCTGTTTAAACCTCCACACGCCAACTGCTCAACTTTCACCGTCCGCGTGTAAACTTGCGGCCATTGGCACAACCATCATTGGCTAAAGGGAAACGGGGATGATCGACGAATTGCGTTTGGGCAGGGAGCGACGCTTTCTGGTACTGCTGGGCATCATCTGCCTGGCGCTGATCGGCGGGGCGCTGTACATGCAGGTGGTGCTGGGCGAGGCCCCTTGCCCGCTGTGCATCCTGCAACGTTATGCCTTGCTGCTGATCGCGATCTTCGCCTTCATCGGTGCCGCCATGCGCACCACCCGCAGTGTCACGGTGTTTGAAGCACTGGTGACCCTCAGCGCCCTGGGGGGCGTCGCCGCTGCCGGCTATCACGTGTACATCCAGTTCTTTCCGAAGGTCAGCTGCGGCATCGACGTGCTGCAACCGATTGTCGATGGCTTGCCGCTGGCCTCGGTGTTTCCCCTGGGGTTCCAGGTCGACGGCTTCTGTGAGACGCCGTACCCGCCCGTGCTCGGCCTGTCCCTGGCCCAGTGGGCGCTGGTGGCCTTTGTGCTGACGGTGATCCTGGTGCCACTGGGCATTTACCGTAATCGCCAGGGCAAAGCCTAAGCGGTTACAACTCAACGCCCCGGCCTTCCTCTAAAGAAGGCTGGGGCGTTTTTGTTTGTAGGCATTTGTGAAGAGGCCGTGACGCGGGGCAAGTTTGGGTGTGCGCAGCGTGCGACATGTTGTCACACGGAAGCTGTCGCAGGAAGTTTCTGACGCTCGTAAACGCGCCATAAATTTGCATGAAGCGGCGTTTTATGGCTGTCAGTTCGTCGTCTGGCCGACGCCGCGAGTGGCGTGCGGTCGGCGACATTGCCCGATGTCCGAATGCCTTGTTTTTAGGGGACTTGGATCCGTTTTCGATGCCCTTACAGGCTGTAAGGGATGTGGCGGATTGCCCAATAACACGGCATTTTTTGTGGTTTTTGTCGAGAATCAAACGCGATACGATCGCGGACCTTTGCAATAATGGTGAAGGATTATTGCTGGAAACGATAAAAATTATTTCTGGATAAGACATGGTTTATACATCGCTAGCTAACTACAATCGCCCGCACTGAATGTCCGGTGCTGCTCACCCCTGAGCAAACTAGGGCGGTCGAGAAGCGGATGTAACGTTTCATGCGACCCCAGGTGCCGGCAGCCTTTCAACTATCCGCACCAAATGGAATTGGTCTGTAACAAGGCCTTTGACCAACGAATTCGAATAAGAACTCACCGCTAGCCCGGGACGTGTCGATTCGCGCAAGGTGCGACGGGCAGGCCCTTATTCAATCGAAGAGAAATGCCAACCCTTGGCAGGGTGAAGTGTTGGCGATCAAAACCCAACTGCATTGCGCAAGCTGCTTAGAGGTCGTGAGATGAGTAAAAACAGGTACCCCCGATTACTAGGCTTTT
>Ga0153921_1000347_pt1 | contig 26922 bp, 23 predicted proteins | sample TSNJ005MetaG_FD_104691 | JGI IMG/M metagenome (GOLD analysis project Ga0153921, IMG submission 104691) | Attine ant fungus gardens microbial communities from New Jersey, USA - TSNJ005 MetaG | ecosystem: Host-associated > Fungi > Mycelium > Unclassified | place: USA: New Jersey, Brendon T. Byrne... | reverse complement strand
CCCCTGAATAAAAGTGCCATTCCATCGACAAGCATTATTTTATTTGCCAAACTCTCCACATCCTTTTAATAGTTTACATAATATAATTATACACCAATTCTTCAAGAAAAAAGTGCCCTCCTGTGACAGAAGGCACTTATCGGTTAAACCGGATATACACCGTGTTTTCGTTTAGTGAATTCAACATCTTTACTGCTGTAACGTTCAAAACGGGTAATCAATTCTCCGCGCAGTTTATCCGGCTGGACGATCTGGTCAATCACCAGTTCAGATGCAAGCCGGTAGATATCGATATCATCTTTATATTCATCCTGTTTTTCTTTAATGAAGGCTGCCCGCTCTTCTTCCGGCAGTTCAGCAATCTTATTCGCATAAACTGCATTTACAGCTGCCTCTGGCCCCATTACTGCAATTTGAGCTGTTGGCAAAGCCAAGCAAGCATCCGGCTCAAAAGCAGGACCAGCCATAGCATAAAGTCCAGCACCATACGCTTTACGGACAATAACAGAAATTTTTGGAACAGTCGCTTCGCTCATCGATGCCAGCATCTTGGCCCCATGACGAATAATGCCGGCTCTTTCCACTTTCGTACCGATCATAAAACCAGGCACATCTACGAGGAACAGAAGCGGGATACTGAAGGCATCGCAGAGCTGTATAAATTTAGCAGCTTTATCTGCAGAATCCGGGAAAAGTACCCCGCCCTTAACACGTGGCTGATTGGCAATGATTCCAACAGATTTTCCGCCAATACGGGCGAGACCTGTGATCAGTTCCGGTGCGAATAGTTTCTTGATTTCACAGAAACTGTCCGCATCGATCAGCCGAGCGATCAGATCATGCATATTGAACGGCGCATTTTGATTTTGCGGGATAAGTTCTGAAATCTTTTTCTCAAACGCTTCCGGCTTCTTGGTCTCCACTGCTTCCGGCTTTTGTTTGTAATTGACAGGAAAATAACTCAAATAATTTCTGGCAAACGAAATGGCTTCTTCTTCAGACTGGACGAGCACATCTCCACAGCCCGAAATGCTGCAATGCATTTTTGCCCCGCCCATTTCTTCCAGGCTTACTTTTTCGCCAATCACTTTTTCTGCCATGCGCGGTGAGCCAAGATACATCGAGGCATTCCCGTCAACCATCACAACAACATCGCAAAAAGCTGGGATATACGCACCCCCGGCGGCAGAAGGACCGAACAGCAGACAAACTTGCGGCACACGGCCGGAAAGCTTAATCTGATTATGGAAAATACGGCCGGCGCCGCGGCGGCCAGGGAACATTTCAATCTGGTCGGTAATTCGGGCACCCGCGGAATCAACAAGGTACAACAGGGGAACTTCAAGTTTTTCTGCTGTTTCCTGCATGCGGATGATCTTTTCAACCGTACGCTTTCCCCATGAACCTGCTTTCACAGTTGAATCATTGGCGATCACACAGACAGTCTTGCCGTTGATCCTTCCGATGCCAGTAACAACGCCGTCTGCGGGTAAATCTTCTGCCAGGTTGTTGGCAAAGAAAGCATCCTCGACTTCGATGTCATCATCAAACAGCAATTCAAGCCGTTTCCGGACAAACAGCTTGCCTTTTTCTTCATTTTTAAGGTGGTATTTTTCTTTGCCGCCTTTGTGTATTCTTGCTACTTTATCTTCATAGCTTTCCGAATGAACCAACTTTATCACCCTTTGCTGCTATTTTCCCTTGTATGCAGGTTTGCGCTTTTCTTTAAACGCGTTTAAGCCTTCGATCCGGTCTTCCGTATGTAATGTTTTCTGATAGAACATATGCTCAATATGAAGTCCCTGTTCAAGCTCGAGATCAAATCCTTCGTCTATAGCTTGCTTAGCAAGCCGCAGTGCAAGGGGACCATTCTGAGCAATCTTTTCCGCCATCTGGACGGCTGTCTCAATTGCAGAGTCGCCGACAGATTCAGCAAGCCCTATTTCCAGCGCTTCTCTGGCATCTACAGCTTTTGCTGTAAATATCAGCTGCTTTGCTTTGCCCAGACCGACCAGGCGGGTCAGACGCTGTGTGCCGCCTGCACCGGGAATAATGGCAAGCGATGTTTCTGTAAGACCGACCTTTGCATGCTTAGCCATGACGCGCAGATCGCATGCCAGGGCAAATTCCAGCCCGCCGCCAAAAGCCGCTCCATTCACCGCAGCAATGGTCGGCATTTTCAGGCCTGCGATTTTTGAAGCCGTAGCTCCAATCAAACGAACGGTTTCAATCACTTGTTCATCAGTCATGCCCCTGCGTTCTTTCAGATCCGCCCCTGCACAAAAGGCCTTTTCACCGGAACCCGTAATAACCAGGCAGCTTAGAAGCGGATCCGTTCCCAGTTGATCCAACACCGCATTCAATTCTTCCAGCAGCTGCAGTGAAAGCGCATTTGCTGCTTCCGGTCTGTTTAGGGTTACAACAGCAATCCGTTCAGAATGCTGGTTCAACGATACATGAATTCCCATAACGGCTCCTTTTTAACGAATCACTTAGGCTTCTATGACAGCAATGATGTCGCCTTCATTTACAAAATCGCCTTCATTGACCTTTATTTCCTTAATAGTTCCAGCTGCTTCACAGCTGATGGGAATCTCCATTTTCATGGACTCCAAAATGACAATATCCTGGCCGCTTTCTACATTTTCACCTGCGGATACAACGATCTTCCATACGCTGCCTGCCATGCTTGCTTTTACTTCTTCCATGTTTATTCCTCCAATAGTCGGGTCTTGGGATGTCAGTCATGAATGCTAATTCAAATTCGGCAAATAGTGCTTATCTACAAAATCTGTGGTTGTATCTCCTGATTGGAAGGCTTCTGATCCAAGCACATTAATGAGCATGGGAATGTTCGTCTGAATCCCGGTAAGTTCCCATTGTGTCAATGTGTCCTTAAGCAGCAGAACTGCAGCTTTTCGGTCCTTCCCTTTTGCAATAACTTTGGCGATCATCGGGTCGTAAAACGGTGTAACCGTATAACCTGCAGCAATTGCCGTTTCAGTGCGGACATTGTTCTTCTCAGGAATCTTTAATGTCTCAATCTTGCCAGGCGACGGGAAGAACGTTTTCGGATGTTCTGCATAAATTCTGGCTTCAATTGCGTGTCCGCTTCTTTGGATGTCATTCTGGCAGACAGATAACCTGCTGCCCCCTGCTATCCGGATTTGTTCGGCTACGATATCAAAACCGGTAATTTCTTCAGTCACAGGATGCTCGACCTGCACGCGTGTATTCATTTCCAGGAAGTAAAAATTCTCTTCTTCATCAACAATGAATTCAAGTGTCCCGGCATTCTCATAACCAATCTCTTTTACGGCCTTAACCGCCGCTTCTGCCATCGACTGCCGTTTTTCTTCAGAAATAAACGGGGAAACAGCTTCTTCAATGACCTTTTGGTTGCGCCGCTGTATGGAACATTCGCGATCAAAAAGGTGGATGGCATTGCCATGTTGATCAGCAAGCACTTGTATTTCAATATGACGGGCTGGCGCAATCTTCTTTTCAATGAACATATCGCCATTTCCGAAAAACTTCCGCGCCCTGTCTGAACTGCTCTCAAAAACTTTTAAGCATTCCTCATCAGAATTTACTGCTTGCATGCCAATACCGCCGCCTCCGGCTGATGCCTTAAGCATAACCGGATAGCCGATGTCGTTAGCTTTTTTAACAGCTTCTGCTGCATCTGCCACAGCTTCCTCGGTTCCTGGCACCACCGGTATGCCTGCATTCTTCATCATCTGACGGGCTGCCACTTTATCGCCCATTTTTTCAATGATTTCAGGAGATGGTCCGATGAAAATGACACCCTCCTTACGGCAGAGTCTGGAAAAGTCAGCATGCTCGCTTAAAAAGCCATAGCCCGGATGAATGGCATCAGCGCCTGCATCCTTGGCAATCTGGATAATCTTCTCCATATTCATATAACTTTCATCGACTCGCGCAGGCCCAATTAAGAAAGCCTCATCTGCTTCCCGGACAAAGCAAGCATGCTCATCTGCTTCAGAATAAACAGCCACAGACCGGATGCCGAGTTTTTTGCATGCCCGGATAATTCTGGACGCGATCTCACCGCGGTTGGCAATTAATATTTTCTTGATCATACCGTTTCTCCTGCTTCCAGGCTGCCTATGTCAGCAGCCGAGATATTTTGCAATGACGATGCGCTGGATTTCAGATGTGCCTTCGCCAATCTCCAAAATCTTCGCATCACGCAAATGACGCTCTACGCCATTCTCTCTCATATAGCCAAACCCGCCGTGGATCTGAATTGCCTGATTTGCGGTTTTTGTTGCGGTTTCAGAAGCAAAAAGCTTGGCAAAAGCAGCTTCCTTCGCAAAAGGTTTGCCTTGGTCTTTAAGCCAGGCCGCTTTGTGCACCATATTGCGTGCCAGTTCAATTTCCATCGCCATATCCGCCAGCTTAAACTGGATTGCCTGGAAGTTGGAAATAGATTTGCCGAACTGGTTGCGTTTTTTGGCATAAGCAAGTGATTCTTCAAAGGCTGCCTGTGCAACGCCGACGGCATTGGCGCCAATTGAAATGCGTCCGGCATCAAGTGTTTTAATAAAGAATTTGTAACCGTCCTGCTGGTTTCCAAGCAGGTTCTCTCTGGGAACTCGCACGTTTGTCAGGTTAATCTCAGCGGTGTCGGAACCGCGCACACCCATTTTATCGTAGTCGCTCTTAATCTCAACACCTTCAGTATCTGCAGGCACAAGAATGCCTGAGATGATCTTGCGGCCATTGTCATGTTTCCCTGTAATGGCGGTTACAAGAATGGTACTCGCATACCCGGCATTGGTGATATAACGTTTGGATCCATTGATGACATATGTATCATCTTCCAGGACTGCCGTTGTTTCCGTGCCGCCTGCGTCCGATCCGGCGTTGACTTCTGTCAGGCCGAAAGAAGCAAGCTGCTCTCCTGAAATCAGCGGCAGGAGGAATTTCTGTTTCTGTTCTTCTGTCCCGAAATTATAGATTGGGCTGGCACCGAGCGAGATGGCTGCAGCATAACTTAAACCTGTGCTGGCACATGCTCTGGCAACTTCTTCAACGGTAAGCATATAGGAAATCGTGTCGCCGCCGTCACCGCCGTATTCTTTGGAGAATGGAATACGCATGAAGCCCTCTTCTCCAAGTTTTTTAAAAAGATCTGCCGGAAATTGACCAGTTTTGTCGATTTCCTGTGCGCGGGGTCTAATATAGGCTTCTGCAAATTCCCTTGCCTTGTCTCTCACTGCTTGCTGTTCCTGCGTTAGTTCAAAGTTCATGGTTTCCCTCCTGAAGTTGACATCAGCATTTCAGCTGCCTGTTTGGTTTTTAAAAAGGCTTTTTATAATGAGTGTTTTTTCGCACTTGCACGACTGCAGCCTGCCCGCGGTCGCTGAAAACAAAGCTGCCATTGCTCGTTCTTTCACTAAATGACATATTCAAAGGATTAATCTGCACGTCTTGTCCATCATCTGCCTGCACAGAGACAGCCTCATCAGGATCCGTAAGCAAGAAGAAACCGGCCACTTCATGCCTGTTTTTCTTCAATTCACGCAGCATGATCTGCCCGCGCTTTGCCCTTTCAGACTTGCTCAGCTCTTCAAGTTTCATTTTCTTGGCAGCTCCGCGCTGTGTAACAAGCATGATTGCAGGCTTTTCTGCCGCCTTAGCAGCACCGCTGCCGGCAACGAATTCACCTTCTTTAAGCTGAATCGCTTTGACGCCAGCTGCACGCTGTCCGACTGCCGGAACATCCTGTTCACCAAACCGCAGGCCGTAGCCAGTGTTTGTCGCCAGGCAGATGTCTTCCTGACCATCTGTCAGGTACACATCAAGCAATTCGTCTCCTGCACGCAAATTCAAGGCAACGAGCATCCGGTTATACCGCTGTGCTTCGTAGAGCGGAAGCCCGCTTCGTTTTATCATACCATTTCTCGTTATAAAAACGAGATTATTTTGATCTGAGAATGTACGGATTGGGAAGCACTGAACAATGTGCTCTTCACTTTCTACAGGCGCGATATTGGATAAGTGCTGGCCAAGATCCTTCCAGCGGATATCAGGCATTTCATGAACTGGAAGACAGAGATATCTGCCCCTGCTGGTAAAGAGCAAAAGTTTGTCCGTCGTATTCACTTCATATAGCCCGACAAGCCAGTCGTCCTCTTTCATGGCCAGATCTTCGCCATTGGAAGCGGCATAAGAACGCAAGCTCGTCCGTTTCACATAACCATCTCTTGTAAGCGTGATCACGACATCTTCACTTGGGATCGTTACATTAATATTAATATCGAGTTCTGTAATCTTTTCTTCTATTGAAGTTTTGCGCTCATCTGCATATTTCTTCTTAATCATTCTCAATTCCGCTTTAATCGTCTGCAGAAGTTTCCGGTCACTTGCAAGAATTTCTTCCAGCTTCTTAATTTGGTCCCGGAGCACACTGGCTTCTTCCTCAAGCGCTGTGATGTCTGTATTGGTCAGGCGGTAAAGCTGGAGCATGACGATGGCTTCAGCTTGACGTTCAGTGAAATCATATTGGGCCATAAGTGCATTTTTCGCATCCTGTTTGTTCTTTGATGAACGAATCAGCGCAATCAGCTCATCAAGTATGGAGATGGCTTTAATCAGACCGGCTACGATATGCTCCCTGTCCCGCGCCTTTGTCAGATCATAAATGGTCTGGTTCGTATACACTTCTTTCTGATGCTCGATATAGGCATCCAACATGGCAGAAAGTGAAAGCAGTTTTGGTGTCTTTTCCTGAATTGCGACCATGTTGTAATGGTAATTGATCTGCAAGTCCGTATTTTTATAGAGATAATTCAGGATACCTGTACTGTCGGCATCCTTTCGAAGTTCAATTACGATTCGCAGGCCTGTCCGGTCTGTTTCATCTCGCACTTCGGCAATGCCTTCGAGTTTCCGGTCAGCACGCAGCTCATCGATTTTTTTAACGAGATTGGCTTTGTTGACGTCATAAGGAATTTCATCAACGACTATTTGTTCCCGTCCGCCCCTTAATGTTTCGATTTCTGCCTTTGCCCGGATGATAATCTTGCCTTTCCCTGTTTCAAAGGCTTTGCGGATCCCATCAAGTCCCTGGACGATGCCGCCTGTCGGGAAGTCCGGGCCTTTCATGATATCCAGCAGTTCATCTACGGTTACGCTGGGCTTGTCAATTTTTTTGATGACAGCTTCAATCACTTCTGCGAGATTATGCGGCGGTATATCCGTTGCATAACCCGCTGAAATTCCGGTCGAACCATTGACCAGCAAATTGGGAAACTTGGCTGGAAGCACAATCGGCTCTTCAGTCGTATCATCAAAGTTTGGAATGAACTCGACTGTGTTTTTTTCTATGTTCTCCAGCAGTTCAGATGCCATGCTGGAAAGACGTGCTTCTGTATAACGCATAGCAGCGGGAGGGTCGCCGTCGACACTCCCGTTATTTCCATGCATTTCAATAAGAACATTGCGCATTTTCCAGTTCTGGCTCATCCGAACCATGGCTTCATAAACCGATGTATCACCATGCGGATGATAGTTTCCGATTACAGTACCGACTGTTTTTGCAGCTTTACGGAAATTCTTGTCATGCGTATTCTTCTCTACATGCATGGCATAGAGAATTCTGCGCTGCACCGGTTTCAATCCATCCCGAACGTCCGGCAATGCCCGGTCCTGAATGATGTATTTGCTGTAGCGTCCGAACCGGTCGCCAATAACTTCCTCCAGAGGGAGGTCTAAATATTTCTCAGTCTCCGGCAACATGTATTCCTCCTGTTACGTATGGATTTTTTCGTTTTCCAGGATACTGGAATCTTCTTCCATGCCAAATTCCACATGGCGCTCAATCCATTTTCTGCGCGGTTCAACTTTATCGCCCATCAAAGTGGTGACACGTCGTTCTGCACGCGCGAGATCTTCTATTGTGACACGGATCAGTGTCCGCGTTGCTGGGTTCATTGTCGTTTCCCATAATTGATCGGCATTCATCTCGCCCAGTCCTTTATAGCGCTGGATCATATAGCCGCTTTTCAATTCTGTCAATGCCTTTTTCATCTCGTCATCATCCCAGGCGTATACAACTTTTTCCTGTTTTCCTTTGCCTTTGGAAATTTTGTACAGCGGCGGCAGTGCAATGAATACCTTGCCAGCTTCTATAAGCTGTCGCATATAGCGATAGAAAAATGTCAAAAGAAGCACCTGAATATGTGCTCCGTCAGTATCGGCATCTGTCATAATAATGATCTTCTCGTATTGGACATCTTCAAGGGCAAAGTCGCCTCCGACCCCTGCTCCGATCGTGTGAATAATGGTTGAAATTTCTTCATTCTTCATGATGTCTTCGAGCTTGGCTTTTTCCGTATTGATTACCTTGCCCCGGAGCGGCAGGATCGCCTGGAACTTTCGGTCACGACCTTGCTTGGCTGAACCGCCAGCTGAGTCTCCTTCGACAAGATACAGTTCATTTCTGTCCGGGTTCCTGGATTGGGCTGGTGTCAGTTTGCCGCTTAACAGCGTTTCCCGTCGTTTTTTCTTCTTGCCGGAACGGGCATCTTCCCGGGCCTTTCTGGCAGCTTCTCTCGCTTCTTTAGCCTTGATGGCTTTTCTGATCAAAAGGCTGGCAGTATCGGCATTCTCCTCTAGAAAATAGGAGAGGTGCTCAGAGACAATGGCATCACTAGCGGATCTTGCCTCAGAAGTTCCCAGCTTTCCTTTTGTCTGTCCTTCAAATTGCAGTTTCTCCTCAGGTATTCTGACAGAGATTACGGCAGTAAGGCCTTCACGGATATCTGTGCCTTCCAGGTTTTTGTCTTTTTCTTTTAAAAAGCCGTTCTTGCGGGCGTAATCGTTGAAAATGCGGGTAATTCCGCTGCGGGAGCCAGATTCATGCGTCCCCCCGTCTTTTGTACGTACATTGTTGACAAAGGACAGCATGTTTTCAGCATATGCATCATTAAATTGGAAGGCGAAATCGACTTCAATATCATGCTGCACACCCTCAAAGAAAACGACAGGATGCAATACGTCCTTGTCTTCATTCAAATATTGCACAAAGGACTTCAGCCCGTCAGGGTATTCAAATGTTTCATGGACATCATGGCGTTCATCCCTAAATTCAATTTTCAGCCCTTTCAGCAAGAATGCTGCTTCTCGAAGCCGCTCTGAAATAATCTCGGCATCATAGGTGATGGTAGAGAATACAGAACGATCCGGTTTAAAGTGAATCATCGTTCCGCGTTTGGTCGTTTTCCCGCACTGTTCCAGCGGATGGATCACTTTGCCGCCATTTTCAAATTTCTGCTGGTATCTCATGCCATCCCGGTAGATGGTTACTTGCAGCCACTCAGAGAGTGCATTGACGACAGAAGCACCAACGCCATGCAAGCCGCCGCTCGTTTTGTACCCGCCCTGGCCGAATTTTCCGCCTGCGTGCAGTACAGTAAAAATAACCTCAGTTGTCGACCTTCCTGTCTGGTGCATGCCTGCCGGGATGCCCCGTCCATTGTCTTCGACTGAGATGCTGTTGTCTTTATAAATAATCACTTTAATCAGGCTGCCGAACCCTGCCAGTGCTTCATCGACAGCATTGTCAATGATTTCAAAAGCCAGGTGATGCAAACCGCGCGTATCGGTGCTGCCGATATACATGCCAGGCCTTTTTCTGACAGCGTCAAGACCTTCCAGTACCTGAATCGACTCATCGGAATATTGGTGTGTTTGTTTAGTCAACCGAAGATCAGCTCCTTTACTCCATAATAGAACAAGTGTTTCTATTTGTAAATTATTTGGCTGGGTGAGACTCTGTTATGTAGAAAAACCGTCCCTATATAAAAATACGATACCAATTATACTATAAAAAAAATTTTGTTGTACAGTGAACACGCGGCGCACCCCTGCATATTAAAATCCCCGGCACAGCCGGGGATGCAGTTTTGGTTATTTCAGCAAGCCATGTTTTGTCAGGTAACGCTTTGCTGTGTCGGCCGCTGACCGGTTTTTATAATCGACCTCATAATTCATCTGCCGCATTTCATCATCTGTTATTTTTCCTGCAAGCTTATTCAGCGCATCAGCAAGTTCCGGATGCTTTTTTAAGGTTTCATTACGCAGAAGCGGTGCACCCTGATAAGGTGGGAACAAATGTTTCGGATCTTTTAAGGTAACCAGATTCAGTTTAACCATATAACTTTCTGTTGCATACGCATCGATTATTTGCACTTCACCTTTTTCCAGCGCTTTTTGGCGAATGCCTGGTTCCATCGTTTTCAGGTTTTTAAAATGGATGCCGTACAGCTCTTCCATCCCCTTGTAGCCATCTTTCCGATCCTTGAATTCCAGGGTAAAACCTGCTGTCAGTTCATCTTCTGCCGCCCGCAGATCACCAATCTCCTTCAGGCTGTGCTGTTCTGCAATTTGTTTCGTAGTTGCCAGTGTATAAGTATTATTGTATGCCATTGGCCGGAGCAAAGCCATCTTATATTTCTTGTCCATCCCTGTTTTCGCCTGTTTATATACTTGATCTGCGTCATTGCTTTCGGCTTGTTCCTTAAGCTGTGTATTGATGGCAGTACCCGTAAATTCGGGATACAGATCGATGCTGCCGTTTTGAAGCGCCTTAAAGACAAACGGTGTTTTGCCAAGCCCGGGCTTGAGTTCAACTTTCAAATCGGTTTCATTCTCGATCAGCAATTTATACATATTAATGAGGATTTCCGGCTCAGAACCGAGTTTTGCCCCAATTACCAGGTCTGCTTTCTTTTGCATTCCGAAAAACTGAGGAACGAATGCAAGCACGAGCACAACTGCAATTAAAACAATAAAGGAACGAATGCCGGCTTTTTTTGAGCTGCGCTCAACCAGACGTAGTATAAAGTCCAGCAGCAGCGCCAGCAAAGCTGCTGGTATCGCCCCGAGCAATATTAAATTCACATCCGCCCCGCGGTCTAATCCCAAAAGAATCAATTCACCCAGTCCGCCGGCACCGATCAATGCTGCGACGGTTGCCGTACCGACAACAAGCACCATGGAGGTGCGGATGCCAGCCATCAGTACAGGCATCGCAATGGGCAATTCTACTTTGAAGAGCCGCTGGAGTGTATTCATGCCCATCCCGTTCGCAGCTTCTACAAGTGCCTTGTCTACCTCCGTCACGCCTGTATATGTATTACGTAATATCGGTAGCAGTCCATAGGCAATCAGTGCAATGACAGCCGGGACTTTCCCAATGCCAAACAACGGGATTAAAAAGGCAAGCAGCGCCAGACTCGGGATCGTCTGCAAAACTGCAGTTATTCCGATGATTGGTTCAGCAGCTTTTCGATAACGTGTCAGTAAAAGACCGAGCGGCACGGCGATCAGCATCGCAATAACAAGTGCCAAAAGTGAGAGCTGTGTATGTTCAATTAACTTCTCAAGCAGGACATCCTGTCTCTGCCTGAGCACCTGGAGAAATGAAGTCATCTTTATACTTCCCTCCCCGTTTGTTTCTGCCGTAAGTACGTAAGCAGCTGAGAATATCCGACTAATCCGCAGCATGTTTCATTAATGAGTACCGGATGCACCGCAGCAGATTGATTAAGCATGATGCTGGCAGCCGATTCAATCGTCATGTCAGGAGACAAAATTGCCTGACTCATAACCTTGCCTTCATAAGCAAGCCCGGCAAATTTCCCCTCCGGGCTGACCAATACCGTATAATTGCCTTCCTCAGCAAGTTCCGGTTTGAAAAGGTCTTCTTGCATAACAGAGAATTCCATCGGGCATTCCGCCAATAGTTCTTTTACTGTATGATGCCAAGCCGATGGTTCAAAGTCTGCAAAGAAAGTACGGACAAAATCATTCGCCGGCTGGTTGCGCAACTCCTCAGGTGTGCCGTATTGCACGATCTGTCCTTTGTTCATCAGGCATATCCGGTCGCTCAGTTTTGCCGCTTCTTTAATGTCATGGGTTACAAAGACAATGGTTTTGCGAATTTCCTTCTGCAGTTCTTGGATATCCTCCTGCAGCTGTTTTCTGCTGATCGGGTCGAGTGCACTGAAAGGCTCGTCCATTAAAAGAATATCCGGATTAGCTGCAAGCGCCCGGATGATGCCGATACGCTGCTGCTGCCCGCCGGACAATTCATGCGGATACCGTTTCAGGTAGGCATCTGGAGCCAATCCGATCATTTCCATCAATTCATGTGATCTTTTGCGAATCCTTTCTTTGTCCCAGTTGTTCAAAAGCGGAACAACACTGATATTCTCTTCTACATTCATATGCGGAAACAGCGCGATCTGCTGCAGCACATAACCGATGTTCCTTCTTAATATGTGGCGGTCAAACGCCTCTGCAGGCCTGCCTTCTATGAGGATGCTGCCTGCAGTTGGTTCAAGAAGCCGATTGATCATTTTCAACGTGGTTGTTTTGCCGCAGCCGCTTGGACCGACAAGCGATACAAATTCTCCCTTGCCTATCTGCAAAGAAAAGTCAATTACCGCTTTTGTACCATCGTTAAATGTTTTTTCTGCATGCTTGAATTCGATCAATATCATCTCTCCCTTATCTTCTTGATCTGCTTCTGCCGCTAAGCAGGGCCTGGATTTCAGGGTTTCTCTTAAAAACACGCGAATGTTATTTTTTATCAGCCGCAAACATGATAAAATGTATTGGTAATTAAAAGGCTTAGCCCTCATATACACTAAATTCTTTTGAAAGCTGGAATGCGCATGGACTATATACTATTTGCAACCGTTGCTTATTTGCTTGGTTCGATCCCGTCAGCCCTCATTGTCGGAAAGATCGGCTATAACCTCGACATCAGGGAACACGGGAGCGGCAACATGGGTGCAACAAACACATTTCGTGTATTGGGACTGAAAGCTGGAGCTATTGTAACAGCTGCGGATATTCTGAAAGGAACGCTGGCTACCCTGCTTCCGGTGCTTTTGAATACCGATGTAAACTGCCTGATTATCGGCATTTTTGCTGTGCTCGGCCACACCTATCCGCTATTTGCCAAGTTCAGAGGCGGCAAAGCGGTCGCCACTTCCGCGGGTATTATTCTCGGAGCGAGCCCGCTGTTGTTTGGGATTATGATATTAACATTTTTCCTTTCTCTCTATCTGTCTAAATATGTCTCGCTATCTTCCATCATCACCGGATTCATTGCAACAATCGCTGCAGCCATTATGCGTGAACATGGACTGATTATCGTCCTGGCCGCTTTGACAGCATTTGTCATCTTCCGTCACAAAGACAATATTAAGAGAATCATCAACAAAACAGAACCGAAGATCAAATGGATGTAGCGTCCGACCTTTGCATATGCGGCCTGAAACCGCGATCCTGCAATAATCTTAAGGATTGAATAATCAAGGCGGGTTCAGTATACTTTGAATAAGCTTCGACGAGAAAGGAGTCCTTGTCATGGACAAACTCAATACAATCTCCCGGAAACGGTTGCCTAATAAAGAAGAACGTCATAAATTATTCGGATCTGTCGTACCTGGTCCGAGGACAAAACCAACAGAAAAAAGCCAGATGCCTGATTTGCAAAACGTTCAGAAAGATTTTCTGTTTGACTTGGACGTTTGCGGTGTCTCAAACGTAAAATACCCTATTGCTGTGCATAGCGAACTTAAACCGGAAACACAGACAAGCATTGGCACATTCAGTTTCTCTTCCACAATTGAGAAGACGAGCAAAGGAACCAATATGAGCCGGTTTATGGAACAGCTAAATCAGTATCATGAAAATGGGTTTGCAGCGGATTTCGCTACATTGCGCGTGTTCACTAAAGAACTCGCAGAACGACTGGAAAAGCCGGATGCTGAAATTGAAGTATCCTTCCCATGGTTTTATGAGCGCCGCGGACCGCAATCCGGACTTGCCGGCATGAACCATGCTGATGTACTGCTGAAAGCTCGCTATGATGAAGAAACAGGCTACAGTTTCAGCGCAACGCTTTCTGTGCTGGTGACAACACTGTGCCCTTGCTCTAAGGAGATCAGTGAATACAGCGCCCATAACCAGCGGGGACATGTAACCATGCATGTCGACTTTACAGAGGGTTATGATGACGTCCTGACAGACTGGAAGGCCCTGCTTTTGGAAGCTGCAGAAAGCAATGCCAGTTCAAGGCTACATCCTGTACTGAAACGACCAGATGAAAAAGTTGTTACAGAAACAGCTTATGAGAATCCGCGTTTTGTCGAAGATATGGTTCGCCTTGTTGCTGCAGATTTGTATGAGATGCCGTTTGTGAAGAAATTCCAGGTAATCTGCCGCAACGAAGAGTCTATTCACATGCATGATGCCATCGCAAGCTTGTCTTATACCAAGTCTGACGACGAAGTAGAGTAGGCGTACGTTTTGAAATATGTATTTATCTGGCTGGTAACTTTCTACCAGAAAGCAATCAGCCCGCTGAAACCGCCCAGCTGCCGCTTTCATCCGACTTGTTCATCGTACAGCTTGACTGCTTTTCAGCGATTTGGCGCGTTTAAAGGGCTGTACCTTACGATTCGGCGTATTCTTAAATGTCATCCCTTTCATCCAGGGGGCATAGATCTCGTTCCCGAAAAGAAAAACAAATAAACGGCAAAGTTAAGGAGCTGGTTCTTTTGAATTTGACGATCACGCATGAAGCTGCTGAATGGTACAAAAATGAACTGGCGATCGAGAATCAGACAGCGCTGAGATTTTTTGTCCGGTACGGTGGCACTGGAAGGATTCCCGGCTTCTCTCTTGGCATCAAAGAAACAGAAAAACCGCAAGAACCATTTGCTGAAATGGTAGCTGGCGATATTTTGTTTTACGTTGAACCGAACGATGCCTGGTACTTTGACGGCAAGGACTTGGAGATCCGCTTGGCTGATTGTGTAAATGAACCTGTGTTTGCCTATATTTAAAAAGGAGGTGCCGAGCACCTCCTTTTTTTATGAAGTCGTTTTGCCGCTGACCTGCTGCTGGTAGGCATCATGCCATTTCGGAAAGGCCTTACGCAGCGAAACTGGTCGGAAGTTCTCTTTTTTAACGATAACATGCTCCGACTTCCCTGTGACTGCCACTTCCCCGCCGACGAGCACCTCATAGGCATATAACGTACGCACACCTGCGTACTCATCCAGCCAGGTGCGGACAATGGCTTCCTCACCATATTTAACCGGCCTTTTATAGCTGATCTGAACATCGGTTACAGGTGATACGATACCTTCCGCTTCCATTTCTGCATAATTGAAACCAAGCGATTCGATGTATTTGGTACGTCCGATTTCAAACCAGACTAAGTAGTTGGCGTGATAGACAACACCCATTTGGTCGGTCTCCTGATATCGCACTTCTATTGGCGTGTTGACAATATGCATGCTGGTATTCCCCCTTTAAGCTTCAGGACTGATACTAGTCCATTTTACCATACGGACTCTTGCAAAAACGGCAGAAAGACCTTGCAGCCATGTGCAAGGTCTTTCCTGCTTATTCGTATCCTTTTTGGTCAGCAGCTTCGTCTTTAATTTCAGCACGAAATCCGTCAACCGCTTCCCGGCGCCGTTCATTTTTGTCTGCAATTGCCTGTCTTTCTGGCCCGTCAGCATTTTCCATGGTGTGTTCTGCTTTCTCGATGTTCTGCAGCGTATCCTGCACCATTTCCTGAAGCTTTTCGACGTTATCGCTCCGGTCATCCGGCTTTGGTCTGTTGTGTTCTGTCATGATCGCCACTCCTGTCATTGCATAATCACAGCATGCTTATTATGCGGTCTCCAGATCGTTTTATGCGCATTTTTAAGTCCCTTGATCACACAAAAAAAACAGAGCTGAAAAAACAGCTCTGTCTTAATATGATTACACGCTCAATTTTTGACGAAGCACCATTTGCAGGATGCCGCCATGTCTGAAGTAGTCCATTTCAACATCACTGTCGAAACGGGCTACTGCTTTGAATGCCGTTTCCTTACCGGACTCATCAACAGCTGTGACCGTTACAAGGTCATGCGGCTTCACATCTTCACCAATTTCAACCTGGAATGTTTCTTTGCCTGTCAGGCCAAGTGTTTCAGCACTGTCACCTTTGGCAAACTGCAGAGGAAGAACCCCCATCATAACAAGGTTGGAACGGTGAATGCGCTCATAGCTTTCTGCAATGACCGTTTTGATGCCAAGCAGGTTCGTTCCTTTAGCTGCCCAGTCGCGTGAAGATCCCATGCCGTAGTCCTTGCCTGCAATGACAATAAGTCCTGTACCATCCTGCTGGTACTTCATAGCCGCATCGTATATCGGCATGATTTCACCAGTTGGCCAGTACGTTGTATAGCCGCCTTCAGTGCCAGGTGCCAGCAGATTGCGGATGCGGATGTTCGCGAATGTTCCGCGCATCATGATTTCATGGTTGCCTCGGCGGGAACCGTAAGAGTTGAAGTTGCGCGGAGAAACACCCTTCTCCTGCAAATACTTGCCTGCAGGCATGTCTTTAGCAATCGCTCCAGCAGGTGAAATATGGTCAGTCGTGACTGAATCACCGAACAGACCAACTGCACGCAAACCGTCCAAAGCATGGATTTTCCCTGCTTCTTTTGACAGGCCCTCAAAGAAAGGCGGATTCTGAATATAAGTAGAATCTTCATCCCATTCAAAGAGCGGCTCATCTGTTGTATCAATTTCATTCCATTTCGCATTGGAATCAAAGACACTTTCGTATTCTTTGCGGAAGATTTCCGGCTGTACGACTTTTTCTACCGTTTCCGTAATCTCCTGAAGAGATGGCCAGATGTCCTTCATGTAAACCGGCTTTCCGTCTTTTCCTGTTCCAAGCGGTTCAGTAGTCAGGTCAATGTCGACAGTTCCCGCAAGCGCATAGGCAACGACCAACGGCGGTGAAGCCAGGTAGTTCGCTTTTACAAGCGGATGGATACGGCCTTCAAAGTTACGGTTACCGGAAAGCACGGACGAAACGAGCAAATCATTTTGCATGATTGCTTCTTCGATCTCTTCACGGAGCGGGCCGGAGTTTCCGATGCATGTCGTACAGCCATAACCGACAAGGTTGAAACCAAGCTGGTCAAGATACGGCATCAGGCCGGAATCATCAAGATAACGGGTTACAACTTTGGAACCCGGTGCAAGTGAAGTTTTAACATAAGCTGGCACGTTCAGGCCCTTTTCAACGGCTTTCTTAGCCAAAAGACCGGCTCCAAGCATAACAGACGGGTTGGATGTGTTCGTGCATGAGGTAATCGCTGCAATAGCCAATGAACCAGTACGAAGCACAGATGTCTTGCCAGTCGGATGTTCAACGATTACTTCTTTTCTGAATTCAGATTCTTCTAATCCGAAGCCCTGGTTGCCTGCTGGAGCAGTCACGGCTTGATTGAATTCACTCTTCATATTAGAAAGAGCTATCAAATCCTGCGGACGTTTCGGCCCAGACAAGTTCGGCTCAAGCTCAGAAAGATTGATTTCAACGACTTCCGTATAATCCGGGTCAGGCAGGTCCGATGAATACCAAAGATTGTTTTCTTTGCAGTATGCTTCCACGAGCTGGACCTGTTCTTCATTGCGTCCTGTCAGGCGCATATAGCGAAGCGACTCTTCGTCAATTGGGAAGAATCCGCATGTTGCCCCGTATTCAGGTGCCATGTTGGAGATGGTTGCACGGTCAGCCAACGGCATATCTTTCAGTCCCGGGCCGAAATATTCTACAAACTTTCCAACAACATTTTTGTCACGGAGCACCTTGGTCACTTTCAGTGCAAGATCCGTTGCTGTTGTGCCATTCGGGAAGCTGCCTGTAAACTTCACGCCAATTACCTCAGGTGAAGGGAAGTACGAAGGCTGGCCAAGCATGCCGGCCTCTGCTTCAATTCCGCCAACACCCCAGCCAAGTACGCCGATACCGTTAATCATGGTTGTATGGGAGTCTGTTCCGACAAGCGTGTCAGGGTAAGCCAGGACATGGCCATCCTTGCCTTCAATTGCATGAACCACATTGGCGAGATATTCCAAGTTCACTTGGTGGACAATACCAGTTGCAGGCGGTACAGCGCGGTAATTTTCGAAGGCTTTTTGTGCCCAGTGCATAAATTCATAACGCTCTGCATTACGCTCGAATTCAAGTTCCATATTGACTTGCAGCGCATTTCCAGAGCCATACTGGTCGACCTGGACAGAGTGGTCAATAACAAGATCGACTGGGACTTCCGGATTGATCTTGCTCGGATCCCCGCCAAGATCAAGCATTGCTTTTCTCAAAGAGGCAAGGTCAACTACAACCGGCACCCCTGTGAAATCCTGAAGAATAACACGTGAAGGCTTAAATGGCACATCGGCTTTTTTGCCTTTGCCCCAATTCGCAAGTCCGTCAACATGTTCTTTTTTGATGACAAAGCCGTCATATTGCCTCAATACGGATTCAAGCAAAACGCGGATTGAATAAGGCAGGCGTGATACCTTTCCAAGGCCTTGTTCTTCAACAGCTTTAAGCTGATAATAATCATATGATTTGCCATTCAGTTCAAATTGCTTCTTAGACTGATAAAGATTTTCTGTCATATGTTTTTCTCCTTTCCCTATGCTGTTTCGTCTCTCTTTTCAGTTCGTTTCATTCATAATTATCATTAAAATATTCAAAGGAAGACAGATTTCAGCTTTTTTCATCTGGAAATCTTATAATTCTATAAGTATACCTTCAACAATCTATATTAAATGAAAAACAGGCATAAAACAATTGTTTCATGCCTGTTCTTATATACTAAGTTGTTATGCAAGGTGATAAGCAATACTTATAGAAGATTTCACTTGATAAAATTTCTAGTTATAAAGAGATTCTTCACCCGTTAATGGCATGGAGATCCTGAAGGTACTTCCCCCGGTTTCATTATGGAAAATGGCTAACGTGGAACCATGTTGTTCAAGCAGCTGCTTTGTTACCATTAAGCCGAGGCCAGTCCCATTTTCCTTGGTTGTAAAAAATGGCTCGCCAAGCCGCTTGATCAGATTCTTCGGCACACCTGGACCATCATCAACAATATCAATCAGGATCCAGTTCGCAAGCATGGTCGTTTCTACTTCTACAGTCCCTTCCTCTTCAATCGCCTCTATCGCATTCTTAATCAGATTAATCAGCACCTGCTTAATTTGGGAGCGGTTGCAATAGACTTTTGCGTCCTTGCCGCGCTTCCAGCACAGTTTTATGTTTTTCTGTTTGGCCTGCGGTTCTAAGAGAACGATAACATCCTCAATCATCTGATTGATATATTCAGGGATTTTATTATCTTTGGGCGGTTTGGATATGTAAAGAAGCTCGGTTGTCATCGCTTCCATCTTTTCGATTTCTTCGATCATGATGTTGTAATACTCGTTCTTGGCTTCAATGCCAGCCTTCATAAGCTGAACAAAACCCTTCAGCGATGTCAGCGGGTTGCGGATCTCATGAACGATGCCTGCTGCCAGCTGGCCGGCAACGGACAGCTTTTCTGAGCGGATGTATAAATCATCAATATCTTTCTTGTTTTCCAAGTGATCCAAGATAGAAACAAAGTATAATCGCCCGTGCCGCTCTTGTTTGGAGATCGTGCAAACAAACCATTTAATCTGCCCATTGGCATGCTCAAATTTCAGTTTTGCCGTAAATTTGCCGCCAGTTTCCAATTCAAGCAAGCCTTTTTGAATCAACGCTGCATCATTTTTTCTGACCAGCTGATCCCAATGTCTGCCTTCCAGTTCTTCAAGTTTCAGGCCGAGTAGAACTTCTGCTGATTTTGTCACGAACTGCAATTTCCCGTACTCATCCCACACAGCTACGACTTCATTGCTGTTCATGTCAATCCAATTCCTCAGGCTCTCAGGGAGCACCAATGGATTGGAAAGATTTCTGTTATCATCGGCATCTAGTGCTGTGTCTGATTTTCGCGAACCGGCAGTTTGATCCGGGTGTAAGTCCACTCTTGTCCCCCCTTTGCGCCAACGGTTTCTGCCTTCTGTCTAATCTTATCCTATGCACACGATCGGCATTGTAATACAGCAAATATTAAATTATAATAAATTCAACAAGAGTTAAATACCATTCCAATAGTACTATATATTCCCAAAAAAATAAATCCTTGTCTTTTAGATGAGGCGTTTTATTGGGAAACTACTTAAAAACAGGTGAGAAAATGTCTGTATGGATCGATTATCTTCTTGTCGTTTGGGGATTTTTGCTGATCGGGCTGATGGGGATCGGCGGTTTTTTCATGTTCCGCAAATTTCTCAAACAGCTGCCAAAATCTGATGGTTTATCACAGATGGACTGGGAAAGATTTCACATAGAGAAAACCAGGCATATGTGACGCAATGACCAGCTAAATCTGCTGGATGAACTCGTATCTCCTGTGCCAGAATTATTCAGAGATGTCGCCCGTCAGAAAATAGCCAAAATTGGCGAGGTCGCTATGAAAAAAAACTGAGTGAGATTACAGAAGATGTTCTGATTGAAGGGTACATCATCGCCACTCCTAAGCGCGACCATAAATTTCTGCGCAAGAAACTCAGCCAAAAAAATATAGACATCACACCATATGAATATTTATTTCAATAAAAAAGCTCATGCTGGCACGTTGAAAGCATGAGCTTTTTTGTTCTTTGCATTTGCTAATGGCGAAACAGCTGCTTTTCCAGCTTTTTAAACTTAAACAGCATGGCAAGCCGCCAGGTTACAATCATCCCAAGCGCCAGAAGGAAGAAGATCCCGCTTGTCTCTCCCAGCGTCACATAGCTGCCGATTAACACCTTTATGCCAGTCCTCACAACGAGCAGACCGACGAGAACGAAAACAAATGCTTTGGATGGGATAAGATAAATTGCTTCTCCCTTGATCTCAAATTTGGATGTTTTGATCAGCACAAAAGAAAAAACCACACCAAGTGTCAGTGCTTCTATAACTTGCTGCCAGCCAATACGGAATTCCGGAGCAAGAAACATGAGCGCACCGGTACTCATAAATATCGGGGGCAGGATGATTTTTTTTACGGAAGCCGGTTTCTTTGACGCCTTCAGCCGCACAAAAATCATCAATGTAGCCATGAAGACAGCAACAACCGTGCTTGCCACAACCCATAACATGTGATCACTCTTTTCTATCTGCTTCAGTTATAAGCAGATTCTTTCTTTATTCACGCTCATTCACATTCAGAATAATCGTGATGGTCACGCCCAAAACCGTCAAATATACACCGATGTCAAAGAGTGTGGCTGTTGCCCATTCGATCTTTCCCAGTACAGGGAGCGTCAAATAGCCAAACCTGTGGCTAAGAAAGGGAACATTAAATGCAAATGAGGCGATACCGGTCAATGCAGCAATAGCGAGCCCCACCGGAATCAGCTTGCGGAAATGGACCGGGAACAAGCGTTTTGCTGTTTCTTCTCCGTACGCCATATAAAGGAGAATGATGGCTCCTGATGTCACCAGGCCTCCGACAAAGCCGCCCCCCGGCATATTATGGCCGGCAAATAGCAGGTACGCTGCAAAGCCAAGCAATATAAAAACGATTAAAGAAGTTGTCATACGTAAGATTAAATCATTCGTTTTTTCCATTCACTGCTTCTCCTTTTATCCTGCCTTCTTCAAATATTTTAATACAGCCCATTTGAAAACGCCATTAAAACCCCGAAAAGCCGCCAAACAAGCTGACAAGAATGGAAGTCAGCTTTGTCATCCAGTCAAAGAAGAGCGCTATGCCGACCAGCAGCATAATATAGCCGCCGATCTTGACCATTTTGGCGCTATGCCGCTTAATCCATTTTAATTTGCCGACAAAAAAAGACAGGATGAAGAACGGGACCGCAAAGCCGAGCACATAACTGATCATCATGATGAGTCCGAGATTCGGATCTGATGCAGCCAGGCCGATCACGATCATTAAAATTGGTCCTGTGCACGGAGTCCAGCCCATTGAAAACGCCATGCCAATAATAAAGGAACCAATATATCCGGCCGGACGGTTCTTAAAGCGGATCTTTTTATCTTTCATCAAAAAGTCAAAATTCAGGACACCAACAATCACCAGGCCAAAGAAAATAATCAAGATCGCACCAATCTGGCGAATCAGCTCTTTGTACACATTTAAGAACTCAGCAGCGTACGAGGAACCGAATCCAATGACAATAAATATTGCTGAAAAACCAAGCAGGAAGAAGACGGTATGGATAATGCTTTTACGGTTCAGCTTGCTGTTTTCCTCTGATAATTCATGAACACTCATGCCTGTTATGTATGAAACGAATATCGGAAACAGCGGCAGGACGCAGGGTGAAACAAAAGACAGGAAGCCTGCTCCGAATGCAAGAAAGACATTGATTTCTGACATAAATTTCCTCCTTCTACTTTAGCCATTTTATCAAAGACTTTATTAATTTTGGGAGAGAGATATGACAATTAAGCGAAATCAGATTACATTTCTATGCCGAGTCTTCTGTCCCCTCCTGCTGCGCATATAAAAAACCACTTTTCTGTTTACGTTTCATAACAGAAAAGTGGTTTGTGTTCACATAACCATTCAGGTGAGCAGCTTATCAGCTGAAACGCCAGTAAGCCGCTCTGTCAGGCACCAGTAGCAAACAAATTATTTTTTATCGTACTGGCTGTTCATTGCCCGCATCATCTGATTGACTTTCTTTTGCGATGGCTTCTGTCCCATCTGCATCATCATTGTGCGAAGCATCTGCTCATTAATCGGCGGGTTTTTCTTCAAGTAGCTGAGCATGTACTTTCTGGCAATTAAGAAGCCGATTGCGATCCCGGCCAGCAATGCGACGATGATGGCAATGACTGCAATCCATGTAGCCATATTGGTTCCTCCTTCACGCTGTCTCCCAGGGCTCGCAGCTGCAAGCGCCAGACAGTTCTGATCCAAATTCATTTAAGAGATGAGAGCTATGCACATACTCTATTTAAATTGGTTGCACACTACGAAATTCTATCTTTTTTACTGCAGTGTGTAAAGAAATAATTCTTGGCGGATGATTTTTCTCCTGCTTTTTGATGCCCATCAGGAACGGATGGAGCCGGAGTGCCCGACATCCATCCTGCTGCCTGAAAGCTTATTTCAGCAAATCTTCCACATGTTTGACGACATTTTCAACGGTAAAGCCGTATTCAGCCATCAACTGATTGCCCTCTGCTGAGGCGCCGAACGTATCGATGCCGATAATCGCGCCTTCAAAGCCTGTGTAGCGTTCCCAGCCGAGCGTAGAGCCCATTTCAATCGCGACACGCTTTGTCACGGCTTTCGGCAGCACAGCGTCCTTGTAAGCAGCATCCTGTTCGTTGAAACGATCCCAAGACGGCATGCTGACGACCCGGACATCGACCCCTTTTTCAGCCAAAGCCTGCTGTGACCGGACTGCAAGCTGAACTTCTGAACCAGTTGCAATCAGAATTGCCTGGGGCTGATCCGCTTTTGAGTCACTGATTACATAAGCACCCTTTTTAACACCCTCATAGGCATGCTCTTTTGTATTTGGCAAGGTTGGCAGTCCCTGGCGCGTAAGCACAAGTGCTGTCGGCTTATCATCTGATTCAACTGCAAGCCGCCATGCAGCCGCCGTTTCGTTGCCGTCAGCCGGGCGGATGACAGACAGGCCAGGCATGGCCCGGAATGCTGCCAGATGTTCAATCGGCTCATGTGTCGGACCGTCTTCGCCAACAGCGATTGAATCATGTGTAAAGACATAAGTGACTGGTGTCTTCATAATGGCTGAAAGACGTACAGCCGGACGCAGATAATCACTGAAGACAAAGAACGTGCCGGCAAATACTTTTAGACCGCCGTGCAGTGACATGCCATTCAGTGCAGCAGCCATGGCAAATTCTCTGACGCCGAACCAGATATTGCGGCCTGCGTAATCGACCCTAGAAAAGTCTCCGGCGCCTTTAATAAGTGTTTTGTTTGAACCAGCCAAATCCGCGCTGCCGCCAAACAAAGCAGGAACAGATTGAGCAATGGCGTTCAGAACTTCACCTGACGAAGCACGTGTTGCAAGCTTGTCCTTTTCAGGTTCGTATACAGGAATATTTTTCTCATAGCCAGCAGGCAATTTGCCGCTGATGGCCAGCTCAAGCTCTTCTGCAAGCTCTGGATGGTCTGTTTTATATGCTGCAAACAAAGCATTCCATTTCTCTTCTTCTTCCTTGCCTGGCTCAATGATTTTCTTAGAAAAGTCTTCATAGACTTCTTCAGGTACAGCAAAATCTTCATGCGCCCATTTATAGTATTCTTTTGTAAGCTTCACTTCATCAAGGCCAAGCGGCGAACCGTGACTTGCTGCTGAAGCCGATTTATTTGGAGAGCCGTAGCCGATAATGGTTTTAATTTCAATCAATGTCGGCTGACTGGTATTCAGTTTAGCCTGGGTAATGGCTTTTCTGAGTGCATCCACATCGTTGCCGTCCTCAACACGGATAACTTCCCAGCCATATGCCTTGAACCGCGACTCTGTATCATCAGAGAATGACATGTTCAGTTCTCCGTCCAGGGATATGTCGTTTGAATCATAGAGAGCAATCAATTTGCCAAGTCCAAGGTGTCCGGCAAGTGATGCCGTTTCGTGGGAAATCCCTTCCATCAGGTCCCCGTCACTGACAATCGCATATGTATGATGATCAATGATATTGTAATGATCTTTGTTATACTTCGCAGCCAAATGGGCTTCAGCCATAGCCATGCCGACTGCCATTGCAATTCCCTGGCCAAGCGGGCCTGTCGTTGCCTCTACGCCGTCTGTATGGTGCACTTCTGGGTGTCCTGGCGTCTTAGAATCCCATTGACGGAAATTTTTCAAGTCTTCAATTGACAGGTCATAGCCTGACAGATGAAGGAGTGCGTACAACAGCATAGAGCCGTGGCCTGCAGACAAGATGAAACGGTCCCGGTTGAACCATTTGGAGTTCTTCGGGTTGTGGTTCATAAAGTCTGTCCAAAGTGTATACGCCATCGGCGCTGCACCCATTGGCAGTCCCGGATGGCCGGAATTTGCTTTTTCAATTGCATCGATCGATAATGTACGAATCGTATTGATGGATATTTGCTCAGTGATGCTTGACATATGTATGCCCCCTTTTAAACTTAGCATTGCACAGTGATGCACATATGATTCTATTCTATAATGAAAAAAGCTGCTTAACAAGGCTATCTGGCATGCTTTTCTCAGTCAGCTGAAAAAAGAAAGCATTCAAGCTGTTTGATAGCTGTCCCGACCTGATAAGAATGAGCAAAGCAAAAGCTGCCGATTATCTTTCATCGGCAGCTTTTGCTAATTGCGAATCTTAATGTTTTTTTCGACGTTCCTGCAGGTCTCTGACTTTCTGCGGTGTCACATCATTCCCTAGCGGATCAATGACCGTCATCGTTGTCAGCTGGTTTGTAAACGATGCGCGGGTATTTTTTAAATACTCGGCACGGAGTTCTTTTTGTTCTATTTTTTCCTGTTCAGTCAGGTCGGTTTCTTTGGCTTTGCGGGCAAGCGCATTGATGCGCTCCAATTTCTCTTTTGTCAGCATATAATTCCTCCTCAGCAATTTGTTTAAGGACGGTTCAGGAACTTGATTCATCCCAAGTTCACTTTGATTTAATATATCGAAAATGACAATGCCCGTCAAACAGCTGGTCTTCATTGGTGTTTCCCCAAAAAAGGAATAAAGCAGCATCCGGTTCGGATGCTGCTTATCTTTATACTAAATTTTGAAACGGGAAACAGCATCCTGCAGTTCAAGAGCCCGCTCAGATGATTCTCTGGTTGCGGAAGCAATCTCTTCCAATGTTGCTGTTTGTTCCTCTGTTGCTGCTGCTACGCTTTCAAAGCTCTCTTGTGCATTGGCTGCAACGCCATCGACTTCTTCAATGATCGAGACAATTTCACTTGTGCCAGACGAAAGTTTCTGAATCGATGTGGAAATCTGATTCATCTGCTCTGAAACATCACCGACAATCCCGGTGATTTCCTTAAATGTCACGCCGGTTGTTTCGACAACTTCCGTACCCTTCTCAACTTCCTCGGTTCCGTCCAGGATTGAACGGACAGCAAGCTCAGTATCAGCCTGAATTTCCTTAATCAGTTCTCCAATTTGATCTGCTGCACCGTTGGACTGTTCTGCAAGCTTCTTTACTTCATTGGCAACTACAGTAAAGCTCTTTCCATGCTCACCTGCACGTGACGCTTCAATTGAAGCGTTGAGCGCCAGCAAATTGGTCTGCGAGGAAATGCTTGAAATTGTATCAACGATTTGACCGATTTCATTCGAGCGTTCACCCAGTTTATTAATAATCTGGGCAGTCGCATGAACTTTATCATGAATGGTGTTCATTTGCGACATGGCAGATTTGACAGCCTGTTCACCAATTTTCGCTTTTTCTACTGCCTCATTAGAATGCTTGGCAACCGCATCTGAGTCGTCTGAAACCGTTTTGAAGGTCTCTGCCATAGAGGTAACCAGCTCTGTTGCTGCCTTTGTTTTTTCGATCTGCTGCTGAGTCCCCCCAGAAACGGAATCGACAGTGCTGGCCACGACCTGGGCCGCGGTGGCCGTTTGATCTGTACTCACATTTAATTGTTCAGATGATGCAGCAACCCGTTCAGCATTCTCCTGCACCACTTCAATAAATTCACCCAGACTGTCAAGCATGCCGTTTAAGTCGCCGGAAACTTGGCCGAGCTCGTCATGGGAATGGATATCCAGACGGTGCGTCAAATCGCCTGAAGCGATCTCCTTGATAATTTTTGACATGCTGGCCAACTCTTTCAGCATATATTTAAGCAGGAAGTACATGCTGAGGGCCAAGATGGCCACCGCAGCTGCATAGTAGACGACCAGCTTGGTGGTCATGCTCTTGAGCGGAGCAAAAACTTCTTTCTGGGTAACAGTGGTGGCGACAGACCAACCAGCCGATTTAACTGGTTCATACCCAATGT
>Ga0153921_1000346_pt1 | contig 27049 bp, 24 predicted proteins | sample TSNJ005MetaG_FD_104691 | JGI IMG/M metagenome (GOLD analysis project Ga0153921, IMG submission 104691) | Attine ant fungus gardens microbial communities from New Jersey, USA - TSNJ005 MetaG | ecosystem: Host-associated > Fungi > Mycelium > Unclassified | place: USA: New Jersey, Brendon T. Byrne... | reverse complement strand
GCAACCAGCCGAACTGCCCTTCGGCCACACTCCATTGCGGATGCACGACCAGCAGCGCCACCAGCAGAACAAAGAGAATAGGCAAGCAGGCCAATCGCGCCAGCACCCCGGCGACGATCAGTAACGGACACAGGACTTCGGCGAAGATCGCCAGGCTGAGCGTGAGGTGGGCGCCGAGGTGGAATGGGTCTTCGATCAGCTGCAACTGCGCAGTGAAGTCCAGCAGCTTGGGCAAGCCGTGGACGAACAGCAGAAACAACCCGCCGGTGACCCGCAGGAACAGCAGGCCGAGGTCTTGCGCCTGGTCATTGCGTTGTACAGCGTTCATGGGTCCACCCTTGATCAATCATTGCAGGCATGGTGCAACGATTGATAGGGGGGAAATTGGATGGGTGTGCTCTCTTTTCAAGCGTCTCGTTGATCGTTCGCGCGTCAAGGTGTCGAACCGTCAGCGCTACCGGATCGTGTATTGGCGCAGGACAAAAGCCTGAGCCGTTGACGAATTCGCGACGGTGTCCAGGTTGACCCTGAAACGCACGGTCAGCGTGCTCCCGGGGCGTAAATCCTTCAAATAACTGAACAAGACAGTGACGCTGTAACCGCTGTTGGAGACCCAGCTCTGGTGGACGGTGACACTGCCTGTCCACATCGCGAGATTGTGGGGGGCGCCGTTGATGTCTTCACCCTCCAGATCGAGCCAGAGTGGCTGCAACCGTGCGATGTGCGGCCATGTACCAAAGCGCAAGGTTGCACCACCTTGCACATTGGCCAGGATCAGGTCCGACGTGCCATTGGCCTCAAGGAAGACGGGAGGAATAAACCGGTCCGCCGGGATCATTCCCACATTCAGATGAATAGGCCCCAAAGGCACAGGCTGAGCCGTGCCGCGATCATATTCGGCACTGACCGTGACCTGCTTGCCCAGGCTGAACGCCACCAGCGTAAGCGGCAACGGGACTCTTCTGGGACGTGTGACACCGGCCGTGAGGGTATTGGTAGTGTGTGAGCCCGCCGCCGGGGTTCCCGGCGCAGCCGTCCAGCGGACTCTGATCCGGTCGTTGGGCTGCATGTCGTAATCCACGACAGCCGTCAGACTGGTCAATACCGCCAGAGGATCAACATTGCCATTATCGGGCGCCTCGGCAATCGTCACTTCCAGGTTTTGAATGACGACATTGATGCGCCTCGGACTGGACGTTCCCCCGCTGCCATCCGCCAGCCGGACCGTGAACGAATGCAGCCCCCCCGTCAGTTCATCTGCCACATAGGTCCAGATACCGGCTACGCCCTGAACCGAGTCGAGACGGGTTGTCCCATCGAACACATCGATTGCACCGAAGCCTTTACCGCTCAGAGTGACACGGGTGTAGCGGGTGTCTGCGCCATCGGCGACTTCACCCTCGGCATCGGTGACCGACGATATGCCGGGCGTATTGGCTCCAACTGTCTTGACGATGTAGTTTCGATGGGCAAATGCCTGGGCCTCGGATAGATCCGGACTGTTTTGCAGCCCGGCCCAGAATCTCATCGTCAGCAGGCTGCCATTTTGCAGACCTTGCAGCGGTGCAGCAGGGATCTTTTGTTCGTAATACCCGAGACTGAATCCATTACCGACGATATTCCCCGGTGCTTGCCAATACCAGGCCTCCCAGACACTGCCGTCGGCCTTCACACCTGTGAGCTGGAGCCAGAAGAACTGTTCGCGTCTGCTGAACAGCCACGTCCGGATGCGCAATGTAACCTCAGTCCGCTCGCTCACATCCAGGTCACGGCCCTCACCTTCGACGCTTGCCTCCTTGATCACCGGCAGGGGCAGATCAAGTTGATTGATGAGCGGTATGTAAAGCGGCAAAAGTTGTGATTCCACTGGCGGTTCAGTGCCACGGTAAAGCGTGTAAAAGACGATGACGGTGAGCCCGAGATTCAGAGCCACCAGTATGTTGTCAATGTGGGTCGTGAAAGGGCGTTTAAATCCGCTGATCGGTATGCGCGGCGTCGTATAGGAACCGGAACCTGGAGTCCCGGCCCACGTGAAGGTAATGAAGTCTCCTGGCAACCAGGGGAAGTCGACTGTTACCGTCAGGTTGTACCGAGCGGCCGCTGGCACCAGGAAACCATTCGAACTTTCTTTAATTGCCAGTGGCGGCAGATCGTCACGTGTGAGCGCAGGAATCGGCATGTCCATAGTTTCTTCCCTCGAGGGTTGGCCGTTTCGGCATTGGCCCATCAAACACGGGAAGGCGAGCACGCACCACTGTCAGAACTAACAGGGTAAACGCGGTTTTAGACGAACGGCCACTCACATCACTGGAATATCCAGCGACACCGACATGAACTGACTGATCCGCGAGCGCAGCCATTTCTCTGCCGGATCGTTGTCATGCACCCCGCTCCAGGCCATCGACAGTTGCGCGGCTTCAATCGGGAACGGTGGATCTTCGGCGCGCAGTTTGCAGCCCTCAACCAGCGCACACGCGGCGTAGTCCGGAACGGTGGCGATCATTTCAGTGCCGGCCAGCAGCGCGCGCAGACCGCTGAACTGCGGCACACCGAGCACCACACGGCGCGAACGACCGAGCTTGGCCAGATCCAGATCGATGTTGCCGCTCAGGTCGCCGGAAAACGAGACCATCGCGTGCGGGCGCTCGCAGTATTCGTCCAGCGTCAGCGGCCCGGGGCGATCATCACCACGCAGTACCTTGCAGGGAATGTCGCGCAGCTTCTTGCGTTTGGCGTTGGCCGGCAGATCGGTGGTGTAACTCACGCCGACGGAGATTTCCCCGGACGCGAGCAGCGACGGCATCAACAGATAGTTGGCGCGGCGCACCACCACGACGATTCCCGGAGCTTCCTGCTGAAGCTTTCGCAGCAGCGGCGGGAACAGGCCGAACTCGGCATCGTCCGACAGGCCGATGCGAAACACGTCGCAACTGGTCGCCGGATCGAACTCCTTGGCCCGGCTGACCGCGCCGGAAATCACGTCCATCGCCGGTTGCAGCTCCTGCAGGATCGCCAGCGCACGGGCGGTGGGCTCCATGCTGCGACCGTTGCGCAGCAGCAGCGGGTCGTCGAACAAATCACGCAATCGCCCCAGCGCAGCGCTGACTGCCGGTTGGCCCATGAACAGTTTTTCGGCGACTCGGGTCAGGTTCTTTTCGAACATCAACGCTTCGAAGATCACCAGCAGGTTCATGTCGACGCGACGCAGATCGTTACGATTCAAGGGCTCAACTCCTTCTATGGCCAGGCAGACGCATGTGCCGAGCACTTTACGCGAACAACGCCGGTTTGCCGCCGGGTCGGACAGGCGAATTAACAACGATTAACTCGTCAGCCCGCGCGACCCGTTCTAAAAATGGTTGTCTCTGCGCAGCGTAGTTTTTTCGACCCGCGGGAACACGCCGAACGGGTGTTCCCTCCCGACACGGACACTGGCCATGGCTCACCCACAGCATAGCGTCGCCCTGCACTCTGCCAGCGAATCGCGCAAGCCAGCCATCGGCGGTCTCAGCCCGCAGCGCGAGCGCCGGGTCAAACAACTGATCCTCGAACGTTTGGGCGAAAGCCTCGAAGTCAGCGAACTGGCCCACGCCTGCTCGCTGTCGCGCAGCCACTTTTCCCGGGCATTCAAGGCCAGCACCGGGCTGGCGCCGCAAGACTGGATTCGCCAGCAGCGCATCGCCCGCGCCAAGCTGCTGATCCGCCACACCGACCTGAGCCTGACGCAGATCAGCCTGGAGTGCGGCTTCTGCGACCAGGCGCACTTCTGTCACATGTTCACCCGCAGCGAAGGCATCAACCCGTTCGCCTGGCGCTGCCAGGTCATGCGCGAGCCGAGGGAACGTACGATGCGACCCGCGACCTTGTGAGCTGCGCAGCGAAGCCACCCATTGCACTGACGCTCAAACCTGAGGAACATGCCTCGATTCCCTGCCATGGGCGGGCTGCACTACCGCGCCCGCTCCATGTGTCAGGATCGCCGCATCAGCGCAGGAGTGAGCTGTTGAGTCTTTCCCCGAATCAGGCCATTGGCTTCGGCCCTTATCGGATCTATACCGGTCAGCGGCTGGTCATGGAGGGCGAGCAGCCGTTGCGTCTGGGGCGACGTGCCATGGACATTCTGCTGATGCTGCTGGCTCATGCGGGCGAAGTAGTGAGCAAGCAGCAATTGATGGCCGCGGTGTGGCCGGACAGCGTCGTCGAAGAGATCAATTTGCGGGTACACATGGCGGCGCTGCGCAAGGCGCTGGGCGACGGGCAGGCCGGCCAGCGCTACATCGTCACCGTGGCCCAGCGTGGTTACAGTTTTGTGGCGCCGCTGCGAGTGCAGAGCAATGAGAAACGGCCTGCCACACAGGCGCCCGCGCGGCACAACCTGCCTGTGCGGCGCACGCGGATGATCGGCCGCCAGGCGCTGGTCGACAGCCTCATGCAGCAACTGCCGCGCCAGCGTTGCATCACGCTGGTCGGCCCGGGCGGCATCGGCAAAACGACTGTGGCGTTGCGCGTTGCCGAACAACTGATCGGGCGCTACCGCGACGGCATCCGCCTGCTGGATCTGGCGCCGCTGAACGATCCCGGATCGATTTTTTCGCACCTGGCCACCCTGCTCGATCTGGCATCGCCTGACGGTGATCCTTTGACGTGTGTGGTCAACGGTCTGCACGAAAGGCAGATGCTGTTGGTGATCGACAACTGCGAGCACTTGATCGATGCGGTGGCGCTGCTCAGCGAAAGTATCCTGCGCGGTGCGCCACAGGTTCACATGCTGGCCACCAGCCGTGAAAGCCTGCGCGCCGAGGGCGAGTTTGTGCAACGCCTGGAGTCACTGGACTGCCCGCCTGCAACGCTGGTCTGCGACCGGGTGCAGGCCTTGGGTTTCCCGGCCTTGCAACTGTTCGTCGAGCGCGCGATGAGCGCTTGTGAACACTTTGAACTGAGCGATGCCGAGCTGCCGCTGGCCATCGAGATCTGCCGTCGGCTGGACGGCATTCCGCTGGCGCTGGAACTGGCAGCGGCGCAGGTTTCCAGCCTGGGCCTGAGTGCGTTATTGCAGCAATGGCAAGGCGCCCTGCATCCACTCGCGCCCGGCAACTGCGAAGGCCATGCCCGGCACCAGACACTGCGAGCCACGCTGGACTGGAGCTTCAATCTGCTCACCCCGTGCGAGCAAACCTGCCTGCGCCGCCTCGGCGTGTTTCGCGGCAGCTTCACTCTGGCTTCCGCCGCTGCGGTCATCGTCGGCGAGCATATAGAACCCGGCGAGGTGCTCGCCTCAGTCACACAATTGGTGGCCAAATCGCTGCTCAATGTCGAGGTCGGCGATGAAGACGTATTCTATCGCCTGCTCGACACCACCCGGCACTACGCCCTGGAAAAGCTCGAACACGACGGCGAACTGGCGGCCACTCGCCAACGCCACGCGCAACGCTATCTGGTGCTGATGCAACAGGCGCACAGCCAGTGGGAAACAACGCCGACCACGCAATGGATCGAGCGCTACGCCCGGGGTATCGAGGATCTGCGCGCAGCGGTTGACTGGAGCTTGAACGGTGCGGGGCCCAGGGCATTGGGGGTGCGTCTGACGGCGACTTCGGCAGCGTTATGGCAGGAACTGTCGCTGCTCAAGGAATACGGCGGGTATGTGCGCCAGGCGCTGGCCGTACTCGAAGCGGGTGCCCAACCCTGTCCACGGCTGGAAATTACCCTGCGCCTGGCACTCGGCAGCGCCTGCTATCACACCTGGGGTGGCACGCCCGAAACCATTGCCGCGTTCACCCGGGCGCAGGTACTGGCGCAGCAGCATGGCGATGTCGCCGGACAACTGCGCGCCGTGTCGGGGCACCTGGCAGTCAACCTCAGTTGCGGTCATTACCAGGCTGCGCTGGTACAGAGCGAACAGTTCGACCGGCTCGGCGCGCATGGCGATCCCTTACTGGCCCTGAGCACCCACCGTTTGCGCGTGCTGGCGCTGCACTTTGCCGGCAATCAGCCACAGGCCCGGATCAGCGCCGAGCAAGTGATCCAGCGCATGGCTCACAGCGGCCATCGCAACCGCTTCACCCATGGCTTCGGCGTGCAATATGACCAGAGCGTCGCCTCGTTGACCATCCTGGCGCGCGTGCTGTGGCTGCAAGGTTTTGCCGATCAGGCGTGGCACACCGCGCGACAGGCGCTGGACATTGCGCTGCAGATCAATCACGGCACCTCGATCTGCTACACCCTGGCGCTGGCCAGTTGCCTGATCGCCCATTACAACGGCGACCGCAAGAACGCTCGCGCGCTGTTGCAACTGTTGTTGGAGCAGGCACAGAAGCATTCGGTGCTGCTGTTCCATACGTGGGCGCGGCACTATGCACAGGTCATCGAGGTCGGCGAAAAGCGGCCGGTGGCGGCAGCGGACAGTGGGCTGGTCAGGGAACTGATGGTCACGCTCGACAGCCGCTTTATCGATGACGCCTTGCTTGAGCGCGCGCAGAGCGGCGCAGCGGGCTGGAGCACTGCAGAGATCCTGCGGGCGCAGGCCGAGCGGCTGTTGAGCGCAGCTTGCGATGGTGATCAGGCACGCGCGCGCAGTGAGCAGCAGGCCGAGGACCTCTTGCGCCAGGCCCTCGATATTGCCCGGGCCCAAGGCGCCCTCGCCTGGGAATTGCGCAGTGCTACCACACTGGCCCAGCTCTGGCAGGAGCAATCGCGCTATCACGAGGCGTTGGCGTTGCTTGCGCCGATTCAGCAGCGATTCACCGAGGGCTACGCCACGCCGGACTTGCGCAAAGTACGGCTAATGCTCGAACAATTGCGCCGTCAGGTGCAGATCTGTCATTGATCGTTTGCGTGCGCTGTAAAGAGCATGCCGGTGAACGATGTCATCAAGATCGCCACTTTGCTCCAATTGCTCGCGGGCATAACATCGGGTGGTGTTGAGCATCCGGTAACGCAGCGGATCAGCGCCCCGCTCCACCGTCAGCAAGGACTTGGCGGCGAGCCGCTCGATGATCGCCACCAGCGTCGAAGGCGACAGGTGCGAGCAGTGAATGACCGTCAGTGCAACCTCCAGGGTGAAGCTCATCTTGAACACCGACAGCCGCTGCAGAACCCTCTGCTCGCTTGCGCTCAAGCGCTGATAACTCCAGTCCAGAGCCGCGCCCATGGAGCGATGGCGCGCCACGGCCATGCGCCGCCCGTGACCGAGCCATTGCAGGCCGTTATCGAGTTGCGCCTGCAAACCGACCAGGGCCAGCGCGTCGATTTGCGCTGCCGCCAGTTCTATCGCCAGGGGCAAGCCGTCCAGCCGCCGGCAAATGTCACGCACAATCGGCAGATCCTGCTCACGCAAACGGAAATCATGCTGGCGCGCACGAGCCCGGCTGACCAGCAGTTGCACCGCCGAATAACCCATGACCTCCTCGACACTGTGCAGCGCCGATGCCTTGGGGATCGTCAGGGGCGCGAGTTGCTGCACGGACTCGAGACTGACCTGTAACGGCTCGCGACTGGTGACCAGTAACGTCAGACGGGGCGCCGCTTCGAGCAATCGTTCGGCCAGCGCGCGGCAGGCATCGCGTCGGTGTTCGCAGTTGTCCAGCACCAGCAAGGCATGCCAGGTCGTCAGCGTTGCGAATGGCGTTCCAAGGATGTGCAGCAGGTGGTCGAGCAACGGCGTTGCATCGTCGATGGCCGACAGGTCGATCTGCCAGATACCGTCGCGATAATGCTGCAACAGCAACTCCGCCACGCGCAGAGCCACCGTTGATTTGCCGACGCCGGCTGGCCCGGTCACGGTCATCAGCCGGCACAACGGCATTTGCCGCACGAGGCTGCCGACCAGTGAGTCGCGGCCGGTGACCGGGGTCAGACGCCCGGGCAGATTGTGCTGCGGCGCCTGCAGGGTTTCGAAGACCACTTGGGCGACACTGTCGGTGTGTACCGGGGCGATAAAGCAATAACCGCATTGCGGCACGTTGACGATGTAGCGCTGGCCATTTTCGCCATCGCCCAATGCCCGGCGCAGTGCCGCGATATGCACCCGCAGGTTGATTTCCTCGACCACCGACGTCGGCCAGACCCAGGCGATCAACTTCTCCTTGCTCACCACCCGGCCGGCATGCTCGACCAGCACCTGCAGGATATCCAGCGCCCGGCCGCCCATGCGCAGCTGCCGATCCCCTTCGAGAATCAGGCGTTGGCGCAAATGAAACGCGAACGGGCCGAAATACAGCACCGACGCGCCGTTCAGATCATTTTGGCTATACATGCCTTCATACGCCGCTACACCACGAACTTCATGTCCACGGTGATGCGTCCCTCTCCCTTCCAAGCGTTGCATTCATCTTGGCAGGCATGAATGGCGATACAACACTTGCACAGGACCCAGCACGGACATCCGCGTGCGCAAAACGGACAGAACCGCTCTAGCTGAACTGTTCGCGGTACTGTGCCGGGGTCAGGCCGAGCTTTTGCGCGAACACGATCCGCATATGACGCACGCTGCCAAACCCGCTCTTGTAAGCCACGGTCTTGAGCGGCAGTTCAGTGGTTTCCAGCAGATTACGTGCACGGTCAACCCGCGCACGCTGCAGGAACTCCATGGGCGTCATGTTCACCTCACGCAGGAACACACGGGCAAAATGCCGCGCGCTCATGTTCGCCAGAGCGGCCATGTCCTGGACGGTAAACGCTTGGTCCAGATGCTCCAGCACGAAATTCTGGGCACGTGTGACCGGGGTTTCATGGGGCGCCACTGCCGCCATCAAAGGGCTGAACTGCGCCTGTCCTCCTTGGCGCTTCATCACCACCAGCAATACTTTCGCCACGTCCTGGGCAACTTTCTTGCCGTGATCCTGAGCCACCACCGCCAGCGCCAGATCGATGCCGGCGGTCACCCCGCCCGAAGTGATCAGGTTGCGGTCTTCGGTGTAAATCCGGTCGGATTCCACCTGCGCCAAAGGGAAAGCCTTGATCAAGCGCTCGAGGTAGTTCCAGTGCGTGGTGACCCGGTAGCCATCGAGCAAACCGGCATGGCCGAGAACGAATGCGCCGGTGCAGATCGAACCATAGCGGTCGGCACGACGAACAGCATCCTGCAGCCAGGCCAGCAGTGGCGGGTGTTTTTCGTTATAGGCGCCCGGCCCGCCCGGCACCAGCAACAGATCGTAACGCCGGCAAGGTTCATCAATGTTTCGATCCGGCAGCACCCGCACGCCATTGGAGGCCAGTAATGGGCCGTGCTCGGTGCCGATGGTGGTCAACTGATAATGGTCGTCCGGTTTCAGGTAGCGATTGGCAACCGAAAACACCTCCATCGGTCCGGCCATGTCGAGCAGAAGAAAGTCGGGAAACAGCACCATTGCCACGGTTTTCATGGGTAAACAACTTCACTGAAAATAAGAAGAGAACGAGCAGACGCAGCATTATGGCCAAGTACGTTTTACACGGCGGAAAAGAAACCGTAATCGGCTGCGCAAAACTGTCAACCTGAACCGGACAGTGTTTCAATATTCATCTACTTATTGCACCGAGGAGTTAACAGTAACCTTCTCCTCACTCGGACGAATCAACGTCCTGAAAGGAGATTCGATCATGCTGACTCTGCGCAAAGCTTCCGACCGTGGACTCGCCAACCATGGCTGGCTGAAATCTTTCCACACCTTTTCCTTCGCCAGCTACCGCGACCCGTGTGAACAAGGGTTCTCCGACCTGCTGGTGATCAACGATGACCGCGTCGCCGCCGGCAAGGGTTTCGGCCAGCACCCGCACCGCGACATGGAAATCTTTTCCTATGTGCTCGAAGGTGCCCTGGAACACAAGGATACTCTGGGCACCGGTTCGGTGATCCGCCCGGGCGACGTGCAATTGATGAGTGCCGGTAATGGCGTGGCTCATAGTGAGTTCAACCACTCGACGAGCCAACCAGTGCACTTCCTGCAGATCTGGATCGTGCCGCAAATCAGTGGCGCCAAACCGCGTTACCAGCAGGAACATTTCGGCCCTGAGAAAAAACGCGGTCGTCTGCAACTGATCATTTCGCCGGACGGCCACGATGGCTCGCTGAAAGTTCAGCAGGATGCGCGAGTGTTTGCCGGACTGTTCGATGGCAATGAAAGTGCCACACTGCAATTGCCAGCCCATCGTTACGCTTATGTGCATGTCGCTCGCGGCAGCGTGGAACTCAACGGCATGCAGTTGCAGGAAGGGGATGGCGTGCGGGTTCGCGAAGAACAGGCCCTCACCTTGAGCAACGGCGTGGATGCCGAAGTGCTGGTGTTTGATCTGCGGCCGCAGGAGTTGCCGCAAATGCCGTAAAGCGGTGTTTCAATGTCCACAAAAAACGGCCTTCAATGAAGGCCGTTTTCTATTCGATCGATATTGGCGATGGCAATGCGGCAGGTTTTGTTACATGGATGTCCTTGCCTGCCTGAACTGCCGCCAGGGTGGTTTGAATGGCTACGTACATGTTGGCCTGATTGGCGTAATAAGCCCCGACCACGATGGCGACTGTTCCAATCAGCTGGACAGCCGTCGCAGCCCAGACATTGGCCTTCACGGTTGCCCCCTGTCTCGCCGCTTCCTGCGCGCCCTCGGCAATCTTGCGCATCTCTTGCGTAATCAGGTCGTAGCTTTTGTCTCGTTCGGCTTGGGTTTTGTCTCGTTCGGCCCGGGTGTTGTCGCGTTCGATCTGGATTTTGTCTCGTTCTGCCTGAGCGGAAAGAAACCCGTCGATTTTTGCCGACACGGCGTCAATACGCGCATCCATCCTTACTTCGATGGTCTCGATCCTGGCGTTGAATTCTTCACGACTGATGGCGTTCATGGCTTGAGCATCTCGACCTTTGTGCGTTGTATCACTGCTCTGATAATGACTGAAATCCCTGGCTTCCAATTCAACACCTTCCTGGGGTTACCGATACCTTCCGTGGCATGTCACGTGATTGCAGGCGCTGTGCCTCGCCTTGAGCTGTTCCAACGATAGGCCCTTGCCCTACTGCCCACAAGCCAGCGCATTCTGCTAAGTCTGTAGGCAAATTCGTCAGACAATGTGCGCCAGTCAATCAGGTTCGCTCAGTCATTTTTGCTCCGTTTCGAAGGCCTCGACGATCTGCTCGATCACCGCCCGAACCCGGGCGGTGTGGCGCAGATCTGCGTGGGTGACCAGCCAGACCTCGTAAGTTTGCGGGCGGCTGCGCTCTGGCCAGAGTCGCACCAGACCATCGCGCTCCCCCATGGGCACGGTTATTTCTCCTACACCCAATCCAGCGGTGATTGAGCGACGCAGCAACAGGCTGGAGCCAAGACTGGCGACGATCCGCCCACGACTGATCGGCTCGCCCACCAGGGTCACTTCCTTGTTACCTTGCAGATACGGTTGGTAGACCACCAGGTCATGACCTTCGAATGCACTTCCCTGTTCGGGTACACCTCTGGCGTCGATGTAAGCCTGCGAAGCGAACAGGCCTACCGGCCAGCGCGCCAGCCGCCGGGCAATCAGGTCCGGATTGTCCGGCCGGGCATTGCGTACAGCGATGTCCGCTTCGCGTTTGGCCAGACTGAGCATCTGTGTCGAGGCATCCAGTTGCACGCGCACGTCCGGGTGTTGTTCATGCAGGCGGGCGATGGCAGGTATCAGGAAATCAATCGCCAGCGAATCGGTAGTGCTGACGCGCACGGTGCCTGTCAGTCGATCGTCCAGACCCTGAATCCGGCGCTCCAGCTCGAGCGCTGAATGTTCCATTTTTTCCACGGCCTGGAGCGCCGCTTCACCAAGTGCGGTCAATGCGTACCCGTCGGAAGTGCGCAGAAACAGGGTGGCGTTCAAAGACTTTTCCAGCGCCGTGACCCGCCGTCCGACGGTTGCCTGATCGACGCCCAGTACCCGAGCCGCGCCGCGCAATGTCGATTCGCGGCAAACAGCCAAAAACACGCGCGCATCATCCCAATTCATCTCGCCCTCTCCTGATGCAATTGCGCATCACGGCGCCGCCAAATCGCTGCGCTAATGCAGCGACGGTAATCGATATGCTGGACGCCATAAACCCCGCACAGGATTTTGCAGCATGCGTAGCCCCTTATCCGAACTTCGCCCGCCACTGCGTAAGCCAGGACCGGGAAAGTGCTGACCTGTCCTGGCACTCAACGTTGCCAGGTGAATTGACGGGAATCATTGTCCCTTTGTAACGCTCCCAATTATTCAGTCCCTTGTCAGGAGGAAACCTCATGAACCTGCCAGAAGAAATGACCCGAATCGAAATCACCGAACCCGGAGCCCCTGAAGTCCTGCAACCCAAACGAGTACCGCTTCCGGTCGCTGCCGAGGGCGAAGTGCTGATACGCGTACATGCCGCCGGTATCAACCGGCCGGATGCCTTGCAGCGTGCAGGAAAATACCCGATGAGACCTGGTATGAATCCGATCCCGGGTCTGGAAATTGCCGGTGAGGTGTTGGCGCTCGGCGCCGGTGTTGATCAGTTTGTCGTGGGTGAAAAGGTCTGTGCGCTGACCAACGGTGGCGGCTATGCCGAATACTGCGCTGTCCCGGCCGGGCAGACTCTGCCGATTCCCCAAGGCCTGGATTGGGTGCAGGCTGCCGCCATTCCCGAAACCTTCTTCACCGTGTGGGCCAATCTGTTCGGCCTTGGCGGCGCCAGTCAAGGTCATCGCGTGCTGATCCATGGTGGCACCAGCGGCATCGGCACCACCGCTTTGATGCTCTGCCGTGAATTCGGCATCGAGACTTTCGCCACCGCCGGCAGCGCCGACAAGTGCGCAGTCATCGCTGAACTGGACGGTCAGCCCATCAACTATCGTGAAGAGGATTTCGCCAAAGTCATCGCTGAAAAAACTGCCGGTCAGGGCGTCAATGCAGTTCTCGACATCATGGGTGCCTCGTATCTCAACGGTAACGTCAGCGCACTGGCGATGGACGGCCGCCTGGTCATGCTTGGCTTTCTGGGAGGTGGTCGGGCCAACGACGTCGACTTGCTGGCAATTCTCGGCAAGCGCGCGATTGTTACCGGCTCACTGCTACGTGCGCGCACCAGCGCAGAGAAAGCCGAGATTGCCGAGCAACTGCGTGAGCACGTCTGGCCGGTGTTGGCTGCGGGGCGTTGCCTGCCGATCATCGACAAGGTGTATACGCTCAACGAGGCTGCTCAGGCCCATGCGTACATGGAAAGTGGCGATCACATTGGCAAGATCGTACTGCGGGTCGATTGACCCGCAGCATTTTGTAATCGTTGCACGCAGGCGGTGGTCGAAAATGTCACGCGCGAAGCCGGGCATCTGGTAAAAAGCGTTCTTTGTCCCGGCAGTGGTGAAACGTTTAATGTTCCTGTCCTTCATGACCCGACTACGCCGACGCCGTCTGGCGTTCGCCTGCATGGCCGCGCTGATCATTGGCGTGCCAGCGAGTTGCGCCGTGCTGGAACACACCGAGCGTAAACTGCTGTTCCGTATCGAACCGGGGACCGCCGGCTGGTATCACGGTTTGCCGGGCAGCGTGCAGGAACTCGACCTGCAGCCCAAGAGCTTCAAGGCCGGGCAGAACATTCATGCCTGGTGGTGGCCGGCGGAACGGCCGAATGCACCGGCCATCCTGTACTTGCACGGCGTGCGCTGGAATCTGACCGGGCAGTTGTTTCGCATCGAACAACTGCGTGCGGCGGGATATTCGGTACTGGCCATCGATTACCGCGGTTTCGGTCAGAGTCACGGCGACCTGCCGTCGGAAAGCAGCGTTTACGAAGATGCGCGCGTAGCGTGGGATCGCTTCCAGCTGTTGCAGCCCGACCCCGCCAAACGCCTGATTTACGGTCACTCGCTCGGCGGCGCTGTAGCGATCGATCTCGCGGCGGAACTTGGTCAGAAAGCCGCACGCGATCACACCCCTCTGCCGGTGCGCGGGCTGGTCATCGAATCAACGTTCACATCCCTGGCGGATGTTGCCGCGGCGGTGGCGAATACTTCGCTGCCCGTGCGCTGGGTGCTGTCGCAGAAATTCGACTCAATCGACAAGATCGCCGACATCCATATGCCGCTGCTGGTCGTGCACGGCCTGGCCGATGCATTCGTGCCGCCGCGCTTCAGCGAGCAATTGTTCAACGCCGCCCGGCAACCGAAACATCTGCTGCTGGTGCCGGGCGCGACCCACAACAACAGCATGGCGTTGGGTGGGCAAAATTATCTGAAGGCGATCAAAGCCTTGATGCAGACCAGATCCCCTGCGCACGTGGCCGGGCCGGCGGTTGTCAACAGTGCAGGAGACTCCTAGCGATAACCGCGAGCCTGCAAATCGAACAGATTTGCATAGTGCCCGTTTGAGGCGATCAGATCGCTGTGGTCACCCTGCTCCAGAATGCGCCCGCGTTCCAGCACGATGATGTGATCGGCATTGCGCACGCTGGAGAAACGATGGGAGATCAGCAGGGTCATGCGCCCTTCGGTGTGCTGGCTGAAATGCTCGAAAACCGCCGCTTCGGCTGCCGGATCCAGCGCGGAGGTTGGCTCATCGAGAATCAGAATGTCCGCGTCACGGCGCATGTAGGCGCGTGACAGGGCGATTTTCTGCCACTGCCCGCCAGACAACTCCTGGCCGCCCGCAAACCAGCGGCCGAGTTGCGTGGCGTAACCGCGATCAAGTCCCTCAATGAAAGGCGCGGCCATCCCCTCATCGGCCGCCTCTTTCCAGCGCTGCTCATCATTGAATGCCCGGGTATCGCCGACGCCGATGTTTTCCCCGACAGTAAATTGATAGCGGATGTAATCCTGAAAAATTACCCCGATGCGCTGACGCAGAGCGGCTTCCTGCCACTCCTGCAAATCGCTGCCATCGAGAAGAATGCGCCCGTGATCGGGCCGATAAAGCCGGGTCAGCAATTTGATCAGCGTGGTCTTGCCCGATCCGTTTTGTCCGACCAGTGCCAGACTGCGTCCGGGCATCAGATGCAGGTCAATGCCTTCGAGTGCGGCATGGCTGGCACCGGGATAGCGGAAGCCGACATTCTGGAAGCGCAAACCATCGCCCGGCAGTTCACCTGCAGTCAGGCGACCGGTGTCTGTCTGCACCGGTTCGGCGAGATACTCGTATAGGCTCGACAGGTACAACCCGTCCTCATACAAACCACTGATCGCGCCGAGACTGCTGCTCACCGCGCTCTGCCCTTGCTTGAACAGCACCAGATACATGGTCATCTGGCCAAGGCTGATCTGACCGTGTATGGCGTCAAGCACTACCCAGGCGTAAGCCAGATAGAACGCCGCAGTGCCCAACAGACCCAGAACAAATCCCCAGCCATCGCGACGCAGGGTCAAGTCTCGATCCTGTGCGTACAACCGCGCGAAGGTATCGCGGTAACGCTGTAACAACAGAGGGGCGATACCGAACAGCTTGACCTCTTTGATGTAAGCCTCGTGAGATAACAGGGTCTCGATGTAGTTCTGTTGTCGGCTCTCCGGAGCCCGCCGGGTAAACAGGCGAAAAGCGTCCCCGGAAAAATGCGCTTCAGCGAAAAACACCGGCAATGCCCCGACCACCAGCAGCACCAGTGCCCAAGGCGAAAAATGCAGCAGCAATACCCCGAAACTGATCAGCATGATCAGGTTCTGGATCAGCCCCAGTGACTTCATCACCAACCCCAACGGCCGGGTTGAGGCTTCGCGCCGTACGCGCACCAGTTTGTCGTAGAACTCGGAGTTCTCGAACTGCATCAGCGACAGGGTCTGGGCCTTTTCCAGAATGAGCGTGTTGACCTTTTGCCCCAGTTGCACCCGCAACAGTGATTGCTGGACCGACAGGGCTCGCTGCGCGCCGGATAGGAGTGCCAACACCCCCGCTTCCAGCAAAACGTAACGCAATACCGGCCACAACGGCGCACTTCCCTGCTGGGCGTGCAACTGCATGGCGGCTACTACCGCGTCGACAATTCGCTGACCCAGCCACGCCGCCAGCGCCGGTAGCACACCGGCCATCAGGGTCGCCAACACAAGGCCCAGCATTAATCCGCGCGATGTGCCCCACACCAGCAGTAAAGCCTTCTGTGCCTGGTCGAGCAGCGAATTGAAACGGATAAACGTGGGCATTGAACATCAGCCTTTAAGGTACATGGCAGCAGATATCGGTAATGTGCACCGGCGCTCAGGGTGGACTGGACGTCGATGCGTGGAGTTCAGGATCACAACCGTCAACACCAGCCAGAGTTGCACGGGGCACGAACTCCACCGCTTTGGAGAGCGATTTCCAGGGACGCACAAAGTAGACGCCATCGACCTCGGCAATCACCCGCACCGGTCGACTGAATCCGGGGCGGGAAGGATCAATCATGGCGTCGAAACCCTTGCTGTCAACGTTGAAGTGCAGCACCGTACAATTTCGCGCGCCGGACGCGGAATACTGAAAGGCCACCCCACCGAGCCTGGCACCGGTGGGCGGGAACAAACCTACAAGCACGATGATGATGAGCGTCACCACTGCCGCAAGGCCGACAGGATTTTCGTGACGCAGCAATTTCATCACGAACATCGCCGATAACAACTGGATGATCCAGAGTACCAACAGCTCGCTCAACACCAACGGCACGGTCCACCAGATGTTTTCCACATAGGCGCCGGCAATGCGCAACAACGCAGAAGTCACCGCCAGTATCACAACGACCTGGCTGACGGCGGACATCACGCAGGCAAATTTGAAATCCGTTGAAACCTTGACGCCCACTCCGCGGACGATGAAGTACACATAGGCGGCAATCGTGATGACTGCACCGACCAGCATCGTCGGTCCCCACCATCGGCTGCCGTGCAGGCTCGCCCCCGCCACGCCGACGAGCAGACAGTAAGCCCCCATGACCAGCAAGCCGCCTGCCCAGCGCATGATGACCTGACGATGGCGCGCCGTTGATCGCGGATCGTTTTTGCCGAAACGCAGGTCATCACTGAGCCGAAGCCCTGACGCGTTGAGCTTGTGAAACAGGATGAACGTGGGCAGCAGCAGAAACAGCACCATTGCCAACACGACAACGATCAATATTGCCGACATGGCCGGCAGCGCAGTGATGACAGCTGAGGACGTGATACTCAGAGGAATTTTTTCGGACTGTATGTATTGGTAAAGATAGAGTCCGGCGGTCAGCAGAACTCCGACACCGAGTGGCCAGGCACGCTCATTCGACCAGTAAAGCAACTCGCTCAACTGCCGGTAGCGATTGCCTGCCGGTTGTGCAGCCTCAGACTCGAGCTTCTCGATTTCACTCACGTTGTTATGCCCCTTCCGTTGAGCAGTCTTTTGATATTGCCAGCGGTGCCGACATCGATGGCCGGATCGACTCTAACGCGTGCGGATCGTGAAATCATCAAACTACGCCTCAATCAGATTTTTCCGACAATCGAGCCAATCTGGCGGGTGATTGCCTGTACGGGAAAACATCTGGAAAGAATCTGGCCGGCCCTGCACACAAAGCTCTGCTATGTTTTAAACGCCCACTGCGGACTCGGGCGGACAACCGCCCTCTCCGCCTTACTGCCGGGAGCAGAGTCATGAAAATCAACCCGTACCTGATCTTCAACGGCGACTGTCGTGCCGCCTTCACCTTTTATGAACAGGCCTTGCAGGGCAAGCTGGAAGCCATAATGACATTTGGCGAAACGCCTGCCGCCGAACACGTACCCAAAGAACACCACAACCTGATCATTCATACCTGCCTCAGGGTCGGCGATGAAATGATCATGGCTTCCGATACCACGCCCGACCGCCCCGTCAACGGCATGAGCGGCTGCTCGATCTCGCTCAACGTTGACAGCACTGCCGAGGCCGAACGGGTATTTGATGCCCTCGCCGCCGAGGGTCGTGTCGACATGCCTCTGGAGGCGACTTTCTGGGCTGCACGTTTTGGCATGCTGGTGGATCGTTTCGGCGTGTCATGGATGGTCAATTGCCAAACCGACAAGTAGGCCTGCGTTTCAAGCAGGCATGAAAAAGCCCAACCTGTTCAGGTTGGGCCTTTCTTTCAGCGCTGCGCCAGTTCGTGCCTGACGCACTGTTCGTAATAGGTCTGTTTCACCGCCGCAGGCTTGAGTCGGGAGCTGCTGTTGTAGGTCTGCTCAGTAATGCCCATGGCCGTCATGCGCATCCACGGTTGCTGGAACCTGCGCACCTGCAACTGCCTGCGCGCGCTGTACAACGAGATCCCCGTCAGTTTGGACTGTTGCGCACCGGCGGCGATGTCCGAGCCCCAGGTGCAGGCAAACCGGTGACTCTTGCTCAACTCTTTCGCCTGGACTCCCGAGGCAAAGACCGCCAGTGAAAGCGTTGCAACGGTGATGACAATCGTCCGCATAAGGGCAACCTGACCTTTTGAAAAAAGGCGATTTTGCCGATGAAATAAAGGTCCGGGGGCCAGCAAATTGCCGCTTTCACTCGATTGTCCGGATTTCTACCCGCATGCAGTCGGTGGCTTGCTGCGAACACTCGATGGCGACCGGCAGGAATCGCTCGATCACCGCTATATTGCTGTGCAAGTGCTCGGTCATCCTTGGCGTGGTAAACGCTCCCTCTCCCGACATCGCCAACGGTAACAGCAACTGATCGGCGAGATGCTCGGCTACGGCCGAACCGCTTTGCAACCAATCTGCAGCCTGGTGGATCGCAGCGTCGGCCACCTTTTCCGCCCGCAGCGACACCTGGCCGAATGCGCTGAACACTTCGGTAACGTGCTCGAATGCGTACTCCAGCAACAGCACGTTACCCGGCCCGCGCGCTGGATCGAGCGTGATGTGTTGCAAGACCTGCGGCGGCGGATTCAGGCGTTTGGCCACTCGGTCCAGTTCACGTTCGGCAACTACCGGTGCAAGACCGGCAGTGAGCGCCGAAGCGCTGGAGGATATTGCCGCCCCCCGGTCACACAGGCTCAGTGGTCGCAATTGCGATGGCAGAACCTTCGCCTCGATCTCGCCACCACCGGCCGGAACAAAACCGTGGCGCAGCAGCTCCAGCTCGATGTTGGCGCCCATGCGCCGCATCAACGGCAACCAGCTGCGCGCGAGAAAATCGGTCGGGGGTGCCAACGGATTGTGCGTGCCACCCGAAATCCTGACCCGACTGACTCCGGGTGCCTGCAATAACGCCGGCAGTATGGTCTGCAACACCAGCGTGCAACTGCCGGCCGTGCCGATCACAAACTGGTAATCGCCAGCCTGAATCGCTCCCGGCTCGAAACTCAGGTCCTGCGAGCCGAGTTCCGCCCCCGTCATCCTGGCACCGCACACCTGGGCAGCCGCCAACACTGCGGTCAGATGCTGACGCAACAATCCCGGACGGCTGCGCCTGGCGCGAATCTGTTTTATGCGAAATGCCTGGCCTGTCACCATCGACAGGCTCAAAGCGCTGCGCAACACCTGACCGCCGCCAATCGCGCCGTCCAGTTCAATCACTTCCTGTTTCATTGCAATCCTTACGCGAACAAGCCGTCAGTTCCCCTGAGGTACTGATCCAGTCGTCGCGAATATTTCCGAATTCAAAATAGTCTGGGTGGCGCTTTTCAAACGCCATGGCTGCTGAGCCTCTAACCTTTCACGCACACCACTTGTCGCAGGGTGTGCAGTACTTCCACCAGCTCACGCTGGGCGTGCATGACTTTGTCGATATCCTTGTAGGCCATCGGAATTTCGTCGATCACCGCTTCATCCTTGCGGCACTCCACATGGGCCGTCGCGCGAATCTGATCGGCAACGGTGAAGGTGTTCTTGGCCTTAGTGCGGCTCATGGTGCGGCCGGCGCCGTGGCTGCAGGAGTTGAATGACTCTTCGTTGCCCAGGCCACGCACAATGAAACTCTTGGCGCCCATCGAACCCGGGATGATCCCCAGCTCCCCCTTCTTCGCCGACACCGCGCCTTTGCGGGTGACCAGGACTTCTTCGCCGAAATGCCGCTCTTTCTGCACGTAGTTGTGGTGGCAGTTGACCGCTTCCAGCGCCACGTCGAACGGCTTGCGAATGATCTGGCGCGTGGCCTGGATCACCGCGCGCATCATCAATTCGCGGTTCTGTCTGGCGAAGTCCTGCGCCCAACCCACCGCTTCCACGTAATCATCGAAGTGCTGACTGCCTTCTTCGAAATACGCCAGGTCACGATCCGGCAAGTTGGCGATATGTTGGCGCATATCCGCCTGAGCCATCTGAATGAACAGGTTGCCAATGGCGTTGCCGACACCGCGCGAACCGCTGTGCAACATGAACCAGACCCGGTTGGCTTCATCCAGGCACACTTCGATGAAGTGGTTGCCGCTGCCGAGCGTGCCCAGATGACCACGGTTGTTGGTGTTGGCCAGTTTCGGGTATTTGTCGGTGATCAGTTTGAAGCGTGGCTGGAGCCCCGCCCAGGCCTGATCGGCCTGCTGCGGAATCTCGTCCCATGCCCCCTTGTCGCGGCGCGAACGGGTCGAGCTGCGGCCATGGGGCACGGCTTGCTCGATGGCGCTGCGCAGTCCTTGCAGATTGTCCGGCAGGTCGGCGGCCGTCAGTGACGTGCGCGCGGCGATCATGCCGCAACCGATGTCAACGCCGACGGCCGCCGGGATGATCGCGCCCACCGTCGGAATCACGCTGCCAATGGTCGAGCCTTTGCCCAGATGCACGTCCGGCATCACTGCCAGGTGTTTGAAGATGAACGGCATCTTTGCCGTGTTCATCAGTTGCGCGCGAGCCTCGTTTTCTACCGGGACGCCTTCGGTCCAGAGTTTGATCGGCTTGCCGTTGGCGACTTCAAGCAGTTGGTAAGTGTGTTCTTTCATTTCTCTATTCTTTATTCGTTGGCCGACGATTCGGCGTTGTTCCGTCATATGCAGCGACAAAAAAACAGACACTGTGGCTCTGCCATTCGAGCCCCCGTTGCCGGGGCGGGATTCGAACCCGCGTTCCGATGGAGTACCTGTTGCATTCGCTGCCTGGTTTTTCAATAAGGTGGCACGACAAAGGTTGATGACTGTTGCGCGTTACCGCGCTCCGGCGTTAACCGGCCTCAGATGTACAGCCATCAGGCATTCGTGCCGTCACACACGCTGACAAGGGTTTGATGAGACGTCCTGGATGTAGTCCCACCGGCATTCAGCGCCTGCGACAAATCAATTCATTGCATGTTCTCGATCGCTTCAACCCAGTGCTGCGCACCGTAATGACCGCTGGTGAACTGCTCGACCACATCGAACACTGCATCGCTGAAGCCGCCGACATTCAGAATGTCATCGCGGTCCGCCGCTTGCGTTGCATAGCCTGGCTGGATATCGATGCACACCAGCCGCGCCTGCGGATTGATCTGCTTGATTCGTTCCCATTGGCGCATGGTCTCGCTTGCTCCATGACGTCGCGTATCGATCCAGGACTCGTTGTCCGATACCAGAATCAGCGTATCGACCCTGGCCTTGCTATCCGCCAGTTTCTTCAGCGGCGCCGAGCAATTGGTGCCTCCACCAAAGATACCGGCCAGTTTTTCGGCGTTGCTGATCACGCTGTCCCGTGGGTTGAGATTGATATCCACCACCTTCACCTCAAATGGCATCACTCGCGCCGCCGGCTGTTTGCGCAACACCGCTGCTGCGACCAGTGCCGCCACATCGATGCAGCGCACCGCCGTGGTCGCGCCTTGACGATAACCGGTCGCCGGGCTGCCCATCGAACCGGATACGTCCGGGCAAACCACCACCGCGCCTTCCAGCTTTGGCACGTTGGCCAGCGACAACTCAAGTGCGTCCTGCAATGCCTCGCGGATCTGCAGCGGTACGTGATCGCCAACCATGCGGTAGGCCGCCAGCAACTGGTACGGATAAACCCGCGCTTTGGCCACTTCCTGCGGATCTGCAAGTCGCGCTGCCACGTACTCGACGCAACCCGGAACTTCAAACGCGCCATGCCGTTCCAGGGTGTTGAGGTTGATGCGCAACCCCTGCCAGCCCATGTTGCAAGCCTGCGCAGCCCATTGCTCTTTGCTCAGGGTTTCGTTGCCAAGCAGTTGAAACGGTACTGCGGGTACTTCGTGACTCGCGCCGCTGCGAAATGCCAGCAAATCGCGGGTCAACTCAGGCAACGCCTGCACATCCACCGGTTTGCCGATCAGCCAGGCGAAGAACGCTTCGCGCCATGCCTCAGCCGGCTTTGGGTGAACCATCTTCACCACGTCCGACAGCGATGGCTGGTTGCCAATCGACGCTTGCAGCAGTTGACGTTCGGTCGCGCCGTTCAGCCAGTTCTGCACCAGACGCTTGGGCTGCGAACCAAGGGATTTGCGCCCGGTGGCGCCACTGCGCAGGATCTGCACGTAGTTGCGCAGCATCTTGCCGCTGTCGATCACTTGTTCGAACACCTCAGGGACCAACGTCGAACGGTTCGCGGTCAGCGCCGCCAGCAGCAACGCCGGCATGTCTTTCATGTGACCCTTCTGGCGAGCGTAGATAGCAGCTTTCGCGACGAAACGGCTGTCGAGTTCAGCCACCAGCTTCAGCACATGGTCCAGCTGACTTTCAGCGCTGGCGTAAAACGTACGGTTTAAGCAACCGGTGACAGCCAGTTGAGCCAACTGATGCTTAGCCGTGTAGACATACGCCGAGGCACCCGAAGCATTCAGGGTGTCGCAGGCTGGCAGCTGCTTCGTTTGTGTGTTGAAGAGTTTGAAGTTGGCCATCGTGGCGTCTCGCTGTGTTGTCCTGTTCGTTGCGAGAGGTATTGCAGCGGCTGTGCCAGTTTTTGAAAAGCACAATATTTATTTTTTATCTTATTGATTTATAACGTTTTTTTATTTTTTATTGTTTTCTTTGAGATGAACCGAAGACAAACCCAACGTGAGAAAACTATCATCTGATATCGTCATTTATCTTTTGAGATAGTCATGCCAAGCAAATGTACTGTCGCCATCGGTTTTATCGGCACCACGCTGGATCGCGTCGGCAAGGGCGCCAGTCGCTGGAGCCATTGGCGACCGAGCGTAGGTTTGTGCCAACAACCAGACCTGCTGATCAATCGCCTGGAACTGATTCACGGTATCGACGCGCGCGACATCAATCTTGCAGAGCGGGTTCGCGCCGATATCCAGCAGATTTCACCCGAGACTGAAGTACGCCTGCACCCTATGGCTCTGCGCAATCCGTGGGATTTCGAAGAGGTCTACGGCGCGCTGCATGACTTCACGACGGCCTACAGCTTCGATACCGAGCACGAGGACTATCTGGTTCACATCACCACCGGCACTCATGTCGCGCAGATTTGCTGGTTTCTGCTGACCGAGGCACGTTATCTGCCGGCACGCCTGATCCAGACGTCCCCTGCCCGACGCAAAAACGAAGACGAGCAAGCCACCGGCACCCATGCGCTGATCGATCTCGACCTGTCGCGCTATGACCGCATCGCCTCGCGCTTCGCCAACAAACGCCTGGAAGGACTGGAGTTCTTGAAGTCCGGCATCGCCACCCGCAACACGGCGTTCAACCGCTCCATCGAACAGATTGAGCGCGTGGCCGTGCGCTCCAGGGCGCCCATGTTGCTGATCGGCCCGACCGGCGCTGGCAAATCGTTCCTTGCCCGGCGCATCTACGAACTCAAGCGAAGTAGACATCAGATGCAGGGCCGGTTTGTTGAAGTGAACTGCGCCACCCTGCGCGGCGATGGCGCGATGTCGGCATTGTTTGGTCACGTCAAAGGCGCCTTCACCGGCGCGCAGAACGCCCGCGACGGCCTGCTGCGTGCAGCGGATGGCGGCATGTTGTTTCTCGACGAGATCGGCGAATTGGGCGCAGACGAGCAGGCGATGCTGCTGAAGGCGATCGAAGAAAAACGCTTTTTTCCGCTCGGTTCCGACAAGGAAGTCGACAGCGACTTCCTGATCATCGCGGGCACTCACCGCGACCTGCGCAGCCGAGTAGCCGAAGGCCTGTTCCGCGAAGACCTGTACGCGCGCATCAACCTCTGGACATTTGACCTGCCCGGCCTGGCCGGACGCCGCGAAGACATCGAGCCCAACATCGACTTCGAGCTCGAACGTCACGCCCGCGATTACGGACAACTCGTACGCTTCAATCTTGAGGCTCGGCGCCGGTATCTGGCGTTCGCCAGCTCTTCGCAGGCTGCATGGCTGGGTAATTTTCGCGAACTGTCAGCGTCGATTACCCGGATGGCGACACTCGCAGACAGCGGACGGATCGATGAGGCACAGGTGCAGGAGGAAATTGACCGATTGCGCTATGCATGGGGACTGACGCAAGCGGACGCGATGTCGGATGCCCTCCCGGGAGATGCCGATAGTCTGGACCTGTTTGATCGGCTGCAATTGAAGGCGGTACTTGAAGTGTGTCGGCAAGCGGACAGCCTGTCGGATGCCGGACGCAGACTGTTCGGCGTATCGCGCCAAGCCAAGGCGCAGCCGAATGATGCAGATCGCTTGAGAAAATACCTGAGCCGTTTCGGGATTGAATGGGCCGACTTGCAAGGCCGTAAAATATAGCGCGGTGCTTTTGCGCCGCTTTGTCGCGGTCATGTCTGCGGTCGGCTTGGTAGCAATCCTCCTGCTTTCACATTGGGCCGAGCATCTGTGAGTTTACCGCTCGTCCAACGGACAGCACCTTAGATCCCCACATGCCTCCAATGAGTTACCTCCATCGCACGGAAGACTTAGATAATGAACAAGTCGATTACAACCCTGACGCTTACAAGCCTGCTGTTGACTGGCTCGCTTTTCACGCAGTCCAGTTCAGCAGCTACACCAACGGCCTCATCCAAGACAAATCAGGCGCAAAGCTCAGAGTCCAATGAGGAAAAAGCCAATAAAAAGGGCGAAGAAGCGTCAGGCTCAAACTCCGGCGCCGAACCGCAAGAAACGCAGAAAGACGCCGCGACCTCAAGTGATTCCGAGGACATTCAGCAAGATTCGAAACCTTGATACCTGGGCGACTGCCGCCGCCTCATTCGACTCACCTGACACGAATCACAATTGTCGAAGCAAGCATGTCGCCCAGCCGTTTGCGCGAACCAAAGAAAATGAAAATCCAGTCGAGGATGTTCAGAAACGGCGTTGTGATGTTGCGTATGAACGATTGATACAGATTGCAGTTCAAGTAACTACGCTCATCAATCACCGACATTCCCAGCAGTTTTTTACCCAGGCTTTGCCCGTTGGGCATTGCATCGGAAAACAGGTAATACGACACCCCGGAACCAAAAGCCAGGACAGCCACCACATTTGGCGGCAAGCCAATAAATTCTGCCAGTCGTCCTATGAAGAGGATCAAAAAGTAGGTGATCAACGTATCGATGATCTGCCCACCCCAGCGACGGCCCAGCCCTGCAAGATTTTTGGGCTTTTGATATTCACTACTGGTATTGCTGATTTCCATGCGCCTTCACTCGAGCGGAATTTAGATACCGGTGTATCGGCACCCGATCACCAATATTTAATGGCGCTTCAGGGGAGTGCGGTCAATCAAACCCGCAAGATTGCTCCGAATGAATAGGCTCACTGAAGGTAAAGAAGTAGAACGATATTTTCTCGTCCTCTACGTCTTTTAATTCATATCTGATCCTGTCGAGCCCACGATCGATTCGGGTAACGACGAGCTCCATGAATTGAGTCAATCCGCCGCCAAAGCCACTTAGATCAAGCGCACTGACATCCTGAAAATTTATAGTGATAGCGCTTTCTGCTGCGTCATCGAGCGACGACATCGTCAAGGCCAGGTTGTACTTGAAGTCTTGAATTTCGATATTTAGCGAAACGACCGCATTGTGCTGAATCAAAAGCGAGTTCAAGCGAGATAACTTATCCATTTTCTTATGAACCAATGACGGAAAAGACGTGGCCTGCACTTCATTCGTTTTTTTGAGCGAGCATCTTCAGCCCTGACAGGCAGAGTATCAACCCAACATCAGAATGGCTGCGCAGAACCATTGCCGAGCGTGCGTGCCAACTCGACATTCATTTCGAACTGTTCGCTAACATCAATCGCCGTACGGCGACTCTTTTCGACTGAGCCTTCCCGAGTCCAGAGAAACGGGAAAAACGAAAAGCACTGATCCGCTTCCAGCGCCTGCAGGTCGCGAATCCAGCCGTTCCAGCGCAAACCGTCGTAGAAGGTCGCGAGCCGATCGCTCAACGCCCAACCCAGAAAGTCGGTGTAAGCAATGTGCAATGGCTCCCACAACAGCGTGTCAGGCGCCCAGTAATACATCGCCCCAACTTCTTCACCCAAACCACTGCCATTGAGAGCAAAAAAACCTCCGGCGGCATCGTCGGCGACCAACAAATGGGCATCAGCACGGCCGTTATTCCAATCCAGAAGATTTCGCGGTAATTGCGGATGCCCGGAGCCGAGCACACGTAACCAGCCGCGATCAATCAGCAGCCCACCCGTTTCGAAGGCGATCGCCCCCAAAGTCGATTTAGTCGTGACCTGAAGACCTGAAAGAACTCTGCCATTTTCGGCGGAAGGAGGGAGTAACTGATAGTTGAGTACGGCCTCCTCCAGCATTTTTTCAATGATGGGCAGCGCCGGATCCCGCTTGTCTATCAAGTGATTCAAACTTTTCATCCAGCGACCTTTTTTGCGCGGGCACAAAAAAGCCGATCTAAATGATCGGCTCAAGTGTCTGAATTTACTCAGGAATTATGGTCGGGACGGAGTGATTCGAACACTCGACCCCTAGCACCCCATGCTAGTGCGCTACCGGACTGCGCTACGCCCCGACGGTTTGAAACTTGCCCTTCATCTCGAAGAGCGCTCAAGAATATATCGCAAGCGTTTGAAAACTGGAAGTATTCAACGCAGCTTTTTATTTCTTGAGCACCACCAGCACATCTTCAAGCTCAGCGATCATCTGGCGGATCATTTGCTTGTATTGGGTGGTGTCATCTTTGGCTTCATCACCGGACAGACGCAAGCGTGCGCCACCGATGGTGAACCCTTGATCATAAAGGAGCGCGCGGATCTGCCGGATCATCAGCACATCCTGGCGCTGATAATACCGGCGGTTTCCGCGGCGTTTGACGGGGTTGAGTTGAGTAAACTCCTGCTCCCAGTAGCGCAGCACGTGT
>Ga0153921_1000344_pt1 | contig 27290 bp, 23 predicted proteins | sample TSNJ005MetaG_FD_104691 | JGI IMG/M metagenome (GOLD analysis project Ga0153921, IMG submission 104691) | Attine ant fungus gardens microbial communities from New Jersey, USA - TSNJ005 MetaG | ecosystem: Host-associated > Fungi > Mycelium > Unclassified | place: USA: New Jersey, Brendon T. Byrne... | reverse complement strand
GCCAGAAGGCGTTGAGATGGTAATGCCTGGTGACAACGTGAACATGGTTGTTACCCTGATCCACCCAATCGCGATGGATGACGGTCTGCGTTTCGCAATCCGTGAAGGCGGCCGTACTGTAGGTGCTGGTGTTGTTGCTAAAGTTATCGCTTAATCGCTGATAGTTTTTTGTCACTATTCGTTGACGCAATACACACTAAAAGGGCATCATTCGATGCCCTTTTTTCTACGCTGTGGCGCTAGAACCTATCTCATCAGCGATTTTTACGTCATAATCACTGGTGAGATAGGCTCTGAGATATAGCGTAAAACACCGAATTGCGCTCAAGTAGAGCATCGATCGGTTTGGTTTGCCTCGCAATGCGAGGCAAAGTTGTTTGTTCTGAATCATTGTGACGGGTTGGTTTATGAGTGCGAATACCGAGGCTCAAGGGAGCGGGCGCGGCCTGGAAGCGGTAAAGTGGCTGGTTGTTGCCGTTTTGTTGGTTGTAGCTATTGTCGGTAACTATTATTACCGTGCATACAGCCTGCCGTTACGCGCGTTAGCCGTAGTTGTTATTATCGCAATTGCAGGCGCAGTGGCATTACTGACCACTAAAGGCAAAGCGACAGTCGCGTTTGCTCGTGAAGCGCGTACTGAAGTACGTAAAGTCATTTGGCCAACGCGCCAGGAAACATTGCATACCACACTGATCGTTGCTGCGGTGACTGCCGTTATGTCTCTGATTCTGTGGGGGCTGGATGGTATTTTAGTCCGCCTGGTATCTTTCATTACTGGCTTGAGGTTCTAAATGTCTGAAGCACCTAAAAAACGTTGGTACGTCGTTCAGGCGTTTTCTGGCTTTGAAGGCCGCGTAGCGCAATCGCTGCGTGAGCACATCAAATTACATGACATGGAAGAACTGTTTGGTGAAGTCATGGTTCCAACCGAAGAAGTGGTTGAGATCCGTGGTGGCCAGCGCCGTAAAAGTGAACGTAAATTCTTCCCGGGTTATGTGCTGGTACAGATGGTAATGAATGACGCCAGCTGGCACTTAGTTCGCAGCGTTCCTCGTGTGATGGGCTTCATTGGCGGAACGTCAGATCGTCCTGCACCAATCAGCGATAAAGAAGTTGATGCGATCATGAATCGCCTGCAACAAGTGGGTGATAAGCCACGTCCTAAAACATTGTTTGAACCAGGTGAACTGGTACGTGTTAACGACGGTCCGTTTGCGGATTTCAATGGTGTGGTTGAAGAAGTTGATTACGAAAAAAGCCGCCTGAAAGTGTCTGTATCCATCTTTGGCCGTGCAACACCGGTTGAACTGGACTTCGGTCAGGTTGAAAAAGGCTAACAGCAGCTTTCTAAATATTCGTTAGAACAGATGTTGTACAAGGCGCGAAATTGAACTATAATTTCGCGCCTTTTGTTTTTATGTGCAGCCTCTGCACGTGAAACGTAAAGAACCAAGTTCTGTAAATAACGGGGAGCCTCTTCAAACAGGCGATATCACCCAAACGAGGATATTTACCATGGCCAAGAAAGTACAAGCCTACGTTAAGCTGCAAGTTGCAGCCGGTATGGCAAACCCAAGTCCGCCAGTTGGTCCAGCTCTGGGTCAACAAGGCGTGAACATCATGGAATTCTGTAAGGCGTTCAATGCTAAGACTGATAGCATGGAAAAAGGCCTGCCAATTCCTGTTGTTATTACTGTTTATTCTGACCGTTCTTTCACCTTTGTTACCAAAACCCCTCCTGCAGCAGTACTGCTGAAGAAAGCGGCTGGTATCAAGTCTGGTTCCGGCAAGCCGAACAAAGACAAAGTGGGTAAAGTAACGAGTGCTCAGGTTCGTGAAATCGCAGAAACCAAAGCTGCGGACATGACTGGTTCTGACGTTGAAGCGATGACTCGCTCCATCGAAGGTACTGCTCGTTCCATGGGCCTGGTAGTGGAGGATTAATAAATGGCTAAGCTGACCAAGCGCATGCGCGTGATCCGTGACAAAGTTGATGCTACTAAACAGTATGACATCACCGAAGCCGTTGCTCTGCTCAAAGAGCTGGCCACTGCTAAATTCGTAGAAAGCGTTGACGTTGCTGTTAACCTCGGCATCGACGCTCGTAAATCTGATCAAAACGTTCGCGGCGCAACCGTACTGCCACATGGCACCGGTCGTTCTGTTCGCGTTGCCGTCTTCACCCAAGGTGCAAACGCTGAAGCTGCTAAAGCTGCAGGCGCTGAGCTGGTAGGTATGGAAGATCTGGCTGACCTGATCAAGAAAGGCGAAATGAACTTCGACGTTGTTATCGCATCCCCAGATGCAATGCGCGTTGTTGGCCAATTAGGTCAGGTTCTGGGCCCACGTGGTCTGATGCCTAACCCGAAAGTTGGTACTGTAACTCCTAACGTTGCTGAAGCGGTTAAGAACGCTAAAGCGGGTCAGGTTCGTTACCGTAACGACAAAAACGGCATCATCCATACCACTATCGGTAAGGTTGATTTCGAATCCGACAAGCTGAAAGAAAACCTGGAAGCTCTGTTGGTCGCTCTGAAAAAAGCGAAGCCTTCTCAGGCTAAAGGCGTTTTCATCAAGAAAGTAAGCCTGTCCACTACCATGGGCGCTGGTCTTGCTGTTGATCAAAGCGGCCTGAGCGCAACAGTTAACTAATTAACTGCTGACGTTTATCGCTTTACGCGGGCGGTAGATTTGTCTAGAATCTATGGCCCGTTGTTTCGTTAATGCGAAACCAAGATTTTTCGGTTGGAGTCTGGCCTATCCAGACCTCCGTCCAAGACCGCAGGTGTCCCGAAAGGGACTTAATCCTTCCTGCGTAGACGGTGACAGAGCCTGAAGAAAATATTTCTTTGTCTTTTTTATAAAGAATTAAGATTTGTCTTTGCTGGATTCTCTGCTCACCGTGTTTGAACGCTTGATATCGATTCTCGATAACAAGTGATGTGAGTTCCGGGGATTTTCCCCGGCCAAATCCAGGAGCAAAAAGCTAATGGCATTAAATCTTCAAGACAAACAAGCGATTGTTGCTGAAGTCATCGAAGTAGCCAAAGGCGCGCTGTCTGCGGTTGTTGCGGATTCTCGTGGCGTAACTGTAGATAAAATGACTGAACTGCGTAAAGCAGGTCGTGAAGCTGGCGTTTACATGCGTGTTGTTCGCAACACCTTGATGCGTCGCGTCGTAGAAGGTACTCAGTTTGAGTGCCTGAAAGACACGTTTGTCGGTCCAACCTTGATTGCATTCTCTGCTGAACACCCAGGCGCTGCTGCCCGTCTGTTCAAAGATTTCGCTAAAGCGAATGCAAAATTTGAGGTTAAAGCTGCGGCCTTTGAAGGTGAGTTTATTCCTGCGGCTCAAATCGACCGCTTGGCAACTCTGCCTACTTACGAAGAAGCAATCGCACGCCTGATGGCAACCATGAAAGAAGCCTCTGCAGGCAAACTGGTTCGCACTCTGGCTGCTGTACGCGATCAGAAAGAAGCTGCTTAATCAGCCTTTTTTATCTCGTTCATTTGCTTACGTATACACTATTTCTGAATTCTAGGAACACTTGAAATGTCAATCACTAAAGAACAAATCATTGAAGGCGTTGCAGCTCTGTCTGTAATGGAAATCGTTGAACTGATCTCCGCTATGGAAGAGAAATTCGGCGTTTCAGCTGCTGCTGCTGTTGCAGGTCCTGCTGCTGCTGCTGAAGCTGTTGAAGAAAAAACTGAGTTCGACGTTGTTCTGGCTGCTGTTGGCGCGAACAAAGTTGCAGTTATCAAAGCTGTTCGTACCGCAACTGGCCTGGGTCTGAAAGAAGCTAAAGACCTGGTTGAGTCTGCTCCAGCAGCTCTGAAAGAAGGCATCAGCAAAGACGACGCTGAAGCTCTGAAAAAATCTCTGGAAGAAGCTGGTGCTTCTGTTGAAGTTAAGTAAGTTTAACTTCCCGGAGTGCAGTCTGTCCTAACAGACTGATGGCTGGTGACTTTTTAGTCACCAGCCTTTTTGCGCTATAGAGTGTCAGTGGTGTTTCACACTGTTTGAGCACTGAACTACTCTAATATCTCTTTCTATAGACGCCTTAATATATTGATGCCCCTTGCTGTAGCTCATCTACAGATAACGCACAACGAAATGATTTAAGAGTGGTAGAAAACAGATATTGCGGGAAGCGTTTCTGCTTTCCGGTCGACATAAACGGTGTTGCATGAACTGTCCTTCTCAGGGCAGACAAGATTGGGTCACTGATCAGCGAGCTGAGGAACCCTATGGTTTACTCCTATACCGAGAAAAAACGCATTCGTAAGGATTTTGGTAAACGTCCACAAGTTTTGGACATTCCATATCTCCTTTCTATCCAGCTTGACTCGTTCCAGAAGTTTATCGAGCAAGATCCGGAAGGCCAGTACGGTCTGGAAGCTGCATTCCGTTCTGTATTCCCTATCAAGAGCTACAGCGGTAACTCTGAGCTGCAATACGTTAGCTACCGTCTTGGTGAGCCTGTATTCGACGTTAAAGAATGCCAGATCCGTGGTGTGACGTTCTCCGCGCCACTGCGCGTGAAACTGCGCCTGGTAATCTACGAACGTGAAGCACCAGAAGGTACGGTCAAAGACATCAAGGAACAAGAAGTCTATATGGGCGAAATTCCGCTCATGACCGAAAATGGTACCTTCGTGATTAACGGTACTGAGAGGGTTATCGTATCTCAGCTGCACCGTAGTCCGGGCGTATTCTTCGACAGCGATAAGGGTAAAACCCACTCATCGGGTAAAGTGCTTTATAACGCACGTATCATCCCTTACCGCGGTTCATGGTTAGATTTCGAGTTTGACCCGAAAGACAACCTGTTTGTGCGTATTGACCGTCGCCGTAAATTGCCTGCGACCATCATTCTGCGTGCATTAAATTACACGACTGAACAGATCCTTGACCTGTTCTTTGACAAGGTGACTTACCAGATCCGCGACAACAAGTTGCAGATGGAACTGGTACCTGAGCGCCTGCGCGGTGAAACAGCTTCCTTTGATATCGAAGCTGACGGCAAAGTCTATGTAGAAAAAGGCCGCCGCATCACTGCCCGCCATATTCGTCAGCTTGAAAAAGACGAAATTCAGCGCATCGAAGTTCCTGTTGAGTACATCGCAGGGAAAGTGGTCTCTAAAGACTACATCGACACCAATACCGGTGAGCTGATCGTCCCGGCTAACATGGAATTGTCTCTGGATCTGCTGGCTAAACTGAGCCAGTCCGGTCACAAAACCATTGAAACGCTGTTCACCAACGACCTCGATCATGGCGCGTACATGTCCGAGACCATTCGCGTCGACCCAACCAGCGATCGCCTGAGCGCACTGGTTGAGATCTACCGAATGATGCGTCCTGGTGAGCCACCAACGCGTGAAGCGGCCGAAAGCCTGTTTGAGAACCTGTTCTTCTCTGAAGATCGCTACGACCTGTCTGCTGTTGGTCGTATGAAGTTCAACCGTTCTCTGCTGCGTGATGAAATCGAAGGTTCAGGTATCCTGAGCAAAGACGACATCATTCAGGTAATGAAAAAGCTGATCGGCATTCGTAACGGCCAGGGCGAAGTGGATGATATCGACCACTTGGGCAACCGTCGTATTCGTTCCGTCGGCGAAATGGCTGAAAACCAGTTCCGTGTAGGTCTGGTTCGTGTTGAGCGTGCTGTTAAAGAGCGTTTGTCTCTGGGCGACCTCGACACATTGATGCCTCAGGATATGATCAACGCTAAGCCGATTTCGGCTGCGGTGAAAGAATTCTTCGGCTCAAGCCAGCTGTCACAATTTATGGACCAGAACAACCCGTTGTCTGAGATTACGCATAAGCGTCGTATCTCTGCATTGGGCCCGGGCGGTTTGACCCGTGAACGTGCTGGCTTTGAAGTTCGAGACGTACACCCGACTCACTACGGTCGCGTATGTCCAATCGAAACGCCAGAAGGTCCAAACATCGGTCTGATCAACTCCTTGTCTGTGTATGCACAGACCAATGAGTACGGTTTCCTGGAAACCCCTTACCGTCGCGTGCGTGATGGTCTGGTGACTGATGAAATCAACTATCTGTCTGCAATTGAAGAAGGCAACTTCGTAATCGCTCAGGCGAACTCCAACCTGGACGAAGAAGGGCGCTTCATTGAAGACCTGGTCACTTGTCGTAGCAAAGGCGAATCAAGCCTGTTTAGCCGCGATCAGGTTGACTACATGGACGTTTCCACCCAGCAGGTTGTATCCGTTGGTGCTTCACTTATTCCATTCCTGGAACACGATGACGCCAACCGTGCATTGATGGGTGCGAACATGCAACGTCAGGCAGTTCCGACCCTGCGCGCTGATAAGCCGCTGGTAGGTACTGGTATGGAACGTGCTGTAGCGGTTGACTCCGGTGTTACTGCCGTAGCTAAACGTGGCGGTATTGTTCAGTACGTGGATGCATCCCGTATCGTTATTCGTGTTAACGAAGAAGAGATGTACCCGGGCGAAGCAGGTATCGACATTTATAACCTGACCAAATACACCCGTTCTAACCAGAACACCTGCATCAATCAGATGCCGTGTGTGAATCTGGGCGAGCCAATCGAGCGCGGCGACGTGCTAGCAGATGGTCCGTCAACAGATCTGGGCGAACTGGCACTGGGTCAGAACATGCGTGTCGCGTTCATGCCTTGGAACGGTTACAACTTCGAAGACTCCATTTTAGTCTCCGAACGTGTTGTGCAGGAAGACCGCTTCACGACCATCCATATCCAGGAACTGGCATGTGTGTCCCGTGACACCAAGTTAGGGCCTGAAGAGATCACCGCTGACATCCCTAACGTGGGTGAAGCTGCGCTCTCTAAACTGGATGAGTCCGGTATCGTTTATATCGGTGCTGAAGTGACCGGTGGTGACATTCTGGTTGGTAAGGTGACACCTAAAGGTGAAACCCAGCTGACGCCAGAAGAGAAACTGCTGCGTGCGATCTTCGGTGAGAAAGCGTCTGACGTTAAAGACTCTTCTCTGCGTGTACCAAACGGTGTTTCCGGTACGGTTATCGACGTGCAAGTCTTCACCCGCGATGGCGTGGAAAAAGACAAGCGTGCGTTGGAAATCGAAGAGATGCAGCTGAAGCAGGCTAAGAAAGACCTGACAGAAGAGCTGCAGATTCTGGAAGCGGGTCTGTTTGCGCGTATCCAGTCTGCGCTGGTTGCTGGCGGTGTTGAAGCTGACAAACTCGGCAAATTGCCTCGCGATCGTTGGTTAGAACTGTCATTGACTGACGAAGACAAACAGAATCAGTTGGAACAGCTTGCTGAACAGTACGACGAACTGAAATCCGAGTTTGAGAAAAAACTCGAAGCTAAGCGTCGTAAAATCACTCAGGGCGATGATCTGGCACCAGGTGTGCTGAAAATCGTTAAAGTGTATTTGGCCGTTAAACGTCAAATCCAGCCTGGTGACAAGATGGCAGGCCGCCACGGTAACAAAGGTGTTATCTCCAAGATCAACCCGATCGAAGATATGCCTTACGATGAAAACGGGACTCCTGTTGATATCGTACTGAACCCGCTGGGCGTTCCATCACGTATGAACATTGGTCAGATTTTGGAAACCCACCTGGGTATGGCCGCGAAAGGTATTGGTGAAAAAATCAATGCCATGCTGAAGAAACAAGAAGAAGTTTCTAAGCTGCGCGAGTTCATCCAGCGTGCCTATGATCTGGGCGACGACGTTTGTCAGAAAGTTGATCTGACCACCTTCACCGATGACGAAGTATTGCGTCTGGCTGAGAACCTGAAAAAAGGTATGCCGATTGCAACACCAGTCTTCGACGGTGCGAAAGAGTCAGAGATCAAGCAACTGCTTGAAATGGGCGGAATCCCAACCTCTGGCCAGATCACACTGTTTGACGGCCGTACCGGCGAGCAATTCGAGCGTCAGGTTACTGTCGGCTACATGTACATGCTGAAACTGAACCACCTTGTTGACGATAAGATGCACGCGCGTTCTACCGGTTCTTACAGCCTTGTTACTCAGCAGCCGCTGGGTGGTAAAGCTCAGTTCGGTGGTCAGCGCTTCGGTGAGATGGAAGTGTGGGCACTGGAAGCATACGGTGCCGCTTATACCCTGCAGGAAATGCTGACTGTTAAGTCCGATGACGTGAACGGCCGTACTAAGATGTATAAAAACATCGTAGATGGCGATCATCGTATGGAACCAGGCATGCCGGAATCCTTCAACGTATTGTTGAAAGAAATCCGTTCTCTGGGTATCAACATCGAGCTGGAAGACGAGTAAGTACTCGAATTCGCACTGATCACAGGGGCACCTGCCTGTTAATCAATACAGACCAGGTGCCTAACAGGTCTAACCCGACGGGAGCCAATCCGTGAAAGACTTACTAAAGTTTCTGAAAGCGCAAACTAAGACCGAAGAGTTTGATGCGATCAAAATTGCTCTGGCATCGCCAGACATGATCCGTTCTTGGTCTTTTGGTGAAGTTAAGAAGCCAGAAACCATTAACTACCGTACGTTCAAACCAGAACGTGACGGCCTTTTCTGTGCCCGTATCTTCGGACCAGTAAAAGACTACGAATGCCTGTGCGGTAAGTACAAGCGTTTAAAACATCGCGGCGTGATCTGCGAGAAGTGCGGCGTTGAAGTGACCCAGACTAAAGTACGCCGTGAGCGTATGGGCCACATCGAACTGGCTTCCCCGACTGCACACATCTGGTTCCTGAAATCGCTGCCATCGCGCATCGGTTTGCTGCTGGATATGCCACTGCGTGATATCGAACGTGTTCTGTACTTCGAATCCTATGTGGTTATCGAAGGCGGCATGACTAACCTCGAAAAACGCCAGATCCTGACTGAAGAGCAGTATCTGGATGCGTTGGAAGAGTTTGGTGATGAGTTCGACGCGAAGATGGGTGCGGAAGCAATTCAGGCTCTGTTGAAAAACATGGACCTGGAAGCAGAGTGCGAGCAACTGCGTGAAGAGTTGAACGAAACCAACTCCGAAACCAAACGTAAGAAGCTGACCAAGCGTATCAAGCTGCTGGAAGCGTTCGTTCAGTCTGGTAACAAACCAGAGTGGATGATCCTGACCGTGCTGCCGGTACTGCCACCAGACTTGCGTCCATTGGTTCCGTTGGACGGCGGCCGTTTCGCAACGTCGGATCTGAACGATCTGTATCGTCGCGTTATCAACCGTAACAACCGTCTGAAACGCCTGCTGGATCTGGCTGCGCCAGACATCATCGTACGTAACGAAAAACGTATGCTGCAAGAAGCGGTAGATGCTTTGCTGGATAACGGCCGTCGCGGTCGTGCTATCACCGGCTCTAACAAGCGTCCGCTGAAATCTCTGGCAGACATGATTAAAGGTAAACAGGGTCGTTTCCGTCAGAACTTGCTGGGTAAACGTGTCGACTACTCTGGTCGTTCCGTTATCACCGTAGGTCCATACCTGCGTCTGCACCAGTGTGGTCTGCCGAAGAAAATGGCACTGGAACTGTTCAAACCGTTCATTTACGGCAAGCTGGAACTGCGTGGCCTGGCCACCACTATCAAAGCCGCTAAAAAAATGGTTGAGCGCGAAGAAGCTGTCGTTTGGGATATCCTGGACGAAGTTATCCGCGAACACCCTGTACTGCTGAACCGTGCACCAACCCTGCACCGTTTGGGTATCCAGGCGTTTGAACCGGTTCTGATCGAAGGTAAAGCAATTCAGCTGCACCCGCTGGTTTGTGCGGCATATAACGCCGACTTCGATGGTGACCAGATGGCTGTTCACGTACCGTTAACGCTGGAAGCTCAGCTGGAAGCGCGTGCGTTGATGATGTCTACCAACAACATCCTGTCACCTGCGAACGGCGAGCCAATCATCGTTCCTTCTCAGGACGTTGTATTGGGTCTGTACTACATGACTCGTGACTGTGTTAACGCCAAAGGCGAAGGCATGGTTCTGACCGGTCCTAAAGAAGCTGAGCGTATTTACCGCGCCGGTTTGGCCTCTCTGCATGCGCGTGTCAAAGTGCGTATTACAGAAGAGATCAAAAATACCGAAGGCGAAGTTACGCACAAGACGTCGATTATCGACACGACTGTTGGTCGCGCCATCCTTTGGATGATCGTACCAAAAGGTCTGCCGTTCTCTATCGTCAACCAGCCTTTGGGCAAAAAAGCTATCTCCAAAATGCTGAACACTTGTTACCGCATTTTGGGCCTGAAGCCGACCGTTATTTTTGCTGACCAGATCATGTACACCGGTTTTGCTTACGCTGCCCGTTCAGGCGCGTCAGTAGGTATCGATGACATGGTAATCCCTGCGAAGAAAGCAGAGATCATCGAAGAAGCAGAAACCGAAGTTGCTGAAATCCAGGAACAGTTCCAGTCTGGTCTGGTAACTGCTGGCGAACGCTATAACAAAGTGATCGACATCTGGGCTGCGGCCAACGAACGTGTTGCTAAGGCAATGATGGAAAACTTGTCTGTTGAAGACGTCGTCAACCGTGACGGTGTTGTTGAACAGCAGGTTTCCTTCAACAGTATCTTTATGATGGCCGACTCCGGTGCGCGTGGTTCTGCTGCACAGATTCGTCAGCTGGCCGGTATGCGTGGCCTGATGGCGAAACCAGATGGTTCCATCATTGAAACGCCAATCACCGCGAACTTCCGTGAAGGTCTGAACGTACTCCAGTACTTCATCTCTACTCACGGTGCTCGTAAAGGCTTGGCGGATACCGCACTTAAAACGGCTAACTCCGGTTATCTGACCCGTCGTCTGGTTGACGTCGCGCAGGATCTGGTTGTGACCGAAGACGACTGTGGTACTCACGAAGGCATCATGATGACTCCGGTCATCGAAGGTGGCGACGTTAAAGAACCACTGCGCGAACGTGTTCTGGGTCGTGTGACTGCAGAAGATATCCTCAAGCCGGGTACGGCGGATATCCTGGTTCCACGTAACACCCTGCTTCACGAGAAGACGTGTGATCTGTTAGAAGAGAACTCAGTCGACAGCGTGAAAGTACGTTCAGTCGTAAGTTGCGAAACCGACTTTGGTGTGTGTGCAAACTGCTACGGTCGCGACCTGGCACGTGGTCACATCATCAACAAAGGTGAAGCGATCGGTGTTATTGCAGCACAGTCCATCGGTGAGCCGGGTACCCAGCTGACGATGCGTACGTTCCACATCGGTGGTGCGGCATCTCGTGCGGCAGCGGAATCCAGCATCCAGGTTAAGAACACTGGTACCATTAAACTGAGCAACCATAAGCACGTTAGCAACTCTAACGGCAAACTGGTCATCACTTCCCGTAACACTGAGCTGAAATTGATCGACGAATTCGGTCGTACCAAAGAAAGCTATAAAGTGCCTTACGGTTCCGTGATGGGCAAAGGCGATGGCGCATCAGTTAACGGCGGCGAAACCGTTGCTAACTGGGATCCGCACACAATGCCAGTTATCAGTGAAGTGAGTGGTTTCATTCGCTTTGCCGATATGGTGGATACTCAGACCATCACACGCCAGACCGACGACCTGACCGGTTTGTCTTCTCTGGTAGTTCTGGACTCTGCAGAGCGTACCGGTAGCGGTAAAGACCTGCGTCCGGCACTGAAAATCGTTGACGCTAAAGGCGACGACGTATTGATCCCAGGTACTGATATGCCTGCTCAATACTTCCTGCCAGGTAAAGCGATTGTTCAGCTGGAAGATGGTACTCAGATCCACTCTGGTGACACCCTGGCGCGTATTCCTCAGGAATCCGGCGGTACCAAGGACATCACCGGTGGTCTGCCACGCGTTGCTGACCTGTTCGAAGCACGTCGTCCGAAAGAGCCTGCAATCCTTGCTGAAATCAGCGGGATCATCTCCTTCGGTAAAGAAACCAAAGGCAAACGTCGTCTGGTAATTTCTCCGTTAGATGGCAGCGATGCTTACGAAGAAATGATCCCTAAATGGCGTCAGCTGAACGTGTTCGAAGGCGAAGTTGTGGAACGTGGTGACGTCGTATCCGACGGCCCAGAGTCTCCGCATGACATCTTGCGTTTACGTGGTGTTCACGCGGTTACCCGCTACATCACCAACGAAGTGCAGGAAGTTTACCGTCTGCAAGGCGTTAAGATTAACGATAAACACATCGAAGTTATCGTTCGTCAGATGTTGCGTAAAGGCACCATCGTTAGCGCTGGTGGCACTGACTTCCTGGAAGGCGAGCAGGCAGAAATGTCTCGCGTTAAAATCGCTAACCGTAAGCTGGAAGCTGAAGGCAAAATCACGGCAACATTCAGCCGTGACCTGCTCGGTATCACCAAGGCATCCCTGGCGACCGAATCCTTCATCTCTGCTGCGTCGTTCCAGGAAACCACGCGCGTTCTTACCGAAGCGGCTGTTGCCGGTAAACGTGATGAACTGCGTGGCCTGAAAGAGAACGTTATCGTTGGCCGTCTGATCCCAGCCGGTACCGGTTACGCTTATCACCAGGATCGTGCACGCCGTAAAGCTCAGGGCGAAGTGCCAGTTGTACCGCAAGTCAGCGCGGATGAAGCAACGGCTAACCTGGCTGAACTGCTGAACGCAGGTTTCGGTAACAGCGACGATTAATCGTCTTCTGTCGAAACGCATAAAACCGCTCCTTCGGGGGCGGTTTTTTTTTGCCTGAAATCTGGGAATTGATAATGCTGAGAAAGAGGAGCCGGAACAGGGAACTGGACGATAACCTGTTCCGGCTATTTGGAAGCAGCGCCGGGATGAGTGGCGCCGGCCATCTGCGAATGTGCAGCGGCAAAAGCACAGTAATGCCCCCGGCCTGCTGGCGCGAGGGGCAAAATCATTTTATGGAATCTGCATTCCTGAGAGTTTACCGGTTTGCCATCCACCGACATTTTCCTGCGAGACGCGCCCCAAAAAACTGTCCCAGTCTTTCCACACCGGCTGAAGCCCGGCTTGCGTTAATGCTTGCGCAACGCGTTGTGGCGATCGGTTATCGTGCGGAGCAAATTGCTCAAGCTCCGGATGGTCGTCAGCATAGCCGCCGGGCTGTGTTTTAGATCCGGCACTGACGGTGTTGATCGCCAGAGGAATGACGTGATCGCGGAAATAAGGTGATTCGCGTGTAGACAGTGAAAGCTCGACATCCGGTGCCAGCATTCTGAAAGCGCATATCAGCTGAACAAGCTGATTTTCTTCCAGCAATGACGCCGGTTCTATTCCACCGGCGCAAGGACGCAATCTCGGAAACGCCACCGAATAACGGCTTTGCCAGTAAGTTTGTTGCAGATACAGCAAATGCTCGGCCACCATATAACTGTCAGTCCGCCAGTTTCCTGAAAGTCCGAACAGTGCACCCAGCCCGATTTTATCAATTCCCGCTCGTCCGAGCCGGTCTGGTGTTTCCAGTCGCCAGAAGAAATCCTGTTTCTGGCCTCGCAGATGATGTAATGCATACGTCGGCGCGTGATAGGTTTCCTGATAAACCAGCACGCCATCCAGTCCCAGCGTTTTCAGCTCAGCATATTCTTCCTGTTGCAGCGGCTGAACTTCAATCATCAGCGAATCAAAATGGTTTCTGATCGCCGGGAAGTGACGGCGAAAATAGTCCATGCCAACTTTCCCTTTGTGTTCGCCGGTGACCAGCAACAGATGTTTGAAGCCCAGCGCATTCAGCGCTTCGCATTCCCGCCCGATTTCATCCTTATCCAGCGTTTTACGTTTGATTTTATTGCTCATAGAAAAGCCGCAATAAGTACATTCGTTGGCGCAAAGATTGGATAAATACAGCGGTGCGAAGAAATTCACCGTGTTGCCGAAGCGCTGGCGCGTGAGTTGTTGAGCCCGCTGCGCCATGGGTTCCAGATAAGGCAGCGCCGCCGGAGAAATTAACGCCATAAAATCCTCACGGTCGATTTTATTCCGGCTGAGCGCCCGTTCGACGTCACGTGTTGTTTTACTGTTAATGCGCAGCGAAAGGTCATCCCAGTTCAGCGCAGACCAGACATCCGTAAAGCTGCTCATGACGTCGCCTGTGAGGTATTGAGAAAACCGGTCAGCGGGCTCGATGCACTGGCGTGTCGTTGCCTGCCGCCTAAACCACTCTGGCGGGCAATGACTCCGGCCTGAACCGCGAGGCGGAATGCGGTAGCCATCTCTACCGGATCGCCCGCGACGGCAATCGCGGTATTGACCAGCACAGCATCGGCGCCCATTTCCAGCGCTTGCGCGGCCTGGCTCGGCGCGCCAATACCGGCATCCACCACCACAGGAATACGCGCCTGTTCGATGATGATTTGCAGAAACTCGCGGGTTTGCAGCCCCTGATTGGAACCGATTGGCGCACCCAGCGGCATGACCGCTGCGCAACCCGCTTCCTCCAGACGCTTACACAGCACCGGATCCGCGCTGCAATACGGCAGAACCACGAAGCCTTGTTTCACCAGAATCTCTGCGGCTTTCAACGTTTCAACGGCATCAGGCAGCAGATATTTTACATCCGGGTGAATTTCGAGTTTCACCCAGTTTGTTCCCAGCGCTTCTCTTGCCAGTTGCGCGGCAAACACCGCTTCTTCCGCCGTTTTAGCCCCTGAAGTATTCGGCAGCAAACGCACGCCGAGTTGCTGCAGGGGAGACAAAATATCGTCTCCCCCGCGGCGCAGATCGACCCGCTTCATCGCCATGGTCACCAGCTGAGAGCCGGATGCTGCCAGCGCCTGTTGCATCAATGCCGGACTGGCGAATTTTCCCGTACCTGTAAAAAGGTGCGATGTGAATGTGGTATCAGCAATTTTTAACATGTCAGCCTCCGGCTATCGCCTGAAAGAGCAAAATCTCATCACCATCTTCCAGCAAGTGAGCAGGCCAGTTATCACGGGGAATAATGACCTGATTAACTGCCAGCGCGCTGCCTGCTGGCTTTAACGCCAGTTCATCGAGCAGGGCAAGTAACGTGAGCGGTTGGCTGAAGTGGTGAGATTCATCATTAACCAGAATGTTCACGCGTGGCCTCCGCAGACGGCACAGCTTGACGATCGCGTGAGTTGCAGTGAACGCCAGTTTTGTGTTTTTCCGTCGAACAGCCGCAGTTTGCCGCTTAAGGATGAAGGCATTCCGACTAGCATTTTTATTGCTTCCAGCGCTTGTAGTGTACCGATAGTGCCGACGACCGGCCCGAGTACGCCGGATGTGCGGCAGTTACGTTGCACGGTTTCCTGATCCGGATATAAACAGGCATAACAGCCGTGAGTGTAGGGCGCTTCAATCACCAGAAGCTGCCCACTGAATCCGACGGCACCGCCGCTGATTAACGTTTTACCGGCATCCACGCAGGCTTTATTGACCGCGTGTCTGGTTTCCATGTTGTCGCTGCAATCCAAAACGATATCAGCATCTGATATGGCACGGGTTAAAGCTTCTCCCGACAGTCGTTCCGTGATCGCCACGGCTTCGCAAAGCGGATTCAGGCGCAGCAGCTCACGCTTTGCCAGAGCGGCTTTGGGCTGATCGAGATCCGCTGTGCGGTAGAGGATTTGCCGCTGAAGATTAGTGATGTGCAATTGATCGTCATCGGCCAGAATCAGCGTGCCGACGCCCGCAGCCGCCAGATACAGGGCTGCGGGAGAGCCGAGACCGCCAAGACCTACGATCAGCACTTTTGCCGCCTGTAACTTTTCCTGCGCCTGCGGGCCGAATTCTTCCAGCATCAGCTGGCGGCTGTAACGCATAAATGCCGCGTCGTTAAGCATCTTCCGGCACCTTGCTGGCGCATATAGCCAGCAGTTCGGCGGTAGCGGCACGCCAGTCCGCTGCCTGCGTAATGGCGCTGACCACGGCAATGCTGCCGACGCCGCAATCGAGAACCGACGGCGCGCGTTCAATGCTGATCCCGCCAATAGCTACCGTCGGGAATCTTCCGTCGAGTTGCTTAATATGTCGGGAAAGTTCTTCCAGACCCTGGGGGGCTGACGGCATGTCCTTGGTCTGCGTTGGGAAGATATGTCCAAGTGCGATATATGAAGGATTCACGGCGACAGCGCGCGCCATTTCTGTATCGTCATGGGTGGAAACGCCCAGTCGTAAACCTGCCTGACGGATTACCGCAAGATCGGCAGTATCCAGATCTTCCTGACCCAGATGCACGCCATAAGCCTGATGTTTTACCGCCAGACGCCAGTAATCGTTGATGAATAACCGCGCCTGATATTTTTTCCCTAGTGCGATGGCCTCGATTATTGCTGGCTCGACTTCTTCATCGGGTAAATCTTTTACACGCAGTTGCAGCGTTTTAACGCCTGCCTCCAGCAGGCGGGCGATCAATTCCACAGTATCAACGACCGGATATAAACCGAGGTGAAAAGGAACGGCAGGAAAGGGCTGAGCGGACTGATTCATTTGTTGATCTCCGTGGCAGGGTGATAAAGCTCGCTGCCGCGTGAACGGAATTCGGCCGACATTTGCGCCATGCCGGATTCAACGAGTTCTATTGGCTGGGCTTTGGCTTCCAGCGCGGCGGCGTAATCGCGAACTTCCTGAGTGATTTTCATTGAGCAGAATTTCGGACCGCACATCGAGCAGAAGTGAGCAACTTTGCCGGATTCCTGCGGCAGCGTTTCATCGTGGTAAGCGCGGGCAGTGGCCGGATCCAGAGCCAGATTGAACTGGTCTTCCCAGCGGAATTCAAAACGCGCTTTGGACATGGCGTTATCGCGGATTTGCGCACCCGGATGACCTTTGGCTAAATCGGCGGCGTGTGCTGCGATTTTGTAGGTAATCAAACCCTGCTTAACGTCTTCTTTGTTCGGCAGGCCGAGATGCTCTTTTGGCGTGACATAACACAGCATGGCGCAGCCAAACCATCCAATCATCGCCGCACCAATACCGGAGGTGAAGTGGTCGTAACCCGGCGCGATATCAGTGGTCAGCGGGCCGAGTGTATAGAACGGCGCTTCGTGGCAGTGTTCAAGTTCTTCGGTCATGTTGCGTCGGATCATCTGCATCGGCACATGCCCGGGACCTTCGATCATCACCTGCACATCGTATTCCCATGCAATTTTGGTCAGTTCGCCCAGCGTGCGTAATTCAGCGAATTGTGCTTCGTCATTGGCATCCTGAATTGAGCCCGGACGTAAGCCGTCGCCCAATGAAAGGGAGACATCGTAGGCGGCGCAGATTTCGCAAATTTCACGAAAATGCTCAAACAGGAAACTTTCGCGATGATGTGACAGACACCATTTCGCCATAATCGAACCACCACGCGACACAATGCCGGTCAGACGTTTGGCCGTCATCGGCACGTAACGCAGCAAGACACCGGCATGAATGGTGAAGTAATCGACGCCTTGCTCGGCCTGTTCCAGCAGGGTATCGCGGAACATTTCCCAGTTCAGGTCTTCGGCCACGCCGTTCACTTTTTCCAGCGCCTGATAAATCGGCACCGTGCCGATCGGCACCGGGCTGTTACGCAGGATCCATTCGCGGGTTTCATGAATATAACGGCCGGTGGAGAGATCCATCACGGTGTCTGCGCCCCAGCGCGTTGACCACACCAGCTTCTCGACTTCTTCTTCGATGGATGATGTCACCGCTGAGTTGCCGATATTAGCGTTCACTTTCACCAGGAAATTACGCCCGATGATCATCGGCTCTGATTCAGGATGGTTGATGTTAGCAGGAATAATCGCACGCCCGGCGGCGACCTCCTGACGCACAAACTCTGCGGTGATATTGGCAGGCAAATGCGCGCCAAAGCTTTCACCGGGGTGTTGCTGGCGCAAAATCTCACCACGGATCCGCTCGCGGCCCATGTTTTCGCGAATGGCGATGAACTCCATTTCCGGGGTAATCGTGCCTATGCGTGCGTAATGCAGTTGCGTAACATTTTTACCAGACATGGCTTTACGCGGACGCGGCAGATGTTCGAAGCGCAGATGATCCAGCCCTTCGTCCGCCAGCCGTTGCTGGGTAAAGCCGGAGCTGACCTGTGGGAGTTCCTCCGTGTCCGCACGCTCTTTTATCCAGCGGGCACGTAATTTTTCCAGACCGGTGTGCACGTCGATAACTGCTGACGGATCCCCGTAAGGTCCGGCGGTGTCATAAACAGGGATGGCTTCGTTTTCTTCGAACTGCGGATTATCTTTGCCACCGCCGACCAGTGTCGGGCTGAGCTGGATTTCACGCATCGGCACGCGAATATCTTTGCGGTCACCTTCAAGATAAATACGGCGGGAATTAGGGAAGGCTTCGCCCTGCAAACTGTCGATAAACGACTGAGCCTGCGCACGTTGTTCACGGCGATTAGACGCTTTCTTTTCGGAAATAATGGGTTTCTGGGTACTCGACATAGCAAATTCCTCGCAAAAAAACGTGATGGAAAATTGCTTGTCTGGAGGTTTACGGCAGGAGTAAAAATGGGCGCTGCAGCACAGGCGGCCTGATGCAGGCGAATGCCAGAGTGAGCTGAACGCATAACATTACTCTTGTTCCCTTCGCGGGTACTAACCCGATCAGGTTCCGCGGATCCCGAATTAACGGTCTCAGCCTGGCGTAATCTTCGCGAGAAAATTATGCGCTAGGCACTCCGACAAGAAGCCTCAATATAGGAGGCGTTTTTTGAAACTACAACTAAAACTACTATTAAAACCACAAACAGGTGCAGAGTTTTAATGTGACAAAGCGTTAAGCCGGTCTGGCGAGATGTTCTTCATTTGCAGGTGGTTTTTCTTCATGATTGCTGCGGTCAAATGCCAGAATAATCAATTGATCTTCCAGCTGAAAACGCGCATCCAACGCTTCACCTACATCGGATAATGCATAATGAAATGCGAAAGCATTGTCATCATCAATATCATTTTCAGTGTAACTATCATGGAAAGCCATGATAGCTTCAGTGTTCAGCTCCAGTGCAGGGTATATTTTCGCAGCCTGCAATTTTATCGGACTGTTCGCACCTTCGACTTCATCAATGATCCGCTGATACAGATGGAAATGACCGGCAGAAAGATAGTCCACCAGGTTATGGCAAAAGTTATCCAGCGCTTTTTCGTTGAGAGGGGTATGTTTTTCTTTATTGGGTTTCAGGCCGACCAAAGTGCAGTACGAAACCAGCAGCTCTTTGCGCGCGTGCAGCCATTGATCCACTAACTCATTACTGCCACCAACGCGTTGGGTCAGTCTTTCCAGACGATTTAGCATGGTTGACTCCGTGAGCGATAAAAAAGTAACTAAAAGTTACTAATATGTGAATATCTTACTCAGATTGTCAGTCCCGACGAGGTTATGCAACAACAATTATGGAATTACAGATTACTGAGCAACATAACGGCTGGTGGGTTATCAGCCAGGAAGGCAAGCTGTGGCTGCCTGAGGGCGAACTGCCGTTTGGCAGCGCCGCACAATATTCTCTGACCGGTAAAACGGCGCGTCAGATTGGTGAATGGCAGGGTGAACCTGTCTGGCTGGTCCGTCAGACAATGCCAAATCATATGGTTTCTGCCCGTCAGCTGCTGGATCAGGATCGCGGATTATTCCAGCTGGTCGGGCGCGGCGTGCAGCTGTCAGAATTTTATCGTTCTCATAAGTTCTGCGGATACTGCGGGCATGAAATGCACGTCAGTAAGACCGAGTGGGCCGCACTTTGCGGGAATTGCCGCGAACGCTATTACCCGCAGATTGCACCCTGCATCATTGTAGCAATCCGCAAAGGTGATGAGATTTTGCTGGCGCAGCACGTCCGTCATCGTAATGGCATTCACACGGTTCTGGCTGGCTTTGTTGAAGTCGGTGAAACACTGGAAGAAACCGTGGCTCGCGAGGTCATGGAAGAAAGTAATATCCGCGTGAAGAATGTCCGTTACGTCAGTTCCCAACCGTGGCCGTTCCCCAATTCGCTGATGATGGCATTTATGGCGGATTACGACAGCGGCGATATTAAACACGACCCGAAAGAGCTGCTTAACGCTGACTGGTACCGCTTTGACCAGCTGCCACAGCTGCCACCGCCCGGCACGATTGCCCGCCGTCTGATTGAAGACACAGTTGCGCAGTGCCGCGCAGAAAGCGAAGACGACGAGGTCTAGCGTCAGTTTTGCGTGATAGAATGCCGTCATATGATTGTCGGGCGGCCCGAATATTGAAGGAAAGAGCAAGAATGAATGAGTTGAAAAACGACCGTTACCTGCGTGCTTTGTTACGTCAGCCAGTGGACATTACACCGGTGTGGATGATGCGTCAGGCTGGCCGTTATTTGCCGGAGTACAAAGAAACCCGCGCTGAAGCCGGCGATTTTATGTCGCTGTGTAAGAATGCCGAACTGGCTTGCGAGGTGACTTTACAGCCGCTTCGTCGCTATCCGCTGGATGCAGCGATCCTGTTCTCCGACATCCTGACCATTCCTGATGCGATGGGGCTGGGGCTGTATTTCGAAGCCGGTGAAGGCCCGCGTTTTTCTTCGCCACTGACCAATCGTGCTGATGTCGAAAAGCTGCCGGTTCCGGATCCTGAAATGGAGCTGGGCTATGTGATGAACGCTGTGCGTACCATCCGTAAAAACCTGAAAGGTGAAGTGCCGCTTATCGGTTTCTCCGGTAGCCCGTGGACTCTGGCGACGTATATGATTGAAGGCGGTAGCAGCAAAGCCTTTACCAAAATCAAAAAAATGATGTACGCCGATCCGTCTACCTTGCACCTGTTGCTGGATAAAGTGGCCGACAGCGTCATTCTTTACCTTAATGCTCAGATTAAAGCGGGCGCGCAGTCGGTGATGATTTTTGACACCTGGGGCGGCGTGCTGACACCTCGCGATTACCGTGAGTTCTCTCTTAACTACATGCACAAAATCGTCGATGGCCTGATTCGTGAAAACGAAGGCCGCCGTGTGCCGGTGACCTTGTTTACCAAAGGCGGAGGCCAGTGGCTGGAAGCGATGGCGGCAACGGGTTGTGACGCGCTGGGTCTGGACTGGACCACCGATATTGCTGAAGCGCGCCGTCGGGTTGGCGACAAAGTGGCGATTCAGGGCAACATGGATCCTTCCATGCTTTACGCCTCACCGGTGCGGATTGAGCAGGAAGTGGAAACCATTCTGGCTGGTTTCGGCAAAGGTAATGGCCATGTGTTTAATCTTGGCCACGGTATCCACCAGGACGTTCCGCCAGAAAATGCGGGCGCTTTTGTGGAAGCGGTACACAGCCTGTCCCGCCAGTATCACGAGTAACATGGCGTTATGATCGACACGCGCGCGTTACGTGAAGAGCAACGGATCCTCGCAGATCAGATTGAACTGCAGGATCCGCCTGAATTCACCACACCGTCGTTGATCGCCGGTGTGGATGTCGGGTTTGAGCAGGGCGGTGAAGTCACCCGCGCGGCGGTCGCTGTTCTGAGTTATCCAACTTTGGAGCTGGTCGAATACCAGATAGCCCGCATTCCGACCGTCATGCCCTACATTCCTGGTTTCCTTTCTTTCCGTGAGCTCCCCGCACTTTTACAAGCCTGGCAGCAAATCTCATCGCACCCTGATCTGGTTCTGGTTGACGGGCAGGGGATCGCGCATCCGCGGCGGCTCGGTGTCGCCAGTCATTTTGGCCTGATGATTGACGTGCCGACCATTGGTGTGGCGAAAAGCCGTTTATGCGGGCAGTTCCTGCCGTTAGGTGAAGCGCTACACAGCAGTCAGGGGCTGTATGAAGGCGATGAACAGATTGGCTGGGTGTGGCGAAGCAAGCTACGCTGTAATCCATTGTTCATCTCGCCTGGTAATCGGATCAGCATGGACTCCTCTCTTTATTGGGTGGAACAATGCATGCGGCAATATCGGCTGCCGGAACCGACCCGTTGGGCGGATGCCGTGGCATCAAACCGGGCGTCGTTTCAACGCTGGCAACGCTTGAGTGATGATCTTTAGGAATCAAGGAATAGGGATATTGATTTATTTCAGGTAAACTCCCGCGCAGAAAAGTTAACGAGATCAACTCATGTTACGTAATCCAATTCATTTACGTCTCGAAAAGCTGGAAAGCTGGCAACACGTGACGTTTATGGCGAGCTTGTGCGAACGCATGTACCCGAACTATCAGGCATTTTGCCTGGAAACCGGGTTTGGCGAAGCACAGCTTTACCGTCGTATCCTGGACTTAATCTGGGAAACGCTGGTGGTAAAAGACGCCAAGGTCAATTTTGACTCACAGCTCGAAAAACTGGAGGAAGCGGTGCCTTCTTCCGATGATTACGATCTCTACGGGGTTTATCCGGCGATTGATGCGTGTATTGCATTAGGCGAACTGATTCATTCGCGTCTGAGCGGCGAAACGTTGTCTCATGCCATTGCGGTGAGTGAGACGTCAATTCGTACTGTCGCGATGCTGGAAATGACTCAGGCAGGTAAAGAAATGACCGATGAAGAACTCAAGGTCATCCCTGCCGTTGAAGAAGAATGGGACATCCAATGGGAGATTTTTCGCCTGTTGGCTGACTGTGAAGAGCGTGACCTGGAATTAATAAAAGGGTTACGTTCTGACCTGCGTGAAGCCGCTGTCAGTAACATCGGCATAAATTTAGCGCAATAAGGCAAGAAAACGTGATTTAACGCCTGATTTGTCGTGCCTTAAGGCTTCACATCCGCACCCTGTCTGGTCTACATTTGGGGTGCGTAAAAAAAGTGGCTATCGGTGCGTGTATGCAGGAGGGTGCTGTCAATCGGCATATCCGTCGCACTCGATGCTTTGCAAACGATAAACACACTGTAAAGGATAACTTATGAACAAGACTCAACTGATTGATGTAATTGCGGACAAAGCTGATCTTTCCAAAGCACAGGCCAAAGTTGCTCTTGAATCTACTCTGTCTGCTATTACCGAGTCTCTGAAAGAAGGTGATGCTGTACAATTGGTTGGTTTCGGGACTTTCAAGGTAAATCATCGTAACGAGCGTACTGGTCGTAACCCACAGACTGGTAAAGAAATCAAAATCGCAGCTGCAAACGTGCCTGCGTTCGTTTCTGGTAAAGCTCTGAAAGACGCTGTTAAGTAATTGCTTGCAGTGAAAAGAATAAGCGGAGGGGTTTTTAGGCCCCTTCAGTTTATCACCCCCAGGCTGGTAGCAGGTTTACTGGTGCTCGGTCTGGTGGGTTGTAGTTCTGATAAAGGCCCTGAGTTATTCTTTGCCAGCGGTTATGTTGCTGATCAGGGAATTAACCGGCTTTGGCGCGAAGATAGCGCCCAGCACGAGCCTCAAACCATCCTTAACGTCTATAGCCCCTATTTCGGCGGCGATACGATCATCACCCGATACGAATTCCAGCAGGGGCAATTGCACCTGATTAAAGAAACCCATGCCACCAAAACTGATTTGGGCGTCATGCTGCGTTTTGACGAGGGTGGCAATGTCAGCTTCATGCAGCGACAGCTCCCGGAGCGTCGGGAAAAATTATCCTCTGATGAAATCGAACGCTATAAATATGAAGCGTCAAAAATCCTCGACCTGAGCAATGCGCTGCAGGCAGGGAATGTCCGCCTGGTTCAGGCTCGCTGGCGCAAAGGCATCATAACGACCTGCGCAGGTGAACAAGTGACGCCGGCGCTCACTGTCCGTTCACAGGTCTGGCTGGCGAAACGAGCCAGTCGCAGTAACGATAATCTGGGGCTAGCCTGGCTGACGGCACCGCAGGGCAACGAGCTGTTGCTGGTCGCCAATGAAGATTTCTGTAAATGGGAACCGAAAGAGTCTGACCTCTGATCCCGTTTTGATAAAAGAAAAGGCACGCCGAAGCGTGCCTTTGTTGATCGTCGGGACGGAAAAAATTACTGATTACGTTCGCGGTCGATAGCGCGATAACCGATGTCTTTGCGGCAAAAGCTGCCTTCCCAGTGAATATCTTTTGCTAAATCATAAGCGCGTGCCTGAGCCGCTTCCACGGTTTTGCCTAACGCCGTCACACACAATACGCGGCCGCCATTCGTTACCACACGTTCATCCTGCAAGCGGGTTCCGGCCTGGAAGACTTTGCCATCTGGCGCTTCTTCCAGCGGCAGACCGTGGATAACGTCTCCGGTTTTGTAATCGGCAGGATAGCCACCCGCGGCGAGCACGACACCCAGCGACGGGCGCGGATCCCACTCGGATGTTTTATCGCCCAGACGACCTTCAGCACCGGCGAGGCAAAGATCCACAAGATCTGAACGCAGACGCAACATGATCGGCTGAGTCTCCGGATCGCCGAAACGGCAGTTGAACTCGATCACTTTTGGCTGCCCGTCAGCTGAGATCATCAGACCTGCATACAGGAAACCGGTATAAGTGTTGTTTTCTGCCGCCATCCCACGAACGGTCGGCCAGATAACCTGATCCATGACGCGCTGATGAATTTCATCGGTCACTACCGGCGCCGGAGAATAAGCGCCCATGCCGCCGGTATTCGGGCCGCTGTCGCCGTCACCCACGCGTTTGTGATCCTGACTGGTCGCCATCGGCAGCACATTGGTGCCGTCGACCATAACGATGAAACTGGCTTCTTCGCCGTCGAGGAATTCTTCAATAACAATGCGATGGCCTGCATCGCCGAAAGCATTGCCTGCCAGCATGTCGTGAACGGCGTCTTCCGCTTCTTTCAACGTCATCGCAACAATGACGCCTTTACCTGCTGCCAGACCATCAGCTTTGATGACTATCGGCGCGCCTTTGCTGCGCAGATAAGCCAGAGCAGCTTCGATTTCAGTGAAGTTCTGATAATCAGCGCTTGGGATGTTATGTCGAGCCAGGAAATCCTTAGTGAAAGCTTTAGAACCTTCCAGCTGCGCAGCTTCCTGCGTTGGGCCAAAGATTTTCAGACCGGCTGCGCGGAAAGCATCCACCACACCAATTACCAGTGGCGCTTCAGGGCCAACGATGGTCAGGCCAATATCATGACTTTTGGCGAAAGCCAGCAAACCGGCGATGTCAGTGGCGGCGATGTCCACATTTTCCAGCAACGGCTCCAGCGCGGTACCGGCATTGCCAGGCGCAACAAAGACTTTATCAGCCAGAGGTGACTGCGATGCCTTCCATGCCAGTGCATGTTCACGCCCGCCGTTACCGATAATTAAAATATTCATTCGAAGACTCCGGTGAGCGGGCGCATCGCACCCGCTAAAAGAAAATTAATGACGGAAGTGGCGCATGTCGGTGAACAGCATCGCAATGCCGTGTTCGTTTGCCGCGGCGATCACTTCATCGTCACGGATAGAACCGCCAGGCTGAATAACGCAGGTGATGCCTACTGCTGCTGCTGCATCGATGCCGTCGCGGAACGGGAAGAAAGCATCAGAAGCCATGACAGAACCGGCGACTTCCAGACCTTCGTCGGCGGCTTTAATACCGGCAATTTTAGCGGAGTAAACGCGGCTCATCTGGCCAGCGCCGATACCGATGGTCATTTTGTCACGTGCATACACAATGGCGTTGGATTTCACGAATTTTGCGACTTTCCAGCAGAACAGCGCATCTGTGAGTTCCTGCTCCGTCGGCTGGCGCTCTGAAACCACACGCAGATCAGCCGCATCAACCATACCCAAATCGCGATCCTGAACCAGCAGGCCGCCATTAACACGTTTGAAGTCCAGTGCTTTCTGACGATCTTCCCATTGCCCGCAGGTCAGTACGCGAACGTTTTGTTTGGCTGCGGTCAGGGCCAGAGCTTCGGCACTGACAGATGGCGCAATGATCACTTCTACAAACTGACGGCTGATGATGGCTTTCGCTGTTTCGGCATCCAGTTCACGGTTGAAGGCAATAATGCCGCCGAAAGCGGATGTCGGGTCAGTCTGATAGGCGCGCTCGTAAGCGGCCAGAATGCTGTCACCGATGGCCACGCCGCAAGGATTGGCATGTTTAACGATGACGCAGGCCGGTTCAGCAAATTCTTTCACACATTCCAGTGCGGCATCGGTATCCGCAATGTTGTTATAAGAAAGCGCCTTGCCCTGAAGCTGAGTAGAAGTGGCAACCGAAGCTTCGCTGACGTTCTCTTCTATATAGAAGGCCGCGTTCTGATGGCTGTTTTCGCCATAACGCATATCTTGTTTCTTTATATAGTTAAGATTCAGTGTGCGCGGGAACTGTCCGGAAGCGGATTCGGTATCGCCGTGATAAGCCGGCACCATGGTGCCGAAGTAGTTGGCAATCATGCCGTCATAAGAGGCCGTGTGCTCGAAAGCTTTGATCGCCAGATTGAAACGGGTCGCCAGCGTCAGCGAGCTGCTGTTGGAATCCATCTCTTCTATAATAGAAGCGTAGTCGCTGCTCTTCACCACGATGGCGACGTCTTTGTGGTTCTTCGCCGCAGAGCGAACCATTGTCGGGCCACCGATATCAATGTTTTCTACTGCATCTTCCAGTGAACAGTCCGGGCGAGCGACGGTTTGTGCGAACGGATAAAGGTTAACGACCACCATGTCGATTGGCGCAATAGAATGCTGCGCCATAATTTCATCATCTTTCCCGCGACGACCGAGAATGCCGCCGTGAACTTTCGGGTGCAGAGTTTTGACGCGTCCATCCATCATTTCCGGAAAACCGGTGTAGTCAGACACTTCAGTGACTGGCAGGCCGGCTTTAGCCAACAGACTGGCAGTTCCGCCAGTGGAAAGTAATTCAACGCCACGCGAAGACAGGGCCTGGGCGAATTCTACGATACCGGCTTTGTCAGAAACACTGAGCAGGGCGCGGCGGATTGGACGAGATTGTTGCATGGTGGTTGTATCCTTGGCTTTGGAGTCGCAGTAAAGAGCGTTATCGGAGTTCAGTGACGCTTTTCTTCTCTCCTTCTCTTTATATAGAGAAAATTATTGAGAGCAATTTGCAGAAAACGCGGGACTGAGCTCGGACAAATCCCCTCCGGCAACCGGTATTTCATTTATTACCCATAAAGGGCTGCGAAAACTGACGCGCGAAATTGTAGCGAAAACGATTGCGCGACGCTCGCAAAATTTGAGATTCCTGTGCCCCTGTGGATAAATCTGTGTAAAACACGGTATAAGCAGTGTGTTTGCTGTGTAATGCAGCAAACAGTGATTTTTCTTAAAATTAGCCCTTGCGGCCTGCTGAGAACTCCCTATAATGCCGCTCCATCGACAGGGAACAACGTGAACAACATCACGAAGTAACCGGGTCGGAAAGATTAAAAACAGCGGCAACCGGAAGAAATAAACGGTTGACACTGAATGAGAAAAGCGTAATATACGCCACCTCGAGTTAGCAAGCGAAAGCGCGTAACTCACTGCTCTTTAACAATTTATCAGACAATCTGTGTGGGCACTCACAAGACGATATCAGCCACTTC
>Ga0153921_1000341_pt1 | contig 27424 bp, 26 predicted proteins | sample TSNJ005MetaG_FD_104691 | JGI IMG/M metagenome (GOLD analysis project Ga0153921, IMG submission 104691) | Attine ant fungus gardens microbial communities from New Jersey, USA - TSNJ005 MetaG | ecosystem: Host-associated > Fungi > Mycelium > Unclassified | place: USA: New Jersey, Brendon T. Byrne... | reverse complement strand
TACTCATCAGGCTAATCACGGTTTTTGACCCGGCTCTTTGGCCGGGTCTTTTTTTTGCCAGTTTTCCTGGCATGGCTTCAGGCTAATGAAGACTGTGTGTTGCTCGATGGCGCGCATGGTAGCAAAAGACCATCGTCAAAAGAAAGCCGTGCGAGCGCTCTAGCCCAGTTCTCTGCGAAATAGCGCTTGAGAATCAATCTCATAGATTCTAAGCTGCGGCGGCGTCAGGGACGACGCCCCCCCTCCTCCGCAACAATTTTGCGTCCAGTCTTTACCAGACTCGTGTGTAAGATAGCCGCCACAACACTCATACTCAGGCAACCAGACTATGACCGTGGCCTTGACCTCCATCAAGATCAGCACCGACTTCGACAGTGGCAATATCCAGGTGCTCGACGCCAGCGATGCCTACCAGTTGCTGTTGGCGATCAACCCGGATACGCGCAGCCAACATTTCCAGTGGTTCCACTTCAAGGCCGAAGGCATGCACGTGGGCCACACCCACACGTTCCGCCTGAGCAACGCCGGCAAGTCGTCCTACCGCCATGCGTGGAGCGGCTACAACGCGGTGGCCTCCTACGACCATATCAACTGGTTCCGTGTGCCCACGCGCTTTGACGGCGAGATCCTGCACATCAGCCTCGAGACGCGCGAGAAGCACGCCTGGATTGCCTACTTCGAGCCCTACAGCCGTGAACGCCATGACGGGCTGATCGCCCAGGCCCTGAGCCGTGCGGGCACCCAATTGCTGGCCACCGGCAAAAGTGTCGAAGGCCGTGATATCCCCTTGCTGCGTCGCGGCAAGGGCGGCGAAGGCCGACGCAAGGTCTGGATCATTGCCCAGCAGCACCCTGGTGAGCACATGGCCGAATGGTTTATGGAAGGCATCATCGAACGCCTGCAGCAGGACGGTGACGCCGAGCTGAAAAAACTGCTGGCGGTGGCCGACCTGTACCTGGTGCCCAACATGAACCCGGACGGTGCCTTCCACGGCCACCTGCGCACCAACGCCATGGGCCAGGACCTCAATCGGGCCTGGCAGAGCGCCAGCCAGGAACTCAGCCCGGAAGTGCTGTTCGTGCAGCAGCAGATGGAAAAATACGGCGTCGACCTGTTCCTGGATATCCACGGCGACGAAGAAATCCCCTATGTGTTTACCGCCGGTTGCGAAGGCAACCCCGGCTACACCCCGCGCATCGAAGCCCTGGAAAAACACTTCCGCAGCCACTTGAGCGCCCTGACCCGCGACTTCCAGACCGTTCACGGCTACACCCGCGACCTGCCGGGCGAGGCCAACATGACCCTGGCCTGCAACGCGGTCGGCGAGAAATACGACTGCCTGTCACTGACCCTGGAAATGCCTTTCAAGGACAACGACGATGCCCCCAACCCGCACACCGGCTGGTCGGGCAAGCGTTCGATACAGTTGGGCAAGGATGTGTTGAGCACCGTGGCCGATATCGTCGGCACCCTGCGCTAACCCGCGCAGGAGCCAGGCTTGCCGGCGATCGCGTGGTTCAGCACGCATCGCCGGCAAGCCACGGCATCAGTCCCGGGTGCCGGTCATGCTTTGCAGCACACCGTCACGCCGAATCAGCCCATGGAACAACGCTGCCGCCAGGTGCAACAGCACCGTCAGGAACAGCAGATAAGCCAGAAACCCGTGGGCCTTGCGCAACAGCGCAAACAGCGGCGCGTTCGCGCTCACCAGTGCCGGCAATTGCACCGCGCTGCCGAGCATCACCGGATCGCCCGCCGCCGAAATCATCGCCCAGCCCAGCAGCGGCAACACCAGCATCAACGCATACAACACCACGTGAGAGGCTTTGGCCGCCAGCACCTGCCACAGCGGCAAGTCGGCGGGCAATGGCGGTTGACGCGTGGAAAAGCGCACCACCAGCCGCACGATCACCAGTGCCAGGATCGCGATACCCAGCGGCTTGTGCAGGTGAATCAGCCACTCATGCCGCTCTGAAACCGAGGCCACCATACCCGCGCCGATAAACAGCATGGCGATCACCATCAGCGCCATCAGCCAGTGCAGCAGGCGCGCCAGCGGCGCGAAAAACCGTGGTTGGGCATTCATGGCTTCGACTCCTGAGGGGCACTGTGCAGCGGGCTGACTTCACCGGCGCGGCGCAGGTACGAGCTGGCGTACGCCGCCGACCGGGCGGCCAGTAATGGGTCGTTGGAGGCTTCGATACCGCTGGGCAACACCAACGGATCAAAGTTGATGTCACGGCAATCGCCGTCCGCCTGCGCCTGGCTGCTCTGCAACACCAGGGTGCCGGCATTCAGCACGGTATGTTTGCCGGTCCAGGTTTTGCTGGCATCGTCCAGCGGGTCGCCGGGGTTGGCCAGCGTCATGTTCAACTGCCAGCGCAACGGCCCGGCAGCCAGGCGTTGCACCAGGTCTTTCTCGAGGAAATCGTTACCTGCCGGCGCGCTATCCCCCGGCGCATCCTGGCTCTGCGGCACCACGCCCCAACGCACCGCCTGGCGCTTGCCCTGCGCGTTCACCAGGTAAAACGCATTGATGCCGTTGTAGGTTTCGGTGGCATAGCTGGCCGAAGGCTTGGCCGTCTTGACCCACGCCAGGAACGCCGCCGTCTCCGGATGCGCGGCGAAAAACGCCGGCATGCTCGCCGGGTTCGGCTTGCCGGTGGCCGGGTCGGGCGCGCCCGCCTTGAGCATCTGGTAGAACGCCTCGGGCGTGCCTACCGGGAACACCGGCATGCTGTTCATCCCGGTGCGCCATTGCTGGCCGTTGGCCTGGCTGAACTGCACGGCGAAGCTGCGGATCGGCACGCTGCTGTCCGGCGCATACGGGTTGCCGCTGGGCAAGGCGAAGCGGCCGACCACCGGGGTCTTGTCCGCGTTGAACACCTGGGCGCTGGAATAGGCACGGGCCTCGGCGCTGCTTTCGAAATAGCCCGCCACGCAGATGCCCTTGGCGTGGTTACGCCGGAATCCGGGGTGCACGCCGTTGTTGGTTTCGAGAGCATTGACCAGGGTTTTCGGCCGCAGGCGCTGTGGGTCGAGGGTGCCATTGACGTAGGCAAATGCCCCGGCCATAACCGCCACCACGCCACCAATACACGCCAGCCTGAGAACCAGGCTGGCGCGGCTGAGTGGCGGTTTAGGCGGTGATGAGTGATCTACCATGAAAAGCTCCAGGGCACATGGCCGCAGGGGAAAAGTGCTATGAGACGAATCCCATGTAGGTTTATTCCCTGTTCACTGTAGTTTTTTTCAAAGCAGATGCACTGCCGGGGTATCGCGCGGGGGTTCAGGAATCCCAGATCGCGCCATAGGCGGGGATGCCCCTGGCTTCCAGCGCCTGCACCACGCGACGGGTCAGGTGCTGGTTGGCGATGCAAATCACCGCCTCCACGTCATAGGTGTGCACCGCGGCGCAGGCCAGTTGCACAAGGTCCGGTTGACCGCGCGCATCGGTGTCCCAGATCAATGCGTCGGGCTCGGCCCGCAGGATTTCGTCGACCAGTGCATCGCCGTAGGTCTGTCGCGGGCTGCGTGCCGACCAGAGCAACCGCACAGGCACGTTGCCCGCCAGCAAATGCGGGAGCACCGGGCCGATGCCGCTGCCGGTGGCGACGTACAGCACCGATTTGAACAGCGTCTCGACATTCGCCACGCCGGCCGTGGTGATTCCCTTGACCCACACATGCGACGGCAAGTGCTCGATGAACCGGCCCGTCCAATCCCCTGCCCGCGAAATGATCAGCCGGAACCCGAGCTCGCCCGGCGCAGGAATATTGGCGAACGAATGCCATTCCAACAGCGGGTTCAGGCTGATGCTGGTGGAGGAGCCGGTAAACGGCGTGGTGTGGGTGAAGCGCACGATGGCCACATGCCGGGATGGCCGCAGACTGTCGACCGGTACTCTGCGCAGGCGCAGCCATGGCAGGGCAATGCTCAGGCTCAGTAGCCCCAGCATCCAGAACGTGCCACTGGCCTGCTGTTCGGTAGAGGCCTGCCACGCCAGTCCCCAGAACAGCAGCAATACACTCCAGCCGGCAAAGCGGTGCACACGTTCGAAGCCATTGTGGAAGCGCCCTCGCACCCACGGCAGCGCCATGGCAACCATCACTAGCAGCAAGGTCATCAGCACAGCGCTCAGCCACAACCAGACGGCCGACACGCTGCCCGGCTCGCGCAGCTGCTGCAAGACCTGCACCCAGAACAAGGCAGCGAACCAACCCGTCGCCGCCACCGCGGCGCCACTGTGCAGCCCACCCACGTGGTAAACCTTCGCCACACGCCGACGCAGCCACAGCGGCCAGCGGGTCGGCACCCGCGTCACCCACCAGAACAGCGCATTGATCACGTACTGCTGACGGATCAGCGTGGCCAGCGAGAGGTTGATCAGGACCATGCTCGACAGCGTGTCCACGTCCATGGCCTGCACGCCAGGCCCTAGGCAGACAACAAGGGCATTGGCGAGCATCACCAGGGCAAACAGGCGGTGGTAATAGGAAAACAATGGCTGCGCGGCGAGCCTTCGCCATAACCGCGCCTTGGGCGTCACAACGACCTGGGTCAGGGCATCAAGCATCACCGGTCTCCTTCACGGCCTGGCGTTGACGCGCCCATTGCAGCAGCAGCGCCTTATCCACCTTGCCGCGGCTCGTCAGCGGCAACTGATCCAGCGCGTAGATCCGCGACGGCACGCAGTAATAGGCCAGGCGCTGCTCGCAGTGCCGGCGGCAGGCATCGATATCGACGCTGGCCGGTGACACGAACGCCACCAGGTGGCGGTCATCGAGTTTCAGCGTGACCGCCCGCGTGCAACCTGCGCCGGTTTCCAGCGTGGCGGACACCGCGTCCAGCTCCACGCGAAACCCACGCACCTTGACCTGGTCATCCACCCGCCCGAGGTGTTCGAGCTGCCCGTCGCGGGTCCAGCGGCCAAGGTCGCGGGTGCGGAACATCAGCGCACCAGCACCGATAAAAGGGTCCGGCCGATAGCGCTGCGCGGTCAGCTCGGGATTGCCCAGGTAGCCTGCTGTCACACCGGCACCGCCGGCCCACATTTCACCGATCTCGCCCAGTGCACAGGCCTGCCCCTGAGCGTCAAGGACATACACCGTGTTATTGGGCGTGGGCTGGCCAATGGTCAGCAACGTGCCGGGCACATGCCGGTGCAGCGTATTGACGATGGTGGTTTCGGTGGGTCCACAGCCGTTGTAGAAGTCGCAGTGGCCCGCCCAGTGGTCGGCCAGGCCTTGCGGGCAAGGCTCGCCTGCCACCGCAACCACCTTCAGGAGAGGGCACTGCCGAGGCTCGAGGGTGGCCAATATCGACGGCGTTGCGATCAGCACGTCACACTGCGCCGCCGTTGGCGCGATGTGCTTGCCGCGAATCATCAGCGTCGCGCCATGGGCCAGGCAGCCGAGGATTTCCCAGGCAGCCATGTCAAAGCCGATATTGAGGATCTGCCCCACCGTGCGCCCCGGCGCCATGCCCATCCGCCCGGGCTCGGTGAGCAAAATGTTGCACAGATTGCGATGGCTGACACGGACGCCGTTGGGACGCCCGGTGGTGCCCGAGGTAAACAGCACAAAACACAGGTCGTCAGGGTCGACGGCAGCGCACACCGGCTGATTGTCCTGAGCGATCCAGGGGACTTCGGCCAGGAACTCATCCAGGCACAGGCACTGCGACGCGTGCGTCTCGGGCAGGCGCTCCAGCAGTGGCGACAGGGTCAGGATCAGCCGGCTGGACAACGCTTCAAGGACCATCGCCAATTGCATCGGCGGCACGATCCTGGCGTCTTGCGGCACATACGCCGCGCCGACCTTCATCACCGCCAGCAACCCTACCAGCATCGGGATCGAGCGCTCGACGAACAGCGCCACCGTGTCACCGCGTTTCACCCCCTGCTCGATCAAACGCGTGGCCAACCGATTGGCCTGCCGGTCAAGTTGCGCGTAGCTGATGCGCTGCCCCTGGCACACGGCGGCCGTGGCGTCGGGCGCCAGCGCCGCCTGCCTTTCGATAGCGTGGTGCACACAGCCATGTCCCGGTGGGGCCGACGGGCCCCGCGACCAGCGTTCAAACAGGTCCTGCTGTGCGACGGGCCAGTGCGCAAGCGCCTGTCGGCAAAATTGCGATTTATCCTGTGGTGAAAACGTCATGGACACACCCTCTGCGGTTAACTGCCGACTGAGTGCCGACAGATACAAGGGTGGAGAGAGGGCAGTGCCCGCGATTACAGGCCTACGAACAATACCGAAACGTATAAACCACATAGCGCAAGATTCTTTCGCACGCGGATGGAATAACCTACAGCGGCCGGCGTCTACCTCAGCACAACCGGCTAGACTCCCATTCCCATGCATGCACTCGACGAACAGTTACGTGAACTCATCCCCAGGTTGCGGCGTTTTGCCGTGTCCCTGACCCGTAACGCCAGCAGCGCCGACGACCTGGTGCAGTCGACCCTGGAACGGGCGATCACCCGCTGGGCCGACAAGCGCCTCGAAGGCGACGTGCGGGCGTGGCTGTTTTCGATCCTCTATCGGCAGTTTCTCGATGCGCATCGGCGCACCCGGCGTTACGCCCGCATGCTGGAGTTCTTTACCGGTCGGGATGATGCGCAGCCGTCGGTGGAGCGCACGGTCATTGCCCAGTCGACCCTGCAAGCCTTCGATCAACTCAACACCGAACAGCGCGCCCTGCTGTTGTGGGTGTCGGTGGAGGGCTTGAGCTACAAGGAGGTCGCCGAGATTCTCGAGGTGCCAGTCGGCACGGTGATGTCGCGCCTGTCCCGCGCGCGCCAGGCCCTGCGCCAACTCAGCGATGGTGAAATAGCCAGCCCTTCCCTGCGGAGACTCAAATGATCAGCCTGCCCCCCAGCGAACGCGATTTGCACGCCTACGTCGATCACCAGCTCCTGGAGAGCGATCGCCGTGTCCTTGAAACCTGGCTGGCGGCACACCCCGACGTCGCGGCCCAGGTCCATGCCTGGCAACAGGATGCGCAATTGCTGCGCGCGTCCCTCGGCGGGGCCCTGCAACAGCCGGCCAACCCTGACCTGGACCCCGCGCTGATCCGCCAGCGCATCCAGCAGCGCTCGCGCCGCCATTGGGCCACGGCGGCGGTGCTGCTGGTGGCCGTCAGCCTCGGCGGGGTCGGCGGCTGGCAGGCGCGCGAAGCCACCCAGCCGCCGTTGCTGCCGATGGCCGATGCGATGCAGGCGTTCCGTCTGTTTGCCCAGGACGGCATCATGCCCGCCGACTATAACGTCCAGGACGGCGGCAACATGCAGGCCTGGCTGGACCGCTACTTCAACCAGGCCCATCGCCTGCCCGACTTGAGCGCCGCAGGCTTCACCCCCGTCAGCGGGCGCCTGCTTACTACCGAGCAAGGGGCGGCGGCCATGGTGCTGTACCAGGACGCGCAAGGCCGGCGTATCAGTTTCTATATCCGCCCACCGGGTCCGGAAAACGGCTTCTTGCCGCGTGGCAGTCGCAGCGCGGATGGGCTGCAGGCGCAGTACTGGTCCGGCGCCGGCTACAACTACGCAGTGGTCAGCCCGGCGGACCAGCCCGCGCCGCCGATGCTGAAGTTCTAGAAGCCGACGTCGAGGATCACGTTATCCGTATAGGTGCCGGCCGGGGGGGTGGTCTGGTCGGTGTAGATCCTGGCGTTGTAGTTGAACACCTGGGCACCGTTGCTGCCCATGCCCTTGCCGGGGTTGACCTCGGCGCTGGTACTCGCGCGGCGCGCGGCGCCGACACTGCCCCACACGGTGGTGCCGGCACTCTGGAAGATGTCGTAGGACAGGTAGTTGGCCCCCGAAACCATCCGCCGCCGTCCGGCATTGGCGTTCTGGCCCGGGTCGAGCCCCACCGTGTAGGCACTGCCCTTGGTGCAGGAAATGTTGATGGTCTGGTTGACCGTGCCGAAGGCACTCACCACCGGCGCGCCGCCGAAGCTGATATTCGGCGCGGTGATCGTGCAGTCGTTGGTGACGGTCATGTTCACCGTCAAGGTGGTCGTCCCCGAATTGGTATCGCGCCCGAGGCAGATGCCCAGCGCGCCAATGCCAGAGCAGTAGCTCCAATCCCAGAAGATGCTCAGGGTTTCGGTATAGATCCCCGCCGCAACGTTACTGCCGGTAATCGTCCCCAGGTACAGCGGCACCGTCTTGGGCGTAGAGCCCCCCAACAGGCCGAGCAGGTCAATGATGCCGTTGCGCGCGAAGTCATACTGGACACCACGGGTGATCAGATACGCAGCACCGGTGTTGTTGGTCGCGTACAGGTTGTAGCCGATCACATCACCGGTGGGGCCGACCATGCCGGCCGTTGAGGACGTGATGGTGGCGTAGAAGTGGTCATTGGTGGTGAGCAGCGACAACAGCGAACCGGTACAGCGCAACCCGCCATTGGTGGTCGAAGTGGATTGCGTGGTGGTGCGCACCAGGATCGAACTCACCGGGCCGAACCCGGCCGCATTGGTCGCCACCACCGAACACAACGCCTGAACCTGGAACGCCAACCCGCTCAACACCAACCCCGCTACCACACCCCGCACTTTCACCCGACACCTCCTGTGTCTATCGACAAACCAATGGCCCGATCATCGGCACCTGCTCGCTGGATTCCGGCAGGGCAAACTGCACCTGGCAACTGGCGCCGCCGCCCAAGGTCACGCGCAAGGTGTTCTGCGCCGCCAACCGGTCGAGGTACACCAGGCCATCCCAGCCCACCACTGCCGCCACGCCGCTCTGCTCATGCAGCACAGTCGCGCCCAGCGGCAATGGCGCATTGTGTTCATCCACCAGTTCAATGCTGGCGGCGTTGATCCGGGTCAGCGGAAACTCCAGCAGATAGCCGCTGCCGCGACGCACCGCCACCCGTTGCTCCACCGATGGGCTCAGCACGTTGGCCGGCAAATTCAGCGGGTCGATTTCATATTTGCCGCGGTAATAACCGCTGCTCCACGGCACCAGCAGGCGGCCGCTCTGGTCGGTTTCGCCGACCAGTTGGTTTTCATAACGCACCGGGACCTTGGCGTAGCCGTCTGTACTCACTACCACAAAGGCATCGTTGATCCGGTTGGCCGCAAACACATGCTTGTCCATCCACACCAGCGAGCCGCTGGCGTCGGCCCAGCGGGTTTCGGCGTCGCTGCTGCCGTAGACGCCGGCCTGCAATTGCACCGACTGCAGGCGCCAGGTCAGGTCGGCCTGGCGGTAATCCGGGCCCTGGCCATGTGCGTAGCCGAGGTTGTACCCCACGCCGCCGGGGCCAGGCACCGCACGACTGAAATTGACCCGCTGGCGATTCTCGCCGGAGGTGCTGCGCTCCATGCTCATGCTCAGGCTGCCATCGAGGTCGAACGGGATCACGACTTGGGCTTGCACCGCCCAGTTGCTGTCGCCGATCTCGCGGTTGGCCGACAGGTAAAAACTGCTGTTGCCCCACAGCGGGCGGTTCCAGGTCAGGTTGAGCAAGCGCGTGCGCGAATCATCGGCGGCGCGGATATCAAAATAACCGGCGCCCAGGCTGCCCCAGCTGTCGAGGTTGAGGCTGGCAGTGACCTGCTCGCTGCGCTTGCTCAAACTGATGTAGGGCGAGTCGATCACGGTGAGGTCGGCATACTGCGCATGCCGTTCCAGCCGTTGGTACGAGAGGCTGTAGCGCTGGCTGCTGTATTGATAGCCGAGGCTGACTTGCTGGCCCTCGCGCCCGTCGAAACGGCTCTGGCTGACCGCACTGTTGAGCACGCCAAACGAGCCGAGCCGCACGTTGCCGCCAACGCCGCCCAGGGTCAGGTCACTGGAAGCTTCGGCGTGGCTTTCCAGGGTGAACACATCGCTGACGCCATACCGCAGGCTGCCGGAGGTGACACCCTGGCCATAGCGAAAATCCTGCTGCGCGTAGTCGCGGCGCAGGGTACCGGCAGCCACCGAGAAGTCCGACAGGCCCTTTTGCAGCAGGCTGCTGGTGACATAGAACGGTACCGTGGTGGACACCTGCCGGCCAAGGGCATCGGTGGTCACCACCACCGCCTCGCCCGCACCGTTGATGAACGGGATATTGGTCAGGGTGTAGGGCCCCGGCTGCACGTTGTCGCTGGACGACTTGAAGCCATTGATAAACAGGTCCACCGAAGACGGCACCGCCGCCTCGCCGGCGAACTGCGGCAAGGGGTAGGTCACCAGGTCCGGGCGCACGCCGAAATCGCGCGACAGCTGCACGCCGCCCAGGCGTACCGAATTGCTCCACGGCAAAGCGCCGCTGACCAGGTCGCCGGCCTCGTAGGTCAACAGGCTTTCATCGTCCGAATAGCGCCAGGTGGTGTCATAGCGCAGGTAGCCGTTGTCCAGCCCATTGCCGGCGTTCGCGCCGAAACTGCGGCGGTATTGCCCGGTGTTGGAGACGGTGCCCCAGGTGTCGAACACCCGCACTTCGTTCCAGGCAGCGAGGTAGGTGCCGGCCTCATCGGTGTCGTTCAGGTACAGGTCATAGTTGAGCATCGCGCCGAAGCTGGTCATCGCCTCGGTGCGCGGGTACGCCTTGCGGTTGCCGAGGAACTGCGCCGGCAGCCAGTCCGGCGGCACGCTCAAGAGCAGGCGCTGGCCCTGGCTGTCGTATTCGCTGTGCAGCCCCGGCAACTGGTCCAGGGCCACTTCGGCGGACACCGAGGCGGGCAGTTTCATGCCGATCGCCTGCAGGTCAGCGGCGGGCATGTACAGCTGCCCCGCCCGCTGCTCGACCACGATGACCTTGCCGGTGTCCATCTGGTTGACCAGCAATTGCAGGTACAGCTGGGCATCGGGCATGGCCTCCAGGCTGGTGGGCGGTGGCGGCAGCTCACCGGCATCGACCCGCGGGATAAACACCAGACAGCAACACCCCATGGCGATCCATCGCACTGTTTGGATACAACGAGCCGACACTCAGCTCACTCCCTGTCTTTTACGGGCCGGGCTTGACGCTCTGTACCGTCGGCGCACCGTTGACTTTAAGCAGTAACTCCTGGCCACTGGCCAAGGGTTCCGGCACTGGCCAGCGCATGGTTGCGCCCGGCAACACGTAGCCCATCAGGCCCTCGGTCACCGGCCGGTTCTGGCCACCTTGCTTCACGGCCACATCCGTCAGCCGTGCATGCACCGCGCCCTGGTTGCGGATCTCGATATAGGAGCGCCCGCCCTCGGCCACTTTGCGCCAGGTCAGGTCCGGCACGCCGGCGCCCTTGGGGTCGCGCTGGCGCGTCAGGTCTTCCTTGCTCCACAGCCCCGCGCCGTAGGCGAACAGCGGCACCGAGTAACGCATCTGGAACTGGATCGACGCGGCCGTCTTGCCATCCTCGGCGCCCGGCTGCCGGGGCGCGGGGATCTCATCGATGATGATGCGATACGCCAACTCCTGGCCCGGTGGCACGTCCTTGGTACGGGTCAGGCGCACCAGTTGTTTCTGTCCCGGTTCGATACGGGCCACCGGCGGGCTGCCGATCACATCACGCTGGTTCTGGTACTGATCATCGAAACCGTTCTGGCGCCAGGCAAACACGCGGACCTGCAGGTTGGCGGTTTCAGTACCACGGTTTTCCAACCACAGTGCACTGGCCTGTTGATCAGCCTCCAGCACCGGGTCGATCGGCCAGATCAGCACCGAGCTGGCGGCCTGCACCTGGCTTGCGCCCAGCAGGGCCATGGCCAGCAGCCCTTGACGCAGGGACGGGGGTAAACACATAGGCAAGCTCTGCTCCTTAGATTGAAAACCACTTCAATTCACATGTCCCTAGAAGGTCAGCTGGACCTGCACCACATCGCTGTAGGTCCCCGCCGGCTGATTCCCCGGCAGCACCACCCGGCCGTAGATCGGCAGCGTGATGTTGTTCGCATTGCTGTAGGCCACATTCACGCTCTGGCTGATCCCCAGCGCCTGGCTGAACCCCGCATCGCGGTAGAGCTGATAGGCCACCTGCGCCGTGCCGCTGTTGAGCTTGAGGTGCCGGCCGCTGCTGTTGTTCTGCCCACCGTCCACGCTCATGGCCAGGGTCACGCCGGGCGTGCATTGCAACTGCACACTGCTGGCCAGCGCAGTCGACACCGTGCTGGTGGACAACGCCGAATAGCTGCCGTACGTGAGGTTGCCGTAATTGCTGCCACCGCCGACCACCAGGCAGCCGGCAATGATGCTGGCGCTGACCTGGAAACTCGTACCGGTGACCGCCGCCAGTGGCAGCGGCACGCTGCACGCACAGGCCAGCAGCACAGCGACGCATCCATGCCCGGCCATCGCACTCAGAAGCTCAATTGCACGGCAATGGTGTCGGTGTAGGTGCCCGCCGGCAGCCCGGCTTTACCCACCGCTTTGCCCCACAGGTTGATGGTCTGCGCTGCGCCCGTGCTGGCCGCCAGGTTGATCACGCCATTGGCCGCCAGGAGATTGTTGAAGCCCGAGTCGGTGTAGAGATCGTAGGGCACGAAGTTGGCCACGCCGTCATACAGCGCGCGGGTGCCGCCGGTGGACTGGCCGTCGTGCAGGCCGCCCTGGATGGTCACCGTGGGCGTGGTGCCGGACGAACATTGGATCGACACCGCGCCGCCGCCGGCTGCCACCAGTTGTGTGCCGGTCTGCGTGAACAGGCTGGTGGTGGTGCCGAAGTTCAGGCTACCGAAGTTCAGGTTGGTGGTACCCGCACCGCCGTTGACCAGGCAACTGCTGGTCAGGATCAGGCTGGAGCTGATCTGCCCGGTCACGGTGGTGGCGGCCTGCGCACCGGCGGCAAGGGCCAGGCCCAGAACAGGTACAGCGAGACGCAAAGCGAGTGATTGCATGGTGCTTTTCCTCTGTTGAATTACCAATCCAGCGTGACCGTCAGGGTGTCGCGGTAGGTGCCGGCGGGAAGTGCGCTGGTATTCGCCACCACCGCGCCATAGACCGGGATCGGTCCCAGGCTGCCGGCGCTGACGGCGAAATTGCGTTGCTGGCCAATGCGATAGATGTCCGTCCCGGCGGCATCGGCCGTGAGTCGATAGGGAATAGTCTGGCGGCCATTGCTCAGGCGCCGGGTGGTGCCGTCACCGTTGACGCCACCGTCGATGGTCACGGTAAAGCCGCGCACCGAGGCATTGCAGGTGACTTGCAGCGCCCCGCCATTGCCCTCGACATTGGCGTTGAGCGGGCGGGTCCAGGTCGGGCCCTGATTGCCGAAATCGAGTTGGCCCAGGTTGGCAGGCAGGTCCTGGGCACCGGCGCTCACCTGGCAGGCCGGCAGGATCACCAGCCGCGCCTGGATGCTGCCGGTGACGACCGCCTCGGCATCCCCCGCAACCAACAACAGGGGGCTGAGCAACAGCGCGGTACAGGTGAAGTGCTTCATATCGATCCCACTTCCATCAGGATAAAACCAGTTGGCCGCCCAACCTTGGGCGACATTCCTTTACCTGCCGAGTCCACCCGGCAGTCACTGCACAAAAATGCTTACCAGGTCACCGTGACCTTCACCACGTCGCTGTAGCGACTCACTGCGGGGATTTGAGCCAGGGGTTCGATGCGCGCATACAGCGGCAACTCCACCGAGCCACTGTCGGGCACCGTGCCGCTCACTGTTTCATTGACTGGCAATGCCACGCTTCGGGCGGCATCGCGGTAAAGACGATAGGGAATCGGCGAGGCATGCCGCTCGCCGGCCAGGTAGCGCACCTCGCCGATGCCGCCATGCAGGCCGCCGTCGATACGCACTTGATAAGGGGTGTCGGGGTTGCATTCCAGGCGTGGCTGGCGCGTGCTGGTCAGCGCAGCGCTCAAGGGGCCGGCGGGGTTGTCGAGACGGGCGGTGCTGCCGAAATCGAGCACACCGAGCTGCTCGATCCCCGCGTCACGCGTCAGACCGACCAACTGGCAGCCACGCATCACATTGACGCGCACCTCCACCTGCAATTGTGCGGCCAACGCTTGCGCGCTACACAGCGTGCCTACGATGGCCAAAACCATAGATCCATTCACGGCCTCAATCCTTTTGAGGAATGGCGTACCAGGATCAGGTTAGCAGTGGAGGGCAAAGCTGCCAGTCGCGTCAGAAATACGACTGTCAAAAATGTTGTACGTTTGTTACCAGTTCAGCGTCACCAAGGTGCGCGGGCTGCCATCTTCCTGGGGGGCCTGCTCAGTGCTGACGGTAAATTCGGTGGGGCTGTCGGAGGCAGTGCTGCAGCGGACGAGCGGGCGGCTCGCAGCGCTGCCCGGCCTGACTTCACAGCCGGCAGTGATCACCAACTGCGCGCTGATCTGCCCGCTGCTGACCACCGCCTGCGCAGGGTTGACCCACAGGCAGCAGGCGCCCACGACCAGCAAGAGGCGATGGATGACGAACATGAATGACCTTGAGGAAACCGCGAGGTAGGAAACGCCGCCAAGGATATCCGAGATGGCTATGTGCCTGCATCGATTTCGGCGCTCAGCCGACGCGCGGTGACCGGTCTCTTTTTGAGATCGCTGGCCGCTACATTTTGTATTGGTTAAATTAGCGCGAGCACTGCACCCTAACGCCATTCACCCCACGGAACCCTCGCCCTTGGCTGTCCTCCCCCCTGCCCTGCGCCGACTGTTCGGCAAGCCTGCCGCCGCTACCGCCACGTCCGATGACGTGTCCACGTACTTCCAGCGCAAGGCCCGGCGCCAGGGCTACACCCTGAGCCCGAGCCAGCAGCAGGTCATCGAGCGCATGGCGCAGATTGCCAATGCCCTGCAACAGCAGCACACGCCGCGCAGCCTGTACTTGCACGGCGCCGTGGGGCGCGGCAAAAGCTGGTTGCTCGATGGGTTCTTCCAGGCGCTGCCCCTGGCGCAGAAGCAGCGGGTGCACTTCCACGACTTTTTCGCCCGCCTGCATCAAGGCATGTTCCGCCATCGCCAGCAGCCCGACGCCCTTGCGGTCACCCTGGATGAATTGCTCGAAGGCTGCCGCGTGCTGTGTTTCGACGAGTTCCATGTCCACGATATCGGCGACGCGATGCTCATCACCCGCCTGTTCAAGGCCTTGTTCGAGCGCGGCGTGGTGGTGCTGGTGACCTCCAATTACCCGCCCGAAGGGCTGCTGCCCAACCCGCTGTATCACCAGCGCTTCAAGCCGGTGATCGAGCTGATCGGCGCGCGCATGGACGTCATGGAGGTCAACGCGCCCCAGGATTACCGGGGCCTGCCACACAATCACGGCCAGCAGCGCTTCACCCAGGGGCCTTTCATCTGGCCCGGCAGCCCGGCGCAGCGTGCGGCGTTCGGGGTGCCGGAAGCGGATTGCCCGGCGCTCACGCTGGCGGTCGGCACCCGGCAATTACGGGTGCGCTGGCACCAGGGGCGCACCGTCGCCTTCACCTTCAACGACCTGTGCGAGCAGCCCACGGCGGTGATGGACTACCTGCTGCTGTGCAAAGACTTCGACGACTGGATCATCGACGGCCTGCCCCTACTGGGCGATTGCCCGATTGCCGTGCAGCAGCGCTTCATCAACCTGGTGGACGTGCTCTACGACCAGGACAAGCACCTGACCCTGATCGGTGAACGGCCGCTGGCCGAGTGCCTGGCAGGCCAGGCCATCGACCTTGCGCGCACCGCCAGCCGCCTGAACCAATTGCAGCAGGCCAACCCGCAAGCCCTGCCCGACCCGGTATCATGAGCGCCTTCCACGTCCCTTTGCCGAGTGACCGCGCCGTTCATGCATACCCTCGCCCAACTCAAGGCTGGCCAATTGGCCGGTATTACACGCCTGGACCTGTCCTGCGGGCTGACTGAATTCCCGCCGGAAATCTTCACGCTGGCCGACTCCCTGGAAATCCTCAACCTCAGTGGCAACGCCCTGAGCAGCTTGCCCGAAGATCTGCACCGCCTGCCGCACCTGCGCGTGCTGTTCTGCTCGGACAACGCCTTTACCGACCTGCCGGAATGCCTTGGCCAGTGCGCGAAGCTGAGCATGATCGGCTTCAAGGCCAACCGCATCAGCCGCGTGCCCGCCGCCGCGCTGCCACCGTTGTTGCGCTGGTTGATCCTCACCGACAACTGCATCGACCAATTGCCCGATGAGCTGGGCGCGCGGCCGCTGCTGCAAAAACTGATGCTGGCCGGTAACCGGTTGAGCGCCCTGCCGCCAAGCCTGGCCAACTGCCACAACCTCGAACTGCTGCGCATCGCGTCCAACCGCTTCACGCGCCTGCCCGAATGGTTGCTGACGCTGCCGAGCCTGACCTGGCTGGCCTATGCCGGCAACCCAGTGGAAATGGCCGTGGAGATAGCCGCGGATGACACCACGCCGACCATTCCCTGGACCGAACTGGAACTGGCCGAAGTGCTCGGCGAAGGTGCCTCCGGGGTGATTCGCAAGGCGCTGTGGAAACCGCAGGCGCTGCCCGTCGCCGTCAAGCTGTACAAGGGCACGATCACCAGCGATGGCTCGCCGCTGCACGAAATGCAGGCCTGCATCGCCGCCGGGCTGCACCCCAACCTGATCAAGGTGCAGGGCCGCGTGAGTGGCCATCCAGAGGACCAGGCCGCGCTGGTGATGGACCTGATCGACCCGAGCTACGGCAACCTCGCCGCCCTGCCGAGCCTGGCCTCGTGCACCCGCGACATCTACGCACCCGACACCCGTTTCAGCCTCGAGGTAGCGCTGCGCATGGCGCGCGGCATTGCCTCGGTAGCCGCGCACTTGCACCGGCACGGCATCACCCATGGCGACCTGTACGGCCACAATATCCTGTGGAATACGGCGGGCGATTGCCTGCTCGGGGATTTTGGCGCGGCGTCGTTCCATGCCACGGCGGACACCCTGGAGACTCGCGCGTTGCAGCGCATTGAAGTGCGCGCGTTTGGTGTGTTGCTGGGGGAATTTCTGGAGCGGGTTGACGAAGGGTTGAGCGAGGCGACACGCCTGGTGCTGGAAAGCTTGCGGGAGCAGTGCTGCCAACCCGACGTACTCGCCCGGCCAGGTTTCGAGGCAATACAAGCCACGCTGCAAACCTTGTAGGAGCCCGGCTTGCCGGCAATGGCCATCTCAAACAGGCCATTGCCGGCAAGCCGGACTCCTACAGGGGGGGGGTCAACACGCTGTATCAGCCGGCCAGGCCGACGAACATATCCTGCACGTCGTCATGGTTGTCCAGGCCTTCGAGGAAGGCTTCGACTTCGGCCATCTGCTCATCGCTCAAACCCGTCACCGGGTTTTTGGAGATATAGCCCAGCTTGGCCGACAACACGGTGAAGCCCTGCTCCGGCAGCGCTTTCTGCACGGCGTCGAGGTCGGTGGTCTCGGTGATGAACAGGGTGGTGCCCTCTTCCTCGCCGTCTTCGAAATCCTGTGCGCCGGCTTCAATCGCGGCCATTTCCGGGTCAGCGTCAGGGCTGTCCGGCGAAGCTTCGATCAGGCCGACGTGGTTGAAGTCCCAGGCCACGGAGCCGGAAGCCCCCAGTTGCCCCTTGCGGAAGGCCACGCGGATTTCCGCCACGGTACGGTTGATGTTGTCGGTCACACACTCGACGATCAACGGCACCTGGTGCGGGGCAAACCCTTCGTAGGTCACGCGGTGGTACTGCACGGTTTCGCCGAGCAGACCGGCGCCCTTCTTGATGGCGCGGTCCAGGGTTTCCTTGGGCATCGAGGCTTTTTTGGCCTGCTCCACCACCAGACGCAGGTGGGCGTTGGTCGCGGTGTCGGCGCCGTTGCGGGCGGCGATGGTGATTTCTTTCACCAGCTTGCCGAAGATTTTGCCCTTGGCATTGGCTGCCGCTTCTTTATGTTTGACTTTCCACTGTGCGCCCATGACTCACTCTCTTTTCGTCCATCGCGCCGAAACGTCTACTGGCCGGCGCTTTGGGGGCAGAGTTTATAGGGCAAAAACACTCTAATCCACCAAAAAACCGGCCAGCCTGTCAGGTGCGCAAGGGTTTGATCGCGACGTTGCGGTCCGGCACAAAATCGCCGACCTCGGCCAGCACCGCCGGCCTGGCGTTCCAATAGGGCATCAACACCAGCGAAGAAAACAGCGCGGCGCCGGCAAACACGATGAACACCGTGACCGTGTCGAAGTAGCCCGGCAGCAAGCCGCCGAGCACCGCGCCCACCGAGCCGCAACCGTTGACAAAGCCTGCCGCCGTGGCGCCGGCCTTGGCGGTGCCGAAGTCGATGGCGGCAGTGCTGCTGATCATCGAGTCCGGCCCGTACAGGGTCAGGCCCATGACAAACAGCAAGGCCATCACCAGCATCACACTGCCGGTGTGCAGCGCGCCCATGAACAACGCGAGGGCCACGGTCAGCGCCAGCAGGCTGAGCACACAGGCGGGCATGCGCCGCGCGCCGAAGAGCTTGTCGGACGCCAGCCCGATCAGAATCGGTCCAAGCAACCCGGCCAGTTCAAAGGCGGTCGGCACAATCGCCGCGCCGACCTTGCCCACCGAGGGCATCTGCTCGTAGACGATCACCGGCCCCCACAACAGGATCGCGTAACGCGCCGGTTTCAGCAGGAAATACGCCAGGCCCAAGGTCAGCACCGTGCGGTTGCGCAGGATCGCGCGCAGTGGCTCCAACACGCTGATGCGTTTTGCGGCCGCCCTTTCCTCGGCGGTCATCACCGGCTCGGGTTCGACCGCCGGCAAGCCGACATCCTCGGGCGTGTTGCGCTGGAAGATGAAGAACAACAGCGCCACCACCCCCACCACCGCCGCACTCGAGATAAACGCCGCGTGCCACGTGCCGATCAACGTATAGGCCCACCACCCGGCAAAGGGCGAGGCCACCAGGCCGCCGAACGCGTAGCACGAACTCCACAGCCCGAGCACCCGCCCACGCTGCTGCGCCGGGAAGAAACTGCCAAGGTTCTTGCACAGCCCCGACCAGCCGGTGGACTGCGCCAGCCCCTGGATCAGCATGCAGGTGACAAAGATCGGCAAGGTCGCAAAGGTGCCCATCACCAGCGCGGCGGCAGCGGAAATCAGCAAGCCACCGAGCACCACCACCCGTGGTCCGAAGCGGTCGGCCAACATGCCCCAGGTGAACTGCCCGACCGCATAGGCCGCCAGGTAAATGCCATCCAGGTTGGCCATCATCATTTTATCGAGGGGGAAACTCGGGTCGTCGACGATCCCCAGCTTGGCCACGGAAAACGCTTTGCGAGTGAAATAGAACGCCGCGTACGCCAGCCAGGTGATGGCGAAAATCTGCACGCGCCAACGCTTGATGCTACCCATTGGGATATTCATGGTGGTTCTGACCTCAGGTGAGTGTGCCGGCAGAATCGAGAAGCAAATGCCTGTTCTTTTTATGGTTGAGCACTGCAATGCCGGGCCGTGGACACGGTGGCATTGGTCAGATGAGACCTGTGTCCCAGGTCCCATGGCCGCCGTGGTTGTAGGACTCAACCTACGGCGGTTGAGGCGTATCAAAGCAATGGCTGACTAATAGGTAAAATCGATTTATCGTATTTCAAATATAAGCCCAGCTTGTAAGAGGATCAGCGATGTCGGTGTCCCACGCCCAGCTCAAAGCCTTCCATGCGGTGGCCGTACACGGCAGTTTCACCCAGGCCGCCGAACGCCTGTTTCTGACACAGCCGGCGATATCCGACCAGGTGCGCAAACTCGAAGAACGCTTCGGCGTGCTGCTGTTTCACCGCAACAAGCGCTCGGTGCGCCTGACCGATCTGGGCGAGCGCCTGCTGGCCATCACCCAGCGCCTGTTTGTGATCGAGGCCGAAGCCGAGGAGTTGCTGCAGGACTCACGCGCGCTGCTCACCGGCACCCTCACCCTCGCCGTGGATGCGCCGGTGCACGTGCTGCCGCAGATCGCACGGTTTTGCCAGCTGTACCCGGGCATCAGCGTCAAGATCGAAACCGGCAATACCGACGAATCGCTGTTTCGCCTGTACAACTACCAGGCCGACCTGGCCTTGCTCGGCCGCGATGTCGACGATGAGCGCCTGCTGTCACTGCCGTTGCCCGACGACCAGTTGCTCGCCTTCGTCGCGCGCAATCACCCCTGGGCCGGGCGTGAGTCGATCTGCCTGGCCGACCTGGATGACACGCCGCTGGTGCTGCGCGAAATCGGTTCGGTCACCCGGCAGACGCTGGAGCAGGAAATGAGCCAGGCCGGCCTGCGTATTCGTCCGGCGATCCAGGTCGAAGGCCGCGAGGCCGCGCGTGAGGCGGTGGTGGTGGGGATTGGCGTGGGGGTGGTCTCGGCGGCGGAGTTCGGCGCCGACTCGCGGGTGTACGCCATGCCTATCCGCGACTGCAGCCAGCGCATGAAGGAAACCCTGGTGTGCCTCAAGGAGCAAAGTTCGCGGCGGGTGGTAGCGACGTTCCTGCAGATCGTGCGCGACAGCCTTCAGCCGGGCGCCAACTCGAAAAACGCCTGAATCAAGCGCAACGCGCGGCGCCGCTCCATGCAGCCGAGCATGTGCCGGTTGCGCAACCCCTCGCCCGTGATCGCCACGGCCTGCACGCGTGGGTCCGGGCTGACTTCCATCGATGAGACCACACCGACGCCCAGCTCGGCAGCGACGGCTTCGGTCACCGCCTCACGGCTGTCGAGTTCCAGCAGCACCTTGGGCTGCACCCCCGACGCCGCGCACGCCGCGTCGAAGGTGCGGCGGGTGATGGAACTGGGCTCGCGCAACACCATGATCACCTCGTCGAGTTGCTCCAGGCGAATCCCCCTGGACTGCTGCGCCCACGGGTGGCTGGCCGGCACCAGGGCGCAGATCCGCGACTCGCTCAAGGGTTGCAGGTGCAGGCCGTTGCGCGGCTCGACCTCGGTGAGTACCGCCACATCCGCATGCTCGGACAACAGTGCCGCCAGGGTTTCCTGGGCGTTGCCCAGGCGCAGGTTGACGGTGATCCCTGGGTAGCGCGCACGCAGGCTGGCGATCATCGGCATGACCAGGTGCGGGCCGTCCGCTGCCACCTCCAGGCGCCCGGTGAGCAACTGCCGGTTGGCCTCCAGCATAGTCTGCGCTTCGTCGACGAGGCCGAAGATCGCACGGGTGATCGCGGCCAGGCGCGCGCCCTCCTCGGTCAGCTCCACGCGGCGTGCGGTGCGGCGCAGCAGCGGGATCTGGTAATGCTCTTCCAGGGCCTTGATATGCCCGGTCACCGCCGGTTGGCTGATGAACAGCCGCGCCGCCGCACGGGTAAAACTGCCCTCGCGGGCCACGGCATCGAATGCGCGCAGTTGGAACAGGTTCATAGCTATCGGCCTCACTGATAGCTCGCATAACAACAAACAATTTGATTGATGACAAGCCAAACTGCAATTTAGGCCCCGTAGATTCAACCCCCGATGCCTTGCGAGGACTTGAGATGACCACTGCCGCGCCGATCCTGCTGACCCCTGGCCCCTTGACCACATCGAACCGCACGCGTCAGGCGATGATGGTGGATTGGGGGTCCTGGGATGACCGTTTCAATGCCCTCACTGCCAGCGTCTGCTCGCAACTGCTGGCGATCCTTCACGGCACCGACAGCCACCATTGCGTGCCCCTGCAAGGCAGCGGCACCTTCGCCGTCGAAGCCGCCATCGGCACCCTGGTGCCGCGTGACGGCAAAGTCCTGGTGCTGATCAACGGCGCCTACGGCAAGCGCCTGGCAAAAATCTGCGAAGTACTCGGCCGCGACTTCAGCACCTTTGAAACCGCCGAAGACCAGCCCACCACCGCCGCCGACGTCGACCGCCTGCTGCGCGCCGACGCGGCCATCACCCATGTCGCGTTGATCCACTGCGAAACCAGCACCGGCATTCTCAACCCGTTGCCGGAGATCGCCCAAGTGGTCAAGGACCACGGCAAGCGCCTGATCATCGACGCCATGAGTTCCTTCGGCGCGCTGCCGATCGATGCCCGTGAAGTGCCGTTCGATGCGCTGATCGCCGCCTCGGGCAAATGCCTGGAAGGCGTGCCGGGCATGGGCTTCGTCTTCGCCGACAAACAGGCCCTCGCCGCCGCCCAGGGCAACTGCCACTCCCTGGCGATGGACCTGTTCGACCAGCACAGCTACATGGTCAAGACCGGCCAATGGCGCTTTACCCCGCCGACGCATGTGGTCGCGGCGCTGCACGAAGCGCTGCTGCAATACGCCGAAGAAGGCGGCCTGCCCGCGCGCCATCAACGCTACGCCGACAACTGCCAGGCGCTGCTCGACGGCATGGCCGCACTTGGCCTGCGTAGCTTCCTGCCGGCCGAGATCCAGGCGCCGATCATCGTCACCTTCCACGCCCCGCAAGATGCGCGCTACCAGTTCAAGGACTTCTACGAGCGGGTCAAGGCCAAGGGTTTCATTCTGTACCCAGGCAAATTGACCCAGGTCGAAACCTTCCGCGTGGGCTGCATCGGCCACGTCGATGCGACAGGCATGCAGGCAGCGGTCACGGCGATCGCGCAAACACTGCAAGACATGCATGTGCTCGAACCTGCAGGAGCCGGCTTGTCGGCGATCACCGGCGACGCAGTTCTTTTGTAACCCCTCATTTTCGTTCATCGCTGGCAAGCCAGCTTCTACAGGATTTGTGTATGAACTATCAGAACCCCAACACCCTGCAGGCCGTGATCCTCGATTGGGCCGGCACCGTGGTCGATTTCGGCTCCTTCGCGCCCACGCAGATTTTCGTCGAGGCCTTTGCCGAGTTCGATGTGCAAGTCTCCATCGAAGAAGCCCGTGGCCCGATGGGCATGGGCAAGTGGGACCACATCCGCACCCTCTGCGACCAGCCGCAAGTCGCCGAACGCTACCGCAAGGCCTTCGGCCGCACGCCCACCGATGACGACGTGACCGCCATCTACCAGCGCTTCATGCCGCTGCAGATCGAGAAGATCGCCGAACACTCGGCGCTGATTCCCGGGGCCCTCGACACGATCGCACGGCTGCGTGTGCAAGGTATCAAGATCGGTTCCTGCTCTGGTTACCCCAAGCAAGTGATGGACAAGGTCGTCGCCCTGGCCGCCACCAACGGCTACATCGCCGACCACGTGGTGGCCACCGACGAAGTGCCCAACGGCCGCCCATGGCCGGCCCAGGCCCTGGCCAACGTAATCGCCCTGGGCATTGATGATGTCGCCGCCTGCGTGAAGGTCGACGACACCGTGCCGGGCATCCTCGAAGGCCGTCGCGCCGGCATGTGGACGGTGGCCCTGACCTGCTCCGGCAACGCGCTGGGCCTGACCTACGAGCAGTTCCGGGCACTCGACGCCGCCACGCTGGCCAGCGAACGCAAGCGCATCGAGGCGATGTTCAAAGGCTCGCGCCCGCACTACCTGATCGACACGATCAACGAGCTGCCGGCAGTGATCACCGACATCAACCAGCGCCTGGCCCGCGGTGAAATGCCGCAAAGCCACTGATCGAGGTCAACACAACGGCAATCGCGCCAGGCAAAGCGCTCAAAACCGGCATACAGTTAAGTCACTGCGTCACCCAAGAACGCAATGTTGTCCAGTGATGAAACTGTACCGGTGGCGAGGGAGTTTGCTCCCTCGCCACCGGTTTGCCCTGATGAGTGAGGAACACAGCGATGCCGTGGAAAAATTCCGATACGCGTTACAGCACCATGTCGATCGCGTTGCACTGGTTGATGGTGGTGCTGCTGGCGGTGGTCTACGCCTGCATTGAGCTGCGCGGCCAGTTTCCCAAAGGCAGCGGCGCGCGGACGCTGATCGTCGAGATGCACTTCATGTTCGGCCTCACCGTGTTTGTGCTGGTGTGGCTACGCCTGTTTGCGCGCAGCCTGGGGGTGGCGCCGAAGATCGTGCCGGCGCCGCCGCAATGGCAAACCCTGCTCGCCACCCTGATGCATATGGCGCTGTATGCCTTGATGATCGGTATGCCGATTGCCGGTTGGTTGATCGTCAGTGCCGAAGGGCATTCGGTGATGTTCTACGGCATCGAGTTGCCGCCGCTGATTGCCGAAAACAAAGGGTTGGCCAAGGAGATTGAAAGCTGGCACGTGCTGTTCGGCAAGATCGGCTACTGGCTGATCGGGCTGCACGCGCTGGCGGGGATCGCTCATCATTACATCCTGCGTGACAACACGGCGTTGCGCATGATGCCCGGCAAGCGAGGGAGCATTCAGTAACGCCATCGACTGCTGGATCACTCTCGCGGATGCCCTGAGCTCAACGATGGAAAACCCCGGCGGCCTTGCAAGCCGCCGGTGTGGACAAAGATCAGGCGCGTACCGCAGACGAAGCGGCGGGCTTCAATCTGCTGCTTCAGCGCCAGCAACGCCTTGCCGGTGTAGAGCGGCTCCAGCGGCAGGCCACAGGCTTGCTCGGTGGCGTCGATAAAGGCCAGCAACTCGGGATCAACCTTGGCAAAGCCGCCCCGGCTGGCCTCCAGCAATTGATAACCGTGCTGCACCAGCGCCTGTACCTGCTGCGCCACCCCGTGGTCATCGGGCACCGCCAGCGCGCCATACACCGGATGCGCGCCCGCCTCCGCCAGCACCAGTCCCGCCAGCGTGGTACCAGTGCCCGCTGCCAGCCACCAGCCGTCATAATCCGCCCAGCCGATGTCGCTCAATTGCGCGCGCACCTGCTCCACCAGTACCGCACAGCCCAACGCTCCCGCCAGGCCACCGCCACCTTCGGGCACCGGGTGCAGGTGTGGGTACTGCTCGCGCCACGGCCCCCAGAAGTCCGGCGCATGCCGCGCGCGATAGCCGCCATAGCCCAGCCAGTGCAACTGCATGCCGAAGGCGTTGAGGTCGAGGACGGTGGGGGTGTCTTGCGCATGGCCACGCAGCAGGCCGACGGTGGCAAAGCCAAAGCGCTTGCCCGCCGCCGCCAGCGCATGCAGATGGTTGGAATGCGCGCCACCCAGGCTGATGATCCCACTGGCGCCAGCAGCCCGACCTTGCGCGAGGTGCTCGGTGAGCTTGAACCACTTGTTGCCGCTGATCAGCGGGTCGATGCGGTCCAGGCGCAGCACGGCCAGCTCGACGCCGTCCAGCCAATCGAGCTGCACAGGTTCAAGCGGAGCGTAGGGAAGCCAATCGAAGGGGCCCATCGGGAAGGGTCTGCATGCAAAAAGGGGCGGTAGTCTACCACCGCCCCTTTCGTCGTCTTACAGCTCGGCGGCGAGGCGCGAGCCCTGGTTGATGGCGCGCTTGGCATCCAGCTCGGCCGCCACGTCGGCGCCACCGATCAGGTGCACGTTCTGGCCGGCCGCAACCAAGCCGTCCTGCAGTTCACGCAGCGGGTCTTGCCCGGCGCAGATGACGATATTGTCGACCGCCAGCACCTGCGGCTCGCCCTCGGCACCGATGCGGATATGCAGGCCCTGGTCATCGATCTTCAGGTACTCGACGCTGTTGAGCATCTGCACCTGCTTGTTCTTCAGGCCAGTACGGTGGATCCAGCCGGTGGTCTTGCCGAGGCCATCGCCGACTTTGGAGGTCTTGCGCTGCAGCAGGAACACTTCACGCGCCGGGGCATGCGGTTGCGGCTTGATACCGGCCACACCGCCACGCGCCTGCAACTGGGTGTCGATGCCCCATTCCTTCCAGAATGCTTCGCGGTCCAGGCTGGTGGACACGCCCTGGTGCACGAGGAATTCCGACACATCGAAACCGATACCGCCGGCGCCGATCACCGCCACGCGCTTGCCGACCGGCTTGCGTTCAAGGATCACGTCCAGGTAGCTCAGCACCTTGGCATTGTCGATGCCGGGGATCGCCGGCGTGCGCGGCGCGATGCCAGTAGCGAGGATGATCTCGTCATAACCGCCCGCCGCCAGTTGGGCGACATCCACGCGGGTGTTGAGGCACAACTCGACGTGGGTGGTCTGCAATTTGCGTTTGAAGTAGCGCAGGGTCTCGAAGAACTCTTCCTTGCCGGGCACGCGCTTGGCGATATTGAACTGGCCGCCGATCTCGCTGGCCGAGTCGAACAATGTCACCTGATGGCCGCGCTCGGCCGCCACAGTGGCTGCCGCCAGGCCTGCAGGACCGGCGCCGACCACGGCGATCTTCTTGATCTGCTTGACCGGCAGGTAGTTCAGCTCGGTTTCGTAGCAGGCGCGCGGGTTGACCAGGCAGGTGGTCAGCTTGCCGCCAAAGGTGTGGTCCAGGCAGGCCTGGTTGCAGCCGATGCAGGTGTTGATTTCGTCCGCGCGCCCGGCGGCGGCCTTGTTGACGAACTCCGGATCGGCCAGGAACGGCCGCGCCATCGAGACCATGTCGGCATCGCCCTCAGCGAGGATCTGCTCGGCAATCTCCGGCGTGTTGATACGGTTGGTGGTGATCAGCGGAATCTGCACCGCGCCGCGCAGCTTGGCGGTGACTTTGCTGAACGCGCCACGCGGCACCTTGGTGGCGATAGTCGGGATGCGCGCTTCGTGCCAGCCGATACCGGTGTTGATAATGCTCGCACCGGCCTGTTCGATGGCCTTGGCCAACTGCACGATTTCTTCCCAGGTGCTGCCGCCTTCAACCAGGTCGAGCATCGACAGGCGGAAGATAATAATGAAGTTCGGGCCGACGGCTTCCCGCACGCGGCGCACGATCTCCACCGCCAGGCGCATGCGGTTTTCGTAGCTGCCGCCCCAACGGTCGGTACGCTGGTTGGTGTGCGCGGCGAGGAACTGGTTGATGAAGTAGCCTTCGGACCCCATGATTTCCACGCCGTCGTACTCGGCAACCTGGGCCAGCAGCGAGCAGGTGACAAAATCCTGGATCTGCTTCTCGATGCCCTCCTCGTCCAGCTCCTTGGGCTTGAACGGGTTGATCGGCGCCTGGATCGCGCTCGGCGCCACCTGCTTGGGACTGTAGGCATAACGGCCGGCGTGGAGGATCTGCATGCAGATCTTGCCGCCCGCCTCGTGCACGGCCTTCGTCACGATCTTGTGCTTCTGCGCCTCTTCGTCGGTGGTCAGCTTGGCCGCGCCGGCATACACCCCGCCTTCATCGTTCGGGCCAATGCCGCCGGTGACCATCAGGCCCACCCCGCCACGCGCTCGCTCGGCAAAATAAGCGGCCATGCGTTCGAAGCCGCCGGGCTTTTCTTCCAGGCCAGTGTGCATCGACCCCATCAGGGTACGGTTGCGCAAGGTGGTAAAACCCAGGTCCAACGGGGCCAGCAGGTGCGGGTAGGCAGCAGCGGTCATGGTACAGCTCCACAACGGATCATCACGGGACGTGGCGCACTCGAACGGTGTGCCATCGGTTTATGTCCCACAGACTAAGAGCCCGCCCGCCGGCGCTCAATGACTGAAACTGACAAGTTATTGATCCAAATGCACAGCGCCCCTTGGCAAGCGGGTGCATGGGCCCTACCCTAGTCGGCGAACCCCGCACTCGGTCTGTTGTCTGTTGCCCCATGCGTAAACTTCTAGCTTTTACCGTCACCATGGCCCTGGTTGCCGCCATCGCCGCGTATCTGGTCTGGACCCAGGAGCGCCCCGTGGCG
>Ga0153921_1000340_pt1 | contig 27460 bp, 21 predicted proteins | sample TSNJ005MetaG_FD_104691 | JGI IMG/M metagenome (GOLD analysis project Ga0153921, IMG submission 104691) | Attine ant fungus gardens microbial communities from New Jersey, USA - TSNJ005 MetaG | ecosystem: Host-associated > Fungi > Mycelium > Unclassified | place: USA: New Jersey, Brendon T. Byrne... | reverse complement strand
TGTGCCTGGCTCAGTTCCCACAGTTTTGGAGGGACTGGCCTAATTCTTGTGTCTGACACAGTTCCACTGTGGGAGCGGGCTTGCCCGCGAAAGCGGTGTGTCAGTCAACCTTGATGCAGCTGATCCACCGCCTTCGCAGGCAAGCCAGCTCCCACACTGATTTGTGGCTGGACTGAATCTTGTGCCTGGCTCAGTTCCCACAGTTTTGGAGGGACTGGCCTAATTCTTGTGCCTGACACAGTTCCATTGTGGGAGCGGGCTTGCTCGCGAAAGCGGTGTGTCAGTCAACCATGATGCAGCTGACCCACCGCCTTCGCAGGCAAGCCAGCTCCCACACTGATTTGTGGCTGGACTGATCCTGTGCCTGGTTCAGTTCCCACAGTTTTTAGAGGGGCTGGACTGATTCTTGTGCCTGCCACAATTCCACTGTGCGGGCTCGCTCCCACAGGTTCACTGTTTGCCAGGCATATCGATACCCAGTTGGTTGACGCGACGGTACAGCGTCGCCCGTGAGATCCCCAGCGCCTGCGCCGTCGGCGATGGCTTCCAGCGATGTCGGATCAGCGCATCCAGCACCACCTGGCGCTCGGGGCTCAGTTGAACCTGCGCCTGCAGCGCAACCTGTTCCCCCCGCACTTCCACCGGCAAATCCGCGAGTTGCAGGATGCCGCCTTCGCACACCGCACAGGCATACGCCAGCACGTGCCGCAGTTGCCGCACATTGCCCGGCCAGGCGTAGCCCAACAGCACTTCCAGCGCCGCCTGGCTGATGCCAGCCGCGATGCCAGTGTGGCGGGCCTCCTGCTCCAGCAGCCGATTGATCAGGGCCAGCTTGTCGGTGCGTTCGCGCAGCGGCGGCAGGCAGAAACGCGCGCAGCCGAGGCGAAAGTACAGGTCTTCGCGAAAACGTCCTTCACTCACCAGTGCCGCCAGGTCGCGGTGGCTGGCGCAGATCACCTGGATATCCACTGCACGGGTTTTCGCCGCACCCAGGGGCGCCACTTCACCTTCGGCCATCACCCGCAGCAGGCGCGTCTGCAGGGCCAGCGGCATGTCGCCGATTTCATCGAGGAACAGCGTGCCGCCATCGGCCTGCACCAACAGCCCCGGCATGCCCTTGCTGGATGCGCCGGTAAACGCCCCGGCGACATAGCCGAACAGCTCGCTTTCGATCAGGTTTTCCGGGATCGCCGCGCAGTTCACCGCCACGAACGGCCCCTCGCGCCGGGCGCTGCGCTCATGCAATTGGCGCGCGAAGACTTCCTTGCCGGCACCGGTCTCCCCTTGCACCAGCACCGGCAGGTTACGGTCCTTGACCCGCACCGCCAGGCGCAGGTGTTCATCCACGCGCGGGTCGACCTGGGTGATCGCGACCGCGCGCGCGGGCGTGCGACGCGGCGTGTTGACGCGCACGTGCAGCACGCCGGGTTCGCCCAGCCATTGCAGGTGCTGGGTCGATTGATCAGTGACTGCACGCAGGGCATCCAGGTCGAATACCTCGCCGATATGCTCCGGCACCTGGCCAAAGCGCCGGCGCAGCGCCAGGCGTGCCTTGCTGTTCAGGGCCTGCAGGCGACCGTCCTGGTCCCAGGCCAGCAGCAGGTCGGGCTGGCTGTCGACATAGCCCGGCGTGCTGTGGGCCTGCAGCACCCAGTGCTGGCGAGCGCTGTGCATGAAGAAGGCGTTTTCGATGGCCTGCGCGCTCTGCGCCACCATCTGCCGCACCAGGTGCTGGCTGCGCCGGTCGTCCGGGGACTTGAGCGCCGAGGCATCCAGCACCCCCAGCAGGTTGCCCTGCGGGTCGAACATCGGTGCGGCCGAGCAGGTCAGGTCGATGAAGGCCGCGCGAAAGTGATCGCGCTTGTGCACCGTGACCGCCGCCTTGCTGGTCAGCACCGTGGCCACGCCGCAGGTGCCTTCTTCGGCTTCCGACCAGCACGTGCCCAGGTACAGGCCGGCCTTGCGGCAGTCGCTGCGAATGGCGGTGTCCACGCGGTGGTCGATGGTCTGGCCCTGGGCGTCGGTGAGCATCACGCAGTAGTCGGCGTGGCGCACGCGGTGGTGCAGTTGCCCGACGGCTTCGCCGGCGATGCGCATGAACAGTTCGGCGCGCTCACGGCATTCCTTGAGCAGGGGTTCGCTGAGGATGCGCGGCCCCTGCAGGGAGCCGGGGTCCAGGTGATGTTGCTCCATGGAGCGGCGCCAGGAGTCGAAAATCAGCGACGGCACCGGCGCCTGGGGCAGGCGATCGGCATTGCGGACCACGCGACTGACGCAGTCGACGTGCTCTCTGGAGTTCGCGGCGAGCATAAGGCCTCCGGTTCTCGATCTTTGTTGTTATGCCGGCCATTAAGCGCCTATGGGCGCAGGCGGACAAGGGCGGCCCGACCAACAGCCGGGCGTGAGACGCAGCGTCTCACCAGGCCTGAGACGCAGCCTGCAGGCTGCAATGGCGCGTCTCATTCTGCGCAGGCATCGCGCCCCGGTACAACCGCACGGCACTGCTCTGGATCAAGGCTTTGCCAGGTTTTTTCGCGCCTTGGCACAGGCTGTGCTGAACCGCTTGCAGCTGGCCGACGCCAGCCTTTTGTGTGTCGAGACAACCTGGAGAACAACAAGATGTCCACTCACCTGTCCACCGATCAATTGCTGCATGCCTACACCGTGATGCGCACCATCCGTGATTTCGAAGAGCGCTTGCACGTGGAATTCGCCACCGGCGAGATCCCCGGTTTCGTGCACCTGTACGCCGGCCAGGAAGCCAGCGCTGCCGGGGTCATGGCCCACCTCAACGATGAAGATTGCATCGCCTCCAACCACCGTGGCCACGGCCATTGCATCGCCAAGGGCGTGGATGTGTTCGGCATGATGGCCGAGATCTACGGCAAGAAAACCGGCGTGTGCGGCGGCAAGGGCGGCTCCATGCACATCGCCGACCAGGAGAAGGGCATGCTCGGCGCCAACGGCATTGTCGGCGCCGGTGCACCGCTGGCCGCAGGCGCGGCGCTGGCCTCCAAGCTCAAGGGCAGCCAAGGCGTGGCCGTGGCGTTTTTTGGCGACGGTGGCTCCAACGAAGGCGCGGTCTTCGAGGCCATGAACCTGGCCGCGATCATGAAACTGCCGTGCCTGTTCGTCGCCGAGAACAACGGCTATGCCGAGGCCACCGGGTCCGGCTGGTCGGTGGCGTGCAAGGACATTGCCGAGCGCGCCGTGGGCTTTGGCATGCCGGGGGTGATTGTCGATGGCAATGATTTCTTCGCCGTGCATGCGGCGCTTGGCGTCGCGGTGGAGCGGGCACGCAAGGGCGAGGGGCCGACGCTGGTGGAGGTCAAGCTGAGCCGTTTCTACGGCCACTTCGAGGGCGATGCGCAAACCTATCGCGGCCCGGATGAAGTGAAGAACCTGCGCGAATCCCACGATTGCCTGGCGTTGTTCCGCCAGCGGTGCAGCGCCGAAGGCTGGCTCGATGCCGCGCAGTTCGAGCGTATCGACGGCGAGGTCGCACAGTTGATCGAAGACGCCGTGCGCCTGGCCAAGTCCGATCCCAAGCCCCAGGCCGCCGATCTGTTGAGTGACGTGTACGTCGCCTACCGCTAATAACAACAATACTCGGAGAGAATTTCATGGCTCGCAAAATCAGCTATCAGCAGGCAATCAACGAAGCCCTGGCCCAGGAAATGCGTCGCGACCAGAGCGTGTTCATCATCGGCCAGGACGTCTCCGGCGGTACCGGCTCACCGGGCGAGCAGGACGCCTGGGGCGGTGTGCTGGGGGTCACCAAGGGCCTGTACCCCGAATTTCCCGAGCGGGTCCTCGATGCGCCATTGTCCGAAGTCGGCTACGTGGGCATGGCCGTCGGCGCCGCGACCCGTGGGATGCGCCCGGTGTGCGAATTGATGTTCGTCGACTTTATCGGCTGCTGCCTCGACCAGTTGCTCAACCAGGCCGCCAAGTTCCGCTACATGTTTGGCGGCAAGACCACCACGCCGCTGGTGGTGCGCGCCATGTACGGCGCCGGCCTGCGCGCTGCGGCCCAGCACTCGCAGATGCTCACCTCGATGTGGACGCACATCCCCGGCCTCAAGGTGGTGTGCCCGGCCACGCCGTATGACGCCAAGGGCATGCTGATCCAGGCTATCCGCGACAACGACCCGGTGATTTTCCTTGAGCACAAACTGCTCTACAGCCTGCAGGGCGAGGTGCCGGAAGAGCTGTACACGGTGCCGTTCGGCGAAGCCAACTTTGTCCGCGAAGGCCGCGACGTGACCCTGGTGACTTACGGGCGCATGGTGCATGTCGCCCTCGAAGCCGCCGCCAACCTGGCCCGCCAGGGGATTGACTGCGAAGTGCTGGACCTGCGCACCACCAGCCCGCTGGACGAAGACAGCATCCTTGAAAGCGTGGAGAAAACCGGGCGCCTGGTGGTGATCGACGAGTCCAACCCACGTTGCTCCATCGCCACCGACATCAGCGCACTGGTGGCCCAGCAGGGGTTCTCGTTCCTGCGCGCGCCGATCGAGATGGTCACCGCGCCGCACACGCCGGTGCCGTTTTCCGATGCACTGGAAGACCTGTACATCCCCAACGCGGCGAAGATCGAGGCTGCCGTGCTGAAGATCGCCGACAAGAGGAATGCCGCATGATCCATACCTTGACCATGCCCAAATGGGGCCTGTCGATGACCGAAGGCCGTCTCGATGTCTGGCTCAAACAACCGGGCGACCGGGTGGAGAAGGGCGAGGAGGTGCTGGATGTGGAGACCGACAAAATCTCCAGCAGTGTCGAAGCGCCATTCAGTGGTGTGCTGCGCCGGGTGCTGGCGCTGAGTGACGAGACCCTACCGGTGGGCGCGCTGCTGGCCATTGTGGTGGAGGGCGAAGCCACCGAAGAAGAGATCGATGCGGTGGTGGCGCGTTTCAATGCAGGGTTCGTCTCAAGCAACGCTGAAGCCGAAGCGTCGGGACCGAGTGCGCAGAAGGTCGAGGTCGGCGGGCGTTTGCTGCGTTACCTCGACCTGGGTGAGGGCGGCACGCCGCTGGTGCTGGTGCATGGCTTTGGCGGCGACTTGAACAACTGGCTGTTCAACCAACCGGCCTTGGCGGCCGAGCGGCGCGTGATCGCGTTGGATTTGCCGGGGCATGGCGAGTCGGGCAAACACCTGCACAACGGCGATGCCGAAGAGTTGAGCCAGGCCGTGTTGGCCTTGCTCGATCACCTCGGGCTCGACCGCGTGCACCTGGCCGGCCACTCCATGGGCGGGCTGGTTGCGCTGACGATTGCCGACCAGGCCCCCGCGCGTGTTGCCTCACTCAGCCTGATCGCCAGCGCCGGCCTGGGGGCGGACATCAACGGCGATTACCTGCAAGGGTTCACCGAGGCCAACAACCGCAACGCGCTCAAGCCGCAGCTGGTGCAACTGTTCAGCGACCCCGCGCTGGTGACGCGGCAAATGCTCGAGGACATGCTCAAGTTCAAGCGCCTGGAAGGCGTGGACCAGGCCCTGCGGCAACTGAATGCGCAGCTGTTTGATGGGGGACGGCAGCAACGGGACTTGCGCAGCGTGGTGGGTCGCCAGCCGAGCCTGGTGATCTGGGGCAGTGACGATGCAATCATCCCGGCCAGTCATGCCGAGGGGTTGCAAGCCCAGGTGGAGATTGTGCCGGGGCAGGGGCATATGGTGCAGTTGGAGGCGGCGGAGCAGGTGAATCAGTTGCTGAGTCTGTTCCTCAAATCTCAAGCCTGATAGCAATCAACTGGGGGAGCGGGCTTGCTCGCGAATACGGTGGCTCAGTCAGACATTCATTGCCTGACACAGCGCTTTCGCGAGCAAGCCGCTCCCACAGGGTTAACCGTGTATCAACCATGACGCTTGAGGGTTTCGCTGGGCAATTCCTTGAACAGCGCCCGATAACTGTTGGAAAACCGCCCCAGGTGCCAGAACGACCAGTTCATCGCCACCTCCGCCACGGTGGAACCCGCTGAGCTCAACAGTTCGCGCCGCGCACCATTCAACCGACGCAACCGCAACCACTGCGCCGGACTCATCCCGGTGTAGGTCTTGAAGCCCTGCTGCAACTGACGCAGTGGCACGCCGGCAATCTGGGCCAGCTCCAGCAGGTTGATGGTCTCATCCGGCGCATCCGCCGCCCACTCGCCAATCCGTGCCATCAACCGGCGTTCTTCGCTGCGCCGCTGCAACGAGCTGCGGTCCAGGCACACGCAGGCGTTGTCGAGAATAAACAGGCAATCGTCGAGCAACTGCTGGGTCAGGGCATCGCGGCTGATCGGGTCGATCACCGTGGCCAGGCGCGTGAGCGTGCCACTGAGCCAGCGGGTGAACAGCGCATTTTGCTGGCAGGTCAGCGGCGCCATGAACAAGCCTTCGAGTTTCGCCACGTCCAGGCCATGGCGCTGCACGAACTGCGGGCCGAACACCACCGCCACTTCACGGTAGTTTTCCGGGGTGATCCAGGTGTTGCGGCTCTCGCCATTGAGCATGTACAGCGCGTTGTCGCTGCCATCGAAACAGAACGCCAGCGAGCCCGGTGGCGCGTTGAAGTGCTGCTCCACGCGGGTGTTCATGCACTCTTCGTAGACCTCGACGCCCTGCAGGTCGAGGTAGCGGATCTGCCCGGCAAAATGCCCCGGGGACATCTGCTGGTACTGCTGCACCCAGCCGGGTGTCGCACTGCATTGAGCGGCCACATCACCGGTGGTGAAGGCCTGTACGCGCAAAGCTGTTGCCTGTGTCATGGGTGATCCGTGCGCACTCTATTGGTGCGTTGTGGTTCGTGCAAAGTGGATAGATGGCCTGTGAAGGCTGGCCCAAGATAGACCTCAATGCGCCAGGAGTACAAGCCGGCGCATGCACCCAACCCATGACGAGGTCCTTATGAACGCCCCCTTCGATCAGCTGTCCGCCTGGCTGAAAGAACACAAGATTACCGAAGTCGAATGCGTGATCAGTGATTTGACTGGCATCGCCCGCGGCAAGATTGCACCCACCAACAAGTTCCTGCATGAGCGAGGCATGCGCCTGCCGGAAAGTGTGTTGCTGCAAACGGTAACCGGGGACTTTGTCGACGACGATATCTACTACGACCTGCTCGACCCGGCTGACATCGACATGATCTGCCGCCCGGTATCCAACGCTACTTACGTGGTGCCCTGGGCCATCGAACCCACCGCGATCGTGATCCACGACACCTTCGACAAGCAGGGCAACCCTATCGAGTTGTCGCCGCGCAACGTGCTGAAAAAGGTCCTGCAGCTTTACACCGACCAGGGCTGGCAGCCGATCGTGGCGCCGGAAATGGAGTTCTACCTGACCCAGCGCTGCGAGGACCCGGACCTGCCATTGAAGACCCCGATTGGCCGTTCCGGTCGCGCCGAAACCGGGCGCCAGTCATTTTCCATCGACGCCGCCAACGAGTTCGACCCGCTGTTCGAAGACGTCTATGACTGGTGCGAAGCCCAGGGCCTGGACCTCGATACGCTGATCCACGAAGACGGCCCGGCGCAGATGGAAATCAACTTCCGCCACGGCGACGCCCTCGACCTCGCCGACCAGATCACCGTGTTCAAGCGCACCTTGCGCGAGGCCGCACTCAAGCACAACGTGGCCGCGACCTTCATGGCCAAGCCAGTGGCCGACGAGCCGGGCAGCGCCATGCACCTGCACCAGAGCGTGGTCGACATCGCCACCGGCAAGCCAGTATTTGTCGACGCCGATGGGAGCATGAGCCAACTGTTCCTGCACCATATCGGCGGCCTGCAGAAATACATCCCCAAGCTGTTGCCGATGTTCGCGCCGAACGTCAATTCGTTCCGCCGCTTCCTGCCGGACACCTCGGCGCCGGTCAACGTGGAATGGGGTGAAGAGAACCGCACCGTCGGCCTGCGCGTGCCGACCTCGAGCCCCGACGCGATGCGCGTGGAAAACCGCCTGCCGGGCGCCGATGCCAATCCTTACCTGGCGATTGCGGCTAGTCTGCTGTGTGGCTACCTGGGCATGATCGAGCAGATCGAACCCAGTGCGCCGGTCGAAGGCCGTGCCTATGAGCGCCGCAACCTGCGCTTGCCGTTCACCCTCGAAGACGCCCTGGCGCGCATGGAGGATTGCGACACGGTCAAGCAGTACCTGGGCGAAAAGTTTGTGCGCGGCTACGTCGCGGTCAAGCGTGCCGAGCACGAGAATTTCAAGCGGGTGATCAGTTCCTGGGAACGTGAGTTCCTGTTGCTGAGCGTCTAAAAAAACCAAAAAAGGGGTGTCGATATGCGTCTCGTGAAAAAGCTTCTCCCGCTGGCCCTGGTGGCCGCGTTCAGCAGTGCCAGCCAGGCCGCGCCGACGGTGAGCGTCTACAACTGGACCGACTACATCGGCGAGACCACCTTGGCCGATTTCCAGGCCAAGACCGGGATCAAGGTGATCTACGACGTGTTCGACTCCAACGAAACCCTGGAGGGCAAGTTGCTCGCGGGGCGCACCGGCTATGACGTGGTGGTGCCGTCCAACCACTTCCTGGCACGCCAGGTGAAAGCCGGCGCGTTCCTCAAGCTCGACCGTGCGCAGTTGCCCAACTTCAAGAACCTCGACCCTAAGCTGCTCAAGCTGCTGGAGAAAAACGACCCGGGCAATGCGCACTCGGTGCCGTACCTGTGGGGCACCAATGGCATTGGCTACAACGTCGACAAGGTCAAGCAAGTGCTGGGCATCGACCATATCGATTCGTGGGCGGTGCTGTTCGAGCCAGAGAACATCAAGAAGCTCAACCAGTGTGGCGTGGCGTTCCTCGACTCGGCAGATGAGCTGTTCCCGGCGATCCTCAACTACATGGGCAAGGACCCACGCAGCGAGAATCCCAAGGACTATCAGGAAGCCGAAGCCAAGCTGCTGACGCTGCGTCCCTACATCACCTACTTCCATTCCTCCAAGTACATCTCGGATCTGGCCAACGGCGATATCTGCGTGGCCTTCGGTTACTCCGGCGACGTCTTCCAGGCCGCCAACCGCGCCAAGGAAGCCAAGAACGGCGTGAACATTGCCTACTCGATTCCCAAGGAAGGTTCCAACCTGTGGTTCGATCTGCTGGCGATTCCCGCCGATGCCAGCAACCCGAAGGAAGCCCATGCCTTCATCAACTATCTGCTCGACCCCGAAGTGATCGCCAAAGTCAGTGCCTCGGTCGGCTATGCCAACGCCAACCCCGCGGCCAAGGCGTTCATGGACCCGGAACTGGTGAACAACCCTGAGGTGTACCCGTCCCAGGAAGTGCTCGACAAACTCTACATATCCACCACGCCGACCCCGGCGACCATGCGCCTGATGACCCGCGCCTGGAGCAAAGTGAAGACCAATAAATGATCCCATCCAGTGACCACGCCCGTTCCTACTACCGCGCCTCGGCCAACGCCATGCCGGCGCGCCCGTCGCTGGGCGCCGACCTGACGGCCGATGTGTGTGTGATCGGCGGCGGTTTCACCGGCGTCAACACCGCCATCGAGTTGGCCCAGCGCGGGCTCTCGGTGATCCTGCTGGAGGCCCGGCGCATTGGCTGGGGCGCCAGCGGGCGTAACGGCGGGCAGTTGATTCGCGGGATTGGTCATGACGTCTCGGGGTTCGCCAAGTACGTGGGCGAGGAGGGCGTGCGTTACCTGGAGCGCGCGGGCATCGAGTCGGTGGCGTTGGTCGGCGAGCGGATTCGCACGCACGGCATCGACTGCGACCTGCGCTGGGGCTTTTGTGAGTTGGCGAATACGCCGGCACAGTTCGCCGCGTTCAAGGGCGAGCAGGCGCACCTGGCAGCGCTGGGATATACCCATGAAACGCGCCTGGTCGACCCTGGGGATATGCAGCAAGTGGTCGGCTCAACGCTGTATGCCGGGGGCCTGGTGGACATGGGCTCCGGGCATTTGCACCCGTTGAACCTGGTGCTGGGCGAGGCGCATGTGGCCGAGTCCCTCGGCGTGCGGATTTTCGAGCACACTGAAGTGCTGGAACTGCTCCACGGCGACACGGTGCAGGTGCGCTGTGCCGGTGGCACCGTGCGCGCCGCCAACCTGGTGCTGGCGTGCAATGCGCACCTGGACGAATTGGAGCCGCGCCTGAGCGGCAAGGTGCTGCCGGCGGGCAGCTACATCATCGCCACCGAGCCGTTGTCGGAGGACATGGCCAACCAGTTGATCCCGCAGAACCTGGCGCTGTGCGACCAGAAAGTCGGCCTGGATTACTACCGGTTGTCCGCCGACCGCCGCCTGCTGTTCGGCGGCGCCTGTCACTACTCCGGACGTGATCCAGCGGACATCGCCGCCTATATGCAGCCGAAAATGCTCAAGGTATTCCCGCAACTGGCCAACACGGCCATCGAGTTCCAGTGGGGCGGCAAGATCGGCATCACGGCCAATCGTTTTCCCCAGGTCGGGCGCTTGCAGCAGTACCCGAATGTGTTCTATGCCCAGGGCTATTCCGGGCATGGGCTCAACGTCACTCACTGGTGCGCACGGCTGCTGGCCGAAGGTATCCACGCCGGCCACAGCAAGGGGCTGGATATCTTCAGCCAGGTGCCGCACATGACCTTCCCCGGCGGCAAGGCCTTGCGTTCGCCACTGCTGGCGTTGGGGATGCTGTGGTATCGCCTGAAGGAATGGGTCTAGCCGACGCCGCCCTCCAAATGTGGGAGCGGGCTTGCTCGCGAATACGGTCTGTCAGTCACCGGATGTATTGGCTGGACCAACGCCTTCGCGAGCAAGCCCGCTCCCACATTTTGGATGTATGCAGGGCTCAGGATTGGCGTCGTGGCTGAAGGTGTTGACGGTTGGAGTCCTATTCGCCCGTGGGTTCGGTGAGTACCTTGCGGAACGTTTCCACCAGCGGGCGCAGGTTGATCCGGTGCCACGCCGCCCACAGTGGCGTGGTGTAGGTCAGCCAGGGCAGTTCGCGCAGCACCACGCCCGGCGGTGCATTGCGGCTCAGGCCTTTTTGCACCATCGCCACCCCCAACCCGGAGGCGACCAGGCCCAAGGCGGTGAACGGCTCGCTGGCTTCCATGGGAATCTGCGGGGTGAAACCGGCGCGGATGCAGGCGGCGACAAAGTCATCGGCGGGGTTGGCGCCGGGTTTGCGCTGCACGCCAATCCACTCCTGATCGGCCAGGTGCTCGGGCAGCAGTTCAGTCTGCCTGGCCAGCGGGTGATGCTCGGGCAGGGCCAGCAGCATCGGGTCGTCCAGCACTTGCAGGGCGGTCAGGTCCGGGTCATCGGCGGCCGGTGGTTCCGCCACCAGGGCGATGTCCAGGCTGCGCTGGCGCAGGCCTTCGAGTTGTTCGAGGGAGGGCAGGTTGTACAGCTTGATGTGCACGGTGGGCCGGTCGTCGCGCAGGATGCGCAAGGCATTCGGCAGCACGCCGGCGTGCATGGCGTTCTCGATGTAGCCGATGCACAGGCCACCTTCTTCACCACGGCCGAGGCGCTTGCCCAGGGATTCGAGGCGATTGGCGTGGGTCAGCAGGGCCTTGGTCTCGGCGAGGAAAGTCTGCCCGTCGCGGGTCAGGCGGATGCGTTGCTGGCTGCGTTCGAACAGGGTCAGGCCCAGGCGTTCTTCGAGCTGGGCAATCTGCCGGCTCAACGGCGACTGCGAGATATGCAGGCGCTCGGCGGCGCGGCCAACGTGTTCTTCTTCAGCGACCACTTCGAAGTAGCGCAACTGGCGTAGATCAATCATGTAAGACCTCTTGGGACTCAAGTTGGTCGCAGTATGTCTTGGACGGTCCGATCTAGGCAATCTACGATCTGCTCAACGGTCACAGCGACCCTGAACCCGATTGAGGATCCACCATGAGCTTGAAAGACAAATTGCCCGGCCAACTGGGCTTTGGCACGGCCCCGCTGGGCAACATGTTCCGCGCCATTCCTGAGGAAGAAGCCCAGGCCACCGTCGAGGCCGCCTGGAACCAGGGCGTGCGCTACTTCGATACCGCGCCGTTCTACGGTTCGGGCCTGTCGGAAATCCGCCTGGGCCAAGCCCTGTCGCAATACCGTCGCGACGACTTCGTGCTCAGCACCAAGGTCGGCCGCCTGATCCTCGACGAAGTCGAAGAAAGCGCGCGTGATCTCGGTGAAAAAAGCGGCGTGTTCGAACACGGTCGCCCGAACAAGATGGTCAACGACTACAGCGCCGATGCCACCTTGCGCTCCATCGAAGACAGCCTGAACCGCCTGCAGACCGATCGCCTGGATATCGTCTGGATTCACGACATCGCCCAGGACTTCTACGGCGACCAGTGGCTGGACTACTTCAACCAGGCCCGCACCGGCGCCTTCAAGGTGCTGACCCGCCTGCGTGAAGAGGGCGTGATCAAGGCCTGGGGCCTGGGCGTGAATCGCGTCGAGCCCTGCGAGCTGACCCTGGACCTTGCCGAAGCCCAACCCGACGGTTTCCTGCTGGCCGGCCGCTACACCTTGCTGGACCACGACCGCGCCCTGCAGCGCTTGATGGACGCCGCCCTGGCGCAGCAGGTCGAAATCGTCGTCGGTGGCCCGTACAGCTCGGGGATCCTCGCCGGGGGCGCGCACTTCGAATACCAGCCGGCCAGCCCGGCGATCATCCACAAGGTCGAGCAGATCAAGGCGATTGCCCAGGCCTTTGGCGTGAGCGTGAAGGCGGCGGCGCTGCAGTTCTCCCTGGCGCATCCTGCCGTGGCGGCGGTCATTCCGGGTGCCAGTCGTCCGGGGCGGATTGCCGAAGACGTCGCGGCGTTGTCAGAGAAGATTCCGGCAGCCTTCTGGCAGGCCCTGCGCGATGCCCACTTGGTCTCGGACCGCGCACCACTGCCGCTCTAATACGAGGATTCAAGCATGAAGATTGATGTAAGCGGCAAAGTAGCCATCGTCAGCGGCAGCACGGCAGGCATCGGCCTGGGTATCAGCCAGGCCCTGGCAGCGTCCGGCGCCACCGTGGTGGTGATCGGGCGCGAAGCGGGCAAGGTCGATGACGCACTGGCGAGCATTCGCCAGGCGGTGCCCGGTGCCAACCTGCGCGGGCTGGTGGCGGACCTGGGCACCACTGAGGGCGCCGACACACTGTTCGCCGCCGAACCGCGTGCCGACATCCTGGTCAACAACCTGGGCATCTTCAACGATGTGGATTTCTTCGAAGCGCCGGACAGCGAATGGACACGCTTCTACGAGGTCAACGTGATCTCCGGTGTGCGCCTGGCGCGGCACTACGTGCCGGGCATGGTCGAGCAGGCCTGGGGGCGGGTGATTTTCCTGTCCTCGGAATCCGGGGTGGCAACGCCGGCGGACATGATCAACTACGGCGTGACCAAGAGCGCCAACCTGGCCGTGTCCCACGGCCTGGCCAAGCGCCTGGCCGGCACTGGGGTGACCGTCAACGCGGTGCTGCCGGGCCCGACTTTCACCGACGGCCTGGAGCAGATGCTCAAGGACGCCACCGCGAAGTCCGGGCGCAGTGCACGGGACGAGGCCGATGTGTTTGTGCGAAACGCGCGACCCACTTCGATCATCCAGCGCGCAGCGAATGTGGATGAAGTGGCGAACCTGGTGGCGTACATTGCTTCACCCCTGTCCTCCGCGACCACCGGTGCCGCGTTGCGGGTCGATGGTGGTGTCGTCGATAGCATGGCGATCTGAATTTTTTACCTTCTGGAGTATTTATCGTGGCAACAGCGTCTTCTGTGATTGAAATTCCGGTGTCGGCCGATCAGGTCTGGCAATTGGTGGGCGGCTTCAACAGCCTGCCGGACTGGCTGCCGTTCATCGTCAAGAGCGAGCCCAGCGATGGCGGCCGCGTGCGGCACCTGCAGACTGCCGACGGCGGCGTGGTGGTCGAGCGCCTGCAGGCCTTCGATAACGTCGGGCGCACTTACAGCTACACCATTGAGCAATCGCCGTTTCCGGTGAGTGCTTACCTCGCGACCTTGCAGGTCGAGGCGCTTGGCGAATCGTCGGCGAAAGTGACCTGGTCCGGCGTGTTCACGCCGGCGGCGGGAACCACGGACGCGGCGGTGGAAGAGTTGTTTGCCGGGGTGTACAGCGGCGGGCTTGAAGCGCTGCGGGCCAATTTCCCGGCCTGACTCGATCAGCCAGGCAACACCATTCCAATGTGGGAGCGGGCTTGCTCGCGAATGCGGTGGATCAGTCGATACTGTTGGTGACTGACAGACTGCTTTCGCGAGCAAGCCCGCTCCCACATTTATTGACCCGGGGGAGTACTCAGGCTTCCGGCATCAGTTGCTGGCGGCATTCGAGAATCAGGCGGGCGCCGCCTTGCTCGCTGCTGCCGACTTCGAGCTTGAACCCGTGCAGGTTGATGATCGCCGCCACAATCGACAAGCCCAGTCCAAACCCGCCTTGCTGGTCGCCTTCATCCACGCGGTAGAAGCGCTGGAACACCGCATCACGTTCGGCGGCCGGGATGCCCGGGCCGGAGTCGTGGACTTCGATGCGCGTGCTGCCGGCATCGTTGAGACCCCGCAGGATCACCTCGCCACCCGGTGGGGAAAACTTGATCGAGTTGCTCAGCAGGTTGGCCAACGCTTCAAACAACAGTGCGCGATCGCCGGTGATCCACGGCAAGGACTCGGGGACTTCAAGGCGCAGCTGCAATTCGCCTTCTTCTGCCAGGGGCAGGTAGAAGTCATGCAGTTCGCGCAGCAGTGGCAGCGGGTCCATCACCAGGAAGCCTGAGCGGCGCTGGTGGTCCTCCAATTCCGAGATCCGCAGCAGCCCGCGAAAGCGTGCCATCAGGGTGTCGGTCTCGGTAATCGCATCGTCGAGTTTTACCGCGTAGTGCGAGTCGGCCTCCGCTTCCTGGCGGATGCGGTAGAGCTGCGCCCGCAGGCGGGTCAGCGGCGTGCGCAAGTCGTGGGCGATGTTGTCGCACACGCCCTTGACCTCGTTCATCAGCTTCTCGATGCGGTCGAGCATGGCGTTGACGATGGCCGCGAGCATGTCCAATTCGTCACGCCGGTTGGACAGCGGCAGGCGGTGAGTGAGGTCGCCGGCGACGATGGCTTCGGCGCTGGCCTGGATCCCACGGATCCGGCGCAACGGGCGGCGGCGCAGCAAATGCCAGCCAGCGGCGCCGGGAATGATCGTCAGCGACAGCGCCCACAACAGCGCGTGCCAGATGATCCGCGTCACGCCAAACAACGAGCCGTTGGCCCGCACCAGCACCAGCCAGCGGCCGTCGTCGGTGTGGGTGGCCACGGCGTCGCAGCTGTCCTTGGGCAGTTTGGGGTCGTCGGAATCGACGCAGTTGGCCAGCGCGTGGATCTTGCCGTCCAGCGGCAAGTCGGGCGGAATCGCGCGGATCGGCCCGCTCAAGGGGCGAAACTGCTCGTCGAACAGGCCGTAGGCGTCCACGCCCTTCATGTCGAAGGTCATGCTGGTGGTCAGGGCTTCCACCAGTTCCTCGCCGTCGAAACGCTGGAACAAATGTTGGCGCTGCATCAGCGAATGGCGCGACAGATCACCCAGGTAACCCGACACTTCGTAGTACAGCACTCCCATGAGGATGCAGCTCCAGGCCACGAACAACGAGCTGTACAGCGCCAGCAGGCGGCTGCTGGAGGAGCGCCAGCCCTTAGAGGGGTTCAGCAATGACATAACCGGAACCTCGTACCGTGCGGATCAGCGGCGTGAGGCCCGGTGGATCGATTTTCTTGCGCAGGCGACCGATGTGCACATCGATCAGGTTGGTGCCCGGGTCGAAGTGATACCCCCAGACTTCCTCGAAGATCATCATCCGCGACAGGATCTGCCCGGTGTTGCGCATCAGGAATTCGAGCAGTTTGTATTCGGTCGGCAGCAGGCTCAGCGGCTGTTCGGCACGGCTGGCTTCACGGCTGATCAGATTGAGTTCCAGGTCGGCCACGCGCAGGGCGGTCTCGAACTCCTTGACCGTGCTTTTGCGCCGCAGCAGCACTTCGACGCGGGCGGCCATTTCATCCGATGCGAAAGGCTTGGTCAGGTAGTCATCGCCGCCGGCGCGCAGGCCGCGCACGCGCTCGTCGACGTCGGAGAGGGCGCTGATCATCAGGATCGGCGTGGACACGCCGATGGTGCGCAGGGTGGTGACGATGGCCAGGCCATCGAGTTCGGGCAGCATACGGTCGAGGGTGATCAGATCGTAATCACCGCTCACGGCACGGACCAGGCCTTCGCGGCCGTTGTCCACCCAATCTACGTCCAGTCCATGGCTACTCAGCTCGGCGACGATCTCGCGGGCCGTTACGGCGTCATCCTCGATGGTCAAAATACGGGTCATGGGATTACCTTTCACACAGGAAAACCGCAATCGCCGGCAAGCCGGCGCCTACAGAAGTGGGAGCATTTTGCCAATAAATGGCTGAACGCTTCCTAAATAAAACGTCATGTTGGCAAAACTGACAAAAATTTCATCACTTGGCACGCGATCCCGCTGGCGCCGTCTTGCTGGCGATAGGGGTGTGTCCGCCAGCGCTGTTGGCGCCGGGAATCGCGCTATCGCCAGCACGCCGGCGCCTACAGGTGAGTGTTCAGCCTGGGATTGCATAACGCCCGCCTTGTTCGGTCATTTCTTGCAAGTTGCATGGTTCAAATTAGTTCAATTTAGTTAACTTGTTGAAATATAAGGATTTTAAATTTTAGAGCGACTGGCACGCTGCCTGCACTGTCCCTTTTGAGAGTTGTAACACTATTTTTCCTGCCGGGAGCAAAACAACAATGATCACATCCTCATCCACGCTGCAAGAGTCGAGCGCGCTCTCCGGGGTTTCCTGGGGGGCGATTTTTGCCGGGGCCGCAGCCGCGGCTGCACTGTCACTGATTCTGGTACTGCTGGGTTTCGGCCTGGGCTTTTCGGCGGTGTCGCCGTGGGCCGATAGCGGCATCAGCGCTAAGGGGCTTGGCATTTCCACCATTATCTGGCTGGCGTTTACCCAGATCGTCGCGTCCGGCCTGGGCGGTTACATCGCCGGCCGGTTGCGCGTGAAATGGGCCAATATGCACGGCGATGAGGTGTATTTTCGCGACACCGCCCATGGCTTCCTGGCCTGGGCCGTGGCCACGTTGATTACCGCGACCCTGGTGGTCGGCTCGGTCAGCAGCGTGGTCAGCGGTGGCGTGCAAGCGGGTGCCAGTGTGGCGTCCGGTGCTGCCAGCGGTGTCACCCAGGCCGCCGGCAGTGCGGCCAAAGGTGCCAACGGCCAGGACTTCGGCTACTACGTCGACAGCCTGTTCCGGGACGACCGCCCAGCCGCCGTCAGTGATGACGCGGTCCACGGCGTGGTTGCGCGCATCTTTGCCCGCACCCTGAGCAACGACGGCCAACTGGCCCCTGAAGACCGTGCCTACCTGGCCCAGTTGATCAGCCAGCGCACCAACCTCAGCCAGGCTGACGCCGAGGCGCGTATCGACAAGGTCTACGGTGACGCCCGTAAAGCCCTCGAAGACGCCAAGCTCAAAGCCAAGCAAGCCGCTGATACCGCCGCCAAAGTTGCTGCCTGGACGTCCCTGTGGATGTTCGTGGCCCTGCTGATCGGTGCGTTTTTCGCCAGCTTCGCTGCAACCTTCGGCGGTCGTCGCCGGGATGCGGTGGTGTATGTCGAAACTGAACACTTCGTTCGTTAATTCAAGGAGAACAACATGCGCTCATTACTGCTTTGGTTCCTCGGTGTGCCTATTCCGGTGATCATCCTGATCGCGATCTTTATGCACTGATTACACGTCTTAATCGGTAAACGTGGGAGCGGGCTTGTTGGCGAATGCGCGGTATCAGTGACTCATGAGTTGACTGACACAACGTTTTCGCCAGCAAGCCCGCTCCCACGTTTGTTTGTGCGCAGGGCCAGCCAACTGGTCAGCAGCAAGCCGCTCGCCAGCGCGGTCATGATCACCAGAGGCAGCGAGGTGCCGTTGGACAGCAGGCCGGTAACCCAGCTGCTCAGCGCCGTCAGGAACATCTGGGTAAAGAAGAACAGGCCTGACGCCGTCCCGGCGATTGCGCCGTAGGGCTGCAGCACCGACAGCTGGCACGCCGGAATCACCATCCCCACCGACACCATGATCACCACCATCGGCAGCACAATCGCCAGCCATTGCTGCGGCAACGCCAGGGTGGCGAGTGCGAGCAGCAGGCTGCCCAGCACATTCAGGGCAATCGCCGCGTTGATCAGGCGATCCGGTTCGAATCGCTGCACCAGCCGACGGAACAGGTTGGCTCCGAGCATGTAGCCGCTGATGGTGGCGGCGAACACCAGCGCATAGGCGGTCGCCGTCAGGTGAAAGCCACGTTGCAGCAGCGCCGACGACTCACTGATGAAGGGGAAATAGGTGCTGTACACGCAGCCGATCGCCAGGGAATAGCGCAGGAAGTAGCGATCGCGCAGCAGTTGGGCATAAATCCGCAGCAGGTTGCTCGGCGGCGCGGCGGCCACCTCCGGCGGGCGGGTTTCGGGCAGGCGGCGATACACCACCAGGTACAGCACCGTGCCGATGAGGCCGAGCAGCACGAATAGCCCGCGCCAATTCACCAGCGGCAACAGCAGGCTGCCCAGCACCGGCGCGGCCATCGGCGAGACGGCCATGGCCATGGAGATCAGGCCCAGCAGCCGCGCCTGTTCATGGCGGTCGAAGTAGTCGCGCACGATCACCCGGCCAATGACCGTGGTGCAGCACCCGCCCAGGGCCTGGAACAACCGGGCAATGATCAGCACGCCGAGGCTGTCGGCCAGCGCACACGCGACGGTGGCGACCACGTACGTGAACAAGCCCGCCAGCAACACCGGGCGGCGGCCGAAGCGATCCGTCAGCGGACCGCTGACCAGCAGGGAAATCGCCGAGCCAAGGGTGTACAGGGTGAGGATCAGCTGCAACTGGCTGTCGCGGGTGTGGAAATAGTCGGCCATGGCGGGCAGGGCCGGCAGGTGCATGTCGAGGGTGATGCGGGGCAGGCCGATCAGCACGGTGAGCAGCACCAGCCAGAACCTGAAGGAGAGGGCGCGTTGGGTCATGGCACGCTTCTTTGCAATGAGTAGAGCCCGAACTCTAGCGGCTTTGTGGTTTAATCCTGTGGGCCATTTATGCCTGGAAAGAGTGGACCACTATGAGCCGAGGAAAAGCTGCTTCCGCCCTGGACCTGCCCCGTCCCGATGGCCTCGATGCGAGCAAGCAACAAGGTGCCTACGCGGCGTTGCGGGGTGCGATCCTCAATCGGCAGTTGCCGGCAGGCAGTCGCTTGCCGTCCACGCGCAGCCTGGCGGAGCGCTGGCAGGTGTCGCGTGGCACCCTGGAAGTGGCATTCGAACGCCTGCACAGCGAAGGCTATGTGCAGCGGGTGGCCGGCTCCGGCACGCGGGTCTGCGCGGTGATCCCCGAACTATTCATGGCCGCGCCGACGATGGCGCAGGCGCCGCGTCGCGCCGTGGTGCCGGATCAACCGGACGCCGGCGTGCAGAGCCACGTGCCTTTTGTCGCGCGGCGACCGGACGCGAGCCTGTTCGATCTGAAAACCTGGGCCCGCTGTATTTCCCGTGGGCTGCTGTCTGTGGGCCCTGGCGTGCTTGAAGCCGCGCACCCTGCGGGCCTGCCGCAGCTGCGCGCGCAGATCGCCGATTACCTGCGCAGCTACCGTGGCCTGCAGTGCGAGGCCGACGAGGTGATCGTCACCACCGGCATTCGCCATGCGCTCGACCTGATCGCCCGCACACTCCTCAAATCTGGGGACACCGCCTGTGTCGAGGACCCTGGCTACCCGCCGGCACGCCGCCTGTTCAGCCTGGCAGGTGCGCATATCCATGCGGTGCCGGTGACCGCCGAAGGCCTGGACACCGACCAACTCCCCGACACGGCGCGCCTGGCCTATGTGACCCCGGCGCACCAGGCCCCGCTGGGCATGACCCTGTCGGTGTCGCGCCGCCTGGCGCTGCTGGACTGGGCCGCCCGTGCCGAGGCGTGGGTGGTCGAAGACGATTACGACAGCGAGTACAACTACAACGCCGCGCCCCTGGCCGCGCTCAAGTCCCTGGACTCCAGCGACCGGGTGATCTACTGCGGCAGCTTCAACAAGAACCTGTTCCCCGGCCTGCGCGTGGGCTTCATGGTGGTGCCCAAGGCGCTGCGCCCAGCGCTGCTGCGCACGCTGCAACTCACCGGGCATTCGGTGGGGGCAGGCGATCAGTCGGGGTTGGTGGAGTTCCTCGGCAGCGGCGCGTTCGTGCGTCACCTGCGGGCATCGCGCCAGGCTTACCAGGCGCGGCGCGATGCGCTGTTGGAATGCCTGGGCGGGCAGTTCAGGGTCAGCGGCCAGCAAGCGGGCCTGCACTTTGTACTGTGGTTGCCGGCGGGGGTCGAAGAGCCAGATTTCTGCACCCGTGCCGCCGCTGTCGGCCTGACCTTGCAGCCCCTGGGCACGTTCTGCCGGGACGCGCGCCTGCCGCCGGCGGTGATCATCGGCTACACCGCGTTGACCCTCGCGCAGATCCGCTTCCATGGCCGCGCGTTGGCGAAATTGTTAATGGCGGCTTAACGCCCGCTTGGCTAGACTCGCGCCCCATGAGCCGCCTTCTGCGTTTGATCCTGGTCCTGCTGTTAAGCCTCACGCTTCCCCTGACTGGGATGGCGGGCGTGCCGTCGAGCACCGAGCCTTGCCCGATGAAGATGGCGGACATGCCGATGATGTCCGACATGACCCCGGACTGCTGCCAGGACGGCGTGGATCATGGCAAGGCCTGCAAGCCCGGCCAGGAATGTAAGACCGGCGGCCTGTTGCAACTGTCGGTGCCGCTGCTCAAGGCGCCTGTGACCCTGGCGTCGGCGCAGCTTTTCAGCACCACCTCGGACTTTATCCCCGACCGCACGCCGTCCGGCGTCTGGCGCCCACCCCGCTACTGATTCCTGTTGCACCTGAAGTCTCATCCCGCCTTCGGGATGGCCTTGCTGTGCGCCGCATAACCCGGCGTGCAGTGGAACAGAACAGGAATCTTCAGCATGAATTCCCTCTACATGCGCGCCCTGGCGGTGGGCGTGCTGGCGTGGCCGCTGCTGGCGTCCGCGCTGACCCTGGATGACGCCCTGCGCCTGGCGCAAACCACCGCGCCGTCGCTCGCGGCCGAGTCTGCCAAGCTGCAGGCGGCGACGCAGGCGGCGATACCGGCCGGTGAATTGCCCGACCCGAAACTCGTCGTAGGCCTGCAAAACTTCCCCATCGGCGGGCCCGATCGCGGCACGTTGTATGGCGATGACATGACCGAGCAAATGGTCGGTATCCAGCAACAGGTGCCCAGCCGTGACAAGCGCAAGGCGCGGGTCGAACTGGCCGACGCGACCGTGGCGCGCACGGCGGCCGAAGGGCGCGTCGAGCGTCTCAATGTGCGCCAGGCCACTGCCCAGGCGTGGATTCGCGCCTATGCGGTGGAGCGCAAGGACGCCTTGTTCCAGGACTTCTACCAACAGAATCGCCTGCTGCAGGACAGCGTCCGTGCCCAGTTGGCCGGTGGCCGTGGCCAGCCCTCGGATGTAGTCATCCCGCGCCAGGAGGCGGCTGAACTGGCCGAGCGCGAGGACGCGTTGACCGAACAGCGCGCCCAGGCCCGCGCCGCCCTCAAGCGCTGGATCGGTGCGGCGGCGAGCGAAGCCCCCAGCGGGCAATGGCCGAATTGGCCACTCGCCCATCCCTACAACCTGCACCAGCACCCCGAACTGCAAGCCTTTGCGCCGCGCACCCGCGAGGCCGAGGCGCGGCTGCGCGAAGCCAAGGCGCAAAAGACCTCGGACTGGAGTTGGGAAGTGGATTACCAGCATCGCGGTCGCGAGTACGGCGACATGGTCAGCCTGCAATTGAGCTTCGACCTGCCGATTTTCCCCGGCCGCCGGCAAAACCCCGGGATTTCCGCCCGGCAGGCCGAGCTGGACCAACTGGATGCCGAACGCGAAGCCGCCACCCGCGAACACACCCAGGTGCTCGACGACGACCTGGCCACCTATCAGCGCCTCGACCGCGCCGTGCAGCGTAGCCAGGACAGCCTGGTGCCGTTGGCCGAGGAGAAGGTGGCCTTGAGCCTGGCCGGCTATCGCGCCGGCAAGACCGAGTTGATGGCGCTGGTCAGTGCCCGTCGCGAATTGGTCGACGCGCGTTTCAAGCATATCGATGCCATCGAACAGCGTGCCCTGGTGGGTGCGCAGTTGTATTTTGCCTATGGGGAACCCGCCAATGATTAATCGATTGCTCGCTGTGGCGCTGCTGGCCGCAGGCGTGGGGGCGGGCTATTGGCTGGCGCAGAAACCTGCCGCCGCCCTGCCGGATAAAGCCGCGCTGTACTGGTATGACCCGATGTACCCGCAGCAGAAATTCGACAAGCCCGGCAAGTCGCCCTTCATGGACATGCAACTGGTGCCGCGCTATGCCGAGAGCACCGCCGACAACCATGCCGTGCAGATCGATCCGCAGGTGGCGCAGAACCTCGGTGTGCGCCTGGCGACGGTGAGCCGGGGCGTGCTCACGCCGACGCTGGAGCTGTCCGCTATCCTCGCGTTCAACGAGCGTGACGTGGCCGTAGTGCAGGCGCGCGCGGCGGGTTTTGTCGAGCGCGTTTACGCCCGTGCGCCGGGTGATGTACTCCAGGCCGGCGCGCCGTTGGCGGATCTGCTGATCCCCGAGTGGGCGGCTGCCCAGGAGGAGTTCCTGGCCGTACGCCGCAGCGGTGATGCCAGCTGGTTGGCCGCTGCGCGCCAGCGCCTGCGCCTGAGCGGCATGCCCGCCGACGTGATCACGCGCATGGAACGCAGCGGCCGGGTGCAATCGGTGTTGACCATCACCAGCCCGTTGGCCGGTGCGTTGCAGACCCTGGACGTGCGCGAAGGCATGACGGTCGCGGCCGGGCAGACCCTGGCACGCATCAACGGCGTGGACCCGGTCTGGCTGCAAGTCGCGGTGCCGCAGGCCCAGGCGGCGGGAGTGGCGGTGGGACAACCCGTGCAGAGTCGATTTGTCGGGTGGCCCGGCAAGACCTTCAACGGCAGCGTCAGCGCGATCCTGCCAGCCACCGCCGCAGACAGCCGTACCGTGCAGGTGCGCGTCGAGCTGCGCAACCCCGACGGTGCCTTGCGCCCAGGCATGACCGCGCAGGTACGCCTGGCGCAATCTTCCACACAATCGGTGTTGCGCGTGCCGAGCGAGGCGCTGATCCGCACTGGCAAGCGCGTGTTGGTGATGCTGGCCGAGGAGGGCGGGCACTATCGGCCGGTCGAAGTCGAGGTCGGCTCAGAAAGCCAGGACCAGAGCGTTATCATCAGCGGATTGCAGGAAGGCCAGCAGGTGGTCGCTTCCGGCCAATTCCTGCTGGATTCCGAGGCCAGCTTGCGCGGGATTAGTGCCCCCTCGTCCGGCCCTTCTGACATGAGCCTGCAACCGGGGAGCCAGCCATGATCGCGCGGTTGATTCGCTGGTCCGTTGCCAACCGTTTCCTGGTCCTGCTCGCCACGCTGTTTGTCACCGCGTGGGGCCTGTGGGCGGTGCAGAACACGCCGGTGGATGCGCTGCCGGACCTCTCGGATGTGCAGGTGATCATCCGCACGCCGTACCCGGGCCAGGCGCCGCAGATCGTCGAGAACCAGGTCACTTACCCGATGACTACGACGATGCTTTCGGTGCCGGGTGCGAGGACCGTGCGCGGCTTTTCGTTTTTCGGCGACAGCTACGTGTATGTGTTGTTTGACGAAGGCACCGACCTGTACTGGGCGCGTTCGCGGGTGCTGGAATACCTCAGCCAATTGCAGGCACGCTTGCCGGCGTCGGCCAAGCCCGCGTTGGGCCCGGACGCCACCGGCGTGGGGTGGATCTACCAGTACGCGCTGGTGGATCGCAGCGGTCGGCACGACCTGGCACAACTGCGCGCGCTGCAGGACTGGTTCCTCAAGTTTGAACTCAAGACCCTGCCCAACGTGGCGGAAGTCGCGACCATCGGCGGCCAGGTCAAGCAATACCAGGTGCAGCTCGACCCGTTGGCCCTGGCCAATCGCGGCATCACCCAGGCACAGGTTACGGAGGCGATCGGCAAGGCCAACCAGGAAACCGGCGGTTCGGTGCTGAACATGGGCGAGTCCGAATACATGGTGCGCGCCTCCGGCTACCTGAAAAGCCTGGCGGACTTTCGCGCGATTCCGTTACGCCTGGGCACCGACAACATACCGGTGACCCTTGGCGATGTGGCGAGCATTCAACTCGGCCCGGACCTGCGCCGCGGCGTCAGTGAACTGGACGGCGAGGGCGAAGCGGTGGGCGGCGTGGTGATCCTGCGCAGCGGCAAGAATGCTCGCGAAGCCATCGCCGCCGTCAAGACCAAGCTGGAGCAACTGAAAAGCAGCCTGCCGCCCGGCGTGGAGATCGTCACCACGTACGACCGCAGCAAATTGATCGACCGCGCCGTGGACAACCTCAGCCACAAGCTGCTGGAGGAGTTCCTGGTGGTGGCGCTGGTGTGCGGGATATTCCTCTGGCACCTGCGCTCGTCGCTGGTGGCGATCATCTCGCTGCCGGTGGGGGTATTGATCGCTTTTATCGTCATGCAGGTGCAGGGAATCAACGCCAACATCATGTCCCTGGGCGGCATTGCGATTGCCATCGGTGCGATGGTGGACGCGGCGGTGGTGATGATCGAGAACGCCCACAAGAAGATCGAGGCCTGGCACCACGCCCATCCGGGGCGGGTGCTCAAGGGCGAGGAGCATTGGCAGGTCATGACCGAGGCCGCCGTGGAGGTCGGGCCGGCGCTGTTTTTCTGCCTGCTGATCATCACGTTGTCGTTTATCCCGGTGTTCACCCTGCAAGCCCAGGAAGGTCGCCTGTTCGGCCCGCTGGCCTACACCAAGACCTACGCCATGGCGGCGGCGGCCGGGTTGTCGGTGACCTTGATCCCGGTGCTGATGGGCTACTGGATTCGCGGGCGCATTCCCGATGAACAGCGCAACCCGCTCAATCGCGGGCTGATCAAGCTCTACCAACCGGCCCTCGATGCAGTGCTGCACCGGCCGCGCCTGACCCTGCTGGTGGCTTTGCTGGTGGTGGCCAGTGCGTTGTGGCCGCTGTCGAGGCTTGGCGGCGAATTCCTGCCACCGCTGGATGAAGGCGACCTGCTCTACATGCCCTCGGCCCTGCCGGGGTTGTCGACGCAAACCGCTGGCGAGCTGCTGCAACGCACCGACCGCCTGATCAAGAGTGTGCCCGAGGTCGCCCATGTGTTCGGCAAGGCCGGACGCGCCGAAACCGCTACCGACCCGGCACCCCTGGAGATGTTCGAGACCACCATCGAGTTCAAGCCCAGGGATCAATGGCGCCCCGGCATGACTCCGGACGCACTGGTCAAGGAGCTGGACCGCGTGGTGCAGGTGCCGGGGCTGACCAATATCTGGATTGCGCCGATCCGCAACCGCATCGACATGCTCGCCACCGGGGTCAAAAGCCCGATTGGCGTCAAGGTCGCGGGCACCAGCCTGATGCAGATCGATACGGTGACCCAGGCGGTGGAGAAGGTCGCGAAAACGCTGCCCGGCGTCAGTTCGGCACTGGCTGAGCGCTTGACCGGCGGGCGCTATATCGACGTGGACATCGACCGCGTTGCTGCGGCGCAATATGGGCTGAACATCGCGGATGTGCAGGCGATCGTGTCCGGCGCAGTGGGCGGCGAGACCATCGGCGAAACCGTGGAAGGCCTGGCGCGCTTCCCGATCAGCCTGCGCTATCCGAAGGCATGGCGTGACTCGCTGGAGGCGCTGCGCAATCTGCCGATCTACACGCCGGCGGGCAGCCAGATCACGCTCGGCACTGTCGCGCAGGTTAAGGTGAGCGATGGCCCGCCGATGCTCAAGAGCGAAAACGCGCGGCCTTCGGGCTGGGTCTACATCGACGTGCGTGACCGCGACCTGGCGTCGGTGGTCAAGGACCTGCGTGCGGCAATCGACCAGCAGGTGCAGCTGCAGCCGGGGATGAGCCTGAGCTACTCGGGGCAGTTCGAATTCCTCGAGCGCGCCAACCAACGCCTGAAACTGGTGGTGCCGGCCACGCTGCTGATCATCTTCGTGTTGCTGTACCTGACGTTTCGGCGGGTCGACGAGGCGCTCCTGATCATCGCCACCTTGCCCTTCGCGCTGACCGGCGGCGTGTGGTTGCTGTATGCGCTGGGCTACAACCTCTCGGTGGCTACCGGGGTGGGGTTTATCGCATTGGCGGGGGTGTCGGCGGAGTTCGGCGTGATCATGCTGCTGTACCTGAAAAACGCCTGGGCCGAGCGCCAGGACCATGACCTGCTGGCCGCGATCACCGAAGGCGCGGTCATGCGCGTGCGCCCCAAGGCCATGACTGTGGCGGTCATCATCGCCGGGCTATTGCCGATTCTGCTCGGCGGCGGTACCGGCAGCGAAGTCATGAGCCGCATCGCCGCGCCGATGATCGGCGGCATGCTCACTGCGCCGTTGCTCTCGCTGTTTGTCATTCCTGCGGCGTACCGCCTGATGCGCCGCTCCCAGGCCAGGCGCTGAACCCAACTGTGGGAGCTGGCTTGCCTGCGATGGCGGTCTATCAGTCACCCGATTCACTGACTGACACTCCGCCATCGCAGGCAAGCCAGCTCCCACAGGGGAACGTCAGTGTCGCCACTCAGTCATCAAACCCGACCTGCTCGTGGATCTCATCCACCTTCAATTCCAACCGGTACGCCACCGCAATAAACAAGGCCTGGCACAGGCACAGGGTGGCGCTCAACGAGCGGAACGCAAACGACGACCCCTCATTCACCAACAGTACCGCGTTCGCTCGCTTGGCCAGCGGCGACAGGTTGCTGTCGGTGATGATCAGGGTCTTGGCCTGGTGATGCTGGGCAATGCGCAGGCAGTGCTGGGTCTCTTTGCCGTAGGGCGTGAAGCTGATCGCAATCACCAGGTCATTGGCGCGCACGCTGCGCATCTGCTCGCGGTAACTGCCGCCCAGCCCGGAGATCAAGTGGATGCGCTTGTTGGTGTGCTGCAGGTTGTAGACCAGGTAGTCGGCGACCGCAAAGGAGCGGCGCACGCCAACCACGTAGATATTGTCGGCGTTGACCACCAGGTCCACGGCTTTCTCGAAGGCCGTGTCATCCAGCTCCAGACCCAGGCGCTCGATGCCCGACAGCGTGGCATTCACGCATTCACGCGCCAGGTCGCCGCCGCTGGCCTTCTGCGACTTGTTGGCGATCATGCTGCGGATGCGCTGCTGGTAGTTCTGCACCGGCGTGGTCTTGTGGGTGTAGGCCTCGCGAAACAGCGCCTGCATCTCACTGAACCCGCTGAAGCCGAAACGCTGGGAAAACCGCACGATGGCCGACGGATGCACTTCGCATTCACGGGCGATATCACTGATGCGGTCGACCATGATCCGGTCGCTCTGCTGGCTCATGTAGCTGGCGATGCGCTTGAGCTGGCGCGGCAGGCT